>Ga0307517_10000447_pt1 | contig 70799 bp, 58 predicted proteins | sample 23_EM_MG_FD_194515 | JGI IMG/M metagenome (GOLD analysis project Ga0307517, IMG submission 194515) | Populus trichocarpa ectomycorrhiza microbial communities from riparian zone in the Pacific Northwest, United States - 23_EM | ecosystem: Host-associated > Plants > Roots > Unclassified | place... | reverse complement strand
GAATACAGCGACTGAAGGTGCAGTGCTTCCGCTTTGATACACCATATCATCAGGTGAATATTTCACCAATTTTATAGTGCCGTTTGGATCGAACCCAACAGCTTTTTCATCAATGATGCTCTTGTAGCGCTGGTCAACAATAGCCTCATCTTTTGGTGCAAAGGCCGTGATAGTCTGCATTTCCTCGTCGGCATTCTTTGCATATTTAACACTTTTTACAAACCAGGCATGGCCGCAGGCAGTTTCATTGCGCTGCATGCTCAGGTTGTTGGTTTTCGGATCTGAGAATATAATGTATTTGGTATTCAGCATATCCAGCACATTATGGTTGACGGTTTTTGAAAACTGATTATCAATGAGCTCATCAAAACGTTTCATCCTTGCCGCCGAATAGCCCCATAAAGATTTATGAAAGAACGGGGTTAAAAGGTCGTATTTAGGGGCCTGAGTTAAATCCACAACCTTAAAATCGGGATCTGTATCGCGCTGTATGAATGTATCCACTTCACGCGGTTTAGGCTGGGTATTATCCTCTTTTGCGGTAAAATTTTCTTCTCTAAGGTAACGCTTATCAACTTGCCAAAGATCAATTAGTATGATAGCGAGGAAAGCTACCGACATTACTGTAACATTGATCTTTTGTTTAAGAAATGCCCATAAAATACCAAAAGCAATAAGGATGAAAATAAAAGAGCGGATAGCATCTGCTTGTTCAAGGTTTGTCCTGTCTTTAACCAATGCACTGGCAACACTGGTAGCCGTTGCGGTATCGCCTTTCATTGCCTGTGCAAGAGTAGCAACACCACTGGTTTGATCACTTGGCCTGAAACTTAGCAGTATCGTTGGCATTACGATCAATATTAATGTAAGACCACCGGTAATGTAAAACGCAATTTTTAATTTTTTAAATATGACTGCTTTATCGGTTGAGGTAATACTTTCATTAATAGCCAAAAGGGCAAGTATCGGGAAACACAAGCCTGTTACTGCAAGTATTGATTCGACGGCGCGAAATTTATTATAAAGCGGGAAGTATTTAAAAAAGATATCTGATACATATGGCCAGCTTCCTCCAAATGACAGCAACATAGTTAATACTACAGTACCTAATAGCCACCATTTGAGGCGACTTTTTACTACCATTAAGCCGAAAATAAATAGAAAACAAATTACTGCTCCAAAATAGTATGGCCCATAGGTAGAGGGGCGTTTAAAACCCCAATATAATGAAAGACCCGGGATGCCTGATATTTGCTGTGCTGCTCCTATAGCCTGTTCTTCAGTTGCGCCTTTAGATGTGAATACCTTTACAGTTTCTGAATTTTGATCGAACGATTCTGTACCGGAACCTCCTCCTGATGCATTTGGAACCAAAAACGTAAAACTTTCTGCAACGCCCTGGCTATACTGGTAGGCATATTCTTTATCAAGACCATCACTTGGTTCGCTGGTATGTTGTGTCAGGTTGGATTTTCCCCGTATTGTATCCTTGCCATAATCATAAGTACTCCACAACAACGAGGCATTAATCGATAATGCGATCAAAGTGGCGACTCCTAAAAAAGCAATTGATTTAAGGTAAACATTTGTTGTTTTTTCTTTAATAGCATGATACAATTCAATACCCAAAAGTATCACTATGGCAAATAACAGGTAATAGGTCATTTGCACGTGATTTGCACGTATTTCCATCGCCAAAAATAGTGCTGTGAGTGAACCCCCAAGCCAATATTTTCCTCTCAAGGTCAAGATGATACTTGCCAGTATCGGTGCAAAAAATGCAATTGCAAATGCCTGGTTAGAATGCCCTGCGACCAATAAAATAATATTATAGGATGAAAATGTGAAGGCTATTGCTCCGGCTGCGGCAAGCCACGGATTAAGCTTTAAAACGCAAAACAAGAAATAGGTACCTAGTAATAGTATTAAAACGGTGTCAATAGGATTGGGAAATACAGCTTTTAAGGCTGATACTACATGGGTGGTTATGTTGCTTGGATAGTGCGCCCATATTTGAAATACCGGCATGCCTCCGAATATCTGATTGGTCCATAAAATTGTGGAGTCCTTTGCCCTATAGTCGTTAATTTCTTTTTGGGTTGATTGGGCACCAATTACGTCGCTTTGTCCTAAAGTTTTACCCTGGAAGGCAGGTGTGAAATAAAAGAAACAGACTGCTAAAAAAATCCCTACAACTGCAAGGTGTACACCATTTTTCTTGAACCAGTTATTCATTGAAGTTTTTTGAATGGATAATATAATCCCCAAAAATAGAAATTTGACTGAGAAAAGGAATTATAATTAATTCGGCCGGAAAAGGCTGTTATTTCAGAACATTAAAAACAATAGGGGCAAGCCCGCTACGCCAATAATGTAGGCGATGATCCCGACTTTGTCATATTCTGTCCAGTTTTTTCGCAGGCTGAAAACATTGTATACAGCCAGTAATCCGAAAATCACCCAGAAAAACCAGTGTATTTTATGATGTGATGTAGTAATAGCTAACCCTACGGCAACTACAATATAATTAGTTGTGATAAGCGTAAATGACGCAGGAGTACCAAAATGGCGACGCTTAAATACCTGGGGTGGCTGATTAAGATCCCTCATTTTATTTCTTCATAATCCACAAAATCGCCCTCCGAATCAGGGACCTGGTTTTTGGTTTGAGGTATATAATCTACCTTGATCTTTCCTTCAGGTTGTTTTGGATTACGATATTGTTGTTGCTGGCCCTGTTGCTGTGCCTTATTTACCAGGCTTTGAAAAAGCATGGGTACTAAGATACGGACAAGGCTGCGTATGATATATAAAACGAGTATGGCTATGAGCAGAAAACGAATGAAATACATTTGAATCGAAAATTGAGTTTACAAATATAAGGTTAAAACGAATAAAATGTTTGCGTATGATCGGGCATTAAATTTATGACACCCGTCTGATGTGCAGATTTTTGATATGCAAATGTGCAGATGTTTTTATAGTTCAAAACTGACTAATTTTAATCACCCATACATTTGCATGTCCTCGCATCAGCACCTATTTGATATCAGGCAAAACACATTTGCATTTTATGACGTGCGAGGTAAGCAATTGTTACATTATGCAAATGTGCAGATATGCAAATGTGCGGATGGTTTTTACAATTCCATGTGAATATGCAGATTAGTAAATGTGCCGATGTACAAATGATTTAAGATTTTACTATCAAGATCATCTGCACATCTGAAATCCGCACATTTGCACATCAAAAACGCTCTTCCATCAATTTTTCCAGTGCAAACATTTCGTCGCGCAGCTTGGCGGCTAATAAAAAGTCCATATCCTTTGCTGCGATAACCATTTCTTTTTTGGTGTTCTCTATGGCTTTTTTCAGGTCTGGTTTGGTCATGTACTGAACAATTGGATCGGCAGCCAGCGAAATGCTATCTGCTTCTACATAAGCTTTTTGTACTCCACCTACAAAATCCATCACAGAAGTTTGCTCCATGATCGATTCTCTTGATTTGCCGACTGTTTTAGGCGTAATGCCATGTTCGGTATTGTAACTGATCTGCTTTTCGCGACGGCGGTTGGTCTCTTCCATCGTCACCTGCATCGAATCTGTGATTTTATCCGCATACATGATCACCCGGCCGCGATCATTACGCGCGGCACGGCCTATAGTTTGTATGAGTGAGCGTTCAGAACGTAAAAAGCCTTCTTTGTCGGCGTCCAGGATGGCTACCAGGGACACTTCCGGCAAATCTAGTCCTTCACGTAATAAGTTGATACCGATCAAAACGTCAAATTCGCCGAGGCGTAATCCCCTCAATATCTCTACCCGTTGCAAGGTTTTAACTTCGCTATGTATATAGCGGCATTTGATGCCCAGCCTGTCCATATATTTTGCCAGTTCCTCGGCCATGCGTTTGGTAAGGGTAGTTACTAATACACGGTCGCCCATTTTTACGGTTTTGTCTACTTCTTCCAGCAGGTCATCTACCTGGTTGATTACTGGGCGCACATCTATCACCGGGTCAAGCAGACCAGTTGGGCGTATCACCTGTTCTACCACCACGCCGCCGCATTTTTCAAGCTCGAAATCACCGGGAGTTGCGCTTACATAAATGGTTTGCGGTGCCAGCCTTTCAAACTCCTGGAAGTTGAGCGGGCGGTTATCTAATGCAGCAGGTAAACGGAACCCATACTCAACCAATGATATCTTGCGGGAGCGGTCACCACCATACATCGCCCTGATCTGAGGTACAGTTACATGGCTTTCGTCGATCACCATCAGGTAATCATCCGGGAAATAGTCTAACAAGCAGAAGGGCCTTGCGCCGGGTTTACGACCGTCAAAAAATCTCGAGTAATTTTCAATACCCGAGCAGTAACCCAATTCCCGGATCATCTCCAAATCGTAATTCACCCTTTCTTCCAGGCGTTTGGCCTCCAGGAAGCGCTTATCGTCAATAAACTGCTTTTTGCGCACTTCCAGTTCTTCCTGTATGGCCCAGATGGATTGGGTAAAACGCTCACGAGGGGCAACGTATAGGTTGGCCGGGAAAACGATCATATGTGTCATTTTCTCCAGCGTTTTCCCTGTTGACGGGTCAAATGTGCTTAGCTCTTCGATGTCATCGCCAAAAAAGGATACGCGGTAAGCATAATCCAGGTAAGCGGGGAAGATATCTACCACGTCACCCTTCACCCTGAAGGTGCCACGTTTAAAATCGGCAGTGGTACGAGCGTATAATATTTCGACCAACCTGTGCAAAAAGGCATTGCGGCTGATGCGTGTACCCGCAGCAAATTTGAAAACCGAATCTTTAAAATCATCCGGGTTACCCATGCCATAAATGCACGAGATAGACGATACCACGATCACATCCCTGCGACCAGACATCAGGGAGGAAGTAGTACGCAGCCGCAATTTTTCTATTTCTTCGTTTATCTGCAGGTCCTTTTCTATATAGGTATTGGTGGTCGGTATAAAAGCCTCGGGCTGATAGTAATCGTAATAGGATACAAAATAGTTAACCGCGTTTTCCGGGAAAAACTGTTTAAACTCCCCATAAAGCTGTGCTGCCAGTGTTTTGTTATGACTAAGCACCAATGTAGGCTTTTGCGTCTGCGCGATCACATTGGCGATAGAAAACGTTTTACCTGAGCCGGTAACACCTAATAGGGTCTGGAACGGATCATTGTTATTTACGCCTTCTACCAGTTGCCTGATGGCTTCTGGCTGGTCTCCGGTTGGCAGGTATTGAGAGGTTAAATTAAAATCCATAGATCATTGCAAAAATACGAATAATAGTATAAAAGGTTTGTGTGTAAAACAGCTGCAACCGCACTTTTAATGAGTCATTACCTGTCAGTTTTCTTAAGATTTTCATGTTCTTCCAGTTTGTATCAACAAAACTAAAAGTCAGGGGTGACAGCCTTATGTCAGCAGGGTTTTATGAAACAATTTAAATGTTTTAAAACATGAAAGGCATTTATTTATTGTAGTAGTAGATAAAGATGGATAAATTTATAGAAGCAGTTATTACTGACCACTAATAACTGTAACTAATCACGGATTTCTGATCACTAATACTAACCTATGCTTTTTGTACTGAACAAAACCAACACGATAGGCAATCAATTTTTGGCCGAGTTGCGCGATGCTGTCACGCAACAGGACAGGATGCGTTTCCGGAGGAACCAGGAGCGTTTGGGAGAGATACTGGCCTATGAAATCAGTAAGAAGCTAAAATATGTAACAGTTGAGGTTCAGACGCCTTTAGGTACTGCAACGGTTGATGTGCCGGAGACTTACCCGGTGCTTGGTACTATTTTACGTGCCGGTTTGCCCTTTCACCAGGGTTTCATGAATTTTTTTGATAAATCGCCATCGGCATTTATTACCGCTTATCGCAAAGTAAAAAAAACGGGTGCTTTTGTTATTAATATCGATCATATCTCTGCCCCGGACATGGAAGGTAAAACATTAATTATCTGCGATACTATGTTAGCCACCGGGCAAAGCATAGTTTTGGTTTGCAAGGAGTTAATGGCAACATTTTCCATAAAAGAATTACATATCGCTGCGGTAATAGCAAGCACCGAGGGAGTGGAGCATGTGCGGGCAAATCTGCCCAAAGCACACTTGTGGCTGGGTGCAATAGATGAGGAAATGACCTCAAAAGCTTATATCGTGCCGGGACTAGGGGATGCGGGAGATCTGTCTTTTGGGGAGAAGGTGTGATCTGATTTCGAATTTCGGATTTTCAATTTCGAAATGATGACAGTAGCTTTGTCCCAATGAATAGCAAATTCGACATTCCAAATTCGACATCCGAAATAAATTACCACCACATTTTCTTCGACCTCGACCATACCATCTGGGATTTTGATAAGAATGCCGAAGAAACATTGCACGAGTTATATGGCATTTATGGACTGAAAGAGTTGGGTCTGCATTCGGCTGATCTTTTCATCGAAACCTATACCCGGAATAATCACCAGCTTTGGGCGGAATATCATACGGGCAGGATCACCAAAAATCAATTGCGTGAAGCACGGTTCAAAAAGACGTTCCTGGATTTAGGTATGCGGCCGGAAATCCTACCCGCAGGCTTTGAAGACGACTACGTGCGGTTATGCCCTACAAAAACCAATCTCTTCCCGGATGCACACGAAACGCTGCAATACCTGCAATCGAAATATACTTTGCACCTGATCTCGAACGGTTTCAGCGAATCGCAGGGGACAAAGATCAATAAGACCAATATCGGCAGGTATTTTCAGCATGTGATTATTTCCGATGTGATAGGCGTGAATAAGCCTGATAAAGCAATTTTTGAGCATGCGCTCAGTCTCGCCCAAACAACAAAAGATAAAAGCCTGATGATAGGGGATAGCCTGGAAGCTGATGTTTATGGGGCCTTGAATTTTGGTATGGACGCTATTTATTTTAATCCTGCCGGGTTGGATAAACCGGTTGATGTGCCCGTGCAGATCAGTCGCTTAAAAGAATTAACTTTACTGTTGTAAGCGCAATTTATGAACATCGGAGCAACATGTAAAAAGATAGACGAGGTATTAGATATTTACCGCAACAAGCTGGATACTATTCCAGATGATCTGTTTAATGTGACGCCTCAGGACGGGGGCTGGGCATATGCTGAGGTCTACTCTCATATTTTACAGGCAGACCTGGGAGCGATGATGGCTCTTGAGAAATGTATTAGAAATGGTAAGCCTACTTCAGCAGGCAGAAATATGTTAGGCCTGCTGGTATTCCTGTTTGGTAGCCTTCCGCCATGGAAGACGAAAGTTCCGGAAATGCTTGAAGCCAGAATACCTGCCAGGAAGATCAGTAAGGAAGAGGCCAGAAATATGCTTATAAAATGCCGGCAGCGTATCAATGAACTAACACCACTTATTCGGGATTCATCTGAGTATTGCAGGGTTAAACATGGACGATTGGGTATGCTCAATGCACGGCAATGGTTCAAATTTGTCCTGTTCCACTCCAGGCACCATCTGAAGCAGCTTGACCGTGTTGAAAAAAAGTTGCAATCGCGATGAAACCTTTTACATTTAACAGAGTCTTAATGTTCAGATAATATGAGTTGCTGACATTTGTTAAATAACACAGTATGAATTTCGAATATGCATATCTGATTGTTGTAGGGTTGCTGTTACTGGTAGGTATGTTCTACGTAAGCCCCTATGAACTAAGAGTTAACGAGGATGATGAAGACGAATAATCGTCATAAAATCCAACCTTTTGATGACCGGTACAAATTACCGGATGGCAAATTATCCCCCATATTTTAATGGCAAAACGCGAAGTAGATATAGTAGTTATATCCGACGTACATTTAGGTACCTATGGCTGCCACGCCAAAGAATTGCTCAAATATTTAAAGAGTATAAAGCCTAAAATACTGATCCTGAACGGAGATATCATCGATATCTGGCAGTTCAGCAAATCGTATTGGCCCGAAGCGCATATGAAAGTGGTGCGCCGCATTTTGAAATTTGTGACCGAGGGGGTGCCGGTATACTATCTCACGGGCAACCATGACGAAATGCTACGCAAGTTTGCCGATTTTAACCTGGGGTCGTTCATTCTGCGCAACAAGATCGTTTTAAATATCGATGGCAAAAAGGCATGGATATTTCATGGTGATGTGTTCGACGTAACGATGCAGCATTCCAAATGGTTGGCTAAGATGGGTGCGGTGGGGTATGATACACTGATATTACTGAACAGCTTTACCAACTGGTTTTTAACTAAACTTGGTCGCGAGAAGATGAGTTTCTCGCAGAAGGTAAAGGCCAGGTTTAAGGATGCCGTAAAATTCATCAACCAGTTTGAGCAAACTGCTGCCGACCTGGCAGTTGAAAAAGGATACCAATATGTAATATGCGGTCATATCCATCATTCCGAGATCAGGGAAGTCAAAGCTTCGGATAAACCGGGCTCTGTATTATACCTTAATTCGGGCGATTGGGTGGAGAGCCTTACCGCGCTGGAATATCATAACCGTGAATGGACCATCTTCAAATATGACCCGGCCAAATTCAAAAGCGACAGCGACGACGATGACAAAACAGATGCCGAGGACCTGGATGCCAAACTCGATGTGCGTACCTTATTAGAACGCTTTAAACAGGAAGCCTATTAGTTTTGGTTGTAAAGTTGGAATGTTGCAAGGTTGAAAAGTTGAATGCAACCAAGATTTTATTTAAAGGCACCATCTTTCTTTATTAACTTGCCAGCGGAACTTATTGAAGATTGAAAGGCTAACTTTTAAGATTAACCTTCCAACTTTACAACCTTCCAACCTTTCAACCGAAGAATGAAAATACTCTACGCCATACAGGGAACCGGCAACGGGCACATCAGCCGCGCGCGCGAAATAGTTCCCCTTTTGCAGCAGTATGGTGAACTAGACTTATTGGTAAGCGGTACTGAAGCCGAAGTAGCCTTATCACAGCCTTTAAAATACAGGCTGCATGGCTTTAGTTTTGTGTTTGGCACCAAAGGCGGAGTTGATAAATGGGCCACTTTTAAACTGATGAACCTGCCCCGGCTGTGGCGCGATATGCACCACCTGCCACTATCACAATACGATCTGATCATCAATGATTTTGAACCGGTAAGCGCCTGGGCATGTCGTTTGCAAAAAATACCGTCGGTTTCATTAAGTCATCAATGCTCCTTTGTTTCGCCCAAAACGCCACGGCCTGCAAAATGGAACTATGCCGAGTGGCTATTTAAATACTACTCGCCCACAACCCATCATATTGGATTTCACTTTGAAAAGTATGATGATTTTATCCATACCCCGGTTATCCGGAGTGACATCAGGAACCTTGAAGCCACTAACGACGGGCATTATACCGTTTACCTGCCTGCTTATGACGATAGAACCCTGGTGAAATACCTGGGACAGGCGGCCAGTGTGCAATGGCAGATATTTTCGAAACGTCAAAAAACATTCCACCAGGAGGGCAATATCCGGATATTTCCTGTGAGCAATGAAGCTTTTAATAAAAGTATGGCCAGTTGCGAAGGCTTGCTTACCGGCGGAGGGTTTGAAGGGCCGGCCGAAGCATTGTATTTAAAAAAGAAAGTATTGATGATCCCCATGATAGGGCAATATGAGCAGCAGTGTAATGCTTTAGCCGCCTCAAAACTGGGAGTAACAGTTGCCCATGCTATAGATGATGATTTTGTGCCTATCCTTAGTCAATGGATACATCATGGCAAAAACATAGAGGTCGACTTTCCGGATGAAACTGCGCAGATCATCGATAATTTGGTTAAACAATATGCAAGGAAGGATAAAGCTTAAATGTATAGGAAGCGATAAAGCGTCAGTAATATATCCTCAAATACCCTGATCAAAGCGGAATCAAATATCTTTTAGCTTGTTGTAGTACACCTAAGCAGTTTTTCTGCTATTATTGCCTTGAAATCCTGTATTAATGATCAAGCTGTTCCGAAACTTTAATCCAACGAATATTGTCTGGCTGGCAATTTTCTTGTTTTTGATGCGGATCGGGTTTGCATTTCATATCCCTGATAAGACCGGTTTCCCTTTTGCAGAGCTTTTTTCGCGTTTGCTTTTACCGGTATCCAGGCAGTGGGCTATTCCGCCTGTACTCAATCTATTTGCGGCAAGTGTGATCGTTTTTATACAGGCTATGCTGGTCAATTATTTATCAAACCACCACAATTTATTGGGAAAATCAACTTTTTTGCCGGCTTTTATGTACATCACCGTATCGGGCTTGTTTATTCCTTTCCTGATGCTTAGCCCGCCGCTTATATGCAATTTTCTGGTGATTTGGATGCTGTTCAAAATATTGGATATTTATAACGGGGATGCCGCCAAGTCTATTTGTTATGACCTGGGGATGATTGTTGCCGTAGGTACCATGATCTACCTGCCGTTTATTTATATGTTCCTGGCGATATGGGTTGCCCTGGTGATTTTCAGACCGTTCGACTGGCGCGAATGGGTAGCAGGCTTGATTGGCTTTATTACCATATTCTTCTTCCTGGCAGTATTTTATTACCTGAACGATAGACTGGATGATTTTTTTGAGATATGGCGACCGTTGGGCACTAAGTTCCAGGTTCATTTTAATATAAATTACTATAATTACGTTGTACTTGTTCCTGTGATCATTATCCTGGTATTAGGCGGCTTTAAACTACAGCAAAACTTTTATAAGAGTTATGTACATATCCGTAAATCGATCCAGTTGCTGTTTTTTGTTTTTTTAATAGCTTCTTTCTCATTCTACATCCGCACCGACTTTCACCTCGACCATTTCTTATTGTGCGCGGTTCCCGCATCTATATTTGTGGCCTATTATTTTCTATATGCCACTACCCGCTGGTTTTACGAAAGTTTATATATTTTGCTGCTCGCCAGCATTATTTACTTCCAGTTTAACACTTTTTAACTTTTACATTCGTTCAAATTTCACGGGTTATATTAGTTTTGTACCATGAAACCATCATGAGCTACAATTAATAAGAGATTGCTCATGATAGCTTCATTACCGTTTAAAAACAAATTACTATAATGAAATTTGGAGTAGTTATATTTCCGGGTTCTAATTGCGATGAGGATATCATCTACGTATTAGAAAAAATTATGGGTCAGCAGGTAGTGCGCCTGTGGCATAAAGACCATGATCTGCAGGGCTGCGATTTTATCGTTTTGCCGGGTGGTTTTTCGTTTGGCGATTATCTGCGCTCAGGTGCGATAGCGCGTTTTTCTCCAATTATGCAGGAAGTGATCCAGTTTGCAGCCAAAGGTGGCTATGTGTGGGGTGTTTGCAATGGGTTCCAGATATTGACCGAAGCGGGTATGCTTCCGGGCGCGTTGCTGCACAATACCAACAGAAAGTTCAATTGCAGCAATATTTATATAAAGCCGCAAACCACCAATTCAATGCTGACATCGGCCATCGATCCGCAGCGGGCATTAAAAATTCCGATCGCGCATGGCGAGGGTAATTATTTTGCTGAAGCTGATGTATTGAAATCATTGAATGATAATGACCAGGTATTGTTCAGGTATAGCGACGAGTTTGGCAATATTGTTCCTGAGGCTAATCCTAACGGTTCAATAGAAAATATCGCCGGCGTATGCAATGCGGGGCGCAACGTATTTGGTATAATGCCACATCCGGAACGCGCTGCTGACAGTTTGCTGGCTAACCAGGACGGGCTGGCGATTTTTGAATCGATATTATCATTGGTTAAAGCCTGATGGCCAACCTGGTTATTGATATTGGTAATACATTAACAAAAATTGCAGTTTTCGCACAGGATGGGTTGATATATGCTCAGCACTATCCATCTCCTGATGCTAAAACCTTTTTAAACCTAATTGATCAGTACCAGGTTAATAAAGCGATCATCTCATCGGTAAAAAGAGAAGTTGAAGATTGGCGAGCCGCATTAGAAGAAAAAATTGATCTGCAGTATTTTAATGTTGAAATGACCGCCGGTATCCGTAACCAATATAAAACACCTCATACACTCGGGCTTGACAGGCTGGCTGCCGTTATAGGAGCCAAAAAGCTATACCCCGGCAAAGGCAGCTTAGTAATTGATGCCGGCACGGCTATTACTTACGATTGGATAGATGCTGAAGGGAATTATTTTGGGGGCAGTATATCGCCGGGACTAAATATGCGTTATAAGGCATTAAATTATTACACGGGTAAATTACCCCTGGTTGCGGCAGACGATGCGTTTGATGCTGAATATGGTGATGACACTGCATCAGCAATAAAGTCGGGCGTACAAAACGGGATCAGATACGAACTAACCGGCTTTATAGAAAGCTACCAAAAAAACGAACCGGAACTAAATATAATACTAACCGGAGGCGATAGTATTTTTTTTGATACTCTATTGAAAAATAGCATCTTTGCCCCCTATATTAAAAATGAGCCTTATTTGGTTCTTGAAGGATTAAATGCAGCTATACAAAACAATAATGATTAAATATACCAGGCTCTTTTTGACTTTTCTACTTGCTGTTATTGTATTAGATGCAAGTGCGCAATCAACCGCAACTACAAGTTCACCTTATTCACGCTATGGGTTGGGCGATATCAGCGACCAGCTTTTACCGCAAAATATAGGTATGGGAGGCATAGCCGTTGCAACCAACACAATTGGCGGGTATAACAGCATCAACGTCATCAACCCTGCGTCATATGGAAAAATAACTTTTACTGTTATTGATATAGGTGCTTCCAGCAATACAACGACCTTCAGTAAAATCGGCTTTGCAGATCAGCAAAACACCAATGCGAGGCTGAGCCATATTTTGTTTGCCATGCCGGTTACCAGGAGTTCTGCACTGAGCTTTGGTTTGATGCCTTACAGCCAGGTGGGTTATAGCTATAAACAAACTTATACAAGGCCCAATCCTAACCCGGTTACACCAGCCGATACAAATGCTGTCAGCGTTGTTTCATCGGGCGAAGGCGGATTATCAAAGGCATATTTGGGGTATGGCATTACTCTGTTTAAGCATTTGTCGATCGGCGCTAATTTTTCATATATTTTTGGCAGCTTAAAGCAGGATCAATCGACCGAAATACCCGGTCTATATGGTGTACTTGATTCACGCTCCGAATTGGATAATCACGTAAAAGGCGTAAACTATGATTACGGCGCGCAGTATACATTTGATTTTTCGGAAACAAAACATTTGATATTAGGATATTCCGGATCGGCCAATACTAAATTAAGTGTAACTAGCAATGACATTGAAAGTCAGTATACACGTGATGTTAGCGGCAATGAGAATAATCCGATTGATACTCTAAAAAACACGCAGACTAATGGCAAAATACAACTGCCGCAGATCAACCGCTTTGGTATCGTTTACCAATATGAAGGTAAGTTTTTAGTAGGCGCAGACTATACCATGGGAAAATGGTCCGATCTTTCAATAGCAGGAACTAACGCCGGCTTGCAGAACAGTAAAATGATTAATGTAGGCGGGCAATGGACTCCCAATGTTAACGCATTAAACAATTTCTTTGCGCTGATAGATTACCGTTTAGGGTTTATCTACGAGCAAACCTACCTGGGGCAAACCGCTTTAGGTGTAGCTGGCGCCAACCTGAAAAGAACTGCCATCACCGCTGGCCTGGGTATTCCGTTGCCGCATGACCGCGCATCTTCTGCATTCTACAAGATAAATTTCTCTGCCGAAGTAGGTCAGCGCGGGCAGCTTGCTAATGGTTTGATCAAAGAAAATTACGTAAATTTCCACTTAGGGTTTACGCTTAACGACAGGTGGTTCCAGCGCTTTAAATTTGAATAAGCCTTGGCAATGATAAGGGCAAAACAAATATCAAATTTATTTTTGCCGGTAATAATTGCTGGTATAGCCATTATAACGGGGTGTGAGAACGATCTGAAGGATATACAAAAGATATCTGCTGCCGAAGTAAATAAGCCGATTGAGAAGTATACCGATGTCGATGTGATCTACAGTGACTCGGCCAGGGTAAAAGCGCACATGACCGCGCCTGTCATGATAAATTATAAGGTTAAAAAGCCTTATACCGAGATGCCCAAAGGGGTAAAAGTTATTTTTTATGATAATAACCTGAAGGAGACAAGCACCATAATAGCTGAATACGGCGTGTACAGGGAGCAGGAAAAATTGGTTGAGCTGCACAAAAATGTAGTAGGGACAAACGCGAAGGGTGATACATTCACTTCGGATGAGTTGATATGGAATGAAGATACTAAACAGATACGATCGAGCAAGATGGTGCATGTTAAGATGGCGGATGGCAGTATAACGGACGGTACAAGTTTTGTAAGCGACGAGAACTTTAACCACTGGACAATGACCCAGGCATCAGGTGATTTCCATGTTAATAGCCAGGATATTGCGCCATAGAAACAAGCCTTTAGCAGTCTGAATTTTTTGTGTTTATTTTTTTGTTAAAAGTTGTATCTTGCGCCCTCTTTTGAATAATTAAAAATATTATATAGAATAAGAATATATGGGTATAATGGGTTATTTGCGCGAGCGCATGGGAAAAATTGTCGCCATTGGCATTGGTGTAGCGCTTTTCGCATTTGTAGGTGAAGAGGCTTTAAAGTCTGGTAGTTCTATTTTTCATGACGACCGCAACCTGCTCGGCGAAGTTGCAGGCGAAAAAATAGCATATGATGATTACTCCAAGCGTCTTGAAGCAGGCATCAACCAGTTTAAGCAGCAATCTGGCCAGGCCAGCCTGAATGCACAGTTCACCGCTTACATACAGGACAACGTTTGGAACCAGCAAGTAAGCCAGATCATCATCAACAAAGAAATTGAGAGGTTAGGCATTGTAGTAAGCAGCGACGAAGGTGCAGCTATGATCAACGGCACTAACCCAGATCCCCAGGTTGTGCAATATTTTGGTGATCCTGCTACCGGCAAGGTGGACCAGGCCAAACTGAATAACTTTAAAGTGAACCTCCAGGCAGCTAAGGCTGATGATCCGATCAGGGCGCAATGGGCTCAATTTCTTGAGCAGTTACGTGAGAATAAGCTCAGTCAGAAATATATGTCATTAGTAACCACTGGCCTTTATGTAAATGCCCTGGATGCAAAGGATGATTACGAATCAAAAAATAAACTGGCTAACTTTAAATACACCACACTTGATTACAGCTCAATCCCTGATAATAAGGTAACATTGACAGATGATGACTATAAAGCTTATTATGATGAGCATCAGTCGGAATTTAAAAATAAGCAGGAGCTGAGGAGTTTTGACTATGTCAGCTTTAATGCTGCACCGTCAAAAGCAGACTCGGCAGCCATAAAGGAACAGGTAGAAAAATTAGCGCCTGCATTTAAAAGCAGTACCAATGATTCACTTTTTGTACAGGTGAATGCCGAAACAAAAGCTCCTTTTGCCTATAAACGTAAAGGCCAGCTTGGCGACCCTAAACTGGATACCGTAATGTTTGGCGCACAAAAAGGATTTGTTTACGGCCCATATTTTTCACAAGGCAGCTACAAGCTTGCAAAGCTGATTGATTCGCGTGTAAGCCCCGACTCTGTAAAGGCACGTCACATACTGATTGATGCCAGCCAGATCGGTGTAGCAAAAGCTACTGCCAAAGCTGATTCCCTAAAAAAGCTGATAGAAGGCGGCAAATCGTTTGCAGACCTGGCCAAAATGTACTCAATCGATAAGAACTCAGGCGATAAAGGTGGCGACCTAGGCACTTTTGGCCGTGGGATAATGGTGCCTGTTTTTGATGATGCCGTTTTTAATGCCAAAAAAGGTGATTTGAAAATAGTAACCTCTCAATTTGGCGTTCACTTAGTTGAGATTGAAGATCAAAAAGGCTCTTCCCAGGTAGTTAAGGTTGCCGTAGTTGATAAACCTGTGACGGCAAGTTCAAATACGCAATCAGCCGGCTATAACAAAGCACAAAAATTCCTGGGAGAACTTACCAAAGATAATTTTGATGCAGAAGTTAAAAAAGCAGGGCTTGCAAAGAAAGCAGCTACTGATGTGAACGATCTGACATCAGCCCTTCCAGGCCTTGATAATACCCGCGAATTGGTTAGATGGGCATTTAAAGCCAGCAAGGGCGATTTTGGCAGTCAGGTATTTGTAATAGGCGATCAATACGTGATCCCGATACTTACAACCGTTAAGCCAAAAGGCACTTTGGCCCTTGATGTGGTAAAAAAACAAATAGAGCCGGCAGTGCGCAACCATGTTAAGGCTAAACAATTGATAGAAAAACTGAGCGGTGGTTCAAGCATCGACCAGGTTGCCCAAAAGGCAGGTTCTAAAGTGGTACCCGTTCAAAACATAGTATTTGCCAACCCGGTAATACCTGGTTTGTCGCTGGAATATAAAGTTGTAGGAACTATTTTTGGTTCGCAGCCTAATAAATTAACCAAACCAATTGAAGGTCAGCACGGTGTCTATGTAGCGGTATTGGATAATTTTATCAACCCCGCAGCGCTTGGTAATGCTGTAAGAGAAAAACAACAGCTTGGGCAGGCATTGTTACAGCGTTCACAAGGCCAGCTATTTGAGGCCCTGAAAGATAAGGCGAATGTAAAAGATTACCGTGCCAAGTTCATGTAAGAAGAATTTAAAGTAAATTTGTAACCGGGAGTGGTATTGTACTGCTCCCGGTTTTTTGCTTTTTAAAAACTCAGTGCCCTTGTGAAAATCTTCGTGCCCGTTGTGGTTAACTTTTACCACAGAGAACGCAAAGAGAAAACACAAAGAGCTCAGAGTTAAAACATGAAGCGTATCAGGGTTAAACTTTAAGATGATGGACATCCAGGAAAATATAGTAAATAAAGTAGCGCAAAGCGGTTTGGTAACACTGGACCCGGCTTCTTTTTATCCGCAGGGAGATAGAGTGGTATATGATATTAAGGATAACCTGTATATGGAGTTGATGCTGAAAGAAAAGGATTTCAGGGAATTTGTAAAAAATCATGACTGGGCACAGTACACCGGCAAAAATATAGCTATTACCTGTACCGCCGATGCCATAGTGCCTGCCTGGGCCTATATGCTGATTGCAAACCGCATGGCGCCTTATGCGCGTGAAGTTGTTTTTGGTGATGCAGAAGTACTTGAAACCGTGTTGTTTGAAAAAGCAATGGCTGGTTTTGATGCAGAGCAATATCGCGACCAGCGTATCGTTATTAAGGGGTGCGGAGATATTGACGTCCCGGTATCGGCGTATGTGGAACTCACAAAAAAATTAACGCCGGTTGCTAAGAGCATCATGTTTGGCGAGCCTTGCTCAACCGTACCAATTTATAAACGTAAAGATTAAATGACCTTCTTTTTTCACAACAGGTAGCAATGAGGAAATACTTAGTGCTGTTCCTTGCATGTTGCTGCATCAATACTGTTTTAGCCCAGGAACTTTCCAAAATAAATGAGACCGCTTTTAAAGCAGGCGAAAAGCTGAGCTATAAAATGAAGTATGGCTTTTTTACAGCAGCGGAGGCAAATATCCGCGTTGAAGAAAGCCCAACCCAATTTGGCGGCAAACCGGCTTATCACATTATAGCTGAAGGGAAGACGGCAGGTACTTTTGACATTTTTTATAAAGTGCGTAACCGCTATGAAAGCTTTATCGATAAGAATACCTTATTGCCCTATTTTTATGCGGAGAACAGGCGCGAATCGAGCTATAAACATACCGATAAAGTAACTTTCGACCACGAAAAAAAGACGATCACCGCAGCAAAAGGCACTTTTCCGTACAAGGGCGACCAGGTGTTCGATTTTGTATCGGCCTATTATTTTGCGCGTTCCCTGGATGTAACCAAGTTACATATAGGACAAAAACTGGACCTGGAGTATTTCCTGGAGGACGGCATACATACCATGAACATAATTTATGTTGGCAAAGAAAGGATAAAGTGTTCATTGGGTACCTTTAACTGTCTAAAATTTAATCCGACGATTATTCCGGGGCGTATTTTCAGAAAAGATAGTAAGCTGTATCTTTGGGTCACCGATGACAACAACCGGATACCCGTAAAAGCACATGTAGAGGTGGTAGTAGGCAGCTTATCAATGGAGCTTACCTCCGCATCAGGCTTAAAGTATCCGCTGAACCCGGTGAGTAAGGAGACCGATTAGGTTGAATAGTTGACATTCGGGTTGATATTAATAAATTAAAAGGTAATCAGGGTAATCCATTAATCCTGTAAATTAAGGTTCAGACAATATGATTGAAGTAGGCAGTGTTTTGGTGCATGAGGATGTGGTGAAGGAAAACTTTGTCTGCAACCTGAATAAGTGTAAAGGTGCGTGCTGCCTGGAAGGGGACGCCGGTGCGCCATTAAACAACGATGAGCTGCATATACTGGATGAGATCTACCCCAAAGTAAAACCCTTTATGACAGCAAAGGGAATTGCTACGATTGAAGAGAACGGTACTTATGTAACCGATTTTGAAGGTGACTATACCACCCCCTGCGTTGATACTAACAAGGAATGCGCATATGTAATATGGGAAAATGGCATCACTAAATGCGCCATTGAGAAAGCTTACGAATATGGCGCTATCAACTGGAAGAAACCGATCTCCTGCCATTTATATCCTATCCGCATCACCCAATACCCTGAGTTTGATGTATTGAACTACGACCGCTGGAGCATCTGCAGTCCGGCCTGTACTTTTGGCAATGAGCTGAAAGTCCGGGTACATGAGTTTTTGAAAGGGCCGCTTATCCGCAAGTATGGAGAGGATTGGTATAAGGAGTTGGAAGAGGCTGTTGAGGCCTTTGATTCGTGATGCGATGAAACTATTAGCCAAAGACCGAAAATAGATATAAAATGAGTTTATTACTATTAGGGAAAACAGAATGTCCAATTTGCAATACGGTAATAAATAAAGACGATATTTATTATATGTTTCCACCTTTTGTGGCTAACATTATAGATCCGCTACATTTTTTCAGTGACAACTCATTCCATTTAGAGTGTCTAAATCACGTAAAGAATGGCAAAAGAACAATAAAATATGCGGATATACGAAACCTCAAAACCAGACCAGAAAATAGAAAATGTATAGTAACTCAAGAACTTATTACTAATGAGAGTGAACATATTTTTATTCCGTATTTAACATCTGACAAAAGTTCAAATCTGCATAAATTTAATTTTACCCATATAAATATATTGAATTTGTCTCGATGGAAAGACAGAGAACACGTGACAAAAGAATTAATTAAATTTCATGACTCTGGTACGTGGGGAGAGACAAATGATAAATATTTAATCAAATTAATCGATATTTTAGGTAAGGGTGAAATCTAACTCAATATCTTCGCCAACTCAGTTATCCTAGCCAAATGATGGTCATCATGCTCGGCAACAAATAAAAACAAATCCATTGTCCGCATCGGTGTTTTTAACCTCGGGTGAAGTGCTGATTTGAAAATGGTTTCTTCATCCAACTCTTCAAGTTTTGCTATGGTTTGCGCTCTGATCTGCCTGAAAGTGCTTAACAATTCTACTATTGATTTTGCATTATGATTGGCCTCATCGGTTTTCCTGTTGGCCAGGTCGGTAGGGCGTAATTCGATCTCGCCGTTTATAACATCTTCCAGCCGTCCCTGCCAAAGCGGTTCAAGGTCGGTTAAATGTCCCAGGTTTTCTTTTATCGACCAGGTATTATCAGGTTTGATCTCCAATATATCAGCAGGTATCGATTTGAATTTTTCATCAAGCCTTGCAGGAGTTCCCCTGAGGCGTTCGATGATGGACGGGAAAATATTCTGATCGGTGCTGAAATCAAAGCTGCGTTCAAACCATTTTACTTTTTTCATGTGAGACAGGGTTGTTAAATGAGTTAGTCCGGGGTTATGATCCGGACTAAGTTATACAAGGATTTGCAATCCTTGTATAGGCAACTTTTTTTATGAAACGCGTATTACAAATCCGGTGGGCTACTGGTTTAGCACTTTATCCAGCTTATCTTTAATTTCCTGCCTGTATTTAATCGATAACGCCCTTTTGAAGTATTCTATCGCTTTGCTTTTATCCTTTATCTCCAGGTAATAGTCTCCCATACTGTCATATGCATTAAAGCTACCCGGATAGTAATCAATATTCTGCTGAAAGAACATGCGCGACCTGTCATAGTCCTTCCGCTGAAGGAAGGTATATCCTAACATATTCATATAGGATTCCTGCGGCTTTACATCATAGCCCATTTCATTTGATAAACCCCGGTAATGCTCTTTGATCATTTTTTCGATCTGTGCGGGAGTTAAACTCTTATCAAAAAATTGGTTCTGCGGCTGATTGCGGGGGAAACGGTTATGCTGAAAAATAAACCTCAATCCGTCGTATGCTGCGATCATTGTCATAGATGCATGGTCATCATCCGGGTAATATTTGTAATCCCATCTCAAATGATTAGCAGGATACTTTTGGAGATTATCCTTCAGTTTCAGGATGGAACGGATATGATGAGTAATAATCGTTGTATCTGCCCTCACCTGTAACGTATCCATCCCGGGATTCATGGTATTGGCAATGCCGACGAATAATGATCTTCCCTTGAAATCTTTTTGCTGTAAAATGGATTTGGTTTGCCCTAGCAGATCATCATTGTCAAAAAACATACTGGGCTCAAGGGCGATGTAAGCATTAAATAGTGATGAGTGTTTCATTAGCATATTGATAGCAAATAAACCGCCCAATGAGTGTCCCATTAGCGTTCTGTACGGCGCGGTTGCATAATTTTTATCAATATAAGGCACAAGTTCCTTTTCAATAAAAGCAGTAAAGTTTTCACCGCCACCAGATGTTTTATCATTGGGACTGGCTATCGGTGTCAAATCACGGGTTCGATGACCGCGGGTATTTGGTATACCCACAATAATCATTTCGGGTAACACGGTATTGCCGTTAACTGCACTTAATTGCTGCACCAAGGTTACCAGCGAAATAAAATGACCGTCGCCATCCAGCACATACAGCACAGGATAAGCGGGCTTAGTAAAATAGCTGGTATCATGGGGTGGCATGTACACCCATACAGGTCTTTTCTCTTGCAATATTTCTGAATACACGGTGTCTATATGACCCAAAACTATCGGCGTTGGACCGGATTGTGCTTTCGCCCAAAATGAAAGGCACAGCAAGGCAATGATCAAGATATTTCTTTTCATGATTTTATCGTTTTTGATTAATTGATACTTAGCAGCGACCCCAGGCCTGAAGATCGCCTGCAGTTATCCAGTCTTTTTATTTTTATGGATGAGCTTTTCGAGCTCGTTCGTGTACGCCGCGCCAATAGGTATTTCCTTGTTCCCTATCCAAACGGAATTCTTATCGGTTTTGGTGATATGCCTTACAGACACGATGAATGACCGGTGCACCCGTATAAAATGCCCGTTCGGTAATAAGGCTTCCACATCGCTCATAGTAAGTCTTGATACAATGTTGCGGTCGGCCAGCGCAAACTGCATGTAGTTGCCTGCACTTTCAGCGTATAAAACGTCGGCAAGTTCAACCTTTATCTGTTCATACCCGCTTTTTATAAAAACAGACGGAAGGCTTATTGTAGAACCTCCGCCATTGGATTGCAATTCACGCTGCTTCAGCGCTTTGTTGCATGCCTTTAAAAATCGCGGCAGTGAAAACGGCTTTAGCAGGTAATCAATGGCATCCAGCTCAAAACTTTGCACGGCATGTTCACTGTATGCAGTTGTGAAAATAACCATCGGCGGATCGGGTATGGTTTTCAAAAGATCAATACCCGAAATAGTTGGCATTTTGATATCCAAAAAGATTAAGTCGACTTTAGTCTTTTGCAGATATTCTGCCGCCTCGAACGCGTTGGTAAAACAAGCTTTCAGCTCCATGAAAACCACGTGCGCGGCAAGTGTTTTTATAACCTCGAGCGCCATTGGTTCATCATCTATCGCTATAGCCTGGAGCATAATTATTTTTCAGTTTGAATAGTTAAACTGGATACAAATTCATCACCTTCAACACCATAACAGAACCGGTGTTTACCCGGATACAATATCAGCAAACGTTCGCGTACATTTTGCAGACCTATACCGGTATTTTCCTTTTCAGGATCATTTTTTACTGACCGATGTACACTATTGCGCACCTCGAAATTGATCTGCTTGTCATCACACTCCAGTTTGATATTGATCCATGATCTTTCGCTTAAGCTGATGCCATGCTTAAAGGCGTTTTCTACAAAAGGGATCAGCAGCATCGGAGCAATTTTATAGTTGCAATCCTGTTCTTTGATATTATCTTCAATAATGATATCAGGCGACATTTGGACACGCAGCTTCTGTAAGGAAATATAATTTTTAAGATATTCTATCTCTTTTTCCATCGGGATAAGGTCCTGCATGTTTTCGTGCAGCATAAAGCGCATCATATCCCCCAGCTTTTGTATGCCTTCAGCAGTCCTTTCAGATTTTTCGATCAATGCAGTGCCGTATAGCGTATTTAAAGCATTGAATAAAAAGTGCGGGTTGATCTGTGATCGTAGAAATTGCAGATCGGCTGTTGATTTAGCCAGGGCCTTTTCAAAGCCTTTCAGTTGTAATATCTTATCTTTTTTTTGCTGGTAATTAAGCCATGAAGCTGGTGTTGTTATCAACAGTTGCAATGCCCACAGGAGCAGAACAATACCTATCGACCAGTTATCTTGAAGGAAAATACTGCAGCCAATGGTGTACATAAATGAGTAGAACATTAACGGCCCCATTAACCGCCATTTAAACAGCGGCCTTTCACCATTTTCCGGAAATAATTTATAAGTATTGATGACGAACACTGCCTGCATTGGCGGGAAAAAGGCAAAGTAATAACTAAAGTAAATATTGTCTGTTACCAGCCCAAAGATGGAGACGAATATAGGTACAGCGAAAAACACCACCAGGAACAAGGTGCATTGATTAAGAACCATTGTGCGATAGGCAGCTTTTGTTTTATTATTTTCAATATAGCGAATAGCGAACTCCCTAAAAATGGCATAAGTGGTATAAACCCCCAGAAGAAAGAAAGCGTCATTGAGCCCGCCCATGCTATTGAGCAATGGCTGGGGGTGAAAGCCAAATGTTAGCGGGAAATAAACGAATGGTGAAGGGTTTTGAAAGGGGACCGCGTAAAAGGAAATAAAGTTAATACCCGGCCCGATGATATAAGAAATGATAAACAACTGCGCGATGGCCCCCAAAATAATGAATGGTAACCTGGAAGAACGCCTGGTGATGGCCGGGATAATAAAGCGGTTAATCCACATATAGCACAGCCACAGCAGAACGATGCACCCAATTTGAGGCAATAAGATGCGGCTGAAATAATTAAACTGGATATGGTTTTTGATAAATGCCTCGTGGATATGATTCATTTCTGATGGCGTAAGCCTTAACATTTTCCATATGTATCCTTTGATGGCAAATAAAGCGATGCCACTTGCCAAAATTATCTCATGTTCTCTCCAGCGGATTTTCATTTTGTTGATTTTTGATCAATAGTAGTACTTGTCAGAGCTTGTTTTTGAAAAATGTGATGAAACGTGCTGAAAATGTGACAGAAAGGTAAAAGCTGGATTTTTTAGATGAACCGCCATATACAAATTTACGGGCTTGTGTTCAATAAAGTGGTGACAGTGTATTCAGCATTGGTGAAATTTCAAATGGCTGATAATCAGCGGTTCATGACTGTTCACAGATGTTCATGCTGCGTGAACGTGAACACTGGTAAAAGCATAATGCCAACATTTACAATTAAATTGGATAATATTGTAAGATATTCGTTACCTGAGCAGATGAAGACAGCTTTAATTACCGGTATTACCGGGCAGGACGGGGCCTATTTAGCCGAATTTTTATTAAAAAAGGGTTATACAGTTCATGGAGTGAAGAGAAGATCGTCGTTATTCAATACCGACCGTATAGATCACCTGTACCATGATCCGCATGAGCCAAATGTAAAGTTCAAACTCCATTTTGGCGACCTGACGGACTCTACCAACCTGATCCGCCTGGTGCAGGAAGTGCAACCGGATGAGATATATAATCTTGCCGCACAAAGCCACGTAAAAGTGAGCTTTGATACCCCCGAATACACCGCCAATGCTGATGGGGTAGGTACCCTGCGCATACTGGAAGCAGTGCGCCTATTGGGAATGACACAAAAAACCCGCATTTACCAGGCGTCCACCTCCGAGTTGTATGGTTTGGTGCAGGCTGTGCCACAAAGTGAAACCACGCCTTTTTATCCGCGCTCACCCTATGCGGTAGCTAAATTGTATGGGTACTGGATCATCGTCAACTATCGCGAAGCCTATAATATGTATGCCTGCAATGGTATCCTGTTTAATCACGAGAGCCCGATACGGGGGGAAACATTTGTCACAAGGAAAATTACCCGTGCCGCATCAAAAATTGTTTTGGGTTTGCAGAATTGCCTGTATGTGGGTAATCTTTCTGCAAAGCGCGACTGGGGCCATGCTAAAGATTACATTGAAGCCATGTGGCTGATGCTTCAACAAGACAAGGCCGAAGATTTTGTGATCGCTACTGGAGTTACTACTACCGTAAGGGACTTTATCCGGATGGCTTTTGCTGAACTGGGTGTAGAGATTGAGTTCAGCGGTAAGGATGAGCATGAGAAGGGGGTGATCATAGATATTGATGAACAGCGTGCTGAAGAGCTGGGATTAAATATGGATGCATTAAAATTTGGCCAGACCGTAGTTAAAGTTGACCCTAAATATTTCAGGCCGACGGAGGTTGACTTATTGATAGGCGACGCTACAAAAGCAAGGGAAAAACTGGGCTGGATACCTAAATATGATCTGCAAGCGTTAGTACAGGATATGGTACAATCAGACTTACACCTGGTAAAAAAAGATGATTATTTAAAAAAGGGCGGTTTTAAAACACTAAACTATTTTGAATAAATAAGGTTTATAACCAAATTGCTATTTCGGCCCTTATGAAGAGACTTTTTACGAGTTTATTATTGCTGTTATTGTTTGCCCGCGCCTCAAAAGCGCAGCTCATATATCAGCCTTATTCCTATCAATTTTATCAAAAGCTGAATAACTCAGTTTATTCGCCCTCCAATAACCTGCATACCTCGCTTAAGCCTTACCTGATTGGCGACTCAAGTGCGGTCAGACCACTTTATGATTCCTTGTTGATGCTGAATGCATACAATACAGGCAAAACCTGGTTATACCGGAAATTGTTCAGGCAACACCTTTTCGATGTAAAAGACAAAGAATATACCTTTTACCTGGATTATTTACCCGATCTGCAAATTGGCCGGGAATTTAATGAACCCAAAACCGTTTTTATGAATACCCGGGGTTACCAGCTCGGGGGTACTATCGGATCAAAATTCTTTTTCTATACCAGTGGGTTTGAGAACCAGGGTAAGTTTGCCAATTACGAGACAGATTATATCAATAGTATTGGTATGATCCCTGGCCAGGAATTTGATAAAAGCTATGGAAAGGATACCAAAGACTGGTCGAATGTAACCGCATTGATAGGTTATACACCTACCAAATCGATATCTATTGAATTGGGTGAGGATAAAACTTTCATAGGTGATGGCTACCGCTCAGTTTTATTATCTGATTATGCATCGGCTTATCCATTACTCCGCTTTAAAATCGACTTGGGCAAAAATGTCCAATACATGGCGATGTGGGCCTATATGCAAGACCAGTATGCTACACAATTTAATGCCTTCTCCAACAACAGGCGCAAATGGGGTGCGTTTCATTACATCGACTGGAACATAAATAATCGCGCATCTATAGGTTTCTTCAACGCGTTGATTGCCGAAGAAGCAAATGATGCAGGGCAATTGCATGGTTTTGATGCAAATTATATTAACCCGGTATTTTTTATATCCTCTCTTGGCCCGTCAAAACCAGCTCCGGATCATACATTGTTTGGCTTTAATGGAAAGTATAAAGTGCTGGATAAAACCACCATCTACGGCCAGGTTCTTTTTGATCAGGCATCATCAACAGATAGCACCAGGGGTAGCCGTTATGCGTGGCAGTTAGGCTTCAGGGGATCGGATCTATTTAAAATTAGCAAGCTAAACTATCTGTTTGAGTATAACACCTCAAAACCATATACCTATTCCAGCCAATATCCGATCGTGAATTATTCGCAATTGAGCGAGCCATTGGGTGACCCGCTTGGTTCCGACTTTAAAGAACTGGTGGGTATTCTTAATTATTCCATAGGTAAGTTTGACCTGCAGGGACAGGTCAACTATGCTAAATACGCTGCAGGTACCGTCCAGCTAACAGGCGCTGGTGGTATAAATTTAGCACCTGGCATCATTTCTTCCGGTCAAACTATTACAAATACAGTGAAATATGCCGAAGGAACAATTGCTTATCTGTTAAACCCAAAGTATAACCTGCGGATTGAGGTAGGGGGCTTATTAAGGCAATCGACCAGCAGTGTATCGGATACAAAAACAACAATGCTTGTTATTGGCCTGCGAAGCACTTTCAGAAACCTTTATCATGATTTTTAATTTGAATTCTGCGGCATGAAAAATATTTCCATCATATATAAAATCGTTTTTGTTGCAGTACTGAGCATGGTCTTCGCAAATGTTGTGCTTGCCCAATCGGAATACCAGCCCTACAACTACCAGTTTTATCAGAAACTGAACTCCGACCTGTATTCAACCAAAACGCGTGAGCATACTTCCATAAAACCATTGATCATAGATTCGGTATTAAAAGCACACTACGATTCATTAATGAATTATGGAGCAGATGGCAAACAGCAGACCGCTTTGTACAATAAGTTATTTAATGAACACCTGATTAACTACAAGGGCTCAAATTCTACATTTTACACCGACCTGCTGCCCGATTTTGATATCGGAAGGGATTTTACAGGGAAACTCACTACAAATACAACTTCATTAGGTTTGCAAATAGGGGGTACAGTTGGTAACAAATTTTATTACAATGTAGCAGGGTACCTGAGCAGTTCGGTTGTTCCTGATTACCTGGCAACCTACATTAACCAGGTGGGTGTAGCGCCCGGACAGGCCTATGCCAAAATATACCGTGATAATGGTTATGATTGGTCGTATATTACTGCCACTCTTTCTTATACGCCGATAAAATATTTAAACATTTCAGCCGGCCGCGACAAGACTTTCATAGGAGATGGCTACCGCTCTTTGCTGTTGTCTGACTATGCATCTCCTTATCCCTTCTTAAAGCTTACCGGCACCCTGGGAAACGTGCGCTATATGGTAATGTGGACCGATATGAATGATCCTGCATTTACATCACAATATGGTATCGACAGAAAGAAATTTGCCGTGTTCCATTACCTGGACTGGAATGTGAGCAACAGGTTATCACTTGGCTTTTTCGAGAATATCACAGGATTTTTTACGGATGACAATGGCGTGAAACGGCCTTTTGATTTTAATTATATTAACCCGATCATATTTCTTAAGCCGGTTAACAATTCAAGCGACGACCCGGATAAGTCCTTGCTTGGTTTCACTGGAAAGTACAAACTCAATGATGGCATTACTGTGTACGGTCAGTTTATATTGAATGAATTTGTATCAAAACACTTTTTCTCCAGCGACGGCGCCTCGGTTAATAAATATGGTTGGCAGCTAGGTATCAGGGGCGCAAATTTGTTTGGTGTTAAAAACCTGAATTACCTGTTAGAAAGTAATAATGTAAAACCTTATACTTATTCAGCAAGATCGGCTATCGAAAATTACTCCGAAAACAGCGAACCTCTGGCTCATCCCTGGGGGGCCAACTTCCGTGAAGTTGTTGGGCTGCTAAATTATACCTACAAAAGATTTGATTTTAGCGGCGAAGCCGACTTTGGACGTTATGGGCTCGATGTTGATGGCTTAAATTATGGCAAGGACATTTTTCAGTTATACACATCTCCGGCCAGGCTTTTAGGAAACTATACCGGGCAGGGCTTGACCACTAATATGTATTACCTGGAGGGCAAAGTAGCCTATCTGCTTAACCCCAAATATAATTTGCGGATTGAACTGTGCGGAAGGTTCAGGCAGGAACACAACAGCGAGTTTAAGGATAGGACGACTATGCTGACCATTGGTCTAAGAAGCTCGTTCCGCCAGTTCTATAATGATCTGGCCAGTTACAGAACACATTAAGAAGCTATAGTGTGGGTATTTCTTTTAATGCCCATCTTTTTAACCTGTGAAGTGATGGCGTTTGCGTCATATCCGCATTCAGCCCAGATTTCAGGTTGCTCACCATGCTCAACAAATTCGTCAGGAATGCCTAAACGCACCACCTCAGCAGAATAATTGTTATCGGCCATAAACTCCAGTATGGCGCTTCCCATACCGCCTTCAATACAGCCGTCTTCCACTGTGATCACTTTGCTGTATTTCTGGAAAACTTCGTGCAATAGGTTCTCGTCCAATGGCTTAACAAAACGTATATCGTAGTGGGCAGGGTAAAACCCGTCATTACCTAATCCCGTAGCTGCTTTTACTACTTCGTTACCAATAGCACCTATGGATAGAATAGCTACCTCTTCGCCATCGCTTATTTTGCGGCCTTTGCCTACAGGGATGGCCTTTAACGGGCGTTGCCAATCGGTCATCACACCGGTTCCACGCGGGTAACGTATTACAAATGGCCCCATATCGTCCTGCTGTGCAGTGTACATCAGGTTGCGAAGCTCTTCCTCGTTCATAGGTGCCGATACCGTCATATTAGGTATGCAGCGCATATAAGCCAGGTCATAAGCGCCATGATGGGTTGGCCCGTCAGCACCGGCAATACCGGCCCTGTCCAGGCAAAATACCACGTTCAGTTTTTGAATAGCAACATCATGTATTACCTGGTCGTATGCCCTTTGCATAAAGCTGGAGTAGATATTACAAAAAGGAATAAGTCCCTGGGTGGCTAATCCGGCGGAGAAAGTAACCGCGTGCTGCTCGGCTATACCCACGTCAAAAGCACGATCGGGCATGGCCTTCATCATTAGGTTCAGTGAACAGCCTGATGGCATAGCCGGGGTGATCCCCATGATCTTCGGATTCTTTTCAGCCAGTTCGATAATGGTATGGCCAAATACATCCTGGTATTTTGGTGGCTGTGGCTTGTCGGCTTTTGCCTTTTTTATCTCGCCTGTTATTTTATCAAATAAGCCCGGGGCATGCCATTTGGTCTGATCTTTTTCGGCTAAAGCATAGCCTTTGCCTTTGGTGGTAATGCAATGCAATAGTTTTGGTCCTGGAATATCGCGCAGATCGCGTAATACTTTTGCAAGGTGTTTTACATCGTGCCCGTCTATCGGCCCAAAATAACGGAACTGCAGCGCTTCAAAGAAATTACTCCTCTTTAACAGTGTTCCTTTGATGCTTTTTTCGATCTTCTTAGCGATTTTGAAAGCATCGGGGCCCATTGATGATATTTTTGTCAGTACATGCGCAATATCATCTCTGAAACGGTTATATGATTTCGAAGTGGTAATATCGGTAAGATATTGCTTTAATGCACCTACGTTCGGGTCGATCGACATGTTATTGTCGTTCAGGATCACCAGTATGTTTGAATTCTCAATACCTGCATGGTTCAGCGCTTCAAAGGCTAACCCTGCGGTCATGGCGCCATCGCCAATAACAGCCACGTGCTGGCGGTCAGTTTCGCCTTTATATCTCGACGCAACAGCCATCCCTAATGCTGCAGAAATGGAGGTAGAAGAATGGCCAACACCAAAAGTATCATATTCACTTTCGGCACGTTTCGGGAAACCGCTTATGCCTTTGTAAACACGGTTAGTATGGAAAATATCACGGCGACCGGTCAGTATTTTATGGCCGTAAGCCTGGTGGCCTACATCCCATACCAGTTGGTCGTAAGGGGTATTCAGTATATAATGCAGTGCAACGGTCAGCTCAACAACTCCCAAACTTGCCGCAAAATGACCGCCATTTACCGATACCACATCAATAATATACTGGCGAAGTTCCTGGCAAACCTGTTCAAGTTGATCTTCCGTAAGTTGCTTTAAATCAGATGGGTAGTTAATCTTTTGTAGTAAATCACCGGGGGTTACCTGCATAGACATCCTTATAGAGAATTAAACTTACAAAGTAAGGCATTTAATTCCTAAAAAAAATGGAAAACATAATAATTAGGCACTGAAAATGTTAGCAAAGTAGAATAAGTTGATAATTAGCAGACCATAAGCTCTGCAACTTTTATCACCTTTGCAGCATTGATAATTTAGGTTTGGAGTCTTTTTATGACCGATGATAGTTTCGAAATAAAGTTAGCGCAATTTGAAGGTCCTTTCGATCTGCTGCTCTTTTTCATTGAAAGGGATGAGCTGGATATTCATGATATTCCGATCGCCAGGATCACGGATGACTTTCTGAACTACATCCACAAAATGACCAGCCTGAACATGGAACTGGCCAGCGAATTTATTTTTGTGGCAGCTACCCTGATGCGTATCAAGGCTAAAATGTTATTGCCCCGTTATGCTGCCGAAGAGGATAGTGAACTTGATCCCAAAGCGGAACTGATACGGAAACTGGTAGAGTATAGGAAGTTTAAACTGATATGTGAAGAGCTGCGCCCGATGGAAGAGGAGCGCCTGAAACAGGAGAAACGCGGCAATATCCCTTATGATCTTCAACAGGTGGAGAAGGCAGTTGTGCCGGGCGAAGAGCTTTCTGAACTCACACTCTATAAGCTGATGATGGTTTACGACAGGGTGACCAAGCGGTATACAAACCGTACGGAAGAAGTAAAGCACACAGTTGTACAATACCCGTATACTATTGAAAAGCAAAAAAAAGCCATCAATGAGCTGTTGCTGATCAACAGAAGGCTCGATTTTAAAGCACTGGCCGTCAATTCGGAAAATAAGGTGCATTTTGTATATAATTTCTTAGCGGTGCTCGAGATGCTGCAGCAGGAACTGATCAATATCCAGATCGGTTTGGGATACAACAATTTCTGGATCTCAGTGAGATAAATTGAGAGCCAGGAATCAAGAATCAAGAACCAGGATTTTAAGAAAAAAGAGTTTTTGTTAGAAGTCAATTGATTCTTGAATCTTGGCTCTTGCCTCTTATTTCTAAATAAGTAACTTAGCGCCGTTTTTAAGCAGATCATGAAAAGAGACAAATTGATATTTAAGCTGTTGGACGAAGAGCAGCAACGCCAGGAAGAAGGAATAGAACTTATCGCCTCCGAAAATTTTGTAAGTCGTCAGGTAATGGAAGCCGCAGGCTCTGTAGCAACCAATAAATATGCTGAAGGCTTGCCCGGTAAACGCTACTACGGCGGTTGCCAGGTGGTTGATGAGATTGAAACGATTGCTATTGAAAGGGCAAAAAAACTGTTCAATGCTGAATGGGTAAATGTTCAGCCACATTCAGGTGCACAAGCAAACGCAGCCGTATTATTGGCCTGTCTTCAACCCGGTGATAAAATATTAGGTTTCGATCTTTCTCATGGCGGTCACTTAACACATGGTTCGCCTGTAAACTTTTCAGGTAAATTGTATCAGCCGCATTTTTATGGTGTAAAAAGGGAAACAGGCCGTATCGATTACGAACAGCTTGAAAAAGTAGCCCTTGAAGAAAAACCAAAACTGATTATTTGCGGCGCCTCTGCTTACTCACGCGACTGGGACTATGAATTTATCCGTAAAGTAGCTGACAAAATAGGTGCTTTGGTGTTAGCTGATATTGCTCACCCTGCAGGCCTGATTGCAAGAGGTTTATTGACCGACCCGCTTCCTCACTGCCATATTGTGAGTACTACTACTCATAAAACTTTGCGAGGCCCGCGTGGCGGCATGATCATGATGGGTAAGGATTTTGAAAACCCATGGGGCTTAAAAACACCAAAAGGCGAGATCAAGATGATGTCGGCAGTATTAGACATGGCCGTATTCCCGGGAACACAAGGTGGTCCACTGGAGCACATCATTGCTGCTAAAGCCGTAGCTTTTGAAGAAGCACTGAGCGATGAGTACATGAAATATATTGTGCAGGTGAAAAAGAATGCTGATGCTATGGCTAAAGCGCTGGTTGCACGTGGTTATGAGATCATATCGGGCGGTACAGATAATCACCTGATCCTTATCGACCTTAGAAACAAAAATATCACCGGAAAAGCTGCCGAAAACGCCCTTGTTGCTGCCGATATTACCGTAAATAAGAATATGGTGCCGTTTGACGATAAGTCGCCTTTTGTTACTTCTGGTATCCGTGTAGGCACTGCTGCCGTCACTACACGCGGGCTGAAAGAGAAGCAAATGGAGCATATTGTAGAGCTTATAGATGCCGTAATTATTGATCCCGATAATGAACCTTCTTTGAAAAAAATACGTAAAAAGGTTCATCGGTTAATGGAAGGTTTTCCATTATACCGTGATTAGGGACCTGATTACGAATGGCAATACAAGAAAAATTCATTTCCGATACTGAATATCAAAGATTAAGCGCGCTTGAATCTTACAATATTCTGGATACTTTACCGGAAAAGGAGTATGATGCCATTACCCGTCTTGCATCCTATATCTGCAAGGCTCCCATATCTATAATATCGCTTATTGATGGTGAGCGGCAGTGGTTTAAGTCCAGGATCGGAACAGATAAGGATGAAACACTGCGCTCCGATGCATTTTGCAATTATACCATCGGCGGAGATGATGTTCTCGAAATAAGGGATACCTTAAAATCAGATATTTTCAGGGACAATCCCTACGTTCAAAACGAACCACATATCCGCTTTTATGCAGGAGCACCGCTGATTGATCCAGAGGGGCACAAGCTTGGTTCCCTTTGTGTGGTTGACCGCGTCCCGCGCGAGCTCACTGAGGATCAGCGTGACGCACTAAAGATACTTGCCTCAGAAGTAATAGCGCACATGGTGCTGCGCAAAGAAAAACTCAGGGCCGAAGAAAACCTGGTCAGGCATGAGGAGTTTTATAATCTTTTTAATAACTCGAGCGAGATACATTGCATTACCGATCGTGATTTTAACATACAATTGGTCAACAATGCTGTATACAAAATACTTGGATATAAGCCCGAAGAACTTATTGGCCTGCCAATATGGAACTTTTTCATGCAGGAGAGTAAAGCCGATTCACTGGAAGTATTACGTAAAGGCATTAAAAGTCAAAAGCGTGATTTTGAAATAGAAACCCTGGTAGTTACAAAAGAAGGGCATATCAGGTGTATGAGCTGGTCAGTGTCCTATAGTAATGATAAATGGTACACCAGCGGACGCGATATAACAGATCAAAAAGAAATAGCCTCTCAACTGGAACAGCTATCACTGGTGGCCAGCAAGGTAGATAATGGTGTAGTGATTAGCAATTCAAAAGATGAGGTGGTTTGGACGAATGAGGGTTTTGAAAAGATCACAGGTTATTCACTAAAAGACGTTGGGTCAAAGTTTTTGGGTGCGGTATTGAATGGAAAACTGAGTAAAGGTCTTACCGACGAAAAAATGCAGCAAATGCTACAGGAGAACCGGCCGTATAAGATTGATCTGATGATCAATCATAAAGATGGTCGCCCGATGTGGATATCGGTAATGAAGTCAGTGCTGAAGAATGAGCAAGGCGATGTTACCAAGCAAATAAGGATCATAACTGATATTACTGAACAAAAAGAAACAGCTGCTCAGCTTGAACAGTTATCATTGGTTGCAAGCAGCACTACAAGTGGTATTGTGATCAATGATAAGCATGGTATGGTTGAGTGGGTGAGCCAGGCTTTCGAAGATATTACCGGATATAGTTTGAAGGATGTTCAGGATAAGCATCTGGGCGATGTGCTGAAAGGTGAGTTGACGGATGTTGCCATGATTGAGCAGGCGCGCCAGCTTTCAAGAGCAAAGCGATCCTTTGAGGTTGACCTGCTGGTTTACCGCAAGGATGGCAAGCCGCTCTGGATTTCCGTGATCAACTCGGTGATACTGGATGATAAAAATGAGGTTGAAAAATATATCGAAGTAATTATTGATATATCAGATAAAAAACGTGCCGAATTACAGCTAATAGAGGCTAAAGAAGAAGCTTTACAACTGAGCCGGGCCAAGGATATGTTTATATCCGTAATGACCCACGAGATACGAACACCGCTGAATGCCGTAATTGGTATGTCGCGTTTATTGCTCGAGGAAAATCCGTTGGATTCGCAGAAGGAAAACCTGGATATTCTGAAGTTCTCGGCCGAGAACCTGATGAGCTTGATCAATGATGTGCTCGACTTTACAAAAATTGAAACAGGTAATATAGAATTGGAGTCAACCGCCTTGAATTTGAGAGAATTGATTGAAGGTGTCACCAAATCGATGCAGTTCAGGGTAAGTGATAAAAAGATCTATCTGAAACATGCGATAGATAAGGATATTCCGGCGATCGTCATGGGCGATCGTACAAGAATATGTCAGATATTATTAAATCTTGCTGGAAATTCTGTTAAATTTACCGAAGATGGTGGGATCACCATCGACCTTAAAGTAATTGAACAGACCCAGAACAATGTAACTATAAGGTTTGCCGTTAATGACACTGGTATTGGCATTGCGGCAGATAAGATTGACACAATATTCGAATCGTTTAAACAAGCCGAAGCAGACACAACGCGTAAATACGGCGGAACCGGTTTAGGTTTGGCCATTACAAAAAAACTGGTAGAATTACACGGATCAAAGATCCATGTGGATAGCACACCGGGCAAGGGATCGAATTTTTGGTTTATAGTAAAATTCAACAAAGGACAAATACAAACAGATATTAATATCAACACAGTGGAAACAGAATTACAATTAAATCTTTTGGTTGTTGATGACAACCAGATAAACAGGTTACTGATCAACAAAGTGTTAAGCAAATGGGGCGCAACCGTCGATTTTGCTGAAAATGGCCTTGAGGCGGTAGCAAAAATTGAAGGTAAAGCCGATTATGATGTGGTTTTAATGGACATACACATGCCGGTAATGGGCGGCCTGGAAGCAACTGAAATTATCAGGGCTAAAAGCGAATCGTATTTTCAACAATTACCAATTATTGCGCTTACAGCTTCTATGCTGAACAGCGAGGTAAATGAGATTGTACGCGCTGGTATGAATGATTACATACTAAAACCATTTGACCCTAAGGGCCTGTACGACAAGCTGACTAAATATCAGAAGGTTAGTTAATTAGTTCATTCGCTGGGTAGTTCATTAGTCTTTGCAATAGACCAATAGACTAATTCAATATGAACCAGTGAACTACTCAGCGCATGCTATAGTTGCGATACTCAGTTTTAAGCCTTCTACCTTTAGCAATTCAGTGCCGCAGGCCTCTAAGGTGGAGCCTGTGGTCACTATGTCATCTACCAGCAAAACATGCTTGTTTATTAATGCTTCGGGGTTGACCAGGGTAAAGACCTGCTGCATATTCTCAAATCTCGAAAAGCGCGACCGGTGAGTCTGGGTTTCAGTGGCCCTTATTCGTACCAGGTTATTTTCATTTGCAGGAATTCCCATCTTTTGCGACAGACCTTCGGCAAAGCACATACTTTGATTGTAACCCCTTTTCCGCAGCCTGCTCTTATGCAAAGGAACGGGTATCACTACATCTACACCTTTAAAAACAGGATTTTGCATCAATTGCTCCCCGGCGATATTCCCCAACAGGTTGCCAATCTTTTGCACGCCTTTGTATTTAAAATTATGCATCAGGTGCTGCATCTTCCCGCCCTTGGTAAAATAGCATAGTGAATAGGCCACTTGCAGGTTGATCTTTCCCCAAAATTGTTGCGCCACCATATTGTCAGGCTTCAGGTGAAAATCAGTAAATGGTAAATTGTACCGGCAATCGAGGCAAAGAATATCTTCTCCGGCGACTAAATTCTCACCACAAGCCTGGCAAAGTTCAGGAAATAATAGGGAAACAAAATCGGCCCAATAGCCTGCCTGCAATTTCATAAAATGAATTTAGCAGAAATTTGGTTACTCGGAGACTTTTGATTTTTCTTTTATGGCTAGCTGACCGCAGGCAGCATCAATATCTTTCCCGCGGCTGCGGCGAATATTGGTTACCACGCCCTGGCCACGCAGGTATTCGGCAAAGGCTTCTATCTTGTCTTCGCCGGCGTTGAGGTAATTGGCAAAGGATATTGGGTTATATTCAATGATGTTCACCTTACAGGGAACATGCTTGCAAAACTTTGCCAGTTCTACTGCATCTTGTATCTCATCATTAAAGTCATTAAAAACAATGTACTCGTATGTAACCGGGTTTTTGGTGCGGGCATAATAATATTTTAATGCCTCCGCCAATGCTTTTAATGAATTTTGTTCATTGATCGGCATAATGGTATTACGTTTCTCATCGTTTGCAGCGTGAAGTGAAAGGGCCAGGTTAAATTTTACCTGGTCGTCGCCCAGTTTTTTAATCATTTTGGCAATACCTGCGGTGGAAACGGTAATTCTTTTGGGCGACATGTTCAGGCCGTCCTCTGCAGTGATCCGTTCAACAGATTTTAATACATTGGCATAATTGAGCAATGGCTCGCCCATGCCCATGTAAACGATGTTGGTTAGCGGCAAACCATAATTCTCTTTTGCCTGCTTGTCTATTAGTACCACCTGGTCGTATATTTCGTCTGGATTAAGATTACGTTTACGCTCCATATACCCTGTTGCGCAAAATTTACAGGTAAGGCTACAACCCACTTGTGAAGAGACACAGGCTGTCATCCGTTCGGGCGCAGGAATTAAAACACCCTCAATTAAATGATTATCGTGTAAAATAAAGGAATTTTTTATAGTTTTATCCGCACTAAACTGTGAGTTGTTAATTTTTACGTTATTGATTAAAAAATTTTCATCCAGTTTTTTGCGCAGTTCTTTTGAAATATTGCTCATTTCGTCAAACGAAATGCATGATTTTTCCCACAGCCATTCAAAAACTTGCTTTGCCCTGTAACTTTTTTCGTCCATTTTAGTAAAATGTTCGTATAAAGCCTCGAGGCTTAGGCTGCGGATGTCAATTTTGTCTTTAGTACTCTTCACTTTGCAAAGGTACTGAAATAAAAAAAGTCTGCCTTTTGTATAAACATTCTTTTGCAATCTTTTAATTAAGAACAATAATTAATAGTTATTGTATCTAAATGATAACGGTTCATTCACAACGGAAATGTTTAGAAGGAAAGCGATTTGAGCACTAGGTTAATTTAAATTTTTAATGAAAAGTTTTAGAGCCGATTACGTTTTTCCAGTTCATGCCGATCCAATTAAAAATGGTGTAGTCACAATAGATGACTACGGTAGGATCATTTCAGTATCAGATATCCCACCCCCGGATGCAAAAGCTAATGAAGTGGAGCATTTAAAGGGTATCATTTGCCCGGGCTTTGTCAACACCCATTGCCATCTGGAGCTATCCCATCTCAAGGATAAGCTTCCGCAGGGTAAGGGCCTGATAAACTTCATTAAAGATATACAGGCTGTACGCAATGCAGATAACGCTACCATTTTAAAAGCCGCCGAGAAAGCCGATAAGGAAATGTACGACAACGGTATTGTTGCTGTTGGCGATATTTCCAACAGTAATGTCAGCATCCCGGTTAAAGGGAAAAGCAAAATATACTATCATACTTTTGTTGAAGCTTTCAGTTTTATACCGGGTAAGGCACAGGAAACCTTTGATAAAGCACTATCCCTGTTAAGTGAATTTAAGCAACTATCAAGTTCTGTTACCCCGCATGCACCGTATTCGGTATCAAAAGATCTGTTTAAACTGATAAAAAAATATACCGACACGCATACCAACCTGCTCAGTATACACAACCAGGAAAGTGAGGATGAAAATAAGTTTTATCGTTACCGGTTAGGCGGCTTCCTCGATTTGTATGAACATTTTGGGATAGACATCAGCTATTTTAAATCCCAGGCGAGAAATTCTTTACAATCCATCCTGCCGTTGCTTAGCAATAAACAGGATATCTTATTTGTACACAATACCTGCACCAATCTGAAAGATATATACTTTATAAAACGTTTTGACCGGAAGGTTCATTTTTGCTTTTGCCCGGGCGCCAATCAGTATATAGAAAACAAGCTTCCCAAAATTGATTTGTTTGTAGACCAGGGCTTCAATCTCACATTAGGTACCGATAGCCTGGCATCCAATAACAAACTATGCATCCTGAACGAGATGCGCCTGATACAAGAGAAATTCCCTGCAATAAGTACTGCAAAATTGATCGAGTGGGGTACTGCCAATGGTGCGCGTTATTTAGGTATTGATGACGAGAAAGGCACACTCGAAGTCGGAAAAACTCCCGGTCTGAACCTGATAACCGGTTTGGACGGCCTCAAAATTACTTCAGATAGTAAGGTTAAGCGGTTGGTGTAATATTGGTTGGAAAGTTGTAAGGTTGAAAAGTTGGAATGTTGTTAACTTTACACCTTTCACAAAAAATGATCAAACATCTTAATATTGTAGTAAAGGGTAAAGTGCAGGGGGTATTTTACAGGGCATCCACAAAAGCTGTTGCCGATCAGCTTGGCGTGAAAGGCTATATAAGAAACGAAAGTAACGGTGATGTTGCAATTGCTGCTGAAGGGGATAACCTAAGCCTCGAAATGTTCCTGGACTGGTGCAAAGAAGGACCTGAGCATGCCGTGGTAACTTCGGTAGAAAGCCATGAAGGCGAATTAAAAAACTATCGTAATTTTGACGTTGCAAAAAAAGGGGTATTTTAACCCTGTAAAAATTTACCATTGTCAACAGCTAAAAAATTCGCGGGCCAAACCGCCGTTTATGGTATCAGCACTATAGCCGGGAGAGTGTTAAGTTTTTTCCTGACACCTATTTACACTAAGGCATATGCTCCGGCCGCCTATGGTATACTTACCACCATGTTCAGCTATGTTTCCATCCTGAATGCGATTATGGCATTTGGTATGGAGACCACTTTTTTTAGGTACCTGAATAAACATGAAAATAATAAGCAAAGGGTTTACAATAACGCGTTTGCGTCTGTTTTCTCAATAACTGTTATTTTTCTTTTGCTAACCCTGCCGTTTACCGGGCAAATCGCCAATTTTATAAAAGTTGGCAAAGGGACCTCTCATGCCGATTTTGTAAGCTATATAAATTATTTTATCGCGATACTGATTATCGATGCATGGTGCGTTATTCCCTTTGCAAAGATCAGGGCCGAAGGTAAGCCGGGTAAGTACAGTATTATAAAGTTTATTAATATTCTCTTTTTCATCGGCCTCAATCTACTCTTTATATGGGGGCTGCCCTTTTGGATCAGGCATCAGTTGGTCGGCTCCGGCTGGATCAGTCACTGGTATATTAAGGGATGGATTGGCTATGTATTTTTGTCGAACCTGATAGGAAGTGTTTTGACTTTTTTGCTGCTATTACCGGAGCTTCTGAAAATCAGGTTTGATTTTGACGGCAAAATGCTGAAGGAGATGTATGCTTACAGCTGGCCCATAGTGATTGCCAATTTGTCGTTTATAGTTAATGAGAATTTGGACAAACTGCTCTTAGGAAAGTTACTGCCTCAAAATATCAGCGTGCATGATGTCGGAGTTTATGGTGCGTGTGCCAAGATATCATTGTTCCTGAGTATTTTTGTGCAGGCTTTCCGCCTCGGTGCCGAACCTTTCTTTTTTAGTCATGTTAAAAATAAAAATGCAGGGCAAACCTATGCCCGCATCATGAACTACTTTGTTATTGCGGTATGCCTGATCTTTATCGCACTGATCAGCAACATAGAGATACTCAAATACTTTATACCAAATAAAAGTTACTGGATAGGTTTGGATGTGGTGCCGCCGTTGGTGTTCGGTTATGTGAGCCTGGGTGTTTATATGAACCTTTCGGTGTGGTATAAACTGTCCGATCAAACCAAATACGGCTTATATATATCAGGTATAGGGGCTATATTGACAATAGTACTGAATGTATTGTTCATCCCGAAATACAGCTACATGGCTTCTGCCTGGGTATCGTTGATTGCTTATACGGTGATGATGATACTATCCTACCTGTGGGGGCAAAAAAATTACCCGATACCGTATAATGTAAAAAAGAACCTGGCTTATATAATTTCCTCAATTTTAATCGTTTTTCTATCGTTCTATATCTTTAAGCGTAATATATTTGCAGGAGACGCACTACTAATAATATACGCACTTGCGGCCTGTTATTTTGAGCGCAAGGATTTAAAAGCCATTTTCAATAAGCAATGAACATCAGGATAATCAACAGGTCAAAAAATAGTTTGCCTGCTTACGAAACCATACATTCAGCGGGGATGGATCTGCGCGCAGATCTCGAAAGCCCGGTACGTCTTAACCCTTTGGAACGTAAATTGATCCCAACGGGCCTGCATATCGAATTGCCTGAAGGTTTTGAGGCGCAGATCAGGCCGCGCAGCGGGCTGGCTTACAAACATGGGATAAGCATTGTGAACTCGCCGGGAACTATTGATGCAGATTATCGCGGTGAGATAAAAGTATTGCTCATCAATTTATCAACCGAGCCTTTTGAAATTAATTCGGGCGACAGGATAGCGCAAATGATCGTGTCAAGGCATGAGAAGGTGGAATGGCATCAGGTAGAGATATTAAATGAAACATCGCGGGGTGCAGGTGGTTATGGCCATACAGGGGTAGGATAAAATGAAACAAAAGCTGGGTGTATTTTTAGGCTTGTTGCTGTTGCCGGGATTTGTGCTTGCACAAAAGAATACTCCGGGCAAGGGCAATCGTGTGGTGATGGTTGTAGGGAAACCCATGACAGCTGATGATAGCCTGATGGTAAAACAGCTTTTCTTTTCGGCATTGCGCGAGAAAACCAGTGAGAATTTTAGGCTGGCGACGGAAGAGTTTACCCAGATATTACAGATTGACCCATCTAACGACGCCACCTTATTTGAGCTGGCAACTCTGCATAAAATAAAAAACAATTATTCAGATGCCCAGGATCTGCTTGAAAAGGCTGTAACTGTTAAACCAGATAACGAGTGGTATTGGGTTGCTCTGGCTGACTGCTACGAAAAAAGCAACGAAATTGACAAGCTGGAAAACGTTTTTAACGAGCTGATAAGAATAAGCCCGGATAAACCTGATTATTATTACGATAAAGCGCATGTGTTTTTTTTGCTGGGAAGGTATGATGATGCCTTAGCGGTTTATAAACAGATAGAGGAAATAACCGGGGTAACCGATGACCTGATCGCAAAAAGGCAGGCCATTTACCTGAAACAGGGAAAGGTTGACAAAGCTGCGGCAGACCTTCAGGCTATGATTGCGTCAAACCCATCACAAATAAGATATTACCTGTTTCTTGCCGAAGTTTATAATTCGAACGGTTTAGCCGACAAAGCACTTAGCACATTAAAAACAGCAGAAAAGATCGACCCCAACAATGGCCAGGTACATTTGGCGCTTTCAGACATTTACCGCGACAAAAAAGATATCGAGGCCAGTTATAACCAGTTGACCACTGCTTTTGCTATTCCCGATCTGGATATTGACCAGGAACTAAAGATCGTGCTGAACTACATTCCTAAATTTCCTGATCCAAATGCTAAAGCCAGCGCACTGGAGCTAAGCAGGTTATTGACGGCTGCGCACCCTGATGATTCAAGGTCTTATGCCTTGTATGCCGATATGTTACTTCAAAATGGAAAATTCAAGGACGCAAAGGAGAATTACAAAAAAGCAGTTCAGATGAACGGGCAGGTGTACGAAGTAAGAGAACAATTGATAAGGCTTGATCTGGGCGATAATGATATAGATGGTGCATTAAAAGATGGCCAGGATGCTTTGTCACTTTTCCCTAACCAGGCATGGCTAAATTATCTTGTTGGGGTTGCGTATCAGCAAAAAAAGGATTTCAAAAAGGCTTTGGGGTATATCAAAAATGCATCTGAGCTGGAGACACAGGATAAAGACCTTTTATCGCAATGTTTTTCATCTTTGGGCGATTGTTACCATTCACTAAACGATCTTCAGAAATCAGACCAGGCTTACGAAAAGGCTCTAACTTATAACCCGGATAATGTTTATACCTTAAACAATTATGCCTACTATTTGTCGGTTCGGGGCATATCATTAGATAAAGCTGCTGCGATGTCAAAGCACTCCAATGAGTTGCAACCAGACATGGCCTCGTTTGAGGATACTTATGCCTGGATACTCTTCAAGCAAAAAAAATATGCAGAGGCAAAGATATGGATGGAAAAAGCGCTGGTACACAATAAAGATAATAGCCCCGTGCAATATGAACATTATGGCGACATTGTATTTCAATTAGGTGATACCGATGCAGCGCTGCAAAACTGGAAAAAAGCAAAAGATAACGGCGGCGGCTCGCCCATTTTAGAACGAAAGATAAATGAGAAGAAATACGTTGAATAAGCTGCTCATTATTTGTTGTGCACTTGTAATAGTAAGCTGCAAGGCAAAGAAAAAGATCGTTGCTGCTGATGCCGGGGCTGGTCAAAAGGCTATTGCACCACGACCTGCCACAAACAAATTAGATTCAATCCGCTCAAGCCAGGTGGATTTTAATACCTTTTCGGGCAAGGCTCGCACCAAACTGGACATTAACGGCAGCAGTAATGATGTAACATTGAACATACGTATACAGAAAGGGCAAAAGATATGGGTTTCGGTTACCGCAATAGCCGGGATCGAAGTGGCCCGCACGCTTATCACTCCGGATAGTTTACTGGTGATCAATAAGCTGCAGGGCCTTTACATTAGAAAGCCTTTCAGATATATTTACTCGTTTACAAGCAGGCAAATTAATTACGGCTCTCTGGAAGCGCTTTTAGTGGGAAATGCCATTCCTGAGCTGATAAACAATAACGCCAAAATGCAGGCTGACAGCGGCCGTACCGTATTATCGGGCAATTTGCAGGAATTGGTTTACAAACTGGTACTTGGTACCGATATGAAAGCCAATCACACCGAACTGGCCGACCAGGATGCCGGGCAGTCGCTTACTGTTGATAATAGTGCATTTATACCGGCAACAAACAGGTTATTGCCATCGCAGATCAACGTGGCATCAACAACAATTTCAAAGAAAGTAAAACTGAATTTGCACTATATTAAGGCTGATTTTGATCAGCCGCTCGAATATCCTTTTAGTATTCCTTCAAGTTATTCAGCGGCTAAGTAAATTTTATATTTTTGGTTAATGAAATTTTTTAAAGTAGTATTCTTTTTGATCGGGCTTTTTATAGCGGTTAATGTGCATGCACAAACTCCCGATGAGTTAAGACGGCGCCGTGATAAATATAACGAAGAGCTCGAAAAACTTAATCGGGAGTACGAAGAGACGGTAAATAATAAAAGGAGCACGTTAAAGCAGCTTAGCCTGTTGAAGGCGCAGATCAATCTGCGGGAGCAAAAGATCAGCAATATCAACTCACAGGTAAGGTTGCTGGATAATCAAATTTCTGAAAGCAATAATACCGTACATACCTTACAGGGGCAACTGGATCAGTTGAGAAAAGAATACGCTGCGATGATACTTTTTGCTTACCGTAATCAAAGTTCATACAATAAACTGATGTTTATTTTTGCCGCCAAAGATTTTAATCAATCTTACAAGCGCTTAAAATATTTGCAGCAATTCGGTGCTTACCGCGAACGGCAGGCACATTACATAGAAGGCACTGAAAAAGATCTTAACATAAAAATAGTTGAGCTGGATAACACCAAAAAAGAAAAGAATACTTTGCTGAATGACCAGGTTAAAGAAAAAGAGACCCTGGGCAAACAGCGGAAAGACCAGTCGCAGGTGGTGGTAGAGCTTTCGAAACAGCAGGGACAACTAAAAGATCAGCAAAGAGATCTCCAACGCAAAATCGCAAAGACAAACCAGGAGATCAATGCAGCTATCCGGAGAGAAATTGAAGAGCAAAGAAGAAAAGCTGAAGCCGCAGCAAAAGCCGCTGCTGCCGCTGCCGCAGCGGCAGGTGTGAGTCCATCCAATCCGAATAACAAAAATGTTACAGCCCCTAAAAAGGCTATTACTAAAAGCTCCACAAATAGTGAAGTCTTAAATGCGACACCAGAGGCAGCAAGGTTATCAAACGACTTTTTGGGTAACAGGGGCAGTTTGCCATGGCCTGTAACAAATGGTGTAGTAGTGCAGGTTTTCGGTATTTATACTGTTGAAGGAATAAAAAGCGAAAGTAATGGTGTCGACATAAAAACTAACACTGATGCACCTGTAAGGGCTGTTTTCCAGGGAGATGTGAGAGCAATACACAATAGTTACGGCACCTATTTCGTTGTTATACAGCATGGGGAATACTTTACTGCTTATTCAAATATGAAAACTGTAAGTGTATCTGTGGGCCAGAAAGTAACCACGAAACAAAATATCGGGACAGTGGCACTTGAAAGTGTTACAGGTATACCTAAGCTGAGTTTCCAGGTATGGAAGGGTTCAACACCGGTTAATCCAGCTGCATGGCTGACGCCTCAATAATAATTGTTTAAAATTTGTGCCATATTATTCTCTATATTTGTAAATTAATTTTTGATGTATGTTTAACTGTGTGTTATTGTTCTTGAACATCGGCGGCCCGGAAATGATCCTGATCGTTTTTGTGGCGTTATTGCTTTTTGGAGGCGAAAAACTTCCTGAAATTGCGCGTGGTTTGGGGAAGGGGATAAGGGATTTCAAGGATGCTTCGGAAGGGGTAAAACGCGAAATAACAAACCAGATCAATAATTACGAAGAAAAGAAGCCGGAGACTCCTGTTGAAAACACTCCGCCTGTTGACATACAACATGAACTGCCACCTGCCTCAGAAGAATATAATACCCTGGAGCACCCTGAAGTTGCGGTTCATGAAAATGATACGCCAAACCCTATAGCAGAGATACAGGGCGTACCTAATACCATACAATATAATGAAAATCACGGGGCAGTTTCAGAAAATCATACAGCCGAAGTACATCATACAGATGCCAGCACTGAAACTAAAACCGAACCGGCTAAAACAACACACGAATAAATAAAAATAATAACATAAATTAAAAAATCATGGGCTCATTAGGCGCACCAGAAATTATTCTGATCATCATTGCAATATTGATACTATTCGGCGGAAAGAAAATCCCTGAATTAATGAAGGGTTTGGGAAAAGGCATGAAGGAATTCAAGGATGCCCAGAACGGTGAAAGCAGCAATCCTGCTAACACGACGACAGAAGAAAAAAAGAATTAATCCCGGTTAATTCCGTAGTATTTATTGATATAAACTTATCTGCTGAAATTTCTATTTCAACGGATAAGTTTTTTATTTTAGGCCCATGGCTAAATTTTATTCCTCTTTGGATGAAATAAAGAGGGAATTACAAGGAGGCGGGATCACTGTTGAGGGATTGGTGAAAAACTATCTCGCCCAAATCAAATCGAATGCACATCTTAACGCATTCAACGAAGTATTTGAAGCGGAGGCGCTCTCCCGCTCAAAAACTGTTGATGCGCGTATAAAAGCCGGTACAGCAGGCAAACTTGCAGGTATGGTTATCGGTATAAAGGATAATATTTGCTATAAAGGGCATAAAGTATCCGCTTCTTCAAAAATATTGGAAGGATTCACTTCCATTTACTCATCCACCATTGTTGAACGTTTGCTTGCTGAAGATGTCGTAATTATTGGACGCTGCAATTGCGACGAATTTGCAATGGGGGCCTCTAATGAGAATTCTTATTTCGGCCCGGTTAAGAATTACGCTGACAATAAAAGGGTAGCCGGCGGCTCGTCGGGTGGTTCGGCAGTTGCTGTGCAGGCTAATATGTGTCATGCAGCTATCGGCACCGATACAGGCGGCTCAGTAAGGCAACCAGCTTCATTTTGCGGATTGGTTGGTTTAAAGCCAACTTATGGCAGCATTTCGAGACATGGCATTATTGCTTATGCCTCATCGTTTGACCAGGTTGGCCCGATTACCAGGTCAGTTGAAGATGCAGCACTTTTGCTGGAAGTAATGGCAGGCGCCGATGATTATGACAGCACTTTAGCCCAGGTGCCTGTTCCAAAATATAGCTACAAACTCGCCGCAGATACTTCAAAAAAGAAGATTGCCTACTTGCAGGAAGCTTTATCAAGCCCTGGTGTTGACGCAGAAGTAAAGAGTGCAATGGTAAGCTGTATTGATAAGCTTCGTGCAGAAGGTCATACCGTGAAACCTATCGCTTTTGAATACCTGGATTATATAGTTCCAACCTATTATATATTGGCCACAGCCGAGGCATCCTCTAACCTGGCACGGTATGACGGAGTACATTACGGCTACCGGAGCCCCGGGGCAACCGATCTTCAATCTACTTACAAACGCTCCCGCTCCGAAGGCTTTGGCAAAGAAGTAAAGCGCCGTATTATGCTGGGCACGTTTGTATTGAGTGCTGGCTATTATGATGCTTATTATGCAAAGGCTCAGAAAGTTCGCCGGCTTATCCGGGAAAAAACAGACAGCTTATTGGAGGAATTTGATTTTATTTTAACGCCTACGGCACCCGAGCCTGCTTTTACACTTGGGAAAACAGAAAAAGATCCGGTGGTAATGTATCTTTATGACATTTTTACCGTACAAGCATCATTAGCCGGAGTGCCAGCAATTTCTTTGCCTGCCGGAACGAATAATGAGGGCTTGCCACTAGGGTTACAACTACTCACTAAACGTTTTGCAGAACAGGAATTATTAAATTTTTCTAAATATTTCTTAGGACTATAAGGAATTTAATATATTAGTAAAGATTTTCGTTGGGGCAACGGCATAAAATCAAACCTGGTTAAGAAATGAAGAGATTATTTGTGAGCGTTTTCTTACTGTGTTCGCTGAATGCTGTTAACGCTGCCCCCAAACTTTTCCCCGATTCGTCCCGCACATTTATTCAATCGAGAGATGGAGCCCACGACACCATTATGGTGCCTGTTTTGAACGCCGCACCAATAAATGCTTACCAGGGCAGTATTTACAAACGTCGGCTGGATTCTATCCAAAAAGAGGTGTCGCTGGATTACAATGCTTATGTACAAAGTTACATAGATACTTACCTGACAGGTAATCAGCGTGAGAGCCTGGGCCGTATCCTGGGGCTTACCAAATATTACTTCCCTATTTACGAGAAGGTTTTCCACGATGCAGGTATTCCTGATGAGATCAAATATCTTTCTATAGTTGAATCGCAGCTGAATCCTTATGCCGTATCAAGAGTAGGGGCAACGGGGCCATGGCAGTTTATGTCGACCACAGCAAAAATATATGGTCTGAATATGGATACTTATGTGGACGAACGCCGTGATCCGATACAGTCAAGCTATGCTGCCGCCGCCTATTTAAAAGATGCCTACCAGCAATTTGGTGATTGGCTGCTGGCCATTGCTTCTTACAATTGTGGTAAAAGCAATGTATTGAGGGCAATTGAACAGGCAAATGGTGCCACCGATTTCTGGTCTATCCAAAAATATCTCCCTGCCGAAACAAGAGGCTATGTGCCTGCCTATATCGCAGTTACTTATGTAATGAACTATTACAAAAAGCATAATATCGTGCCACAGTCGTGTAACCTGACCATGAAGACTGATACGGTGCTGGTAAATAAATACATTTCTCTGAACAGTGTTGCGAGGGTTTTGAATATCAGTCTTCCGCAACTAACCCAGCTGAATCCGTCATATAAAATGATGATCGTTAACGGCAGCCCGGCAGCACCAAAAACGCTGGTGATTCCGCAATCGGCAAAAGAAAAATATACTACTTTGTATAATGCGATCAATGCCGACCTGGGTTATATTATGATCGATAAAAATTCTTTAAGATATGCAGTTGACAAGGTTGCTGAAATGGAGCTGAATAGCTATTACAGGTCCAAAAAGCGTTCGCGCCGAAACCCTGAACGCAAATATTTTACCTATAACGTGAATCACAACATACACCAGGTCACCAAAGGTTGATCTGCATAAAATTATTTTGAAAGCCCGGTTCTGCCAGAAATTAGAACCGGGCTTTTTTTATACCAGCTCAAAAAGAATTGTAATTTTGAGTCTTGAATTTTTAACCATGAATAAACCTAATACACGTAAACAGGACGCGCTGGATTACCATTCTAACGGGCGCCCCGGAAAGATACAGGTTGTACCGACTAAGCCAACAAACTCCCAGCGCGATCTGACGCTGGCTTATTCTCCCGGTGTTGCAGAACCTTGTTTACAGATTGCTGATAATATTGAAGATGTATATAAATATACCGCCAAAGGTAACCTGGTAGGGGTGATCACCAATGGTACCGCCGTTTTGGGTTTGGGTAATATAGGTCCAGAAGCAAGCAAGCCGGTGATGGAGGGTAAAGGGCTGCTTTTTAAGATATATGCCGATATTGATGTATTCGACCTGGAGGTAAATGCCAAGACGGTTGACGAATTTGTTGCCATTGTAAAGGCATTGGAGCCAACATTTGGCGGGATAAACCTGGAAGATATATCGGCACCAACCTGCTTCGAAATAGAGCGGCGGTTAAAAGCCGAAATGAATATACCCGTAATGCACGATGATCAGCACGGGACGGCTATTATATCCGGGGCAGCGTTGATGAATGCCTGCGAGATACAGGGCAAGAAGCTTGACAAGATAAAAATGGTAGTTAACGGCGCCGGTGCGGCGGCTGTATCCTGCTCAAAAATATACCTCTCCTTAGGTGTTAAAAAAGAGAACCTGGTGATGTTTGACATCAACGGTCTGATAACACCCCAGCGGACCGACCTGGATGAAATGCGGCTGCAATTTGCAACAGACCGTAAGGATATTACAACATTAGCTGATGCAATGAAAGGAGCTGATGTTTTTATCGGCCTGTCAGCCGGTAACGTAGTGAATCCTGACATGTTGCGTGCGATGGCTAAAAATCCTATTGTTTTTGCCATGGCCAACCCGGTACCCGAGATTGATTATGATACCGCCATACAAACACGCAAAGACATCTTGATGGCGACCGGGCGCGCCGACTATCCCAACCAGGTAAATAATGTACTGGGGTTCCCTTATATTTTCAGGGGTGCGTTGGATGTAAGGGCGACCGCAATTAATGAAGAAATGAAACTGGCAGCTGTTAGAGCGATAGCCGACATGGCTAAAAAACCGGTTCCTGAGGCGATTAACCTGGCATATAATACCAATAATCTCAAGTTCGGCAGGGATTATATCATCCCGAAACCAATGGATCAGCGCCTGATCACCGTGGTTTCATCTGCGGTAGCAAAGGCGGCAGTAGATTCGGGCGTAGCGCGCAAACCTATAACCGACTGGGATGCTTACCGTGAGCAACTGCGGTTAAGGATCGGTGCTGATGACCGTTTGCTGCGCAACATCGCTAACAAAGCGAAACAAAGCCCTAAGCGTGTAGTATTTGCTGAGGCTGATAATTATAAAATATTAAGGGCCGCCCAGATAGTTAAAGAGGAAAAAATAGCTACGCCTATATTGTTGGGTAATGCTGCCAGGATAAAAAAGATCATCAAAGAAACCGACCTTGAACTGGACAATGTTGAGATCATCGATCCTCGGGAAGACTGTGCAAATTTTGAAGAATATGCCGAGTACTTGTACGCCAAGCGCCAGCGCAGAGGGATTACTTTGCATGAAGCCAGAAAAATGATTCATCAGCGTAATTATTACGGGGCCTGCATGGTCCAGTTTGGCAGGGCCGATGCATTAATATCCGGTTTAACAAAAGACTACGTGTCGACCATTAAACCTGCACTGCAGATCATAGGTATAGAACCCGGTGTGAACCGTGTGGCGGGTATGTATTTGATGATGACCAACAAAGGGCCTGTATTTATCGGCGACCCAACAGTAAATGTTGACCCAACCGTAGAGGAACTGATAGATATTACCGTCCTGATCGATCACTCGGTAAGGCAATTCAATATAAAGCCGCGCATCGCAGTATTATCCTATTCTAATTTTGGCTCGAACGAAGGCCCGATACCTGTAAAAACCAGGGAGACGGTGCGTCTATTGCATGAGCGATACCCGGATATGATAGTAGATGGTGATATGCAGGCCAACTTCGCATTAAATTCAAGTTTGCTTGCGGATAATTTTCCGTTCTCCAGATTAAACGGGGCCCCGGCCAATACACTGATATTCCCTAACCTGGAATCGGGTAATATAGCTTATAAATTATTACAGGAAGTTGGGGGTGCCGAGGCAGTCGGCCCGATTTTGCTCGGACTCAAAAAATCGGTACACGTACTGCAGTTAGGCAGCTCTGTAAGAGAAATCGTCAACATGGTGACCATTGCTGTGGTAGATGCACAAAGCAAGGCCGAAAACACCGAAAACGTAACCAATAACGCTAATTCACGTACACGTTAATAATCGCTCAGAAATAGAATGTACGCATATATTGATGGAAAATTGGCTTATAAAAGCCCTTCATATGTGGTAATTGAGGCAGGTGGCGTAGGCTATCATATCAACATATCATTAAGTACCTATTCAAAGCTGGGCGACAGCGAAAAATGTAAGCTGTTTACGTGGCTGCACGTGAAGGAGGATGCGCACACTTTGTATGGCTTTGCCGACGAAGGTGAACGCAGGTTGTTCCTTCACCTGATATCTGTTTCGGGCATTGGTCCGAACACGGGAAGGATGATGTTATCATCCATTACACCCGAAGAGATACAGGCAGCTATTGTAAAAGGCGATGTCCCTTTAATACAACGTATAAAAGGCATCGGCCCCAAATCGGCACAAAGGCTTATATTGGAATTGCAGGATAAGCTGCGGAAAGAAGGCCCGGATACATTGATCGCAGTACCGTTAAACAAAACGGTGAAAGACGAAGCTTTGTCGGCGCTGATGATGCTGGGGTTTGCCAGAAACGCTGTTGAGAAGGTGTTGGAGCAGGAATTAAATAAAAATAGTGGCGATTTAACAGTTGAACAACTGATTAAGTTTGCCCTAAAAAGCTTATAATTACGTACATTTTTACTTTATCGATTGGGTCCGAATTTTACCTTTAAAGTTGTCACAATAACATTGATGATCGCTGCATTTTGCGGGATAGGAAATGCTTTTGCGCAACAAAAACCAGGGGCTAAAAAGGATTCATTACTGATTACTACTCCATTTACTGGTACCGAATCAAGAAGCAGTCAAATGCGCCAGGGCATTTTGGATTTTGATCCGCCCAACCTGGTACGCACCTTTGAGTATAACCCTGCTACCAACCAATATATTTTGTATGAGAGGGTAGGTAATTATTTATACCGGCCACCGCGTTACCTCACCATTGAGCAATACCTGCAATTAAAACAGAAAGAAGAGGAACGTAACTATTTTAAGCAACTGGCTGATAATTATGCCTATCAATCGCAGCAGCCGGGGTTTATACCCGAGATCAATGTACGCAGTCATACTTTTGAACAGATATTCGGCAGCTCGGTCATTAACATAAGGCCGCAGGGTTCTGCTGAAATGATCATGGCCGGACAGATCAACAGCAATCAAAATCCGCTGTTCAGTACCCGTCAGCGTAAACAGTTCAACTTCAATTTCGACCAGCGCATCCAGATGAATGTAACCGGTTCCATCGGGGATAAATTGAAGATAACCACCAATTATAACACAGAGGCCCAGTTCCAGTTTGAGAACCAGATAAAGCTGGATTATACCGGTACACCTGACGAGATCATACAAAAAGTAGAAATAGGTACTGTTAGTTTCCCGTTAAATACAACTTTAATAACGGGTACCCAGGCTTTATTTGGTGTCAAAACAAAATTAAAGTTCGGCAAGCTGAACGTAACAAGCATCTTTTCGCAACAGCGGTCACAATCAAAAACACTTACGATTACCAACGGCGCACAGCAGGGAAATTTTACCCTTACGCCACCTGATTATGAAGCAAATAAACACTATTTCTTAGCACAATATTTCAGGGATAATTATAACAGGGCACTTGCCAATATTCCAATCATCAGCTCAAACATCAACATCACACGTGTCGAAGTGTGGGTAACCAACAGAACTAACAGTACAACGGGATCCCGTGACATTTTAGCTTTTATGGACCTGGGCGAAAATAAACCCTATAACAAGACATTGGTACAAGGCGGCGCTGCTTATAGTGGCTTGCCTGCTGGCTTCCTGGGCCCGGGTTTTGCTCAGCAATCAAACTCTTTGTTAAAGAACCTGCCTGCTACCGTAAGGCAAACCAATTCGAATACTGTCGTGAGTTATTTCCAGGGGACAGGCGGTAATGATAACTATGCCAAGCTGACTTATGCCCGTAAGCTTAGTGATAAGGAATTTACGCTAAGCCCGCAATTGGGTTATATCTCATTGAATAATGCGTTGAACAATGATGAGGTGCTGGCCGTAGCATATCAGTATACCGTAAATGGCGTGCAATACCAGGTGGGTGAATTTTCTACAGATATTCCCGTTAATCCCAATAAACCGCAGGTACTATATGCAAAGCTGCTTAAAAATTCGCTGTTAAAAACCAATCTGCCTACCTGGAAGCTGATGATGAAAAACATCTATTCGCTGGGTGCGTTCCAGATCAGCCCGAATAATTTTAGACTGAATGTATCAAGGCTCGATGAAAAATCGGGGATAGCAAAACCAATAATGGATGAGGGCATCCACACCAAAAGCAAACTCTGGATACAGTTGCTGGGATTGGATAACCTCTCTCCGCAAAATGATAAAAAGCCCGATGGGGTATTCGACTTTTTGCCGGGAATAACCATCGATCCGGTAAATGGCAGAATTATGTTCCCGGTGCTTGAGCCTTTCGGTTCCGACCTGGCAAAACAATTTGACCCCGGCGAACAGGACCTTATCAAGCGTTATGTTTACCAGCCGATATACGATTCGACTAAGACCATCGCGCAACAATTTTTCCCGCAATTGAACAGGTATATCCTAAAAGGTACTTATTCGTCACAAGGGGGATCGGAATACCAATTGAATGCCACCAATATTCCACAGGGGGCAGTAATTGTCAGTGCCGGGACAATCAAACTTGTAGAAGGAACTGACTTTACAGTAGATTATACTGCAGGCCGATTAAGGATACTTAACCAGGCCCTGCTTTCATCAGGCCAGCCGATAACAGTGAATATCGAGAATAACGAATTGTTCGGTGTGCAGCAAAAATCATTATTCGGGTCGCGTTTTGATTACAAGGTGAATGATAAACTTGCCTTAGGCGCTACCGTTATGCATTTAACCGAGCAGCCAATCACACAAAACGAAGTAATTGGCCAGGAATCCATCTCCAATACTATTTACGGGTTTGATGTTAACTACAACTCAAGCTCCAGGTTCCTGACGCGATTAGTTGATAAAATACCGTTGATCACCACCAAGGTACCTTCATCGGTAACTTTCAATGGTGAATTTGCACAGTTACTTCCCGGTAGCCCGTCTGCTTTAAACTTTGCCGGATCAAAGAATGGTACTTCTTACCTGGATGATTTTGAAAGCAGCCAGTCAGTAATCGACCTTAAAAGCTCATCAACATGGCAAATTTCGGGTACACCTCAAATGTTCCCCGAATCGCAGCAATTTGACAATCTTAATTACGGTTTTAACCGTGCAAGACTGGCATTTTATAACATCGACCCCGTATTTTACACGGGGGGTACTATCCCCGTTTCCCGTGCGGAGTTATCTAAACCTTATGTAAGGGAAGTGCTGGAAACAGAGGTATTCCCTTTCAGGCAATCAGTTACAGGGCAGCCTTTGACACTGCCAACGTTTGACCTTGCATTTTATCCAAGTGTTCGCGGTCCATATAACTATACTACTACAGGGGTTAATAATGACGGTACTTTAGCAAATCCAAGAGGCAGGTGGGGTGGTATATTCAGAGGCATTTCAACCAATGATTTTGAATCATTGAACGTACAATATATTGAGTTTTGGGTGATGGACCCGTTCATTGGGAAATCTAACTCGCAAGGTGGCGACCTGTATTTTAACCTTGGTAATCTATCAGAAGATATATTGCTGGACGGCCGCAAGAGCTTAGAGAATGGCATCCCGGTTAATGGTGATGCCAGCCAGGTAGATACTACGGTGTGGGGAAAAGTAACTAAGCTGCAGCCTGTCGTAAATTCATTTGATAATAATCCTAATAATCGTGTGATACAGGATGTCGGCCTGGATGGATTAAATGATGCCGAAGAAAAATCAAAATTCGCGGGCGTGGTTCAACAGGTAAGCGCCGAGGTGAACCCTCAGGCTGCCAGCGCATTTGCTAATGACCCGTCATCAGACGATTATCAATACTACCAGGGTCCTCAGCTTGACCAGGCAAAGGCGGGTATTCTTGACAGGTACAGCAAGTATAATGGCACAGAAAGCAACTCAAAAACAGCTGAGCAATCACAAGCGGCATTAGGGGTGCCCACTTCAGCGTCTAGTTCGCTGCCGGATGCGGAAGATGTTGACCGGGATAACAACATGAACCAGGATGACGAGTATTTCCAATACAGGGTTTCCATTCGTCCGCAGGACATGGTTGTTGGTCAAAACTATATCAATGATAAAGTAACCTCGCTGGTTACACTCCCCAGCGGGCAAAAACAGTCAGTTACCTGGTACCAGTTCCGTATCCCCATTAACGCATACACTGCCGCAGTAGGTAATATACAGGATTTTAAGTCGATCCGCTTTATACGTATGTTCATGACCAATTTTGCCGATACGGCCATTTTGCGTATGGCAACGCTGCAATTGGTAAGGGGCGAATGGAGAGCCTTTAATACAGAGAATAATCCAACGAATGTAATTGCCGATCCGGCTATTGTAAATCCACCGTTGGACAATTCGGCTATCGATGTTGAAACAGTAAGTATAGAACAGAACGGCAACCGCACCCCGATACCTTACGTGGTGCCGCCGGGTATCCAACGCCAACGTAACTACAATAACTTGCAGACTAATACCAAACTGAATGAACAATCGCTTTCATTGAATTTTACGAGTATACGTGATGGCTATTCAAGGGCCGCATTTAAGCCTTTCAATAACGACCTGAGAAAGTATAAGCGCCTGCAAATGTTTGTTCACGCTGAAGGTACACAACTGAGGAATAATGATGTAAGCGCCTTTATCCGTTTGGGTGTAGATTATATAGACAACTACTATGAATATGAAATACCGTTGAGCGTTACACAACCTGGCACCGCCGATCCAGCTACGATATGGCCTGCAGCAAATGAACTTGACCTGCAGCTTTCGTTGTTGACCAATGCTAAATTGGCGAGAAACAACGCTAAGCTTAACGGGCAGCCGTGGCCGTTGAATGTGCCTTTCACGATATCCGACGGGCGTAATAAGATCACTATCAAAGGTCAACCCGATCTGAGCCGCCTCGCGGCAGTGATGTTGGGTGTACGGAACCCTTTACGAACCAGTTCAACTTCTGCGACAGACGACGGTCTTGCTAAAACGGGTATTTTATGGTTTGATGAATTGCGCCTTACTGACTTTGATAACAAGGGCGGATGGGCCGCAACTGGTCGCCTGGATGCCAAGTTAGCCGATTTTGCAACCGTGACTGTATCAGGCAGTAAAACTACCATAGGGTTTGGGGCACTGGATTCGCGGCTGGCAGACAGGAGCATGAATGATACCCGTGTGTATGATGTGTCAGGCAATGTGGAGTTGGGTAAATTCTTCCCGGATAAAAGCGGCGTTCATATACCGCTTTATGTTGACGTTTCGCAACAGGTCAGTACACCTCAATATGATCCGGCTTCGCCAGATATTACTTTGAAACAAACACTGCAAAATGCAAACAGCAGCAGACAGCGCGACTCCATCCAAAATGCTGCGGAGGATTATACGATGCGCAAGAGCTTCAACCTGACCAATGTGCATAAGACCAAAACGAATGCGTCGGCGCCAAGCCATGTGTATGATATCGAGAATTTTAACGCGACCTATTCCTACACGGAACTGGATCACCATGATTTTACAACATTGAGCGATTTTGAAAAGACATACCATGCTTCATTGGCTTATAATTTTAACACGACACCAAAATATATCAGCCCGTTTGATAAGATCATAAAGAACAATATGCTGGCCCTGATAAGGGATATTAATTTTGACCTGATCCCCTCACGATTAAATTATAGCATCAACTTTGATCGTTTTTATTCAGAAAACACGCTGAGAAATAATGATCCGACCAACCTGATCCCAATACCAACCACTTATAATAAAACTTTCAATATTACCACGATATACGGCATGGGCTGGAACCTGACCAAATCGCTAACATTGGATATCGATGCTACAAACCTGGCAACCGTAGATGAACCTGCCGGGCGTTTGAATGGATTGAAGAAGGATACTTTGTGGGATAATATATTAAGGCTGGGGCGCACTACCAACTATAACCACACCCTTACCTTCAACTATAACGTTCCGATAAATAAGATCCCTTTTATGGATTGGACAAATGTAATAGCGCGTTACAGCACACATTTTACCTGGCAGGCCCAACCACTTTTTGCTTTAAACGACCCTTCATTTAATGTGGGTAACAGTATACAGAACAAGCGCGAGATACAAGTAAATCCAACCTTTAATTTTAATACGCTTTACAACAAGATCCCGTATTTGCGAAGGACATCCAATCCAGGGAAAGACGATCAGCCAAGCGGGCTGAGGAAAGTGCTGGTGGGCTTGTTAACGAGCTTTAAGGATATGAGCGTGGCCTACACTCGTGGTGACGGAACATTTTTGCCCGGCTATTTACCAAACAGTAATTTCCTCGGAGAAGATTTTAGTTATAATGCACCGGGCATAGGGTTCTTGTTAGGTAGCCAGGCAGATATCAGGCAAAAAGCGGTGACTAATGGCTGGATTACAACTGATACCTTGCAAAATCAGTTATACATCAGAAGTGTAAACGAGGACTTGCACTTTAAAGCGACTCTTGAGCCGTTCAAATATTTAAAGATCGACCTGATTGCGGTAAAGACGCAGGATCATAGTTATCAAACCAACTTTAAGTATCTGCCGACAACCGGCACTTTCCAAAATCTTTCTCCTACTACAACAGGTGATTATACCATATCCTTTATGTCTATCGGTACGGCTTTCTCAAAAATAAGCGGGTCTGATAATTCATCATCAGTATATGACAAGTTTTTAGCCAACCGGGCTATCATTTCGCAGCGCCTTGGCAGGCTTAATCCAAACTCTCTATCACAAGCCGGTGGTTATGCCGATGGCTACGGCTCAAATTCGCAGAATGTGGTGGTGCCGGCATTCCTTGCTGCTTACACGGGCAGAAACCCCTCAAGTATTGGCCTCAGCGGTTTTCCTAATATTCCAATTCCTAACTGGGATATCAGGTATAGCGGCTTGTCTCATACACCGTTCTTTGCCGATCTGTTTGAGTCGATAGATATCAGGGATGGATACCGATCTACGTACACCATCGGTAATTACAGTACGCTATTGCAGTATGCGCAGTCTGACGGGCATGTAAGTTCACGTGACCTGAACAATGACTTTTTACCATTTTACCAGTTTAACTCGGTTACTATTTTCGAACAATTTGTACCGTTGTTGGGTATCGATATCAGGTTTAAAAATAACATTACTACCAACCTGGAATACAGGCAGAGCAGGGCGCTTAGCTTAAGCTTAACCAACAGCCAGCTGTCGCAGCAAAACGAAAATGATATCGTTTTCGGTTTTGGCTATAAAACCAAAAATTTCAGATTCCCGTTTGGTTTGTTCGATAACAAAAAACTGAACAACGACCTTACCTTTAAGGTTGATTTCTCCTTAAGAGATAATAAAACCCTTATTTTCCAAGCTGACGTACCGGGTGCGCAGGTGTCCTCCGGTGCGCAAAATATTACCTATCGTCCCGAAATTGATTATGTGATCAACCAGCGGTTCAACCTGAGTTTGTTCTACGATTCAAACCTTACCAGGCCTTACACCTCGCAAACCTTTAATACGGCATTTACCAACTTCGGTATCAACCTGAAGCTGTTGCTGCAATAAAAAAACCGCCTTTACGGGCGGTTCCTGATTTATAATATATGTTGAGTTGAAATTGCTTAATCGACGTGGTTGACCCGGCCTGAACCAATGGTTCTTGAATCAACCACAGAGGCATTACCCGAATAATTCACGCTGCCTGAACCTGTAATATGAGCAGAAACGCTTTTTTCGGCTGCAACATACACATTACCCGAGCCTGTGATCACTGCCTTGGTAGATTCTGTTTTCAGATCTTTACCTTCTATCTGGCCTGACCCGCTTATCACAAGATCAGCATCCCCGGTACGACCATTTATTTTGATGGAACCGGAACCACTGAGAACTGCATGCAATTCGCCTGATTTAACAGAAGTGTTAATAGACCCCGACCCGCTAAGCACTGCTTTAAATTCTCCTGAAGTAGTGATAGTACCATCAACACTCATCTGGCCCGATCCGCTGTTGGTAAGCGCATTCAAGGATTTGGCAGAAACATAAACTTCCGCTTTGTGAATGTTATTATAACTACGATACTCGCGGTTTTTAAATCTGATCCTTAAGGTATTTCCCTCAACTACTGTTTCAATTTCATTGATGATATTGGCGTCGGCTTCTACTTTGACGCTTTCAGTACCATCCATTTTTATGTGAACATTGAAAGGGCCGCCTGAGGCTATCGAAGTAAAGCCCGAAACCTGGCGTGTTTGTGTGGAAGTCTCTTGTGCCGAGGCACTTATTGTTGCTGCTAAAAACAGCGCTGCTGATAAAAGGGTGAATGCTAATCTTTTCATGACTAATTGCTTTTACACACTAGACGCTGTTCCCGGTCAATGCGTTGCATCCGATATAAAAAAGGAATTTACAATAGGTTCGCAAATATTAATTCTGCTGTTCCTGGGCCTTTTCCTGCTTTTTTAGCTCCCTTCTTAATTTGCGGGCGGCACGACGCTGTTTACGCTGCTCTTTTTTTACCAGGTGTTTTTGTTTTTGAATAGCCAGGTCAGCTATTTTATTCTTTACATCATTTTGCATTTTCTCATCAAGCCCCACGCAAGGTTTAATGCCGGTTAATAGTGTATGCCAGATGTTTTTGAAAAAAGGGTAGTCGCTTGGGCGGTAATAGTTAACGTAGAAAGAGCGGGGTATCTCGCCGGGCGTGTCGGGGTTATTGTGTTTCAAAATCATGACATTGGCAAATAACGAAGCAATAGTCATGTGCTTTAGCCTGTCATTCGCTGTGTCGGCCTTTAGTACGGTTACCTTCAGATCATTGTATAATAAACTTATCCTGCCTTTTGATACCGTATTGTCAGCTTGAATATCGAACTCAAAGCGTGCCAGTTTGCCGTTATTGACTTTGATCAGTGCAAGCGGCATAATTGCCGGGTTGATAGCAGTAAGATCCATAGCCCCGAGGCCACCTGTATAGCTGAAAGGCAGATTTTCATCAGTTAGGTTAAACTTAAAAAGGGCATCCAGTTTACCCTGGTTCATAAAGTAACTGGTAAGCTGAACCGTACAGATATTGTTTTTCTCGAGTGCAGCTTTGTTGGTTGTTACATTCAATAATCGCCCTGATGAATTATTGAAGCTAATGGTGCCCGTTTGGTCTGATTTATGATTAAACTCTGTATAAGAAACGGTGATGCGTTTGCCATCTATGGTATCAATATTCAGATCGGCCCTTAATTCCTTGATCCCGAAATTCGGGTAAGTTCGTTCCCTGTCAGTTTTCTTTTCGATATGCTTAGGGTTGCTGAATAAGTTTAATGACCCGCTTGATAACATCATGCGGGACGCATTGATGACACGGTATTTATGATAACTCAGGTAATCAAAATGATCGATCTGAAGCGTATCAAGGTGGGCAATAAAACGGTCCCTGTCACTCTTCTCAAAAAATTCATCAGCTTTTACAGGCTGCAGGTCGAGTCCTTGAATAGTTAGTTTGGATGTTTTAGTAGATAGGCGCAACGATTTGATCTTATACTTATACAAGCCATTTGGGGACTTGCCCGAATAGTTATTTAATTCGGCAACTATATCACGGCAATAGAGTAATCTGGATTTATCGGTTTGTGTAGCCGAATCTATCAGGAGGTCTGTAGCGCTTAAATTCATCTCCTTTAGTTCGGATATAACTAATTTATTGCCCGAATAATCCTGATACCTGAGCTTAACATCGCCCAATATGATATCGCCAATATGAATCGATTGGAGTGACTTTGATATCTTTTGATATAAGGTGCGGTGATCTGTTGTCACCGTATCCTTTAAATGGTTTTGCTGATAGCTCACATTTAATTCAGGCTCACTCAATACGATCCGGCCTATGTCCAGCTTATTTTGAAAGTAAAGCATGAACGGGTGCATGTGGGATATAATAATACGTTTAACGTGTAACTCCACCAGGTTATTAGGCGCCAGGTGATCTTTCAATCTTTGGTTATAAACGGCGGTATCCGGCTTTAACGTAATATTATAAATATCAAGCTCACCGCGCAGGATGTGCAACTTGGCATCAGAAAAATCAACGGTATATAGGCCCCCGCTGCTGGTTAATACAACGCTTTTTACTTTTTTAGCCAGAATTGGCGACCAGTATTGGTTTACAAAAAAGGCCAGTATCAATACAATCCCCAAAATGGCCAGCAAAACAATGAGCAATATTTTATGCCGCTTATGTTTAAAGAAGTTAATTGCCATCTTGTTCTGGTTAATCCCTGTCTATTTTAATAGGTATACGTATGATTATCTGCCCAAGTTAGCCAACTTTGGCCATTTCAACTGTATAGTTAGTTTGCTTTTTTTACAATCTCCATACACAACAATAGATGTTTGATTTTGTTAAACGTGACAAACTGTCATTAATATCTAAAAGATTATGTAATTTTGCGGTTCAATTTTTAACAATGATGGATCTGGTTATTCCTGATAAAACACACGACGAGAGCAGGCAAGGAGAGGCTTTAATACTGGAGCCCAAAAATGGAAAGAATAGCGGGAGAAAGCTTTATATCGAAAGTTATGGCTGCGCCATGAATTTTTCAGATAGCGAGATCGTTGCCTCTATTTTGTCAGATCAGGGTTTTGAAACCACCGGTGATTACAATAATGCCGATGTTATATTCATCAACACCTGTTCCATCCGTGAAAATGCCGAACAGCGCGTGCGCAACCGCTTAAGAGAATTTACCATAGCTAAGGTGAAGAATCCTGGTTTAGTAGTTGGTGTATTGGGTTGTATGGCTGAACGTCTGAAATCTAAATTTCTGGAAGAAGAAAAGTTAGTGGATGTGGTAGTGGGGCCGGATGCTTACCGTGACCTGCCCGCATTGATAGGCAGAGTTGATGACGGCCAAAAAGCGGTAAATGTGCTATTATCCCGCGAGGAAACCTATGCTGATATCAGCCCGGTAAGATTGAACAGTAATGGCATCAATGCCTTTGTTTCTATCATGCGCGGATGCGACAATATGTGCTCATTCTGCGTAGTGCCATTTACCCGGGGCAGGGAGCGCAGTCGTGAGCCGCAATCGATCATAAAAGAATGTACTGAATTGTTTAACCAGGGATACCGCGAGGTTACATTGCTGGGTCAGAACGTAGATTCATATAAATGGAGACCGGAAGTCGGAAGCCGGAATGCCGAAGTCGGAAGTGAAGAATTGCAAGAAGAAAATCTAACTACCATAGCAGGTGAAGGAGTGAACTTTGCCAACTTGCTTGAATTGGTTGCCGCTATTCATCCTGATTTGCGGGTACGTTTTTCTACTTCTCATCCAAAAGATATTACAGATGAGGTGTTATATATGATAGCAAAGCATGATAATATCTGTAATTACATTCATTTGCCGGTACAGTCCGGAAACAGCCGGGTACTGGAATTGATGAACCGCACTTACGACCGTGAATGGTACATCAACCGTATCGATGCTATCCGCAACATTATTCCTGGATGTGCCATATCTACCGACGTGATCACCGGCTTTTGTAGTGAAACAGATGAGGAACACTGGGATACTTTAAGCATGATGGATTATGTGCAGTATGATTTCGCATATATGTTCATGTATTCTGAAAGACCGGGTACGCTTGCCGCTAAACGCTACGTAGATGATATTCCCGATGCAGTAAAAAGCAGTCGCCTCAAAGAGGTGGTGGCAAAGCAGCAGCAACATTCTTTTCATCGTTTGCAACAGCAGTTAGGAAAAATACAGAGAGTATTGATCGAAGGCTTTTCAAAAAAATCAGATAAAGATTATTGCGGCCGAAGCGATCAGAATGCAATGGTGGTTTTCCCGGTAGGAGAAAATTATAAACCCGGCCAGTATGTAAATGTATTAGTTGAAAGAACGACTACGGCTACTTTGATTGGAAAGGTAGTTGAATAATAGAGCCAAGAAACAAGAGCCAAGAACCAGGAATAAATATTAAAAGAATTAAGATTGATTCGATGCACAATTTTAAAAACCTGAAGATATGGATCAGGTCAATGGATCTTACTGATATAGTTCTTTATTATATTGAGGATTTGCCGGTTAGAGAACGCTTTAATTTGGCCGATCAAATTAACAGATGTTCCTGTTCTATACCATCAAATATTGCTGAGGGTTCGGGGAAACGTACAGTTAATCACTTTCAGGAATTTTTAACGACAGCGTTAACATCTGCATTTGAATTAGAAACGCAATTGCTAATATGCGAACGCCGGAAATAGGGTGATAGTGAAAAATTGAATAATTGTTTAACACTTACGATAGAGTTGCAAAAAATGATTTTTGCATTCAGGGATAGCTTAAAGTGAAGATATTATTGTAAGACAAAAAATTAGAGGTCTTGAATCTTGATTCTTGACTCTTGATTCTAACAAAATGGAAATACAAGAAATAAAACAGCGATTTGGGATCATTGGTAGTTCGCCTTTGTTAAACAGGGCCATTACCATTGCTAACCAGGTTGCGCCTACAGATATATCCGTATTGATTACCGGAGAGAGTGGTAGCGGTAAGGAGGTTTTTTCGCACATTATTCATCAAATGAGCCCACGTAAGCACGGGCCCTTTATTGCTGTCAACTGCGGTGCTATTCCTGAAGGGACGATCGATTCGGAGTTATTCGGTCACGAGAAAGGCGCTTATACAGGAGCGGTAGGCGAGCGCAAAGGATATTTTGAAACAGTAAATGGCGGTACCATCTTCCTGGATGAGATTGCTGAAATGCCATTGGGCACACAAGCCCGTTTACTGAGAGTTCTGGAATCTGGCCAGTATATAAAAGTTGGCTCATCCAAAGTAGAAAAGACCAATGTGCGGGTAATTGCTGCCACGAATGTGGATGTGTACGAAGCCGTAAAGAATGGCAAATTCCGCGAAGACCTTTATTATCGTTTAAACACAGTACCATTACGCATTCCGCCATTACGTGACAGGAAGGAAGATATTTACCTGCTTTTCAGAAAATTCACTGCTGATTTTACAGATAAATACCGTACCCCGCCAATACAATTAGATGAAGAAGCACAACAGCTTTTGATCAATTATTCATGGCCGGGTAATGTTCGCCAGTTAAAAAATGTAGCCGAGCAATTGGCTGTTTTAGAAAGAGACAGACTGATAACTGCGCCAATTATATTGAACTATATTCCGGCCGAAGCTACGGGCCGTAACCTGCCGATGCGTCTTGACAATCAGCCTAAAGAAGATTTCTCAGAACGTGACATATTATATAAAGTGCTGTTTGACATGAAGCGTGATATGAACGAGTTAAAGAAGCTGGTAGCCGACATTATTGAGCATGGCGGAGTAAGCCCCAATTATGCCAATAATTCGCAAAGCATAAACCAATTGTACCGCGATATCGAATTGCCTGGCAGTAACCCTGATGCACAATTTACCTTACAGCATCCCGTTATTAATACCGGCAATAATAGTGGCGATTATAACATCACCCACGAGGCCGAAGAGGTTGAAGAATCGCTCTCCCTGATCGAAAAAGAGTCGGACCTGATACGTAAGGCACTAAAGAAGCATAAGGGAAAACGGAAGCTGGCAGCAAATGAACTGGGGATATCTGAAAGGACCTTATACCGTAAAATAAAAGAGTTAGATTTATAATTGATGATAAAAAGAATATTATTTATCCTGGTTACTGTAAGTACTTTGGTTTTATTTACCCAATCATGTACAATAAAACTAACTGGCGCCTCAACACAAGGATTAAAAACCATCAATGTGGGCTATTTTGAAAATAATGCCCCATTAGTTGTTGGTAACCTTAGCCAGAACTTTACCGAGGCGCTGAAAAGCCGTATACGTACCACTACCAGTTTGTCAATTGTGCAGGGTGAAGCGGATGCCTCCATGACCGGAAATATTACAGGATATACTATAGAACCCGTTTCTGTTCAGGCTACTAATAATAACGTTGCGCCTATAGCAGGTGCCAACAGGCTGACGATCACCGTAAGTGTTACTTATACCAATAAGGCCGATAAAAAAAATAACTTTACACAGTCATTCCCTGCTTTTGCTGATTTTACAGGCGACATTGCTACGAAGGAACAAAGCCTGATAGCAACGATAAATAAACAGCTGACAGAAGATATTTTTAACAAAGCCTTTGCTAATTGGTAGGCAATTTGTAGTTTCAACCTCGTGGACCAATACCTGAATAACCGGCAGAACGAAATTTTATGGAGCTTGCTGGCCGATCCGGCCAACAATGGTCATTTGTATGCCTCTAATTTACAGAGCCTGGTAAATGATTTCCCGCAAAGCGGATTATTACATGCCCTGCTTTCTCATGCCGAAGGCGGACAAAATATCAGCCGTGCTGCTGCTTATGTAAACCCCAAGGCCCTTTATCTACTGGTCAACTCTCCTGAAAGTTTGGTTGCGGTAACAGATGACCGTATCATCCAGCAGCTAAGCAATACAGAACATTATGCTAAAACGATCGAAGATGCAGACCTGTTAAAGGATGAAGAAATATCACACCTTAACAATTTCGGTGGTGCAGTTGAGGAGGAGCATTCTGTTACTGATGAGACTGAAACGGCCGATCCAACTGCAATTGGTGAACATCCAGATGCTGAAAATGAGGTGGCCGTCCATCGCCATGACGTGGAAGCTTCGGAAGAAATTGAAATGCCGTCCCATGAGCACGAAATAGTGGATGATATTTATGAAGAGATAGAGCCTGTTGAAGCAAAGGTTGAGCAAATAAGTGAACCTATGGCAGCGCATGAAGCTGTTGAACCATCTCACGAAATGCTTGATTCAACCGAGCCAGTTGTAAAAACTGTTTATGAAGAACCGGTAGCAGACGAGGAAATCATTGAGTACGGCCCCCTGGCTGATGAAGAAGCAGAACCGGAGATTGAGGAACGTAAAGAGGTTGAGTCAGTTGAGGCGGAAACACATCAAACAGAAGCGGCCACAACTGATGCTCATGAAAATGAATTATTAACCGAAACAGCAACCTTTGCATTGGCCGAACCTCCGCACAGTATAGATGATGAGGTGTTTGATGAAATAGTAGGTATAGAAAGTATCAGCTTTGCCCGAAACACAAAGGCTGAAGCAGGAGCACCGGTTGAAGAAGAACCTGTTATAGACGAAGAAGGATCGCCTGCTGAGATATTTAATGAGCCGGTAACTCAAAAGGAGCGGGCGCTCAACATGGACGATGAGGCTGAGAAGCTAATCGTCGGCAATATAGCTGCTACTGATTATTTTGTGTTCGACCGTGCATTTACTGAACGTAAACCAGCTGAACCTGCCGCGACAGGAACTACGGTATCGGCAAATGGCAATGCAAATATTATTCCCGCTACAGAAACGCATGATGTATCCAAATACGATGATGATACTATGCCGTATACTTTTTTATGGTGGCTTAATAAAACACGTAAAGAACATGCGGGCATCTATCAGCCTTTTAAATTGGATACTACACAGGCAATCCGCCAGCAGGCGGCTGATGAATTACAGCAGCAATATTATGAAAATATTTTCCACCTGAGTTCAGTTGAGGAACTGGACAGAAGCACCGCATTCCCGCCGGTTGAATTCGATCTGAAAACCAAAGAGGACAGGATCATCAAAAGATTTATTGTTGAGGAGCCGCATATCAGTACCCCAAGCGCCGATAAGCTGGATAACGAAAATAAGGCGAAAAAGAGCTCGGAGGACCAGGACGAAATGGTTACAGAAACATTGGCCCGGATATACATCGATCAGATGCTTTACCACAAAGCCATAAATACTTACAAAAAATTGATGTTGAAATTTCCGGAAAAAAGCCGTTACTTTGCCGACCAGATTGAACAGTTAGAAAGAAAAACCAATTAATATATAAAGAAATGTATTTGATTTTAGTGATCCTTGCGGTTATAGTGTGTGTGCTTTTAGGAGCTATTGTATTGATCCAGAACCCAAAGGGTGGCGGTTTAACATCTAATTTCTCTAGCCAGTCACAGTTGATGGGTGTGCAGAAAACCGGTGATTTTTTAGAGAAAGGTACCTGGATACTGGCTATATCATTAATGGTATTGGCGCTCGCGATCAATATCTCCGTTAAAACTGCGGGTACTGCAGTGAAAAGTGACCCTGAGCAGGATGAGATGATTCGGAAAGCTTCTAAACCTACTGTACCAACTAGTACACAGCCGGTAACGTTACCCGCGACTGCCCCTGCTGCTACAGGACAAAAGAAATAATAAGAATTATTACCTTATTTAAAAGGGCTTTGGATCATTTCCGAAGCCTTTTTTGGCTCAATACCTACTGACATGATGGCATTCGGATATTAAGCAATTATTAAGAATAAAAATCGGCTTGACTTAAAAGTGACAATTGAACAGTTAGCCTGTCAATTTGGAACATTATTACTTGCTTGGCATAATTGATGTGAATAGCAACCTGCCTGCTGATGGCGGGCTAAGAACTATAAACTTTTTATAAAATTAAATTAGTATAACTATGGCATTGAACATTAAACCTATCGGAGACAGGGTGGTAGTTGAAGCTGCTGCCGCCGAAGAGAAGACTGCATCCGGCATCATTATCCCGGATACTGCTAAAGAAAAACCTCAACGCGGAACTATCGTTGCTGTTGGTGACGGTAAAAAAGATGAACCCTTAACTGTTAAGGCTGGTGACCAGGTTTTATACGGCAAATATGCCGGTACCGAAATTACCTATGAGGGTAAAGAGTACTTAATTATGCGTGAATCAGACATCTACGCGGTATTATAAACCAGTTGAAAGGTTTAAATGTTGTAAAGTTGAAGAGTTATTTTTGACGCTAACATTCCAACTTTTCAACCTTACAACTTTCCAACAAATCATTCAAACAAGAAATTAAAAGAACATGGCAAAACAAGTTAGATATAATGTAGAGGCACGCGACGCTTTAAAGCGTGGTGTTGATATTTTAGCCAATGCGGTTAAAGTAACTTTAGGACCAAAAGGTCGTCACGTAATTATCGATAAAAAATTCGGTTCACCTTCAATCACTAAAGATGGTGTGACGGTAGCTAAAGAGATCGAATTGAAAGACCCTATTGAAAATATGGGTGCCCAAATGGTGAAGGAAGTAGCATCAAAGACTGCGGATATAGCAGGTGATGGTACAACTACAGCTACTGTATTGGCGCAGGCAATTGTTACTGCTGGTATTAAAAACGTAGCCGCAGGTGCAAATCCAATGGACCTGAAACGCGGGATTGACAAAGCTGTTGCAGTAGTAGTCGAAGATTTAAGGAAGCAGTCAAAAACTATTGGCGAGGATAATAATAAAATCAAACAAGTTGCTGCCATATCAGCTAATAACGATGAACTTATTGGTGCATTGATCGCTGAAGCGATGGAAAAAGTTGGTAAAGATGGTGTGATCACTGTTGAAGAAGCAAAGGGAACTGAAACGGAAGTTAAGACTGTTGAAGGTATGCAGTTTGACCGTGGTTACCTTTCTCCATACTTCGTAACCAATGCTGATAAAATGGAAGTAGAGTTGGATAATCCATACATCCTGATCTACGACAAGAAAATATCTTCAATGAAGGAATTACTTCCTATCCTTGAAAAACAAGTACAAACAGGCAAACCTTTATTAATTATTGCTGAAGACCTTGATGGCGAAGCATTAGCAACTTTGGTTGTTAACAAGATCCGCGGCTCACTGAAAGTAGCTGCTGTTAAAGCTCCTGGTTTTGGTGATCGTCGTAAAGCTATGCTGGAAGACATTGCCATCCTTACCGGTGGTACCCTGATCTCTGAAGAAAGAGGGTTCAAATTAGAAAATGCGGACCTTTCTTACTTAGGGACTGCAGAGAAGATTATTGTTGATAAAGACAACACTACTATTATCAATGGTGCTGGTTCAACTGACGAGATCAAGGCACGTGTTGGCCAGATCAAATCTCAGATCGAATCAACTACTTCTGATTACGATAAAGAAAAGCTCCAGGAACGCCTTGCTAAATTGTCTGGTGGTGTAGCGGTATTATATATCGGTGCAGCTTCGGAAGTTGAAATGAAAGAGAAAAAAGACCGTGTTGATGATGCATTACACGCAACCCGTGCCGCTGTTGAAGAAGGCATTGTTGCTGGTGGTGGTGTTGCTTTCATTCGCGCAGTTGCTGCATTAGCAGATTTGAAAGGCGCTAACGAAGATGAAAATACTGGCATCCAGATCATCCGTCGTGCTATTGAAGAGCCTTTACGCCAGATTTGCGAAAATGCAGGTGTTGAGGGATCTATCGTGGTACAAAAAGTTAAAGAGGGCAAAGCTGACTTCGGTTACAATGCACGTACCGACAAATATGAAAATCTTATCGCGGCAGGTGTTATCGATCCTACTAAAGTAGGTCGTGTTGCTTTAGAACATGCAGCTTCAATTGCAGCAATGTTATTGACTACCGAATGTGTATTAGCTGACGATCCGGAAGATGAAAAAGGCGGCGGTATGCCTCCAATGGGTGGCGGTGGTATGGGCGGCATGATGTAATTTCATTAAGCCTTAGTCTTAACCGACAAGCTAAAGTCTATTATAAATCCCTGTCTGTTTTTTCAGACAGGGATTTCTTTTTTTGTGAACCATCCGAAAGTCATGGCAGAGTAAAGCCACTGTCATCTGTTAATCAAATGATTAATTAAGTATCATTTCGGTTACTTTTCATTATATTTTTGTGTTGTAAATCAATAACTAAGTATTGGGCACAACATTTGGACAAATAAATACATGAAAGCGATTAATGAAACAGCCAGGCTCTTAAAAACCCAACTATTGGAGTGGGTTTTGATCAAAGGCCCTGAATTGTTTGTCACCATCTACGGAAAATAATAAAATTCTTACCTTTGGCGTCGATCTATGAAGCTCGAAGAATTTTACACTGAATTTCACCATTGGCTTATTACCCGCGGGCCAAATTATGTTGCAGGCATTTTAATATTTTTAATCGGACTCTGGTTTATCAGGTTTCTGAAAGCGCGTATGCGTAACCGGATGAGCAAACGACAGGTGCATTCTACATTGCAGCCTTTTTTTCTGAGCCTGACCATCACTACACTGTATGCTTTATTAACCCTGTCGGTGTTCAATATCATCGGTTGGGAACTAAGCTTTTTGAGTGCAATTATCGCATCGTTTGGTGTTGCTGCAGGTTTGGCCTTGTCAGGAACCTTCCAGAATTTTGCAGGGGGCGTACTCATACTTTTACTGAAGCCGTTTGAACTAAAGGATAACATCATAGCACAGGGGCAGGACGGTATAGTTACCTCCATCCAGCTTTTTTATACAGTTTTGCTTACAGGCGATAACCGGACGATCATCATCCCCAATGGAAAGTTATTCAACGAGGTAATTGTCAATATAACCCGCGAAGGAAAGCGCCGACTGGAGTTTGAGCTAAAGCTTGGTTATATTGTTGATGTGGAACAGGTAAAAGGGATTATCGCTAATGCAATTAAAAACACCAAAGGGATAATTCGCAAGCCGGAACCTATTATTGGGGTGTATGCCTTAGAGATCGACGGCATTCGGTTTACAGTCCGTGTCTGGGTTGATCCGAATGATTACTTTGATATCAAATTATTTTTGCAGGAAAAGATCGTAAAAGATCTGCGTGAAGCCGATGTGAAATTACCTGTTCACCACCTGCTGCCGGGTACCTGATCTAAATCCTTTGTTTGGCTTTCAACTCCAAATACCGGTTAATCGTATTAATTGTCAGTTCCTGGGGCTTACTCAAAATAGATTGTATACCATGTTTGGTTAGCTCCTTTACGATTAGCTTTTTGTCGTAGGCAAACTTTTCGGCGATGGTTTTAATGTAAATACCTTCTATGTTATCAGCCGGCTTTTCGCTTAGTTTTTCAAGCTCAGTATTTTCAAAAAACACAACCAGTAGAAGGTGAAACCTATTGATGCGTTTTAAAAATGGAAGCTGCCTTTCCATAGACGACATGCTTTCAAAATTGGTGAAAAAAACCACCAGGCTGCGTTGCTTCAGTACATTACGTATGGTGCTGTAAAGCAACTCCATATTCGTTTCCAGGTAACGGGTTTTTTCCTTGTACAATACCTCAAGTATGCGGTTGATCTGTACCGCTCTTCTGTCAGCAGGAACTACCGAGCCT
>Ga0307517_10000446_pt1 | contig 70808 bp, 86 predicted proteins | sample 23_EM_MG_FD_194515 | JGI IMG/M metagenome (GOLD analysis project Ga0307517, IMG submission 194515) | Populus trichocarpa ectomycorrhiza microbial communities from riparian zone in the Pacific Northwest, United States - 23_EM | ecosystem: Host-associated > Plants > Roots > Unclassified | place... | reverse complement strand
AAGGTTGCCGCAATCCCATCAAACATTAACAGTGGGATGTATCCTCACCCTCCAATGAGTTCTCACCAAACTCCCGAGCATCCAACAGAACCATCCCCAAACATCCTCGGAAACCATGTTGATGTCAATCTAGGCCTTTCCGGGTACCACAAAGTAGGGTCCCACCTCTTGTCTGTTGGTAGGTTGGGAAGGGATGCATGTAGGCTGTGCATGCGGTGCATGGTTATTGTTTGGACATTGTTGCTATCCGAGAGTGGGACCGGGAGGGTAATATACACGGTGCGAAGGAGTTGTGCACCACGGGGTCACGACTGAGCTTGTGTTGCGGGTATCGGCATCATGCCAAATGTCATTTCTGTCCCATCTCCAGGGCCACCGAGCTGAACCCGAACCGATGGCGCGCACGTGTATTTATTCTACATGATGTGGAAGTGCAAAAGGGGGAACTGTCCGTTAATTGATTGAATGAAGTGGCGGAAAGTCCGAAAAAGAGAGAACGATGCGAAGAACGGGGTGGGGACAAAAATGGTCGGGGAAAGCGTCACTCAATTTAGTCTAACGTAGTGATGGTAGTATAATGCGAGGGTATTATAGCGGTGAGATGTGCGCTCGGGCGCGATGTGTGTGGAGAGGTTATGCATGGCATAGGTATTTGGAGGGACGCAAGGCAGAGGGTAGGGTAGAGGGGCAAAGGGCGGAGAATAAACCGCGACAAGAGTCAGTGAGGTTACGAACAAAGGACGAATTTACCCAACCCGCGGCTGCTACACCCAGATGTTTGAACCCCTCTCCACGACCGAGGAAACGACAAAAAGCGAAAGCTATAACGAGAACAAACAAGACACGCATCGGGTAAGCAGGGACTGAACATTTCAACCCCGAGATCGAAGACGAGGGCGAGGAAGTCGGGGATCATTTAACACTCTCCTAGGAACCTGCTCTTCGGAAGCGGTTGCTTATAGTCGTCTACCCAGGTGGTTATGTTGGGGTCTGGGAGGCGGATCAGTCTATCACCTGGGAAGGATGGCAGAAACACTGACTGCTATACGCCTCGATGTAAGTATTGATGTACGCCTGTGTGGGGAACTCGGGAGGATCGCATGTGTAATTAATCGAATCCGTCCGCTGATACACTCGGATCCAATCGACAGACATGGTTACCGGGAAACCCAAGTGTTCGAGATCAACGGGGCCGAAGTTCCTTGACATTCCCAAGTTGATGATGAGGTACTGCGGGAGAGAGTCAGCTTCGCTGAAGAGGGGGAAAGTCGGCCGAAGTACCATCGGCTCTTGGGGAATAGGTCTGGGACCAATTGCGACCTTGTCGTCAGCGGCGAACCCTCCAGCACGAGCGGTCCAGGCACGCTTGTTGTCGTTGATCCATGTGATGTACTGACGCAATAATCAACATCTTTTCCTTTTTTTAGAAGGATATGAGATGCATACCGCATCATCGAAACCAGGCTTGTACTCGAAACCGTAAACCGCAAAACACCCGGAGCCGCTCTTCTCATAACAATTAGGATCTGAACAGAAACGGTTCAAATCTTTTGGACGTGGTTAGAACAGGATGGGAAAGACCCACTGGTATGAGAAACGACGGATGAAGCCTAGGAGGATCAAACAATTCAGCATCGCTCGAATCAAGGCGTTTCGTTCAGGCGGTTACCTGCTGATACACTCCTCCCTTGTAGGTGTTCAAGAAACTGAGCTCCGGATCGACGATTTCCAGGTTCCGCGTGGTGTTGAACCATTCGTATTTGGCATTGAATGGCTACGGTCGAAGTACCGTCAGCAATCAAAGGGGGACAGGTCTCGGTTTCCATTGACTTACCGCCCACTGAGAAGATTGTGAAACCTCCCCCTTCAAACTAGCTGTAACCTGAAGGACAGGCCACGTATCAGAACAATTACGTCACACAACCGTGCTGGGGGCCTACCTGGGCCTCAAAGACGTCGATTTCGGGCGCAGCCCTTCCCACATAGGTACCATCAGAGTGGACGGGACCGGGATGTGATTCGCCTTCACATGTGCACCTGCTCAGCCTTTGGCCCGGCAAATAGGACAGAACATTGTTGTAACTGGGATCACCACCCTCGAGCGCAGCTTGGGGACCACCATTGTGCGTTTGGTTCTAGAAATGCTAAGCTTCAGCCAGTAAGGGAAAGCTCTGCGCGAGCAACTTACCGGCGCTGTTCCGACATCGCAGGAATCGTAGGTATATGGCCACTGTTGAGTGGAGAAAAGCTTGTTGATCTGGCTGAACAACGACAGGGTCGCGAAAACTTACCATGCCATCCAAAGTCGCACCATATCCGGCCCGACCCAAATTACCCATGGTCCACACAGCAGGCCACAGACCCATAACATCGTTTACACCCGGCAGGCGGACGGAAGCCTCGATTAATCCACCCGTGAAACAGAAGGCGTTCCAAGTGCTCATCATTCCACCCTGGTAGTTCAGACCGTGGGTGTTTTTCCTCGATAGGGTGACCTGCAATGCTCCATCTTTGGTGATGAGAGCGGCGGGATCATACCACTCCATATTATTCGTAGCCCAATAGTGCAAGTCTGCGGCTTCCCAGTATGGGTCGTCGCCGGGGTAGAATGTCCGACCGTCGGTATTGAACTCGTCCGAAAAGACGAGCTGTATTTCATCGCCATCAACCCAAGATTTCTTCTTGCGGAGCTCCATGGGGGTGTCCTTGTCAATCAACCCGTAGTTTCCGGGAATCTCCGGGACCTGGAAGGGGAATTAACGGTAGGGATGGGTAGAAAGACACAAGTGCGTACTTGGCCACTTGCGTTTATACCGCCAAGGTTGAAACCGGACATATTCGACATAGGCTTGGCGGTGAAATGTGAGATAATGGGATAACCAGCACTGTAATATGGTTAATTTTGGTGGCTCTGCTGATGTTGCATAAAGGGACATACAAAAGAGTGATGAGGCCCAAGGTGAGGAAGACGAGACATCCGAGATTGGAGAGACCTCGGGCAGTGAAAATGTGCCCGCCCCTATCGTTTATCCTGTCCCGCTTGGGATCGGGATTGTGGAGGTAGTCATCAGGCTCTGCATGACTCAACGATAGATCTGCACCCCAAGCAGATGGGTCCGGTGAGAGTGAGAACTAGACGAACACACGATCAGAAGGCCATGCCAAGGAGAGAAGGTGCGATCAAGGAACGGTACCTTGTCGGAAATCGACGGACCATTTATACTGGTCAAGGAGTATGGCGACGAGTTCTAAGGCCGGAATGGTCAGCAACTTCGTGCCACGCCGTTGCGATGGACAAGACAGAGAATGAAAGGTGTGGTGTGGGAATGATGATGATGACAGACGCCTGGGAAAGGCCGGCTACAGTGAGATGCCGGGAATGAGAGGACACGTACCATGGAGCTTGAGCTCGACGTGTGCTTGATGTTAGCGGGGCCTTGAGCGAGGGCGGCCTGCACCCCTGGCCTCGCCGCAGATGGTGAGAGAAGATATGTGGTGGAAGAGGCCGGACCGGGTGGCATGTGTCTGAGAAAGCTAATAGCCGGGTACGGAGACGGAGAGCAGAGGGGAGAACGATCCGTCTACACTGCGGTCGTGATATGGGAGAATGAGAGAGAGAGGGAATGAGAGGGGAAAGGAAGGAGCGACTGGAAGTGGTTGTTTCGGACAGAAGAAAAGAATGGGAAGCCCAAGCCGATCCCAAGAATAACAACCGCTCTCTTCCCACGTGGCTAAGCTTACCCACCTCGGCTTCAATCACCAGCCATTTCCAATATCCCGCTGCTTCCCCATTCCATCTCGCCTACAACCTTCTCAACCCTCGCCAGCCCCGTCTTCTCACCCCCTTCTCCACCAACCTCAAGGCCCTGACTCGCCGCCATCTCGTCGATTTCCCGGAGCCTTCGCAACACTGCTTCATTCGCAGTCCTCAACACATCTCTCCCAGATTCATCTCCAGTGAGCACGTCCAGCATCATCCTTTTCTGGACCAGGTAGGCGTCGCGAGAGGACGAAATTGGATCCGGCGCTTGATCGTGATCACCACTGTGGAGTTCGGTTGTGTCGGGAGCTGGGTAAGCTTGCCCCTGCCGCAGCCAGGTTTCCAGGGCCACTGCCGCTTGATTTGTTCGCTTCTGTTTATCCCTCCTTGATGGCCGGCCCCGCTTCCGCACAGTGGCAGAAGCCTCCGCGACGGCTTCCTCTTCCCTGTCGGGGACGAAAACTTCTCGAGGCAACTTGTACAGCTCGAGATCTGAACTAGGTAAAATGTAAAAGGCATCCGAGCCGACCAGCTGCGAGAGCACATGCGTCACTTGTGACCTCAATGGAGACAACTGTTCGGTGTCCAGGAGCGACGGCAGGGCCAACAAAGAATGGTGTGTCTCTATGCACCCCCGAATCAGCGGAGATCAGATCACACGGGGAGAAAAGGCTCCACCAAACGATATCTCGATACCAGAAACCGCATGCAGTCTCGGCGCAGAAGTGGACGGCTGTGTATTGTAGAAGACGAAAACGCCATACAAAGCCCCGACGCGGGCCAGGACATTCTCAGACGGCTTCAGTCGCTCTGGAATGAATCCATTAGTCGGATTAATATAACATGCGACAATATGAGAGGACATACCCACAAATAACCTGATGGTCACCCTGAGGAAGGCGTCCCTCGCATAGGCGTCGAACACCTTGAAGTGCATCCACTGCCAGCCAGAAGAGTCCCAAATAGATCTGAACAAGCTGAACGAACGAATGGGGCTTTCATGACATTTTTGGGAGAATTCTTGTACGAGCGTCTCAATGTCCCCTCTGCACGAGTCGGCGTAGAGCGACGAGGTGAAGTAGGCGGGCTGCACGACTATCCCACCCCTGCTCGCCGATGGTCCTGGCACGAAGGACATGGCGAGCACGATCGACACGAGGATTTCGGTCGCGTCATCCACCCACATCTCGTCTTCGGCATCTTCCCGATGCTACGCCAGCTCTCTCTCCCTCTCATCCATACAACCTGTTTTTTCTGCCAGTCTCACATCAACCCTCCACCCAGAGACTCACGCAACTTCAGATGTCCTCACTGTCAATGTTGGAACCGCTATGACGCACATGGAGAGATCACCTCTGACGAACCCGCGATGCACGAGCCAGGCATGAACGTTAAGTCGTTCGCGAGGAGAGGTAAACTCGTACTCCCGCACTGTTGGCAGCTGGAATTGACGATAGGTTGCGCAGCGTCGCCTAGGAAGGACAGATTTTTACCAAGCTATGGCAAGACTGTGTTTTGCCACACCTGCCAAACGAATCAAGTGCGTGCCCTTCGTATTCGAAGCCGGCCGAATTTTTTATTCCGACTACCCCGCTGGTAGATGTTACTAACGAACCTTCTCGCCAACTACCTCCCATCCCCAGAGGTCCGTTCCCATCTATCTACGTCCATGTCATCGTTAACATGCATTCACGACCCGTATAGGATCCGGAATACCTTGCTAGACTCACATCCCTCCCCTCATACCAAACTTCCGTTGAACTACGCTACCCACCCGTATGTGCAAGCTGTCTGCCCGCAGTGGAAGAGGAAATACGATCACGGGACCACATGGCCCGTACGAGCGCTCTCGGACACTGGTTGAAATCCAGCAGGGGGAAGGGTAAACAGCGCGTGGCAAGCGGGGCCGTGCACGCTGCCGCGAAGGGGGGTGGTCAGGAGACTGGTGTGATAGGTGTGAAGAAAGTGAAGAGGGACGGTCAGATCTGGATGGTGAGAGGAGGCATTTGGATCGGCGCTCTTGGGCTGAGTGTAGGTGTAGATTTGGCAGGTAAGTCCTTGGCGGTAGAAACTCCTGCTTGATTCCAGGACTCATTGTATCCCTATAGGCTCGATTTTTGACTGGCGAATACGCATCGACAGTATTTGGGCTTGCAAGATCATGCCGAGCCTAATGATCGCGTCGTGTTTTGTGGTACTTACCTGGAATCCGTGGGAGAACTATGTGAGGAGGGCGAACGTTCAGGGAAGGGGTATCAGGATGAAGGGCGAGACTGCGTACATCGTAAGCCTGGTCTCATTGGGATCGGCGCTTTTCCTGACGATCCGACCGATAGGTTTGGCAAATCGTTGTGTGGTGCTCACGGATACTGACCTGCTCTGCGGCGTATCTGGCCGGCACGGACCCATCGAAGGACTACCTTGGCCTTCGTCAGGCAGGCCCCAAATCTGAGCCTATCCCCGGGTGGTCAACTTCACGCCTCTATTTTTCTGCTTCTTTAATACTTGAATTATTCGTGAGTCCTGTCCTGACCTCGCCGTGGGACCCCCCACTGATGTGGACTACTTTCGAAACGTAGGTTCTCATAATTTCGTTTGTGGCGCTCAAAGTTGTCCGACCACCCTCAATTCGCCTCATAGAACCCACGACCATATCATCAACGACCCGCTCGTCTTCCCTCCCCCCCGCTCCTGCACCTCGTTTCCCGACCCCACGGCAGACGCAGGTACAGGAATCGGATCTTTTCGGCTCCTTGACACTCTCGACCAGTCCCTTGGCGACGATACACACAAACCCGATCTTCGGTTCTCCCTCACTTCAAAAGCCTCCGTCGCCAGTGGAGAAGAAAGAGGTGGAAGATCTGGACGCAATGGATTGGACTCCGACGAACCCTTCTCCGAAGAAGGAGAATCCGTTCCTTCGTGCTGGGTCTGCGCCTGCCCATTCTCGACATGGGGAAGGGAATGACGAACTTGTGCTGAGAAGGCAGAGGTTCTTCCCACCTGAGGAACCTACAGGACTTGAAGGATTATTGAGTAAGACGGTGTTGGTAGAACCTCCCCCGTCTTCGAGCTCTGGTGCCGGTGGAGATGGGAAGGGAGCAGGTGGATGGTGGAGGGGGCGATTCTGGTCGACAAATTCCTCGTAGGTTCCAGTTGGCTGCACGGTTGCGTTCATTGGATGCCTTTTTTTCCTGTCCTTGTTGTGGAATATCCTCGCTCTTGCCTTGACACTGCTCATCAATACTACGGACGGAACCGCCACTGGAACCTGCTTCCGGTTGCTCTTTGCTCTTTGCATCCCCTCGGCACACCCATCCTACCAATCCATCTTCGCGGTCGCCAGCGAGGACGTGGTAGACGCTCTCGAGCCCTGATTAAACCAAAAGAGTCTGACCCGCGGACGACATCATGAACTGATCATCGATTATCGCCGACTTCCACATTCCCGCCCTGCGTGAGAGACATCCATTGACAGTTCCTCTCCTCTACTTTTACCCCGCAAATAACGCCCATCGATGCTACTGGGTAAGTATACCGAGACCAAATCGGAGAGCGAGGAAAAACCCGAAGAGCCACCACCGTTATCCGGGTCTTCCGTAACGCCACCCCCGAAACTTGGAAGTTTTTTCAGCTGGGTTGAACCATCAAAATTGGATGTGTACCAACGACCAGACGATTTTCGATTCAACCCATACGACCATGTGTCCCTAGTGTCTTGCGAAACTTCGCTAATTTGGAATGACCTGTGGCGGCGTGGGGTATGGTTGACACGCTCGGTGGGACGGATGCGAGATAACCCGCTGTGACAAACATCAGACGGGTTATCCGATCTGGGTCCTCGGAACAGGCCTGACTTGTGACGTGTGTTATGTGCTGACTATCGTTTGTTTTGGAACCTGAAGGAAATATGTTGATGATGCCAAAACACGAGTTATACCAGATCTGCATGCTCCTAGGGGTTGTGTTCACGCATTGGCGAGCTTTCTCTTCTTGGCTGGGGGGATGATTGAGAGAGATGTCATTATCCTGCCGCGGGCTGCCTCCCGGTATGCATTTTCAGGTCGAAGAAATAATGCCCTGACCAAGGGATTCAGCAAAGACGATGACGGTTGCAGGGATATTCATTTTCGACTCTCTGCGCCTAGGTATGGACCACTTCAGAAGGGGAATCACCACCTGCCAATTACAGGGTGTACGTCTCGCCGAGCAAGTGGAGGACCTTTAGAGAACAAAGACCCACCTTACCTGTGGGGGAAAAGCCGAGATGGTGGCGGTAGTGGTAAAAGTATAAAGCTTAAAGGCACGGTAAGCATGCATCACTTCCCGCCCGTCCTTGGGAAAGGCGGCACGGGGGCTACAATGTACGTGTGCAATACTTGAGTCTTTGCCTCCCACTCCACCGACTACATTTCTTAGGCCTACCAAGCCATTGCATCGGAAGCGACAATTCTCGCCGAATTGCCCCACCCGTCCCCTCAACCCCCCGTCGCCCAATCGGCATCTTTCCGAAACCATCGAAGAAACTGATGGGAATTCGGGCACTCCCACCTCTGCAGAAGAGGTCAGCGACACCTTGGGAGACGGAAGAAACCCTTGATAATGCAAGATAAGAAGGGAACGTCTTCGCCCACGACGTTTTGCTTCTGTTGACGTGGCAAGGTTCTGCCATCTGGGATCTCTTTGGTGTTTTCCATGTATTATTTAGGCACCTCGAGTTTCAATTGAATGTGCCACGTCTCTACGCCTGCTCGACCACGATTATGATCAATCGCGGATCGGCCGTCCAAGTCCCGCAACAGGAGAAGGTGTTCCCGCAGGACCTAAGGAGTAACCATCGCCACGGTCAAAACGATCCATTGAAGTGGGAAGGGGCAACATCAAGCAAGGTCATGACGTTGGGAGAGATCAGTATTCAGGAACAACGGAAAAGCCTGCCGATTTACAAGCTCAGGGATCCCTTGTTGGAGGCGATTAGAGAGGTGTGTACCATGTACATTTCAGTGTGCCAAAAACTTGACCGATGAGCCCTGTAGCATCAAGTCCTTATCGTCGTCGGAGACACAGGATCCGGGAAGACCACGCAGATCGTCCAGTACCTCGCAGAAGCGGGTTTCTCTGAGAACGGGAAGATTGGCTGTACCCAACCTCGCCGTGTTGCCGCCATGTCTGTCGCAAAGCGGGTGGCAGAGGAAGCGGGTTGTCGGTTAGGCCAGAAAGTCGGGTATACGATCCGCTTTGAGGATTGCACGAGCCCCGAGACCAAGATCAAGTTCATGACGGACGGTACACTGCAACGAGAATGTGTCATCGACCCGGATGTCGCTGGGTACTCTGTCGTCATCCTTGATGAAGCCCACGAACGTACCGTCGCCACAGATATTCTGTTTGGGCTCCTTAAACGTGAGCGTTTTCTTGTCCCGACTTACCCACGAGTCATTGCTAACGGTTCATTAGAGGCTGTAAAACGCAGGCCAGATCTCAAGTTGATCGTGACCTCAGCAACACTCGATCCCGAAAAGTTCTCGAAGTACTTCTTCGGATGTCCCATATTCTCGATCCCAGGTCGGACGTACCCTGTCGAATACCTTTACACGAAGGAACCGGAAGCCGATTATCTGGGCACCTCTCTCGTCACCGCCATGCAGATCCACCTGTCGGAGCCTCCGGGCGATATCCTTCTTTTCCTGACGGGTCAGGGAGAAACTGACATGGCTTGCCAGATCCTCAACGAACGTATGAGGATTCTTGGCCCGAAGGTCCCGGAACTTATCATCCTCCCCATTTATTCCGCTCTACCATCCGAATCCCAATCTCGTGTGTTCGAACCCACCCCTCCTGGAGCCCGAAAGCTCGTCGTCGCAACCAACGTGGCAGAGACGAGTTTAACTATTCCCGGTATCTATTACGTTATCGATCCCGGTTTCTCGAAGCAAAATTCCTACGACCCCAGGCTTGGGATGAGCTCGCTTGTCGTGATGCCCATTTCACAAGCCGAGGCACGTCAACGTGCAGGTCGTGCCGGAAGGACCGGTCCAGGGAAGTGCCACCGTCTCTATACTGAGACTTTCTACAGAAACGAGATGCTTCCCACCTCGATCCCTGATATCCAACGAACAAACCTTGTGCATACAATCCTGTTATTGAAGGCCACGGGTATCAACGATCTCCTCAGCTTCGATTTCATGGACCCCCCACCGGCTCAGGCAATATTAGCTGGCCTCAAGTCATTGTATGAGTTGTCCGCTCTCAACGACGAGGGTCTGTTGACTGAGCTGGGGCGTAAGATGGCGGGTTTCCCACTGGAACCGATGCTCGCGAAGACGCTGATCGTTTCGGTCGAGCTTGGATGTTCAGAAGAAATTTTGTCTATCGTTGCTATGCTGTCGATCCCTACGGTTTTCTACCGACCGAAAGAGAAGCAGGGACAAGCAGATTCCAAGAAGGCTAAATTCAACCAACCGGAGGGGGACCACTTGACACTGTTGACCGTATACAATGGGTGGAAAGCCAGCAATCACTCGAATCCGTGGTGTTTCGATAACTTCATCCAAGCTGGGAATATGCGGAGAGCCGAGGATGCGCGAAAACAGCTGTTAGGTATCATGGACAGGCAAGCATTTGCAGCGTCCACTTTGGACAGTTCGCTTATTTTCCTCAGGTACAAACACGATATCCTCTCGGCTGGTCGTGATTACAACCTCGTTCGACGAGCGATTTGCTCTGGATTCTTCCGACATATTGTAAAAAAATACCCGCGAGAGGGGTACAAGACGTTGATCGAGGGAACACCCGTCTACATCCACCCGTCTTCCGCGCTGTTCAACAGAGCACCCGAATGGCTAGTGTACCACGAGCTGATCCTAACGACGAGGGAGTATTGTCATAATGTGACGGCGGTGGAACATAAATGGCTGGTTGAAGCTGCCCCACAGTTCTTCAAGGCTACGGACTCGAGCGAGATCAGCAAGCGCAAGAAATGGGAGAAGACCGAACCGCTGTTCAACAAGGTAAGTCCCTGCTGCTCCCCTACGACCCCGGCCGTACTGACCTAGGGTTTCAGTACGAAAAACCGGACGAATGGCGTCTCTCCAGAATCAAGCGCAGTGCAAGGTCCAGCCAAACGTTTGGTTGATTACCTGCTACATCGATGTACATTAAACGACTTTGCATGGCATAGGGAGAAAACGGGTGCTGATCACCATGAGTTGTACTGTTTCGAGCCCCAGACGACGGTCGGGGTCCTAACGGTTTCCTTTTCTCGGCAAAGATTTTCGAAACCTGTTGGGCGTGTTGTCCTCATAAGCCATCCCCAAAGGCTCAGATCTACTACCGGTGTCTGTAATTTCCCAGAGATATGAGGCCGCTGGTGAATTCCTCAAGTGGAATCCGGGGAATGGTTTTGATCCAGGAGGGTCGATACACACATAAAACCCACCAAGTATCAAAATATGACGGTTGTTGGCCACGCTTCCTACCCAATCTAACCTTCCACCCCCCCAACGCTCCTGACGGTGCTCAGTGCGGATTCGGTACGCTGGACGGTATGACGCCTCAGGAATTGGATGACTCAACCCACATTCTACGACCGAAACAAGAATCGTCGGCGACCTCGGTGCGAACTGACGGTTCCTCACATGGGGACCAAAGGGGTCAAAACACATTGGAAGGGCCGCCGTGCTCCCACACGGCGTTCCCCGAACCACAAGCACACCGACAACCCGATTCTGTTGCTCGCAAGATGCCGCATGTTACATCCGGGGGTCAGAGAAAGCCATAGTCGCAGCCGAGGTATTTGGAGGCCAAGTCCAGTAAATCCAGAGTACGATCGTCTAAGCGAACCGTCGAAGTCTCTGTGGTGCGCGTTCACCAAAACGAGGACCAGGAGAAACCAGCGGTGCGGTCCGATACTCAGAAATGTGGAGATCCGTCCTTCCTCCATTCAGATACCTTTGGAACGTTCAAAAGTATCGCTGGATGCACAAGATGGAGAGCGACGCTGACAAAGCAGGATACCACAGAATTTGATCTCCTCCCGCGAAGCATTCCGGGGCTGAAAACGATCGAAACATTTCGCCTGCGCAACAGTGCGATCACCCAATTTCCATCTCCGTAGAGCAGTCAGCCGCCCTGACCCGATTGAGTTGATGACCTGGAGTAGGTCAGATCGCCCTTTTATGTATTCCTTTCGAGCCAACGAAACCGGGACCCAAAAACCCAAGATACACATCAATAATTAATCGAGCTTGAACAGAGAAAGTCAAGGAAGGGGGGATGTGCGCGAATGGGACAGGAGTGGCGAGTGTTCGAATGGTAATGATACGGTGCATAGGACGTGACCGAGAGAAACCGCAAACTCAAAAGTTAAGGATCTACGGATAGGAGGTTTTGCGAGAGACATATACGAATCAAAAAACGAAACCTGGAGACAGGTCGGGTAGGGTATACTATAAAACAATTAAACGAAATCAAGGCAAGACGAGCAGCGCGAGGGACAAGTAATCCAATCAAATGTTTTAACAGACTTTTGAGAAGATGAGCGGCTTCAAACGAGGGGACACGTGCATAGACGACGACAGGTTGAGGGAGATGAGTGGGAAAAGGACCAATGGCAGCCTATAATGATGCAATGGGAACGAGAAAAAGTAGAGATTGTAGATCCCGGGGTGTGTGATTAAAAAACACGAAACAGTGATGAGACCCAATGCGGGTCGGATAAGGTGGGGGGATGCAGAACGTGGGACTACACGCTTAGTGTGTGAAGTGGGGGTTGGGTGGTGTGAGGTGCAAATAACAAAAGGAAGGTGTCACGCTGATCATGCAAGCGCAGGTGCGGGATAAAGATAACATGTAACAATAAAAGGCGGGGGAGGCAACGAAAAAGAGAGGCCGTCCATCCATTGGGGATGGACGGGGAGTTCGAACTCGGAAGATTTAAACATTGATGAGTGAGATAGGTCGTCCCATATCGACCGTATCATCGCTGGCGGTCGTCGCGGAGTTCATCGGTGACCCGCCAACAGTCGTAGCGTTGCTATATGCCCTTGGTCGCGGCTTGTCGTTTATCGGTACCTTGAGTCCATCAACCATAGATCCAGTTGCAGTCTCAATGGAGGTCGGCGTCAACCCGTCCCTTTCATCTCGCTGAACTTTTTCTTCTCCGTAACTGTCCCTCGGAGAAATGGAATAAGCACTCTGGAAGTCCGACATGTCTTCATCATCCGTAGTGCCGATGTTACCTTGGGTCAAGGCGGGGGTGATGGGAGTCAATACGGGAGAGGGAGGAGTTGCGCTCAACGAAACACCGGAGCCAATCCTTCGAAGCCCTTGAGGAGGAGGATCGCTACGAGGGGGTCGAGATGGGGCGAGGGTGTCGGGGGACTTTGTACCCAAGACGAGAGGGATTGGTTCACGGCGCTGGCGGATAGGCGGAGCGGGCTCTTCTCTGTACACATGAGAAGTAGTGGAAGACGAGCCGTCGGAGCGATAACCTTTGGGCGTCCTGCGACGACGTGGACCGCGGTTGCGAGCGTAGTCCTCGCTTTCACTGGAAGATGTCACCCTCCTGTGTTCGCTAGCGAGAGCAGTTTCAAGCTGGGGAACCAAAATTATCAATCCACATCCCGAAGAGAGAATTTCAAAACTCACCTTGCGCTGAATCTCCATTACCTTCTGAGCGATCTTGTCACTCTTCTCGCTGATACCCATATCCACGGCACCCATGGCATCCTGGTGGTTTTTGTCTACGCCATTCCCCTCGGCGGAGAACCTCTTCTTAATCGTCAAGTCCTCGTCCGGGATCTCCTGAACTTCACCGGCACCGGGGCGCTTCTTTCGCCCTTCATTCTCAGCCTCTTCCTCGGTTTCCTCAATGACCGTAGTCGAGCGATCGGCAGCATGGTGGCGAGAATCATCATCGTAGTCAACCAACGTCGACTCGGTTCCGTAACTCCTCAACCTCTTCTCGGTCGTACTTCCTTTCCTGCTCCTGGTCGTGGGAGTGCCAGGAGTGACGGACCTCCTAGAAATGGCCGGAATATCCGACATTCTGGAGTTTGGTCGGGAATCATCCGAATATTCGGAAACGTCAGAAAGGATCTCGACTTGCATTGAAGCCAAGGCTCGCTCGATTTGAGCCTCAACCTCGGCGACCATCTCGAGCCTCTCTTGCTCCATCCTGACCATGGCATCGCGCATCTTCTCAAGCTCAGCAACCGCGTCACGGTGTGCGTTCTCCGCCTCTTTGAGTTCTGCAAAACCGAAAATGAGAACAAACCCCTCTCGTCAGTATGACAGTTCACAAAACAAGGACATTGCGCAGGGAGAGCGGGATAGGGGAGGAAAAAGACATACGGGTCTGTAGCTTGACCTTCTCTCCGTTCGCCGTGGTGACAATCCCACTCAGCCGCTTGGCTTCTCTCTGCTCCTTGTTGACCTTGGCCCTCAACTCTTGTGCCTCAACGCTCAACTTCTCGGCATATTGCTCGAAGGTCACGAACTTGTCCCTCCACAAGTCACTCTCGGTCATCAAGAAGTTCAGCCTCCTCGACAACCTGCCGATCTTGGTCTCCAGATCATCTCGAGCGTCCACGAAGGCGGTTGCGCGTTTGCGGATGGACAGTTGGATAAGCTGCTCGGCAGCAGAGAGCTGGGGTGGGCGTTTGTACGAGCCGAATGACGAGATCCGTTTGAACAGGGACGGCTTCTTGAACTTGTCTTGGAGGACCTGGTCGAATGCCTGAATGATCCTAGTCGAGTGCCACCACTCAGGCGCCTTGATCATGTCCGCGACGGCCGTGGACGCGGCACCCCTCTTGGCCTGTATCTTGCAAATCGGCCTGAAGCGACCAGCGGGGAAAGCCTCCTTGAGTTCACTGGGGACACCGTGATCGGAATGGTAGATTGGTCCGAACGCGGCGAGGATGGTCTGCCTGTACTTGTCCCTCTGCTGCTTGGTGGAAACAACTCCAGAAGGAGTGGTAGCACAGTTCAGGTAGTTGATATCAAGGTCGACGATGCAAACCTCCGACGGCGGGCGAACGGCGTATCGAGCCTCAGTCGGGAAACCGATGATATAGGGACCAGGATCGTCAACGTAAATCTTGGCGTCTCGGGCATGAACGGCAGGAAGAGCGATACCATTCCAGCCTCGAAGTTCAACAATGTACTTGATGGTCATGACCGCAATCTGTTTGGGCCGAAGTCAGCAAAGCTGGGCAAAAAAAAAAAAAAAAGGATAAAGAGAGGCGTACTCCGAGCATAGCAGGGTGCCTAGAGTAAAACAAAACTCTACCCGTGGGACTGAGAGCGATCTGAAGTGTATCGGTGAGCGCATACAACGTGAACGGACAGGAGGGAACACAAACCTCACAAATGGTAAGGATGTTATCCACATTTAGGCACTTAAACAGGGGCCACATCGTGAAGTTGATATCCACCAATCCTCTGCCAAAGTCCAGCCCACCGGGAAACCTGGCAACAACCTCGAGACTTGTCTCAGCCCCGTCGCTCTTGGCGGATGCATCCAATCGGATGATTTCACCAGGTCGAGGAACAGGGAACGAGAGGATCTTGGATATTTGGAGGGTGTGGGACTGGACGTCCTTGGAGAATCGAGCCCAGGAGAGGGTGAGGTAGTCCCTCATAAGGTCGTATATTGGGTATCGAGACACCAAGGCTATCCCCATACCGTTAGTTTCCCCAAATGAGCGTTATCGACGGTGGAAGCTTACTCAGAGCGTAGGGCAACCAGAAGACGGAATCCGCCGGTAGGAACAAAGTACTCTCACCCGGGTTGTGAACGGTACTGGCCACATCGTAATCGCTCTCGCTGATCTGCCCATCGAGATCGGTTTCAGCATCAGTCTCGGCGTCGGTAGTAGCACCCCACGGAGACTTGGCGCTGCTCCTGGTCTTCTTCCTAGCTTGAATGGCGACATCTCGCGAACCACCGGTCTCGCCGCGCAAACTCCTTAGTCTGGCAGCAACGAGGGATTGAGAGGACTCTTTCCGGGATCGGTTAGAAGCAGTTGATTCTAGGGTCCGCCGAATTGCTGCCGTGCGCTCGGCATCAGCGTGGGACCAAACGGTGAGACAAACGCCGTGGTAAGTGATGGTGCTGCTGGACTTGGGGGTGCCCGGAGCCCCAGAGATATTGTTGGTTGTTGGGGTCTCATGAAGGATCGGAGAAGGACCGAGGAATGCGGAGGATGGCTGGGCACGAGAGAAAGGATCACCCAGGCGTGATTGATGGGAGTAGGGGTAGGTGACAGATGAATTGGGCCGATCCGTGGTCGTCGTAAGGACAGAAGCGCGTAAAACATCCGCAGATGGAGATGACACAAGCGGGCTCGGCGGCGCCGGCAAGGTGAAGGAGAAACTGTGACAGGTCGAAGGTGGTTGCAAGGTGGACGCGATGACCTCAACTTCACGTGTAAAGGAAAGCTATTGGAACGAGGAATGATTGGAGATCAGGGAATCCAATAGAGGGAGGATCATTGCAATGCGTGGGCAAAAGCTTACTTTGAGCGCCTTGGAAAGGATCTTGCCCACGTCCTGCTTGCTAAGGTAACCAGCGGGGCTAAAACCATCCTCCACCTTTGCCTTTTTGCGATTTCGCTTGGAAGAACCACCTCCAGCGCCAGGACTAACAGTGCTGCCGAGTACTTCCGGGCGCCACCACCTGTTGACGGCACCCTCAGAGTGGTGGAGGCCGAGGACAGAATCTGGGTCGGCGAGAGTCCAAGTGTGAGGCGACTTTGGGAGGCCAGAGACTATGTAGAGGGTGGTGAGGGGGAAGGTGGGGCCCGAAGGGGCTGGTTCAGCAGGGGGAGGACGGGCGGAGTGAGAAGAGACGATGCTGGCACGAGTAGAGGCGGGAATAGGTTCCATGCTGCGACGGTGTTTGATGCCTAGGACGCGACTGGCTTTATCTGGACGAGCGTAAATGAGAGACTGAGGGTGAGGCTGTTCCTGGTCGCCGGAGACGGTGATCACAGGGTCGCGGGGAAGGCTGGATGAGGGAGGGGAAGTAGTTCGCTGTGGGTTTGCGGAAGGACCCTTATCCAGCGCGACGGGAGGGGGAGGGGGGTGAGTGGGTGTTGAAAAAGAGCGTTGTTGTTGAGATGGCTGGGTTCGTTTGTAATAAGAACTCATGCTCTCTCCGGCCCTGCACTGATCGAACGACGGCTGTCCGCGCTGATAGAATACCAAGAAGAATTGTACGATGAAGAGAAAGGAAATGAACGCGGGAGACAGAACCGTCACCGGTCTACGCAGCAGGGGTGAAGAGGAAGGAGGAAAGGGAGAGAGAAACAGACCTCGAAAGGAATGGTGGACGGAGAGGTGGGCCCTGGCCAGAATCCGTGTAGTACATAATAAAAAATATTATTGAGTTCTCCGTCGGATTCTGTTGGCGTAAGCGAAGAAGGTTCGTGACTGATGTTGATTGCATGTGACGGGTCAACTGGGGATCATACCCAAAATATCACTGCTCCCGCGACCAGAAGAACTGATCCCACAAGAAAATGGTCAGAAATAATCAGAAATACCCTCCAAAAAATCGCATATCAGCCCCGCCTTCCGTCGCTAGAACACTCGTGTGCCTTGTTTCACCGCAATGAAAAATTGGTACGTCACACAGGTGGATCTCAGTCACCATGACAACGGCCATCATCCCGGACTTCCGTCGTCGAATTGACCGCTCGCGCACGTGACCCTCTAGTGAGAGGGGGCGGGCTGATGTAATCTACTTTTCTCGTTCACGACCGACTTTGCAAAACACACGACCCCAGACAGAGAAATCCAATCCACGAAGAAGAGAGATAAGATCATGATAACCTCTTTAGCCTTTCATCTTGTGAGGTACATACATCTCTGTTCTCCGTCCCCCCTTGGAGCCACCACATATTTACTCCTCTTTCAGCGCCTGGTTCGCATTCCTCCTCCCGGCCTTTGCCACATACAAGGCACTCTCCAGAAAGGACATAGATGCCACCCAGAATCTTTCCATGTACTGGTGTGCCATCGGTGTCCTCGTTGGGATCGAACACGTCTGCGAACCGTTCATTAGCTGGTCAGTCCCATCTCCCCAGAGACATACGTGTCCATCCTAACCCCCTACGTGGCGCCACCCCCCGTGCTCACTCGTAAACCCCGACAGGTTCCCGTTCTATTGGGAGGCCAAGACACTCTTCGTGCTCTTTCTCGCCCTTCCCCAAACTCAGGTAACCTTCTCTGATCGTTTGGGGCAGCGGGTATAATAAACTCCCAAAGCTGATCAATTCATAGGGCTCCACGTGGTTGTACCAGTCCTACCTAGAGCCGTTCTTCCAACAGAATGAGCAGGACCTCGACCAAGGCATCCTTTCAGCTCATTCCACCGTCGTCACTTTCGTCCAATCCAAATCCCAGGCTGTCTGGGAGGCGCTCTGGGGCGCGATCAACAAGAGCCCCATCAACACCCGTCCTGGGGCCGGTGTCCAAGGACAGCCTGGAGCCGCTCCCAGTCCTTACGACACTGCCAGGCAGTTGTTCAATACTTACGCTCCAAACGCCCTCGGATCGCTCGTAAATAGGGCCTACGGAACCGCTCCCACTGACCAAAACCCGAACACGAGATCCTCTGCGAGACCCTCACCGAGGCCAAACGCCTCATCCTCTTCGACCTCTTTCGGTAACGGGAACACTTCTCCTTCCCACAGGACACCTAGTCACACGCCCAGGAGTGAGGGCGACACCCCAAGTTTCCCCCAACCCCGATTCCATTAGAAAGACTTGCTCCTCACCCTCGCGGTGATGGCATCCCGTCTCTCGTCATTGATGTAACGGAAGTCGCCATTCCTTCTTGACACATAGCGTACACGGACAACCACGAAACGAGTGCTAACATTCACAAAGATCAGTACATATAACTGAATAACAAGGTCCTCATGTACAACATTGCATCCCCTTCCTTCAAATCATCCGCATCCGAAACAACGAAACGAAAGCAGAAAGTGTGATTCAACTACTAGTAGACCTTATGCCTCTTAAACGCATCGCGCACATCCGCCGGTCCGTACTCCAACAAGACCCCAGAATTCGCGTAACACTGTCCGATCCTCTTCTGGAACAACTCCGTGATTCTCAGCACCTCCTCCTCACATGCCTTCCACACCCCCGCAACGACCACCCCACCCGCACCACCGTTCAGGTAGCTATCCTGGCCAAACGTGGAACTTGACCCTAGCTTCGAAGTAGCTAATGCGCTCCCGGGTTGAAACCCCCCAATGTTCGAAGAGGTCCCTCCGTCATCCTCAAAGTGTTTCTCGACGCGCTTGTACAGCGCGTCTACATGCTTCCGGACATCCTTCGCGTTATACTCCTTCACGACCTTCTTGAGTGCCGACTTGGAGTAAGTACTATTGTTCTGAACCTCGGTCGGAGCGGTAGTGTTGAGCAACCGCTCGATACCCTCAAAGTAGTCCTACCAAGGGGACTCAGTCATCGACACCAGTGCCTTGCTGACGAGATCCACTCACGAGGATTTTAAGGAACGGTCGCCGCAGGACCAGCTTGACGTAAGCCGCAAGGTTTTCATCATATATGCTTTCGGCGCGGCCCAAAAACGATGAGACGGAGCCGATGTCCAAACTCTGAATCTCGGTCACGAAGTGATGCATGTTCTCTAAACACCGAGCGTCAAACGACCCGAGAAACAACGAAACCGGAGATATCAGACGCACCGATGAGGATGACATGATAGTTCAGTTGCCCCTTGTCTTCTCCCTCACCGTCCATTTTCGCCATTCGCTTCAGGCTCTCGAACATCGCCTTTACGATACGATCGTATGCCGCGTCCACGTTCTGTCGGATCTCCAACCCCTCCGTCCCGATCATCAAGGTTTCGGTTCGGCAAACGTAAACCGGGAAGTATTTCACGAAGTAGACCACGCCACCACGTTTTCGGCTAGTGAGCTTCGTGTTTTCGACGGTGTTGATTTGCTCGTTCTGTGACGATGAAGATGCCATCAGCGAACCACCACGGGGGAAGGAGAACATCGTGGATACTCACGATGTGTCTGTCGAACTGGGCCTTTAACCTCGCATGATGTTTCTCGAGTAGTTTGAGCAAAAACTCGTTTTCCCTCTCGTCCGCTCTTGACATGAATAATTCCAGTGCGGCCAGAACCCCAATCGCCTGCCTGTCAGGGCCGAAACAGCCACCAATAAGCTACCGTCGTGACGGCAATATGACCCCAAATGTGACTCACAGGCTATCACCAGCAGCAGTCGTGTCGATCCACGTCTTGACCGAAATGGGCAAATACCCAAATATTGAGTCCATCGCTCCACGAACGACCCTCAATGTCGCCTGACTAATCCCGCTCGACCTCATGGCTTGCCTTCTGAAATAATTCTCCAACCCCATATAGTCAGCGAACGTAAGAGCAGAGTCATTAATCTGAAGGAAATCGGCGATGAAGGTCCGTTCGCGACGAATGGCAGGGGCGATTTCATCCAGTACGTACCCCAGTGCCTGAACGCGAGAAGTTTGTTTCCTTGAGGTTTTGTTCATTTTCGGGGAAGGCTTACCTCCGGGGCACTGAGACTATCGTCAGAAGCCCCACTCTTGTCAACAGCACTCTTACTCCGGGTGGTACCAACTCTTCGTAACCCTGCCTTCGGCGCGAGCGCGGTTGGAGAGACAGCGAAACCTGGAAACGAATTCAGTATCGTGTAATTCAGATCACGAAATATTCTCACTTCCCGAATCGTCCTCCACAGGCCTCTTGACGGATGTCGAATACGCGTTGAACAATGTCTGCATCTGGGTGTTATGGAGCTCGCTTGCAGCGGAGAAATACGTCTGACCCCATGATAAAGTCAGCGCCAGCAACAGCGGATGGAAAAAGCAGAGTCCACATACTGCGCAGAGTTTGGCGTATACAGCCTCGTCCATCTCCTTCAGATACAGTATCAGTCCAGAGTACCTGCCGAGGTACTTTTCCAACGTCTTGTGATCCGCCATAGAGGTGCGGTGGTGACCGGTACCCTTAGTCACGCCATTGTTATCACCAAGGAGCATCTTCGACTAAAGGTCGTGGAGGAACGACGTCAGCTCCCACCAGTAACGTAGAGAGTAGGTCATGGTACCTGAGCGGTGAACATGATAGACAGATAGTCGGAAACCCGCTTGCAGAACTGTGAATTGTACGTCCTGTATTCTGAGAATCGTTCCATCCCAGCAGCCATGTCTAGAAATGAGATTGTGTGAGAAAAAGTCCCGTCGTGTGTGAAACCATATCCGAATTTCTGCAGACCTCGGTCTCGTCCAGCCTGTAATGCCTTGTACAAATCCGCCGCAGCCTCCTCAAGTTTCTGGACGCTCTTCGACTTCTCCAGCGACTCTTGAGTGAGGGTGACGAGGGACTCTTGGTCCACATCGACAGTTTCCTGATACACCCAAACAATCAGCTGCGTTAGGGAGCGGCTGCAGGTGAGGCATACCAGTAGGTTTGCGATCTCCGCCATGAGTGCACGCTGGTTTTGGGTTTGGACCTGCAATCCCCGATTTTGGGACTGGATGTATGAAATATCGTCTGCGACTTCCTGTGTTAGAAAGGGCAAAGAGAAATCAGTCAACTTGGTCCGCCAATTTCCGAGAACACAGACGTTAAGATGGATCCCGTATGACGAGACGTGCCGTTCCATCAAATCCAGCTCATTGATAGCGTCATCCAAATACTTGACGACAATGTCTATCCTATCGTCCGACTCAATGAACGAGTAAACGTTCGCCTATAAGAGAACTAAATGAGCAAAATGAGATGACGTTCAGCACGAAACGTACCTTCTCCAAGGCCATCAGTTCATCCAACAGCCTTGCCTCGATCTGTTCCGCACTACCTGAACCAGCCAATCCTACTCCCAAACCCAGTCCGCCACGGCCGCTCTTCCCGAAAATGTCTTCGGTTGCCCACTCGAACCCATCTAACATCTCCTCCACGTTGGTGAGAGTAGCCCTCACAGACTCCTCTTCGTTGTCTCCTCCCCCAGCACCAGCACCAGAACTGGTGACGATGGCCGAGTCTGTAGCAAGCAGGCGATCGAGGAGTGCTTGATTTGTAGGGTCAAAGAACGAGATCCTGGCATTCCTAGAGTGGGGAATATCCGCTGACCGAAGGGGTAGCGAAGTCACCAAGGCAGAGGGTGGAGCAGACCGTAACGCTGAAGGCAGTCCCGACGGTAAACCTGAATTCAAAGCTAAGGGTGGCGATCCCAACTCGTCCAGTCTGAAAGCGGACGGAGGCGGACCACTGGGCGATAAGGGATTGACCTTCGGGAGGGGAGAAAGGGATTGAGGAGGTTGAAGTTGTGAGTTCTGAGGTGGTTGGAAAGGTCTTGTCTGTTCGGGTAACTGGGGAGCTCTTTGTGCAAGTGAGGAGGGGATGGGGTTAAATGAGTTGGGTGGTGAAATATCGACATTGCCGAGTCGTGTAGCACCGTTCGCACTGGTGTCGGGCTTGTTCGCTGTCGAACCACCAGGGAAGCCGGGGGGAAAAGATCTCGGTATGCCCGCAGGGGTCGGTGTGGTCAGAGAAGGGTCAAACCCTGACCTCATCGGAGTCTGGAGCTTCAACGGCCCAGGTCTCAATGAGTTCCCGTCATCCCTTGCGGTGCTCGTTCGGTTGAAGGTCGGATTCAGCAATCCCGATGCGCCATTCATTGTTGGCAACCCAGAAATGCTTGGTTCGTTCTGGGTCGGAGGTAGTTGTTTCCTGCTCGGGTGATGGGTGACAACGGAGTCCCGTGAAATTTCAGGATATCCCAATCCTTGAGGTCGAGATGGAGGCGGAAACTCGGGTGTTTCGGGGCGCGGCGGGCCATTGGGAGGGCCCCGAGGCCGCGAAGATGGCGTTCCCGGCATCGACCCATGATAATTCAATTGATCTCGAGCTGGCGTTATGGGTCTCGGGCCGCTTAAAATTCGCGTACTAGTTGTCGTGCCTCCGTATGCATCGGACAACCGCATGTTACCACTAGAACTGGAGGTGATCTGACTTTGAAACCGTGAGCCGAGACTGGAGATATCCTGAGGGGGTAGGGCTTGACGAGCTTGGCCGGGTGGGTGGGCTCTGGGGATAGGCCCTTGGGGCAATCGTATAGCCGACTCTTGAGATGGCTGACGTTCGTAATTCTTCGATGGCCCGGATGAGGACCGGGAGAGATTATCCGGGCCACCAAACCCATTGGTACCGGGTCCCACACCTAAAACATTAACGTCACGGGACAGTTCACCGACTGGAGTGATTCCCCCATGCAGGACTCACCACCAGACTCATCTCTCAGTCCAATAAGCTTCAAACCCTGACCCCCAATCGACTTGTGTGACTTTATGAGTGCCTGAGCGAATCGCAAGAGTTCCCCGGGTCGATCGCAGCGCCATCGGTATGTTCGGCTCAACGTCAAGCTGATGTTGACGACCTAGACCGCATACACCCCCCAAAAACAAGGGGTCGGATAAACAAACAAACGACGAGCCGCGAGCGTGCGTGGGCCGCTTACATCCACTTCAATTCCCCGCAGTTCGGACAGGTTCCAGCTCTTGCCGATGGAAAACGTTCCGTTGGAATTCGATTTTGCTTTGTGTAGAAACCCGGTTTTGGCGTCCGTGACTGTCCGCGTAAGGAGAACCGAGAACAGGTTGGGTGAGATGGAATGCAGTAGGTCCGATAGAGGTCACGCACCAGAAAGTACGATGTACCTCGGTTTCGGTTGGCCGTCCTCTCCGTTTTCGACCGTACTTAGGTGGGCGACATACCTCTCCGGCGGGCCGCCCGCCGCGTTTCGTCGCCCAAGAGCGGACGAGATTATTCGTTGGCTGACGTTTTCATAGTCGGAGGAGGCCATGCCACGGCCCTAGCGTCACTTGGTAGGAAGGGTGATCAAAAGATATCCACGTGCGGAAATCACCAGCTCAGTAACCAACGCGACTTGGCAGAATGAGAAATGAAAAATGGTATCCCATTGAGGCATCCCGGTAAAGTACACCGAGCAATCGTTCCATCATTACGTACATGCAAGGGGTCATAAACTACTACCACAGGAAATAAAGCAAAGAGAGATTAAGAATGTGAGAAGGGCAAAGGTTCATACTGGTCGATGCTCTTTCTGCTTCGGAGTCCGAGCCGGGTGAGGGCAGAATCCAGACCGGAGGGGGCAGACGGATTCACTGGATCGACTTCCCCATTCCTCAACATCCTATACCTCTTCCCTCTCCACGCCACTTGGCTCCCGGTGACCGCATATAGCCAGATCGGGAATGCAAGCAGCTCACGGATCATCCAGGCAATGAAGAAACTCGCTCGGGATCCCTGTGGCAGAGGATGTCCCGCTATCGAGCAGTAGACGTCGAGATCCGCGAGGATCCACGCAGAGAAGTGACAGACGAGGAAGAGTAAGTAGGAGATGTTGAACAGGTGGTGGACACTGAGAGCGGTGATGGTGCCCAAAGCGATGGATTCTGTCCAAGGCTCGAGGAGGGTCGCGCTGAGCACCATATGCTTACGAACCCGGATCCATCGTACACGTCGGAGGATGTAGTCCTTGAGTGACATATCTCCAATGGCGTTGTAGGCGACGTCGTAGGAGATATCGTGCCCGAGACCCAACTCGTGCCAAATACCACTCGCAATCATATTATCCTCCGCCATGTACTTCCCAAACGCCTTGAGCCCTCGCTCAGGGGATGGATTTGGAGTGTCTCCTGCGTGGGGCTTCAGAGATCCATCAAGCCGGTCGACGTCGGAACGGCGATAGAGGTTGGATTTTCCCATAACGCACGATTCAAGGGCGAGGGTGTTTACGGCGATGTACATCTTGGCATGGGTAGTGTTTAGGAAAGCTTCTTCGACCTTTGCACCGAGGGTAGGGGTGCTGACAGTCGCGAATGGGACGTGGTGGACAAGCGAAATCTTCTTGCCCGATCTCGGAGCCGCGGTGAGGATATCGACGGCACGAGCAAGGGCACCGGAGGAAATGGTGATATTCGAATCGAGAACCCAGAGGATGTCGTGTTTTGCTTCCCGATACGGGCGTACGAGGTTATTGACCTTGGGATTCACTCCAACCACCTCCTCACCTGCTCCACAGGTCGATCAACAACTGGTGTGGAAGAACAAAATGTCTGGCACGTACCAACAATTACACGGGCATCGAAATTAGGATACTTTTCCAGCAGAGTCTGGACAACCGGGAGAGCCTGGTCATATTCGTTCGCGACTGAGAAAATGATCTCAAAGTTGGGGTACTCTTGGTGGAAGGTCGATTCGAGATTTTCAAACATATTGGTGTCGAGGCCTTTCAGCGGACGTAAAATTGAGACTCCTGGAACAGATTCTGGAGGTGCTGAGCTGCTAGGAGATCTGGGGCGTGGTGGACGGCATCTTCGTCGACTGCCAGGGGATAAAGCACAATCGGTGAGCACGTGCGGTTCATGTCGCGGTGATGATAGGGGAGAGTGACTGACGCAGCACACACGCCCACAAGTTGGATGAACCAATGGACTGCATACCATCCGAGGCAGACGATGGATAGGTAGTAGCGCACTGTGCTGGAGGCGACCAGCGGGGGCTGGCCTGTATCGGACTCCATCGTGGTTGGGTAAGAAGACGCGGGAGGGAGCGATTAGCGAGCAATACTGCAAAGATGATATAAGTCGCGGCATGCCGCATTTGTGATGATCAAGCAAAGGCGGCCAACGGGCTCGCGGTCCCTATCTCCACTGAACCAATCAGGCGCCAGAACTGCAGTAATTGCCTGGACCAAAAGACCTAGATACAGATCTACGTAGACGTGGGTGCTGGTGCACTCTCCCCGGCATCCCTCAATTCATCCAGTCCAAACACCTCGACCGTGTTCTTCCACGCCCGCTCTGTGATGCGCTCAAATGTCACCCCCTCGTTCATCCGTTGAAGAACCCATGCGACTCCACCGATCGCACACGGCTCATTCCTCCCTTTGATCGGCTTTCCGTAGACGAACCTCTCCGGTTTAGTGTCGGGTGGGAAATATAGCGACCGAAGCGATCGGGGTAACGCATCGATGTGGGACCGTGATGCGTGGCTAGCGGTCATCGAACACCAGGGGGCATCTAGCAAATTAAAACGTGAACCGGTCCCTCGGATTAAGCCCAGGAATAAACTGACCAGTCTCAAACATGATCTTTCCTGGCGGAATTGCCTTGACGACTGCCAAGTTGGCCTCAGTCTTCATTGAGCAACCGTTGACACTAGACAGGTTATCAGCTGCGAGCGCAGGCAGGACTCGCTGTAAAATCCCACCTGATGTGGAACCCCATTCGTACCTGGAAAATCGTTCAGCCTGTCAGAAGATGAACAACAGACCGATAGATTGTACAGACCAATTCAGTGACTTCTTCTGCCGTTCCGGTGAATGAATGGACCACGCCACCTTTACCACCTACGGCTTTACCCCCGTCCTCTCCGAAGCCCTCATCACGCAAGATTTTGACAAAATCCGCATGGGCTGCCCGTGAATGGAGGAATAGAGGAAGGCTATACTTCTTTGCCAAACTCAGCTGGGAACCTATTGCGTGCTTGCCTCAACACTGTCTGGAGCATGAATGCTGATGAACCATTAAACAAACTGACGGAAGTGATTCCTCTGGGTTTCTGGGTCGGCAAAGTGCGTTCTATCGTAGTCTGGCCGCCACAGTTAGGATCAAGCACTGGGGACATATCGACAGTCATACCAAGTCCGCATTCCCCGACAGCGACCACACGACCTTTGCCTCGGAGATGCTTCTCTATCAGTTTATCAAGAGCATCGAGGTAGGCGCTTGGTCCACCCTTGAATTTGTCGAACTGGCCGGATCGCGTAGGATGGCACCCGATAGTTGCATAGAAGCCTGCGGTACGTCCGATCAGCCCCGTGCTCAACGGGCTTTTTGGTGCGGGACAAACCGTATGTTTCAGCAAGCTGGAGGGCCTCCTTCGATTCGTGAAGGCTACCACCGGTGAGGATCATGGACTTCACACCCGCGAGGCGCGAGCGCTCCAGAACCGTATCCAAGTCATCTGAAGTGTCAACGATTTAGAGGGTATTCGCAGAAAACTCTAGTTGGGACCGGCACCATCGTGTTTTTTCCTTCCGTGGTGGTACCCACGAAAAATAGGATCGGTGAGGTTCACTACGTGTTACTAATTCGTGAGCACTGGTCAAAAATGTAAAGATCTAGAATTTACCTCCGATGTCGATGAACCTCAAGTTTCGGAACGTTGGTTCAGCAGCGGCTCTTGCAACGACGGTGACCGGCATCCCGCTCAAGGCACTGGCAGGTCTAAAGGATGGGTGGGAGGCTGCACGTGATACAATCGAGTTTTACCGATTGATCCGCCCCGCGCCAAATCCAAAATCACCAGTTGTCCACTGGATAAAATATCTGGAGATCCGGAACCGTAAACACGAGCTCCATCTTACCTCTGGACCACCACCGCGATCCTTTGCGACTGTCAACCGGAAGAAAACGGGAATGTCTACCAATGTCGAACACGTTCAACTGCCTGTCTCTCAGGGCACTTCGAGCACCGCGACTGGTTCGGTTGCTTTCCAGAACCAGGGTCCGGATGACGTCGTCATTACTCTGGCCATTCGCTCGCCCCTCTGCAAGGCAAGGAAAGGTGGATTCAAGGATACGAGGTATTTTATTGAGGTGTACTGACGGCTGTGGTAACTAACTGCTTCCTAGGACCGACGAGTTAATAACCGAAATGGTCAAGGTGTGCTTCCCGCTCGGTCAATTGTAAACAGCCGTTTGTGAATAGTCGAACAGCAAGCGTTGTCTCGGGTGGAATTTGACCCTTCCCTCTTCGGCGACGTCTGTGTTGGCACTGTTCTAGATCCAAAGGCTCCCTATGCGGCACGAGCTGCCGCACTGGTCGCTGGAATCCCGGAGTCTGTTCCCATCCAAACCATCAACCGGTTCTGTTCCTCCGGCCTCATGGCCGTGACAACAATTGCAAACCAAATCTCCACTCATCAGATTGACGTCGGACTGGCAATTGGCGTGGAGTCCATGTCTCAGTTCCCCGATGAGAGGCCGACATTCAGCGAGGAGATCCAAAAGCATGGTCCGGCAAATGATTGTGGGAAACCTATGGGGTGGACGAGCGAGAACGTTGCGGCGGATTTCAATATCACAAGGGCCCAGCAGGATGAGTACGCAGCCATGTCGTTCCAGAGGGCGGAGCGGGCACAGAAAGAGGGGTGGTTCCAGAATGAGATCGTTCCTTTCAAGGCTTTCGTGAAGGAGAGAGATGGTTCACGAAAGGAAGTCATCATTACCCAAGACGAAGGAATCAGGTGAGTGAGGTTCGAACCCTCGTGAGCTTCGACAGATGTGGACCCACCTTACTAGGGCCGGGACAAATGCGCAAGCTCTTGGGAAGATCCGCTCTGCGTTCCCTCAGTGGGGTAATGGAACGACCACTGGCGGTAACGCGAGCCAAGTAACAGACGGCGCTGCTGCCGTTGTGCTCATGCGACGGAACAAGGCCCAAGAACTCGGAGTTAAAGTCATCGCGAAATATGTGACCACCGCTGTTGCAGGTAAGCATTTCAGTCATCACAACTGGCACGCTGAATTGATACTGTGATCACCAGGTGTGGCTCCACGAGTCATGGGCATTGGGCCCTCTGTCGCCATCCCAAAAGTTCTCAGCCAGGCAGGAATCTCCAAGGAGGATGTAGACCTGTACGAGGTAATTCGCCTCAATGGGTCGCGCCAAAGTGTAGATTGACAATGCACAACAACAGATCAACGAAGCCTTTGCTTCGATGTACGTCTACTGTATACGTCAGCTTGGGCTGGACATAGAAAAGGTCAACGTCAATGGAGGGGCGATAGCCCTTGGCCATCCCCTAGATGAGTATTTCTTGATCTGAGTTTATGCCTTGAGTTCGACTGACCGCGCTTTTTGCGGTGATTACGCTGCACAGGCGCTCGGCAGATCGCGACCGGGTTAAGCGAGTTACGCCGCAGGAACCAGAGGGTGGGTCACACCGTGCTACCGGCAGGGATTCCGCCTTTTTGACTGCTTCCGCGTCGTCTAGGTGCTCGTGACTTCCATGTGTATCGGTACTGGACAGGGAGCGGTAAACACCAATCTCTCTCCACGAGTTCGTTGTGTGCTAACTTGTTTATCCCAGGCTGCTGTTTTCGTAAGGGAGAACTGAACCAGGGGCCTAGCCACTCATGCTCAGCAAGTCGCCTCATGGTGATCATCACGATCCTTGTTTCGGACTCTTCGATGGAGTAGATTATTAGGGGTTTGCATTGGCGTGTGTGAGGAGCGTTCCGGGGGGCTTGCCAGCTCCGGCATAAGGGTTTCACATTGAGTACCGGGTGGCGTGGTCCTGCCGCAGCGCCTTCAAAACCCCTAACTTGGGTTGATTGATGCTCCCCGAGCCCGCGAGAACCGGCATGGACACGGCAGATTGAAGATATTCAGCATACGGAGCCAGAGCGACCGACCTCGAGCTGTCGCTCTCCATCAACGTGGCCTTCTATCTTTGGGTTCACGGGTTGGAGTGGGGTCACTAGGGTCTATAATTATCCGAATCGATGCGAGCTGTACCGGAAGAGATTGAAACTCGCTAAGGAGACCGGCAAAGACCGAGAGACCCACCCGCAACAAGCCAAACATCCCGCGCACCCTCCTTTCTTCCAGTGTCTTCCTCTCTCACCAGTAAATACACAGCCCTCACTGCAGTCTCTCATTTCCTCCCTTCTTTCTCTCACTACTCTACCCTTTGACTCTCGCCGGTCGTGATCGTTTCCTTCCAAGAGAAGACACGGAACGACTAGCCTAACAACATGGCCAACAACAACACAGGTTACGACTACCACAGCACAGAGCGTGCTGCCCCCATTTCTCCGTATGGTTCCGGGGACCCGTACTACAGCAAATCCTCCGGTTACATCGCATCCGGTCCTGTCAAACGGTCGAAGAGTAATTGGCTCAAGATCGGTGTCCCAATTGCTATCCTCGTGATTGTTGGCGCCGTCGTGGGTGGCATCCTTGGCTCCCGCGCTGGCAAGAAGAACAACACCAATTCGCCTGGAGGAAACAACAGCAATGACAACAGTAATGGCAACGACAACTCGGACGGTGGGGTGAAGAACGGACTTGCTCGGTTCCCTACGTCGACGGATCCGTTTTATGGCATGCCCATATATCCCTCTACCGTGAGTCTTCTGTCTCATTCCTTCGTCGAATGCGGGAATATCGCGGTGCTTAGCTTTCTTCCCTGTCTTGTCCCCTCCGCTATTCCATGATCGGATGATTGATCTCTTGCCTTTTTTCCCCCGGCGACCAGACCAACTCTGCCCTCTACGGCCAGCCGACATTCTCCACCAATGCTAAGGTCGCTTGGCCTAGCGATACCTTCAGTCCCGGAAGCCCATCAGCCACCAGCGTGCGCCCAGAGCGACCTCGGCTTATCGCTCCCGCGTACAAGTGGGATGCCCTTCCAAATCTCATTGCCAACGATTCATACTTCTCAGCTTGGAACGCGTCCATTTTCAAGAACGCCACCGATTATTTCAATGCCCCTCCTGTCAAGTACAACATGGATGGCGACAGCGGCATCCTTGACAACTCTCGAGAGATCAAGATGAGGATCAAGGCTTTCGCCTACGCCTATAGGATGACAAAGAATACCAAGTGGGCCGACCGAGCCTGGGACGAGATCCAGGTATGACGCCTTAGTTTTCTCAGGTGGTGAGTCACTGATCCACTGTGTAGAACGCAGCCTCGAGCGATTTCGGCCCGGCGACTGATAAATGGAACAACAAGCACTTTTTGGATACCGCCGAGATGGTCGCTGCCTATGCCGTTGGTTACGATTGGCTCTATGACGTCCTGAAAGACGAACAGAAGAAGCAAATGCGGGATAACATGATCCTCTACGGTTTGGGGCCTGGCAAGTCCGTCTTCGATGGATCCACGGTCGACTTCGGGTGGTGGAAGACCAACATCACTGGTAACTGGAATTGTGTTTGCAACGGTGGTCTTACCCTTGGCGCTCTTGCTATCCTCGGTGACGATACCACCGGAACCGCCGAATACCTCCTTGGCCAGACCGTCGACAACGCTCTGAACAACTGCGTCAATGCCGTCACCTCTGACGGTACTTGGACCGAGTCCCCCAACTACTGGTACTTTGGTACCACCGGTCACGCCGAGATGGCCTCTGCCCTCTTGACCGCGACTGGTTCCCACTACGGTTTGTTGGACAAGAACACCAAGTTCAAGGATACCGGCTTCGCCCACATGTACGCTCACGGACCCACCTCCCTGTTCGACTACGGTGACCACGGCCCTAACAAGTTCTCCGCCACCGCCAACTCCATGATCTTTTACGGCTCCCAGTTCAAAATCCCCGAGTACATGCTCTATCAGCGTGACCAGCGCGATTCTGCTGAGCCATGGACTATGTTCTGGTATGATCCATCTGTCGCGGGTGCGTGGTGGGGTGGTCTTCCCCTCGACCGCTTCTTCACGGATGATACGGACCAGTGGGCATCAATGAGGAGCAGCTGGACCGATAACAACGCTCTCTACGTAGCCATGAAGGCCGGCAAGCACCTCGGACACCAGACTCACGGTGACCTCGACGCTGGTGACTTCGTCTTGGATGCCATGGGCAAGAGGTGGGCTGGGGAGTTCGGATCAGGAGACTACCTTTCCCTCAACTACTTCCAAAGCGAAGCTCAGGACTCGACCAGGTGGTTGTACTATAGGAAGAGGACGGAGGGACAGAACACAATGGTCGTCAAGCATGCTAACCAGCTGGTTACCGCATCCCCGACGATCAAGAACGGCTCCAGCGGCACGTCACAAAACCTTGGTACTACCGTTTTTGAGGTTCCAGACAAATCCAACGCCTTCTTCGTCGCTGATCTAACTAGCGCCTATGGTAATGTGTCAGTATATCCTTTCTTTTTCCCTTGGAGACGGTTCTGACGGTGGGCGGTGATGCAGGACGTCCTTCTCACGTGGTGTGAGAGTGTTGAACAAACGTAGGCAAGTCTTGCTGCAAGACGACATCCAGTCATCGGAGAACATTCAATGGAGGATGCACACAAACGCGACGATTGACCCGCAAGGAACTTTGGCAACGCTGGACATCGAAGGGAAGAAGATGCAGGTGGAGATTCTTAGTGCGCCCAGTGGGGTCACTTTCGTGAAGGCGGATCCAGTTCGGTACTCTGACGATCCAGCCCTGCCCCAAGGCCAAACAGATCAGCAGAACCCTGGCGTTTCTGTGTTGACCATTGACCTGCCGGCTGGACAGTATAGCTTACAGGTTTTGTTCTCGCCACAGTGGAACGGCATGTCGTCGAGCGACTTTGTGAAGCCTTCTGCCGTTCCTCTTTCATCGTGGACTGTAGACTCTCATAATTGATAGGACAAACTTGACCCCCTTTTTTCTCACTCTTTCTCTCTGCTGACTTTTTTCTGTTGGACCTTTACTATTACCACCTAGTTACTTCTGCATTCGAGATGTCATTTATTTGCACAAGCGAAGTGCTCGTTACATACACCAAGAGATATACGAGTCGGGGACAGCTGGTGAATGATGCCCGCAGGAGGTGCCATAGTGATTTGTCGCCTTGGTTTCTGCCGCCGACGCTCATTCTCCCCTTCAAACTTGCCCCCCTCCTTCATTGAAGGTCCTCTCCTTTCCACAACACCTTCTCTATCCGCCCCGTCTATACACCCAAAGTCAGTTGAGAGTTCGTTTGTTTTTCGCCGCTCGACTCTCCGAGGTTTTTTTTCTGCCAACCGAATCTCCGGTGAGTCGCAACCTACCCCCCGCATTCAACCAACCTGTCTCGGTTAGCATCCAGCCGCTCACTCAATAATTTTCTATTTCTACCCCCCTTTCCTTTCTTCTCTAACAGTGACCACCATTATCTCCCGCTATCGGACGCTCCCCCTCTAGAAAATACCCTTTTGCAAGAATGTTCAACGTCAAGTCAAGGAAACTTGTCCTCACGCTCTTTTGTTCCCTCGCCTTGGTGCTCGTCTTGACCGACGGTGCATCGGCGAACGCCCAACTCGATAGTCATAGGATGCTTCGCAAGCGGTCTTCTGGACTTCTCGGTAGGCAGACCCAGGGAGACGTCATCGACATTGGCACGAAAGGCGAGGGTGAGAATCCTAGCCAGAGTAGTCGTCCCGCCAGCTCCGTTTCGTCCGTTTCGAGCTTGGTGGTAAGCATCAATCTCTCCCCCCTCCCCCCGACCAGAACGACAATGCTGACAGTTTTTGTCTCTTAGTCGTCAATTTCAAGCTCGTCGCTACCACTTTCGCCCACTTCCGAAATCTCGCTTACGCCCTCCCTCTCTCAGAGCTCTAGTTCCAGTCTGAGTGTGTCTTCTTCTTCGAGTTCCTCGTCGTCGTCGTCGTCGTCATCCTCCTCCTCTTCTACCCCAACGCCACCTCCTTCCACTCCACCTCCGCAGAACGATGCCCCTTCGCCATCCCCTACCAGCACCCCGTCTAAGGGTCAGAAGACAGAGTTCCAAACCATCACTTCCTCTGATGCGAGCTCCACCGGCACCGTTCCTCCGACCAGCGGTGCGACCTCTACGACGAAAACCACTTTGACCGTCATTATTGCCTTGGCCGCTTCAATCGGAGGTATCGCGATCATCTGGACTCTCATCCGCAAGTGGAAGTTCAAGCCGTCGGACAAGTTCGAAGACCGTATGCAGCCCATCGACTGGCGGCCCACCGGTTCGGATGAGGCTGTTCCGGGTCTTCACCGTGCTGCGTCTGCCCGCTCTCACGCGTCATTCTTCTCTGGTGGACACGAGTCCGATCACAACTCTTCTCTACACCAAGGAAGCTCCATCCATCGAGGCCCCTCCCCGCTTCCGGAGCACGACTTCACCGCTGGACCCTCGCACCTTGCCCCTGGTGGAGGATACGCGGATCTGGCGAGAGGACCAAGCCCCCAGCCTCAGGTGTCGCAAATGCATGAGGCTCAGTTTGGTGTCCCACTTCATCACCAGGGAGCTTACGACTCTTCTGGCGCCGTCAACGGTCAGAAGTGCTAGATTTACCACGGGTGTTGACCACTCCTTTGGTACGATCGAGTGCAAGACCCAGACCGTGACGGTAACCGCCCTGGTGGTGACAATACGATGATCTCCATCATCCGTTTCCCCTCATTTCATCCTTGCTTATCCAAATTACAATACGTCAACATTTCCACCCCTCGAGACCCTGGCGGAGGTTGTCGGTTTCTTTCTGTTGATTGACGAAAGAGTTTCATAATCCCGGACACTTTTCGTGCGTAGTAAGTAAACGCATAGTTCCTCTCTTGGACCCCACATAAACAGTATACCCCCTACCCTCTCAACGACGTTCGCTTTTCCCGCTACCCTCATTTGTCTGCCGCGTTCCCTGTCATCCGTCCCGAGTACCTTGTGTGTGTGTGTGTGTGAACGTACATACGGTCGATATGCGGTCGTTCGTCGCGTTGGAGAGTTTTTTTTACTGTTTACGTGCTCTCCCATCTGTTGTGCATTTTCTTACCTCCTCTTTCGGTCTTCAGTTTCTCCGTCCCAGTCTCGTTCCATCTCCGTTGTTCCTCGTTGATTGGCTGGGGCAGGCATTTCCCTCTCATTCAACGACTCTTGATTCTCTCGATGAGCACTATACCCCATTTTATTTTCTACTTCGGGGGTTCTGCTGTCCTTTACTTGTTCTGATTTCCTGGTCATTGAAATCGTGAGAATCGGTGAGGATTTTCTTAGAGCCGACGGGCTCGGTCATCGACCAGGCTGAAACCCTAAAAAGACGTTACGGCACTGGGTGAGGATCAGCACGGTGGGTACCTAAGCGTGCATGAACGCAAGCACAGACGTCAGGGAAGGGAGCCTGAGAGTTGAAGCATAAAGGGTGTGGGCGGTGGGCAACCCGTAAGCCGTACAGCCTCGACATACCGAGAGGGGTGGCCCCGGCCGTCAAAGACTTTACAAAGACCGTGCTGGTAAGTTGCTCTCTCACGAATCGTCATAACCCTCAAAGTCCGGATCTTGTGTGGATTTTTTCGACCTGTGGGCCATCGCGGTTATGTCGCGACCTGGCGCTTTCTCTCTCGGCTATTCTTGGTGGGAAACCGCGCTTGATCTGCTCCGTCCAAGTGTCTGATTTCATCCACGAACGTTCTGAACACGTACTTCGTTGCCCAGTCCCTTCTCTCCATTTTTTCGGGGTCGGCCCCCTCCTCGGTCACCGATTGATGCCCTCACAGGCTTATTGGGACTTATCCAACGGGTGGAAGATTCTCATCGGTTCGCGGGATGCTTCCCCGAGGTAAGAAGGGAAAAACAAAGAAGACACGAGAAAAACGATGAGGATGAGAAAGCCGGAACACGCCCTGGGCTTTGGCGGCGCTTGAGCTTGAGTGCCGTGTTCCAGGTGAACGATTCGATTTGTCGTCGCAAGCGCTATCCCGTGCAGCTACCCTACCGCTCAGAGAACACCGTCGCTTCTTCTCATTGACTCATCCCATCGTACAGACTCTGAGGAGCGTCGAGACCAGGGGTTCTAAAGGTGTGCCCATCCTCGTTTTTTCCCATGAAGAGGAGGCTAAATTCAAATATTGTGGCACCCCTGGGCACACCGGTTGATCGCGCCTATGTAGCCGCCTTCGACGATGACCGCTCCGGGAACATTCAATAACCCCTGCACACGTGTATGTAAGAGCGAAGCAGCGGGCGTTGTGTTGGATTGTGTGGCCCCGCAGCAGGTGAGGTCGGAAACGCCACAATTGAACGATAAAAATCATCCCACTTTAGGGGGGACGCCCACTTCTGACCTCGTAAACCACTGCGTTGGTCGGCTTCTCCGGACAATCTTCCCCGCGGGCGTCACACTACCATCGTCCTATATAATTGCTACCACCAAACTGCTAGTAGCTCTTCCTGGGATGGGACCTCAAATCGTAGCGCTGCATCAAGAGATAGACGCGGTCCCACATGCCACTACCAGCCAAGCATCACTGATCACCCATTGTACCTGATAGCTACAACCCGCAATCCCAGCACCTGATCTTCCATTTCTGGCCCGCATTAGCGAGTTCCGGGCATATGCAACCCATCGAACCAGGACCAGGACCAAACCCCTCCCTGCTCAGTTGTCACGCATCTAAGTATGAGCTAAAGCATACGCCCACAGCCGCACGCAAGAGGAACGCGACATTCAAGAGGGATACTATGACACAGCCCTATGATGCTGTGCCTCGGAACTGTTCCGTCGAAAACTTCGACGAAGACGGAACCGCATTGTCACGACTCTGGGGCCGCACCGGCCGAATGGGTCAACTTCGGGTCCGTCGCCGCTCGTGCCCCACTTTCCCTACCACTTTCCACTGTAAGTGGTAGTTTGGCAACGTTCCAAACTCTGGAATCACCCAGGAACCAGGGCGACACTACATGAACCGGGGTTGCCCGCCATGTCATAACCCCCATATCAATTACAGCAGTTCCCCAGACCAGTTACGTCCGGCCAACTCAGGATCATCAACCTGGGCAGGCTCTAACCTCTAAAGTGTCCGAAGTTCTTCATACAACCCTGCAGCATTGCGTGACAACGACCTCTTCGAAGTTCATATGTGCGCGAGTGAGCATGGGAAATCGTTGTGAGTAAGACGGAAACCCCATATACGAAATCCAGTTCCTGTCGGATTGCATCCAAGTGGACCGAGGGAGCAGATGTGGTCCTCGTCTGTGGTAGTTAGGATGTGGCGTCCATGGCAGGGCGTGGGCCACGGCACTGCAACCTGGCCATACCTCCAACAGAGATGGGCAAATCTTTCCCTTGAGTTGAGAGAGTGTGTGTGCCCGGTGTGGAGCACCTCGGGCTCCTAGCTCGCGGCCCCACGTCGACATGCTCAGATCTCACCCCGACAAAGCTGTCATTAGGTAACTGGTATCCGTGTTCACATACGGTGATGCAAACTGCTATAAATAAACAAGAGTCATCCTTCCTCAATAAGAAAAGGTTCCGGGGCGGGTACGTTCGCTGGGCTATCTTTAACTTATATAATATAAACCCCACATGTTCGGAGCCCCTTCACCCCGCCACGCACCCACACCACCACGATGACTTCTGAAATCAAATCCTCCTCCTCCATCTTCTCCTCCAGCTCTAACACCTCTTTGAGGCAAAAGTTCGCCTCCGTGTTCAAGTCGAGGAACGCTTCAAAGGCCCAGCACAAACCTTCTTCTCGTGAGACATATCGGCCACATTCTAGGTCGTCCAGCCTTTGTTGAACACACAGACCCTAGTGCCCAAGCAAGACGAGTCTGACGGTGTTGATCGTCGGTTTGTCACTGCCTTTGACTCGGTCAAGACTGGTTACATCCAGCCGCCAACGAGCAGGGGCATCTGCCTGTAATCGTCCCGCGCGTACTTTGAATACCTTTCTGATATTAGTCCGCTAAACGTCTCTTCTTTACCATGGCTGCCGCGGCGATTGCGGTGGACGTCGCTACTAGCACAAATCTTATACATCATGCTCTCACCTGCAAAGTCATACGTCTTACATCGCGTCCCCGCTGGGCGTGTGTAATAGGCACACCCGCTCGTTCTCGTCTAGCACTCAGAATGTCTCATTTGTGATCGGCAAACGCGTCGACGTCAAAACGTCATGAGAACCATTAGACTTCAAACTCCGCGGGCTTGTGCCTGTGGCGACCGGTTCCAGATAAGGTCTTGGAAATCAGCACCGTGCAGCCCTCCTGCGACTGGGGTCACGAGATGACTTGACCTCTCCGGTTCTTCTTTCGAGGGGTTTTCTTCAACAGTTCTACACCCCGCGTTCTACCTCATGTCCGCAAAAGGTAAATAATTAGAAATACATCGTGGTGACGGACATATACCAACCGTGTCTAGTGGTATGCGGCATGCTGATTATTACCCTATGAAAAGGTCCGCCAAAAAAAGGTGCAACGAAATTCTCAGTCCATCCGCTTCTTCGCATTAAAAGACTTGACGACCACTGCAATCTGTCCAAAGAACCAATTTTGTGATGACTTTTCCGGGATGTAAACGAACTTGTCGTGTTCCCTCCCGGCCTTGTGAGCGAATCGAATCCCTGTATCTTCGATCGTCACCCCCTGGACATGCGTGAAGGGCAGGTCCCACTCCAGTGTCAACTTTCTTGACCAGAAGGAAACAACTCGGGTAGCGGTAAGGAGAACTATGTTATCTCCTCCGGGGATGTCTTGGTATGATTAGTAACATTCCCGTAATGGGCAAGGAGGACGAAGACCTACTCAAGTGCGCAACATAGAACTCGTTACGATATGCACCGTCGTTGAGCTCCTTCATGAAATGCTGCCCGTTTGCGGCCCTTGCATCGTAGGGAATTAGTACCCCATCTGCGGGAGTGTGGCGGGGCTGTCAGGAGTGTGAGAATCACTGTAATTTGAAGTGGGGTGACTACTCGCCAGTCGGACGCGTTCTCGAGCGGGTGCGTCAAATACGGTAGTAGTGTTGCGGATACCTATGGTGGGAATCAAGAAGTGTGGTGATGATTTGATAACACCTCCTTACCTTCGCTGACGTTTGAAGCAAGGTCAAAGACACCGACTACAGGTTTCGTGACGGCACTGCTTGGGAATAGTTTGTAAGCTATAGTTATAGCCGGAGTGCTGCAAGGTTATCACGAACCCTACTAATCCTTTCCCAACACCTTTGAAGAATCCAACGGCGCCGCCAGTTTCTGCCCCTTCGATCGGTTTCATCTTTACAATCACTCAGTATCTTTGCATCAACGAACTGAAACATGGACCCACGATAACACCCTCAAAACCACTGGCAACACTCGTGGCGAAAGCTTCCGCTCCAGAAGTCACTCCATATCTTTCCCAAATCAGGTACAATCTGGCATGGTGAACGGTGCAACACATACATGGCATGTCTTGGCTTGTTTCGCCTTTGGGTCATGCGGCGCCTGTTCTGGTACTCTTCGTCCAAAGTAGCGGCTGAAATCCCTTTGCCGACACTGCTCGTGAACTTTGTGAAACTGTCCGAGAAACCGAAGACGGTCTTCTTCACGAAACTCGCCGCTCCCTGTAGAGTCGTTAGGTCGCGAAAACCCGGCGCTATGAGGAGACCTACTTTGGCGATACCAATGCCAAGTTCCCTATTGCCGTGGACGACAACGCCGTTGAACGGTTCGTAGAAGATGTCTGCGACACCAGAACTGACGTTTGTGAACAACCCAACGGGGTTACCGATGAAATCCGCCGATCCAAGGATACGGTAGAGTTGGCGAAGGACTTCCTGCTTGTAGTGGTATATGATACGCGCTTGCAAGTCGGGTGTAGTCAAACGCATGTCCTTGATAGCCAGAGAGTTCATCTCTAGTGGTGCATCATTGACGTTGCCGATAGCCATCGTCACGGCGTTCAGGAAGACAGCGAGAGGATTCCTCAGGTTCAGCCTGATAACCTTTAGCCATATTCATGAAATTTAGACACCAGAACCTACTTCTCCTCAGAGCTGATCCGCTCCGTCCGCATGAAGGAAAGTTGCAATCTGATAGGTTGGAGCTCAAGGACTTCGAAATAGAGGTGTTGACCGGGGGCAGTTTCCTTGGGCTCAGGGATATCGTTAGGGTGTTCAATCAGGACACTAATGCAGCGTCAATATTTCCCCAGCGGTGCGATCACGAGAACAACGAACTCTACGACTTGCGCATCCCAGGAAGCGCCTCGGATCTTCGTTAGATCGTACAAAGACAACAGGAAGTCCTCATCGGTTTCAATGGTTAAGGCTTGCAGCAGAATCGAACAGTACTTGATGAACAATACACCGTGGGCTAGAGAACACTCGTTAGTCGCGTACTCGTCAAGGCAGTGGGGGCCGTCCCACCTTGGTCGTTCAACCATATCACTGAGGCTTGAATCGTGGGTGGTGATGCAGCAGCCGAAGCTTCCTTGGGGATAGGAGTTGGTTGGAGGAGTACAGGGTATATGGCATCATGAAGTTGGTTGTCGATCTGGAGAGTGCCGAGGGAGAGATTCACGGCTTGTGCCACGGGGCTGCTCGAGTACTCGAACTTGAGAGAGTTCATGGACAGATAGACCACTTCCAACATCTTTCTATTCATGAGAGACAACCCGATTCCCTCCAGGTCAAGAGTGAACATGACAGTTGGTGGGACATCTTCGGTAACGGCTTCGAACGCGTCTTGGCTGCTGGCGCTTGTGTCCTGACGTGTGACCGAGACGGAAGCCCTGTGACGGGGACGATATACACTCAATGCTTGATTGTAGTTTGTGATCTGCAAGATCTGGGTTTGACCATCGGCTCGGACATCCAAAGAAACTGCCCTTGACCCGGCACGATCCTGCAAAAGGGGCGGTCAGAGGAGCTCAATGGGCATTTTGCTTGACATACACCGAATTTGAACGGTACAAGGTTACCGATCTCCAAAATGTCCACCGGGCGCCTCCATCCATCGATCGTGAGGAGGATCTTCTTCTCCCTGACAGCTGGGTAATCCCAAGCATAGTCGACTGCGCTCTTGGGAACTAAGGTGTACGAGGGATTAGCTCTCTGGTGTCCGACCGGGTTTGTCTCGGAATGGGCGGAATCCTGCGGGAGTTTAGTGCTTCAACAGTCAGGCGAACCGGAAATACCATACCATTTGAGCAAAGTCGACAACGTAATCGCTTTCGTTCTCAATTTTGAATGGCCAACGGTCTCCAGCGTCTTGCAGGTAGATGAAGAATGTTGAAGCATCGATCTTGATATCCACCCGCACGAGTGTACTTGCGTGCTCCGATGGGGGCAATCGGACATGGACTACACCAATGTCTTCCATGTTGATAGCGGGGGACCTAGGAGATATAAGCTACAAATTCGTCTGAATGCGGTACTCCACATACCACCTGGCATTGAGACCCGGATACGCCAGAGTCAGGAGTTTCTCATCACTGGTCCTCATGAAGTGCATGAATGATTTTTCTCCCGGGGCGACACTTCCGCGAGCGGCACCCCCGTGTTCCCGGAATGTGATACCAGTGTTCAGGCGGTTGACCAAAACGAACCTCGGATTCAAGATAATCACTTTGGTCAGTTTGTACTTTCCGAGAGCCTCTGCCCATGACAAGCCGACGTGGACCTCTTCCATCTTTCGTGTACTCGACGCAATTGATAAGTTTGCATCAGCAGATGGAGCCTCCAAACTGACAACCTGCCTGAAAGTCAGAATGAGGTCATGTTGATCCGAAAGGTGTGCAAACTTTTGACCAGGTCGAGTCCCCGATCTTGAACAGGAACTCCTTTCCGTCTTGAGGGTGAGAGGCGACTGTCTCTTGCGTTAGCGGTTGCTCTCGAAATACAATGAGTACGCCTACGATACGGTGTGGGTGTCGCCAGAATATCTGGGTTCGTTTCTCCAGGGATATCCTGTCCACTCCCAGGGCGGTTGGAGCGCGTCGACCTAACGTAGAAGGGCAGCCCGGTTTTGTTCACAACCACGTATGGGCTGTATATCTGGACTTTGAATGCTCCTCCGGAGTCCGGGAAGCGCCTGGCTAACTGTCAGCGCGCGGGCAAGTCGAGGAATAGTTAAGATTACACATAGTTCAGCTTCAGCTGCAGTTTGCCGCCCTTCTTGTCCCCGATCTGGAGCCGGCCTTCCACCTCAAAGTCGGAATGACCATCGGTATTGATGATAGCAAAATCGCTGGGTTGGTAGACTTACAGCCCTGGTAAGCCGTGTCGTCTCCTGAATAAAGTGTTCGAACATACCTGTGTCCTGAATCGTTATGTTCAAGAGGACGAGGTGAACAAGCTCGACTGAGTGAACAGGCATGATTCCACCATGACGAAGATAGCTCTTCCATTGCTGGTCGGTATTCTTGTCGTAGATACGGTATTGGATGTCATAAGGGAGCAGGTTTTCCAGTTCGATCGGAGCGCGAAGCCTAAGGCTTAGCTTAGGGGACTTCCTCCTGGTCACTGCTCAGTCATCCCGGTTCGAGAATAAACTAAAGCGGAGCTAACCGTAGGGTGATGTCATTGGCGTCGACTTGCACGTGAGCGTGGAAGCGGAAGGCCGACTCGTGCTCGTCTGAATGTGGACATTTGACGGTGAAGGTCTTCCGTTGCAGCAGATCTTCGTAACGGATCGCGTTCGACCACCTGTAACCGAAGCCCTCTGAAAGCATTCAATGAGCATTTGAGACCTAACAATACCAACAACGCGCGGCTTACGATCTGGCTGGATTCGAATCTTGTTGTGACCGACCGCCTCGATCGGCAGAGCATAGTCCTGCCCAGGTGCTGCGGACCCCATCAGAAACCCGACACTTCACTGAAGGCGGGATGCGTACCAATCTTCTCCAAAGAGTACACAGGCCGCCCCTTATCGTCCACCAAGGTAAGCTCAATGGGATAAAGGGTCAGGTTTTCAACCTTATACGTTGAACGGAGCGTGACGAGTTTGACGTTATCCTGGACCTTTACTTCACAAAGCAAGCGATGCGCGGAACCGTCTGATCGAGGACGGAGGGCGAAACAAAACTCTCCCTCGCGATCCACTGGGACGCTACGTAGCTGCTCCCAATTCTGTTCGACAAACTGAACGCTGATGCTATGGTTCTCGGAGGATGCTACATGCTGCGGGATGTTCGTGAGGGAACGTCCTCCTACTCCAATACGGGCGAAATCCTACCTCTCGCATGGTCTTCCAGTCATCAAATCTCCAGTCGATAGCCTCGTTGTTCTGAATCCTCGTTGGGGCCACTTCTTGTATGTTTACACCTTCAGCGTCTCCCCAGATGTTGATGGGGGATCCTGTGCGGTTCCTGATCCGGTAGGGAGCATAGCCGCCTCGAGCCAGAGCAAGCGCCTCATCTTTCTCCTTCGACCAGTGACTAAACACTGACAGTGCAAGTTCGATAAGAGTGGTGCTGATGTTCAAGTCCAAACGCTCTCGGGTGAAGATGGTGAAGTGCATTCCACCAGTGTCCTTGTCGCGGGAAACCTAATATGGGTGAGCAAACGCAGCTCGAGGGGGTGACTGTACAAGCTTACAGCGGTTGTGAATGTCCACGGATCAATGACTACATGATAGGTTAGTAATTAGTGTGTGTGCCTGTGACATGAACATACAAGGTTCCCAGTGCGAATTAGTCAGGTTCCAGTAACCGATGTGCGTCGCCAGCGTGGTTGTCGCGTGCAACTGTAACGGGTACCGTCAGTACAGAATCTTGAGCCAGGAAGCTGGATAACGAACATCTCCGGACCAATCCCTGACATTGATGCCGAACGGCCTGATCTTCAAGTGCAACATCGGCTGCTCATGGACATCTCCAATGAGTACAACCCTCAGTCCTTCGAATGTAGCTTTGAGCTAATCCGTACATCAGCAACGTACAGAGGAAGGTGATGCGAGCCCTCACTTGTTCTTTCGACGTGATAACATGAGCACTCGCGACAGGGTGGGAAGCCGCCCTCGTAGTCACCGCGAGCCCGCCAGACTTCGGTATTGCAGAATCGACCATCGATTTGGCACTCGACTCTGATCTCTGCGCTCTTGCGTTAGCCGTGTTACCGTACATCTCGAGGGCCTTGTTGGTGATGTTCATGATCAGATTGATGTCGTGATACGATGCTCGGAACACGATTGGCTTCGCCCCGACCTCGATGCTCGTCAATTGTTGCGAACTAGTGGAACGGCTGTCCAAGGAGAACGTAAGGTCGATGTTATCCAAAAACCGAGCGGAGTCAGCAATATTGTTTATGCGCGTCAGCGACATTCCAAGGTCCTCAATGGTCAGAGCGAGAATGCCCTGCACCCAAGGGATCAGTACGTACTAAAATAAAAGAGATAATGATAATAGGAGCTTACCTGTTGAGAGAGGAGCAGCTGCCTAACATACAACCGCATAGCTCTGGAGTCGACACTCGTCTCGTCTTCTAGGATACTGACCACAACATCGTGCAGGTCGAATCGGAACCCAACCCCACCTCCTTGTTCTGGGGTGTCTGATTCTTGGACGAGCGCTTGAGTACTTCCGGTTTTAACTTGTGCGGTCGATGCAGCCCCAGGTTGAGGTTGTGGAGCCGGGGTATTGAACGGGCTCATCGCAAAATCCAACAACGCGAACATCGGGTCAATGGCAAGGATAAGCTGGGGAGAATCCACGGTGACGACCGCAACCGACGAATTATCGCGACCGCCTGCCGCGCTGTACAAAACCATCACCTGGTTCCTGTCGTGCCGGGCTGCGGGAATGATCTCCCTGAACTTTGTGTCGCCTTTTCTGGTGTTACTCATCGTGAAAGATTTGAGGATGACCTGTGCCTCATACGATCCGTTCGAAAGCATCTTCATTCGAAGGGAGTTATTGTTCAGCGCGAACCTTGCAATTCCGCAGTCACGCAAGTTGCGTTCCGTCGCGTGCTCGTCGTACAGGTGTAACTTCACTGCGCCGATAGTGACAACCAGATCCGTCGTCGTCCATGGTTTGGCACCGCTTTCGACAGAAGGAGCGATGAGCTCCGGTTGTAGACTGGCAGAGATTTTCGTAGGATCATTGTCCAAATCCGGAGGTGTGACGGGGCTCTCGATCGACAACGACTGATCGGCTTGGATTTCTCCCTGGGGCGCGCCCTGTAAGATACGCGGAATAGCTCGAGACAGCCCGATCAGCACTTTATACTGATTCTGGGTCAAGTACAGCTTGACATCCGATATTGAAACCGTGACCTATAACAACGACATCAACCATACGGTCTTCGGCCAGATGAAGGAGTTACCAACCTGCGAATCAGGGCGATTGAAATCGACACTCCGATCGATACCGGTCGTCTGCTTGATGTCCGCAAAGATGTCTGTATCATCAATAATCTTTAACGTTGAAGGTCCATCCGCCGCTTTGAAGTCAGAAGTGAGCTGTATCCCGGTCAACCCGGCAGTAATGGTACTGGAAGGGCCGTCAAACGAGTTGCTCGCACTCAACTCCCCCAAACGCAACGTGAGCCTGTCGGGAGAGTGCGCGGAATCCGAAGGGAAAACGATGATGGGGGTCTTGACAGACACATCAAATTGCATCCTTTCGATTTCCTGGGCCCGTTGAACCGCCGCCTGAGTCGCGGCATCGTAAACGCCCTTGAGTTTGGCGAGCTTAATCAGGAACAGGTAGATATCGTGTAACGGCTCTTCCAGGAAATTGATTTTAATCGAGCCTGCTGCAAGGTGGACCTTAGACTTGACCCCAGTGTAGGTTTCATGGTCCGCGGGATCGAACGTTTGGTACGAAAACTCGGCAAAACTGTTTCCTTCAATCGAGAGGATTTGCTTGAACTGTGGGTGAATGGCGTACACCTCCGAATCGTCGATGAGGCTGAGACTTCCGAGGCGACCAGTCACCAGCATCGTGTTGTTGCCCAACAGGACGCTGACGTTCGCGATGGACAGCGACAAGGTGCTGAGCTTTACACCGTTGTTCATCAAAATCACTTTATTCTAGTGTCAGTAAAATGCACAAAAAACTCCTATGGACAGAGAAGTACCTTGGACACTGGCCAGGTTGACAAGAACTCTGATCTTCTGGGTCACCTGTTGTTGTACCACAACAACCACCGGGATGGCGTCCTTGCCCTGGGCAGTGGAAACTTCTCCATCGACGACTGCGACGGCTTGTTGCTGCTGATTGGAAGCCGGACCCGGAACAAACGTCGTCATCACAAAATCGTAGACAGCTAGGACCGGTTCCGGGGCCGCCCTGAATATGAAAGTAGAAATCTTGATGTCCACGCTCTGGTCGATCCCATCGAATTTGGCGAGGAAGACGGGCGATTCGGGTTGACATTTCTTATACCGGACGATTAGTAGATCATCCTGGCCCACGGTGTCCGCCGAGGACATGAAATCGATCGTCGGTAGGTCAGCTTGGTAGATATTCATAGAAACAGACCTAAACCGGAAAACCTGATGAGTGCCGCCAGACGAACCAGACAAGGGGTAACGGACCTCAAGTCGATGTCGACGCTCATGTCGTATTTCGCGAGCGCGAACGCCAGCGAAAACCGCTCAAAGGTAACATCTCCAAGGGGTCGTTCAGCACCCTCACTGGTAGACCTGAACAAAGCAGCCCTGAGCTTCTGCACTTGGAAATTCAACTCAAAGGTGTGTTGATGGACCTTGGGGCTCTTTCGATTTTTTCGTTGATAAGTCCACGAAAGAAAAACTTGGAGGGGAGACCTACGTCGGTATCCCCGTTGGACGCCTCAAAGAATTCTTCATCGTTATCCCCCTCTTCTTCCTTCTGGTTCCCTATGATCGATGCTTGATCTTCAACCGTATACGCGGTATCCTTCGCTCGGAAAACTCCCGGAAGAGTAAACGTCGGCGGAAGTGGCGATAGCGGAAACTCGCTCTTCGGAGCCTCAGGAACCCGCGGCTTCTTCGGTTTGTCATCACCAAAGTGAGGTATGCAGACGTCGATGAGCCGCATGAGCGAGCGATACTTGACGTCGGACATGTTGAGCTGAAGCGTTGGCAGGTTGCCGGATACCTTGAACCGAGCAAGATTGTATGCTGTCGGGACGATAGAATTCTGAACCTCGAAATCCATGTTGATGCGCTCAAGTAGGTGGAGGGTGTCTCGCTCAGGCGAAGTCAAAGCCTTGCGGCAGGCTTGGATGTCATCGCCGATTACGAACTAGTCCCAAAGTCAACGACATGGTGAAAGATGAAAGGCAAACCCAAAAAAGTACCTGGGCTGATTCGAGTCGCAAGAAGAATTTATCGTACATCAACGACTCCAGTCTCCTGTAATCCTCTTCGCTATACTTCTGGCTCCTCTTGAGGTGGATTTCGTGGAGAACCCCTTTGTCCGCAAGGTTACTCTCGATGGCAATATGACCAGCATCGATTAAGAGGTGTTTCCCCTTGGCGAAGGTGATACTGGGACAGTATCAGCGCAGGGTTCCAAGTGAAAACCTGCCGAAGAACGCACTCTTCCGGAATAACGATAACCGGGGCGTTGAGATCCATTTGAACGTCGAGCGTCTTGTGCTTTTGTAAAGCGTACTCTAACCCCGCCCGGGTCTCCTTTCTGAGGCCTTCCAAAGTCTGACTAGCTACATCCTAGAACAGGTGGTCAGCAAGAACAAGACTATTCTAGAAGGCATGCCCACCAAGAGAGCTTCGACAGATTCAAGCTGGTTAGCCGGCGGCCGGAAAAACTGATAAACCGCCTCCACGATCCCTCGATGGTAAATAATTTCCATGTGTCTCATACGCACTGTCAGCGCGGTGTCCGCTCTCTCATCCAACGGAGCCTTCTCGAATCTCAGGTAGAAGAAGGGGTCCTCTTCGTTTACACTCCCTTTTCTCAGCATATCCTGGTTCATGAATGTCGTAGATGATCCCGTTAGTTCTTTCACGTGAACGATCTGGGGATAGAGTGAATTTTTGGTGGTCCCATCGTAGACCTCGAAGCCTCCCAACGAGATAGAGGTGTCGAATCCCTCCGGCCGTTGGATAAAATTGGCACGGAAGACATCAAAGACGATGGAAACGATGTCCTTGGCTTCGCCATGAGGGTCCGTCCTTAACCCGAACGAGCCCTTGTTGAGTTTTGACGTCACGCGCAGTTTGAGCGCATCCTTGGGTGTTGAGAAGGACTCGGCCAGCGCGGTCCTCTCGTCGTAATCCAGAACCTCGTACAACTGTCTCCGTTGTTCGTCATTCATCTCGCCGGTGGTGAACGGATCATCGGCTGGTTTTGTGTCGCTCGTGTTTTGTTGAGAACCCCAGAGCCAGCCGGTCCATCCCCCGCCCGTCTGGGGTTTCTGCTTGTTCTCTTCATCCCGTCTCCTCTTTTCGGCAAGCTCTTTACGAGCTCGTTGACGGGCGATGGAACGGTAGAATCGAATGTCATCGTATTCCAGCTTTTCCTCGAGTTCATCGAGCTTCGCCGTGTCCTATGACCAACGGTGAAGGCATGATGACGTCAGCCAATTGGGAAACCCGATCAGAAACGAGTAAACTGGTCGACGGCAGAGGGGTGAGACAGCGGCGTCTCAAACGTTCCTCCGTCGTCGCCGTTCCACCGCCAGCTCTGCCGGCATGAGAGTAACCGGGCGTGCATACGTTGTACATACCTCAGGAGTCGCACTTTCCAAGAGCTTCTTTCTGAAGCATTCCACATACAGCCCCCTATCATCTCGCCTGGCCGCAAAATATTCCCACGTCCACCTGTATCTCCGTTCTTTGACTTCATCCAATATCGCTCGCCCGGCAAATTGCAGAAGCGCACGGGGTCGGTTGGATTCTAAAGCCTCTACAGGTGGTCGGTATTTCCGATACTGTTGAGGGTCGAGACGTCAATCCAGTGCGCAGGGCGGTTGTCGTGAGGTGGAAGTTTGAATGTGATACCGGAAAGGGGGCCGCGAAGGTCGGAACACGGGCAGTCCGGCGAATGGGAAAAAGCAAGTAGATCCCATCCAACAAGTGGGGTAACACCGGAGGCGTTCATGGGACGTTAACGTGTTGGGGAATAACGGCATCGAGGGACAATGTTCGTGGAGGCCAGATCGACCACGGCCCAGATCGGTTTCCAACAGATCGGGATCGCGTGGGATTAAATGGAAAAAGATAAGGCAGGTGCGTTAAAGCGGGAAGAGCGTGGCATCGGTCAGCGCGGACGGCGATAAACAAAAGAGGAGCCAGATCCCTACCTGGTGCTGTCTGGTATAGAAATGGTACATGTCCACTAGTGAAATGGCATCGCGATATTGGTTGTCATCCAACAAAACGCCGATTTCGTCGAACAATAGTTCGACATCGAATCTCGGCACGTCTTTTGTGAGGTTGCTGTGCATGACAATCTAGAGTTCGTATACAAGCACAACGATTCAGTTTACCGGCTCGCAGGGGGCATCACGCCAAAGAGAAGGGCTCACACGACCATCTCCAGTGACGGGCTTCAAAATGAATTGGTGATCGGTAGAGTTGGCGTCTTTGGAAATCTGGGGGAAAGGCAAGTCGATTAACAATCCGGAATCGACATCCGAGAAGGATCTCTAGGCAGAGGGGAGGACCACCAAAACGTCGAACCAGAGGCATCAGAATTGGGGTATCATGTATACGGAATAGCGCATAGAGCTGCGGGGGTACAAATCGTCGAAAGGTACCCCGAACACTTTTTGAAATAGACCAACGTATCGGAAGTCGTGGAGCCGACAGACGAATCGTGAAACACTCACCAGTCCATTGAACTTCTGGACAGCTTCGGCATACGGTAATCCGGCCATACTTGCCGAGTCAGTGTCAAAATAGACGGCAAGTGATTGTAATGAGGCCAGCTGATGCAGCGCACAACGCGAGGGACACACAGATAACAGGTTCCATGCGGCACCATTGAAATGAATTTTGATTAGCCCACTTCGTATCAGTTGGCAAAGGATGAGGAAGATTGGGGTACGATTTTAGCAGATGGTCAAACAGCGAAACCGAGCACCATCTATGATCGACACCCTGGACAATGGTAAATGAAAAGGAAGTCGGAACGAACCTTGTGGACCGCCCCTGCGGTGCTATCGATAAACGCGGGCTTCCAGTTTTCATCGGTCGAGATAGCGGTGAAACCAGCTAATGTAATCCCTGCTGCGAATGGGTGCTAAAGCAAACGCCAACACGCCACCGCCAGGCGAGGCGATGAATGAAGTGGTCCGGTTAATATCGGTGCGCAGGCGCGGGAACCTGGAGCCGTTGAAATCAATGCGAGATGCTTACCCCAGGTACGCTAAGTTTATCCTCGTATCGAATGTGAACGTTCTTGATCGTCACCTGAAGGTTGTTCACGATTTTGGTGATCAGCGAAGCTATGAGACCCTGGGACTTTTGGGAGTCCTCTATAGTATCAGGAGGTACATGAGATCACCAGAGTGGGGACAAGATGTAGAGCAGATAGCGGAGATGATGGCATTCAGAGCATTAGTGACTTGCGAGTGATGGGCCATCGGCGGAAAGAACGCATGATCGGAGGGAAACAAGGAAATGCAACGAACCTGTGGCAACCTCGGATTGACTGCGCATGTGGAGCAGTTCGGCATTTTCGAGCCGTTCCATCTTTGCGGCATGTGCGCGATTGGCTTCATCTTCTGGATCTTCCTCGCCTTGCGGGGAAGGGGTTACGAGGAGGTAGACATCTTCGATCAGGACTTCCACCGGCTGATTGCCCAAGTTCATCCAATGGAGTGAAAGCGTGAACTTTCCGAGGTGGCCTAGCGTCGAAACGGAATGTATGGATAGGTTTCAGGGCTGGACGACCGGAGCGGGTAACATACCTTCGACCACATCTACCGGGAGCCTGAACTTGTCCAAAGCGCCCTTCTTTAGCCGGAGTTTGTGCAGCGTCAGTTGACCTAGTATGGTTCGGCGTGAATCTCAAACCGCGGTATCCGATCCGGAGCGAGAGGCTCGACTGTCACCTTGGCCAATACCGTAGTTGACTTGATTCATGTCCAGATTTACGACATAGGGTGCAAGGATGCGGTTGAACAGCTGTGATCGCATTTGGGTTAAACTTGGCGTTCGGCGGCGTTTCGAACGGGGGTGGTTGTACGTACGACGTTCAAGACCTCCTTGCCGGGATCTAGCCACCACATGGTTGTCGGTGGCCGGTTATGGATGCTGGTGAGTGGTCGTGGTTATCGTGCAAGTGTCGGGTGGGGTGAGTAGACGCCGAGCTGATCGCGCGGTGACGTCGTGGTCTTCGAGTGTGGGAGTCAGACGGAGGCCTACGGAGGCCCAAAGCGAACGACAGAAAACAGTTTGTCATTTGAAATTATTCGAGTCGCCTTCGAGATCGAATCTAGACCCGGTTTGTGGCCAGTGAAAGAAAAAAAAAAGACAGGACGAAGGGCAAAAGCTGTGTGTATGTAAGATTTACGAAACGGCGCAGGTCACGGTTCCCCGTCGGAACTTGACTGGGGTCTGTTTCGTGTTTTCCTTCCCACCGGCGAGTCTCCCTTGGCGACTCATCTGATGGACACGGCGTTTGGCGTCCCACACATTTTGACTTCACTCTAGGCCCAGAGGGAGAGAGTCTTCTCTTGCGAAACGGGCGGCTGGAGCGGCTGGCTTTGCCCTCGTGCTCGTGCTCGTGCTCATGCTCGTGGCCGATCAAGCGCATATAGGTTCCGGGTTCACCCTGTCGACATCCCGCTCAACTGTTAACAGAACTTCTATATAAACCTCCGCCCCCTCTCTTCCTTCTTCTCCCACTCACAATCCCCAGTGCGCGATGATCTCTGTCCTCACCCAGTCCTCACCCTCTACCCCCGTCCCCTTCTCCCAGTCTGTTTCCCCTCAGGTCGCCGACTTGTCCGAGGTCAGTGCTCGCCTCTCTCGCCGTAGAGAGTATCAACCGACCGTTATTTGTGCAACAGTTGGCCAGCATCCAGGATGCCATTGAGCCTTTCGCTAGGTCCGTACATCATGATCTGCACACATTTCCTTGTCTACAGAGGTTGATCGTATGACCACGTCGCCAGCCTTTACCGCCGCACTGGTCAATCCGTGAGGCTCAACTGCATCGTCCCCACATGCTACCCTAGTGATGCCTGTACGTATATCCTGTTGCCTGAGATCCGGCACGGAACTTACACGTCCTACCTTATGGGTTTCAGACTACGACCTGCATGATTTACATGACATACAATCCCGTTCCCTCGTGTACCTCCACAGTCTTGTCGAGGCACTTCGAGCCGCAGAGGTACGTGCCCGGGGTTCTAAAAATCGCCCTCGCTTCTTTCCCCGGCTCGGAACTTGATGAGACTCATTTCGGTACCTTTTCCCTTGCTTAGATTCCCGCATCATATAAGCTGTCGCCTTCGGTGACCCCACTTTCCATGTGTCTTGTGTTCGCCATCCCTCCTGGTAGCGACCCTTTGAAAGCCAAGATGGCCGTTTGCAATGCAGTTAGATCCGCCAACACCTTCCCTAGGTTTGTTCCTCTTGCCCACCCTTGGCGCATCGCTCGTTCTCATATCCTTTGCTTGCAGGGGGAAGGTCCTTATAGCATCTCTTGAGAATGGCCCTGCTCTCATCATCACCTAATTCTTTTTGCTGAATTTTCCTTTGCTGTGCACATGGACAGTTCTTCGCTTTCTCCTCTCGCTCTGCTATCTCCCACTCTCCCGCGATCTCAATTCAGGTCGTTGGACACGCCTAGCCTGTAATAGGCGTAGCCTAGCATCTGTATACATATTTCTTATGCCAATACACTACCTCACGTTTTACATCCCTCTAATTTTTGCCGGCCTTCCTGTCGCCCGTCGCGCAGTCGCTTCTGAGCTGAGGAATCGTGTGGACATCAGCCGAATATTTTCCTCACCTCGGTCTTCGTCCCGTGCGCTGGCGTCATTTTTATGCGACTCGATGATTTCTAGTTTGTGCGCTGTGCTTCCACGGGTGGAGCCTTTGATTCTACGCACTTGCATGGAAATAGATTGCTTGGATGATGCGTAGTCGCTGATAAAATCACCTCAATAAACCGCAGTCCTCAGCGGCGCAGATATGAGATTTAAACATAAGAGTACCAGTACGTCTGCATCCCCGAAACCAGTTTTTCGGCGCTAATCACGGTAAAACCTCTCTTTGTCGAAATCTCTCGATCGCAGCAGCAGCGCTCTAGGGCAACTGACTTGCGAATTCCCTTCGCAACAAGCGGGACACTCGGAGTGGCGAGATACGCGAGGAGAATCATCAAGGTCCCAGCAATTGGACTTTGACGCAGGTTTGCCTGCGTTCGCCAGCTGGAGACTTTCGCCCCCCTTCAACAAGGGGAGCGAGCATTGTGTATTTATCCTGGTTTCTTGGTGACATCACTGCTCCCTTACTGCATCACTAGGTGAACACGCACTTCGTCCCCTTAAGGCCTTAAGCTTTGCGGGTGACAGCTGCATGATAGCTCCCATATTTGGATTTTGATGCTGTGGAGAAACGACTGGCCTCGCACGGACGTCCGGAACTGTGGGGGGGGGGAGTGTAGGTGAGAAACTCTCCTCCTGGGCAATCACAGCGACCCACACAAACCGGTGGGGCGAGTAGAGAGGGGACTCGGCGAGAGCCGGACCCGCAAACACATTAAGGTCTCAATCCACCTCTCCCCCGAATATGGGAGCTGTCGTGCAACTGTCAGTGACACTTGGGAAGGGGATGAGGCGCGTTCACGCGGTGATGAAAACTGCGGTGAAGATCGGACTTCGCATGATCGGACATTCCAGCGTGCTCTGCCTCCGCCTTGGTCTGCTCTCGCCTCCCCGGCCTTTGCATTGAACACCAGGACACTGTAGTAACCTTGGTGGATGTGTGGTGACTTCCGGTATGTTTCTGTGTCGCAAGACAAGGAGTCATACTACCCACTCTCGCCACCTTTCTCAAAACACCCGTTCGTGCGGTGAAGGTGGTGTGATGATTTGATTCTTTCTCCCTCTCCCCCTCTCTCAACGACGTCTGTTTCTTCTCATCACTTGTTGTAACACATTTAACATTATGCCAATCTTTGTCCCACGTCCGCGAGACTGTGAACCGGGAACTGCGAATGGATTGCAGACAAGGCATGTAGAGCAAGAATAAATAAAAATTGCGATTGCGGGAAGTTGGATGGGCATCCATGCATTTTCAGGAGCTTCCAGGCGGTTCGATGAAGCTGGTGCTCGGTTCCATGCACGTCGGTCAAAGGTTCCGCCTGGAGAAAACCGGCCGCGATGCTAGGCGATTTTGGCCGTTCGAAGCGGCATTCTCATGATGATGTGTCAACCACTTTCCTTCTTCCTTCAATTGTGAGCTGTCCGTAATCAGCCCCCCACCCTCCGCTCGCTTGCCTCCGTTCCTCTTATAACATCCACCCTCCTCCACCTTCATCCCTCCAACCCACCCTTCCGCTTCCTCCCTCTCTTTTCTACAATGTTGTTGGCCAATTTCATCGAAAGGAATGTCCCACTCCCATTGCCCCACCACATCACCCACTACGTAGGGGGTCAAACACCAATTTCGACCAACAAGGCGGTCGGAACCGCCTTGGTTTCGTATCTGGCGATCATCTTTGGTCTCCAAGAGCTCATGAAGACGCGCCAGCCTCTCAAGCTCAACGGGCTCTTCCAGCTTCATAACGTGGTCCTCACGCTGGGTTCCGGGTTATTGTTGGCTTGCATAGCCGAGGAGGTTGTTCCGTTATACTGGAGGACGGGGTTGTTCAACACCGCTTGTTCGGAGGAATCATGGACTCCGGTATGTGTACCCCTTCACCCTCGGTCTACCACTTCCCGAGTTTGGTTGTGGCGTCGGTTTGACGCCAGTTATTCCCGAAATGAATTTGTGTGCTCATGACATGGCTTGCTTTTTTATTCGTGGCGCAGAGGCTAGAATTCTATTACATTATCAACTACTATTTCAAGTACCTCGAGCTCCTTGACACAGTTTTCCTCGTACTGAAGAAGAAACCTCTTGGTCCGTGCCTTTTTCTCTCTTGATTCCCCCAGATCGGCTGATTTTATACCCTCGTTCTCGTTGGTCTGCAGCTTTCTTGCACGTATACCATCACTCTGCCACCGCTTTGTTGTGCTTTACCCAGCTTAACGGTCGCACCAGCATGGTACGTTCACGTTTGTTTCCGCTGTTAGAACCTGCGCCGGGACGTCTGATATTCCCGATTCTTGTGACAGTCTTGGCTCGTCATCAGCCTCAACCTCGCCGTTCACGTTCTCATGTGTAAGCGACCGCCTTCACATTGTTTTATGGTTAGCCCCGGTCTCTGATCGGCGTTCGGTCACGATAGACTATTACTACTACGCAACCGCTGGTGGCCAGAAGATATGGGTAGGTTTCGATTCAGTGCCGCTGGTGAAAACCTTTATCGCTGACAGCCGAGGTGATACAGTGGAAGAAGTATTTGACCACGATGCAGATCACCCAATTCGTTATTGATCTGTTTGCGGTTTACTTCGGTAGTGAGTGTCATTTGTCAATCGATCGGCTTCGAAGGTCGCTCACGGTGATCCACAGCCTACTCTCGCTTCGCCACTCACCACTGGAACATGCCGACTATCGGAGACTGTGCTGGCTCTGAGTCGTCCGCTTTGTTTGGGTGCAGTGTTTTGACCAGCTACCTGTTCTTGTTCATCAAGTTCTACGTCGATACGTACAAGAAGAAGCCGACCGTCCAACGCCCCCGGAATACAGCCAACGGTGTCGCCAACGGCAACGGTGAGGGGGTCGCCAACGGATACACGTGAGTACCCTTTGTTCTATCATTCAAGGTTTGTACTGATCGAGGTGGTGGGTTCTTGCAGCAAAAAATCTCAGTAGATGAGCAAATCGATGATACAGACCACGTGGTGGTTGAACGATTTTGTGGTGAACTTTTGAGTGGGAATACGGAAGACGGAGGACATAACCATCTATATCATTCTTTACCGTTGGCATATACCAATCCTGTAATTTCTTTTTCTTTCCTTTTAACAATTTTTTTTAGTTGTGGAGTACCGGTTGCATCGGATAGTTACACACTGACCACCTTTCGCCTTTGCAGTCATCTATTTCTTGTTTTTCACAATTTTGGGTGGTCAGTGGTAGTACATCCATTTCGCTCTTTCCTTTACTCTTGCACATTCATTTTGAAGAGATGCTTCAGGCAATTCCCACGATCTTTCCGGGTAGCGGTAATTCCAGTTGCCGAGAGACGCCGTCGTTGCGACACTGAAGTTGACACCAACCGGGTGATTACATAATCCTGAAAATGCCTTGTAGGGGGGTTCGCGGATCGCGGGGCGCAGGAGCCATGCGGACGGATTTTAGGGGTTATTCTGTTTTAATTTGATCCCGAACCGCCCGACGATTGGTCCGGTCTTGTTCCAGACTCTCTCTGTCTGAGACAGCATTGGAGGTCGAGCGCAGACGACATTGAGGGATTTGCAGATTGCTGGAGGCTATAGGGGCTTGACTCGGGATTTCTCATCTCCCACCTCGTGGAGCAACACCGTACACGTTCTCGAGTGCGCCAACAACGCCACCAACAGCACATAGAGACGAGATAATTCTTTTACCATTCACTCGCCCTGTTTGTGTCCTCTCTCTCTCTCTCTCTCTCTCTCTCTCTCCTGGGTTGACGCTCAGTCGAGAGAAAGAGTCCATCAGACATTTGTTTGACCTGACGTTTTAGAGCCGCCCGCCCATTTCTATGACTTTCCCCACTCCTGAAATATTCGACCCAGTTCAATATAACGACTATGGCAACGATGGTACCAGCAAACTTCGCAACTCCCCTCCCTCCACTACCACCGCCAACACCCCCTTCCCTCCTTCCCGTCACCCCCAATCGCTCAGCAACAGCCCCCGCCCGAGCACGACCTCAATGACAGTCTCGGCCGGAAGAAGAGGTCAAGGAGTGGCGATGAACAAGAGATCGGATATACCAACGGAGTTCTATATACCTGTCGAGCTCTATTTCTCACCCAACGCCTCCGTCGGTCTCAGAAGGGTATGTTCCTCGCTCCCGCCCCCCTTCCCCTCCTCGCCTGTTCGATTTGTCTTGTGTCAAACATTTCATAATCGGGTTCATTACTCGCTTGGACGCCTTTCCCCTCCTCTCTCCCGCTTCCGTGTGGGTGCTGACTGACCTGCATATATATATATATATATATATACGTACAGCCCGCCAGCGAGAGAAGTGTGCATGAACGCTTCAAGGGTGAGCTCGATTCCTTCCCTTTGGTACCCTACGGCCGACAGCTTTTTGTAGACAAGAGCAGTTGGCTTTCCCTCAGCAATCGCTCCAGCGGAGGTGCCCAGTGGCGAGCGGCCACGTGCAGGTTGGCAGAGGAGGAGGAAGGCTGTCAACTCAACATTTACGTCGAGGTATGTCGTTTCAGCGTGGGTTCGTCAAGTCGCCTAAAATCCGAGGGTTCCCCTTCTATTTCCAACCAGGAGGCCTTTCTGCACCAAGCCGTGTACATATACCTGTTGAAAGCCACGGACATTCGACCAGCAGATCGCTCGTTATTCGACAGGAAAGATGTGCTGGCAATACATACCGTTCCGTGCGTCTCCATCGCGTTACCTTCCAGTGGTGTCCATGGCTGACGGTTCGACAACGAATAGTGGACAGCGATATGCGGCCGTGTTGACCGACGAACCTGTCTATCTTGCGTTCTCGAATTCAGAAACCATGCACACCTGGCTCACCCTCCTGCGATCATACGCAGTTCCAGAAGTCTACGGCGCCGCAATAATTCCGTCCGAGGGCGGCCTATACCGTATGTGGCGACAAGTTGAAGTACACTGTATCTCCGCACGGGACCTCGGCCAACCAAAGCCCCTCGAGCACTCCAGACCCTCGGGAACGAGACCTCTGCCACCTATTCCATCCAACATCTCGCACTCTTCAAGCGGAAGTGATTCTAATGGAAGCTGCGCATCAGGCATGTCGGACGGAAGTGGGGATTACGACGTGTGGTGCGAAATTTGGGTGAACTCGATGTTGTGCGCGCGAACCACCGTCAAGAGGAGTACTGCCAATCCCGAGTGGCAAGAGAGCTTCCTCATTAGCGACCTCCCACCCTTTGAGACCCTTCAAATAACCCTGCACAAGGAAAAGAGGGGAAGTACCAGAAGCATACCCATCGGCTCCATCGTCGTCTCTCTCGGAACTTTTCAAAGGGGAGAGTATATGGAAGGCTGGAACTCCATCATGGGTACGATCACCAACGCCTCGACGGGCTCGGGCTTTTATAGCCAGGTCGGGGAATTGCGATTAAAATTAAAAGTCGACGAGTAAGCACACACCCCGCCCGTTCTTCGGTTGTTGCTGGGTTGATTGATCGTCCTCGTTACAGAGAGATCGTTTTACCTCACTACGTCTACTCCGGGGTCCTTCAGGTGAGCTTCTCACTCCCGCTCCGTTTTTCCTTTTCTCCCGCCGGCGCCACGGGAACCCGAAGAAGAGGGATTCTGTCATCAGATTCTAACTGTCCCGACGTAGATGCTCAAGTCTAGGAATTATCTTGACTGGATGAACGATCTGGGATCGAGATTGAACCTGAAAGATATCTCTACCCAGTTTATCTCTGTCGCTGTCGCGATGGACGCATTGGTGGAGAGCATCTGCGAAATGGCAAACAAGGAGGTTTCCGAAACGCCTACAAGTACGTATTTATTTGTCCTCACCCAGATACCCGAAATTCCGTTTCTCACCGCTCTTCGACCTCGGTTATCTAGTAGCGCGCAACACACTCTTCCGAGGCAACACAGTCCTGACCAAGGTATGTGCCACAAACTGGTACTTCGTCTTGCCAGGGTCCCTGATCGTCAACAAAACCCAGACAATTGAGCTCTTCATGGCCTGGTACGGCAAGCCCTTCCTCGAATCCTCCGTTGGTTGCGTGATTCGCCGGATCTGCATCGAACGTGTGTCGATCGAGGTGGACCCTTCGAAAACCTCAAAGCCAACCCGGGACCTGGAGAAGAACATCGATACGCTGGTGTATTGGTGTCGAGAACTGTGGGACTCTATCTACAGGGCTAGGTCAGAGTGTCCGGCGGAGATGAGGAGGCTCTTCGAACACATTCGGAGGCTCGTTGAGAGGAGATGCCGGATGGCAAAGACGTTCGTCGATGATGGAAGTCAGAACGACCTCCCTTGGCAGGCGGTCTCGGCCTTCATCTTTCTCAGGTTCATTGTCCCTGCGATTTTGCACCCCCATATGTTCGGGCTAATGCCGGGTAAGTCGTTCTTCCACTCTTACCCCTGACCATAACCTGAATGGTCCCCGGTGTTCTTAGGCCTTCCGGAGGCGCCGGTGCAACGGAGCCTCACACTGATCGCCAAGGTTCTTCAAAGCTCAGCTAACCTCAATTCGGTACGTCAATGCTCACATGGCGACCCCCATATCGAAGTGGCGCTGACATTCTGACATCTACACGTTTTTCTGATCTTCCGTTTTCGGTGACTGGTCCGACTTGCGACTTTTTGCCATGTAGCAAACGGTCCACAAGGAGCAGTTCATGCGAGGCGTCCGGGTCTTCTTGGCCAACAGTCGGCAGGCGATGATTGACTACATCTTGGTCGTATCCACCTCCACACCCGACAAATTCCCCATCCCTGGCTCCCCGGGTGGACCCGACTCTGATCGAAATGAACGATTGCAGACGATTGAATCCCTCAGGTTCCGGGGCGCAAACATGCCGCTGTTGAATCGGGAGGCCATACCGCTTTTGCCGCATCTGCTGGATGTGCCTAGGCACTTGGCTGTGATCTCGTCCGCGATCGTTCGGAGGTCGAACGAGTTGTTGGCCAGGCACCCGGCCAATGGCACCCCTATGGATCCGGATCTTGATGAATTTGTCAACAAGTGCCTAGAGATTGAACAACAGGCCTTGAAGCGTGTCAGCAAACTCGCGACTCATGCGAGGGAACAAAGAAAACAAAGGGCGACTACAAACGCCGGCATGGTTAGCGCGACCCCGCCTCCACAGGCGAATGGGATCGCGCGGCCCTCGACCTCTGGTGATTCTTCCACCACTATGATCAGCCAACGGCCGTCGACAGCGACGAGTGTAACGACCCAGAAGAGCATGAGCAGTCTGAAGAATGAAACACGACCGTCCACCGCAACAACTCTTGCCGATTCAAGGCCGACCTTTGGATCTGTGGCGAGCAGGAAGCGGCCATCGACGGCGCAAGAGAACAGGAACGTGCATGAGGTTGCCCCGCTACGACCGCGGTCAGCTGGCCGAACCTTTAGCTCCCCTTCAACACCGATTAGAAGGAGCGCAGAGAAAGGCGGGTCTCCCCTTCGGAGTGTAATTCAAGCACCTGACAAGGGAAATGTCAAAAACCCTCCCAAGCTCCTCCGCCCCATCCTCAAGCGCCCATCTACCGCTCCGTCCCCATCGCTGGTCCCCATGCTCGCGCCTACACCAGAGATCCCGCAGATGCCTCGTCTACATTCGAATTCCATGTCGCAAGCTGCGGGCCGGAACGCGTTCACTTCCATCATCGGTGCGCCGAAGAAGGATAAGGAGGTTAAGAAGTGGCTGCCTAGGTTCTCCGCCGATGATACGACACGGGGATACGTTCCAGGTTCGGAGAACACCGGCAGCCCAGGAGGGGAGAAACGAAAGGGTTTTTCCCTTCGGGGGTGGTTATTGCGGAAATGATACTCTTCGTTTCTATCTCCGTTCCCGTCGCGCCAGTGATTGCATCTGTCGCTTCCTTCTATCATACACCCTCCCCCCCCCTCTCTCTCCATTCTCACACCACAACATACACACGGATACTCTCAGCCCCCTTCAACAGGTTCTTCTAACCCCCGGCTATTCATTACCCCACTCACCATTCGCTCTTTTCAAACTTTGGTCTCGAGGGGTTCCAGTTGGCTTCATGCATCCAGGGGAGAGGGGGCGTCACGTCTCCCTTGTTTCCGGTTTTGCTCCATTCGATGCTGTTATCTGTCGATCCTTATCCCTCTGTGTTCGTCCTGTACTAAACCACACCCGCATTTTAGATTCCCCCTCCTCCCCCCCTCCCGTTTGCTACATGTATCACTCATCTCCACACGGTTTTCTTCTTCGGCCCCTCGACTCCACCCCGATACGTTCGTTATCAATTATTATGGCGATTGCGATTCTTGCGTTGTCCCCCCCCCCATTCGTTGTGACGGAGTACACTTTTCATGCGCATAAGTTAGGTGTACAATATATATATGTATATATCCATGTAAGGTGTCAATATTTAATATTTAACAGTGGGTGGTATTCGAAGAGTCCTTCCATCTCCTCCTGCATCAGCACGTGTACCTCGTATAGAGTCGTAACATCCAAACACATTGAACAAGATAACGCCACCTTCACGCCCCGAACGAAAAATATAAGATTCTCCGGGTGACCATACCTCTATCCTCCACTTCCCGAACCGAGAGGATATCCGGGAACACCCATAATCGATGGAGGATGTTACGAAGGGGATCTTGTCAACGTTTTGGAGATCAATTTTTGGACCTCCGCCGCCACATCTTCCGATGTGCTTCGAACGGTGACCCTGCATAGCTATTGTATAAATAAATAAAAAATCCAGTGTTTGGTGCTTAAATTTTCTTGATGAGCGGAAGCGGCGTACCTTCGCGTCCTGATTCGGCTCAAACCTTAATAAACACCCAACTTTCCCATCCACGAACGTGTGCAAGATCCCAGCACCAACAAGGTTGTTGAGGTTCGGATCGATCCCGTCTAGAAGGTTTAGTCGGTGGCCACCGATTACTTGGCGGTATTTTTGCAGATCCAACCCTCCCTCCTCAGTCAAGGTTATCGGGAAGATAAGCTGTGACTCCCTAGGAGGGCCCCCAATAAGCTTCCACCGTTCGAAGAAGTCCGCCTGCCCAAGGCTAACATGCTCGAAGAATTTGGTGATTAAGATGGGTAATTGCAGCGTCACAGATTGTTGGGAGCCCGCCAAAAAGGATATGCTGAGGTTCGGTGGTGTGGAAAAGAATTTTTTGCACTCGACTTGAAGCAGGAGATGTGTTTGCGCCCGCGGAGCGATGGTGCTTGGGGGCAGTTTGGCGAACGATGCGGACAGCGCGTCTGGGTCCGATACGTGGACTGTAGCGGTGAACGATGTTAACGGCACAGGCACTTTGTTGCCCATGTATATCGCGAGTTGGCCATTATGACCTTGGTACCTCGACTTGATGCCGATCTGCATTTGAATATCCTCGTACAAAACACCATCCGCGGAATACGTGAGCTTCTCGAACCAGCGGTCGATGTTCGGCCCTGTCGTGAGCCGAGGGGCAGCCGGGTTTATGGGTTTCGATAGCTGAACGAATATCGAAGACGGGTCCGCAGCCGCGGGTGTGTCGTTGGAAGGGGACGTTAGGTCTAACCCGGCGAGGGAGTCCATGATTTCGTTGCTGGTGTCGGCCCCCCCAGTGGTGGTACCAGTGGCTGGTTCTCCGGGAAGGGTCTTCTTGTTCGCCCGTTGTGATAGCTCCCGTTCTAAGTTGGCCTCCTTGCCGCCGTGGACCCAAGTCCTCTTGTTTTCTGTATCCCCCAGTTTCCTGTTCAGCCTGCCGATTAACGCACTCTCACGAGGAGGGAAGGGCGGAATCTCCTCGCAGACGTTCTGCAGGAGGTCATCCTCCTCGGGTCGAGAAGCAAGCGTGTAGTACTCGCAGGCTCGCTGCTGGAGATCGACGTCCAGAACGTGTCTATACCGGTCGAATACGTGGAGGAGATGACTTTTTATCTCCGGGAAGACATTGACCCATTTTATATACGTCGAGAGGAGGAGAGCCCGGGTGGCAGCTAAGCAGAATTGGGATTTGGTGTGAAGAACTTGGAATTGTTCTATGGGGCTGGAACCCGGCTCATTTGCGATGAGGTGACCGTATTCCCCAAGTATGTAACCTGGGTGCAATATCAGTGCAGTCCATTACAGGGTCCAACGATCAACCCCACCTCCAATTTTTACCAAACTCTCGTGTGCGGTTGGAGTTTTCAGATACTCCAGTGTAACCCTCGCAGCGTAAGCCTGTAAGTCTTCCGTGTTCGTCACGATTTGGATTACTCGATACCAAACTTCCTCCCCAACATGGTCTCCAGCAGCAGCGATTAACTCCAAGATGGTATCGACATACCACTTGTATGAAGATGCATACTTTTCCGTCAGAATAGCGATCTTAAGTACCATTTCCTCTCGAAGAGCGTAGTCGGCGACCTTGAGATACCGTAATAGTTCTCCTACTATGGGTTCTGAGTTGTCCACATCGCACATGCTGAACAGTAGGTCAAGAGCACGCCTTCGCACAGAGATGTCCTTGTCGCGTAGTGAATGGATGATCGTGCTTTGGTGTTTCTTGATGGGATCCAGTGAGTCTGTTCGGCCTGCGAGGTGCGCCATCGTGTCCAATCCTAGATACCGAACATTTGTTTCCTTGGAGCTAATGAATCGAGCGAGAAGGACCGTAGCATTGCTAACGAGATCCGAGTTTGTATCCAGGTGAATTGCGAGTGCTATAGCCTCGAACAGGACCGCATTCTGGGCGTTGTTGTGTTGGACATTCCGTGAGGTCTCAGCACTGTTATTCATCACGGTTTGGATGACGTTCTGAATAATGGAACGGAGAGTGGGATCCTCTAACCGGCCGTGCTGAGCATATGGTCGGATGATTGTGAGGATGAAAGCACACCTGTTGGGGGATAGTATTGGAGCAGCCTGAAGAGCTTAACTTGTAGCCATGGCGTTGGAACCCTGTAATATGCGTATTGTACGGAATACTCGTGGTCTACCACCAGCTGGGTGGGATTTCGTGAGTAGGCGGGATGAAGGTCAGGGCATATTGTCATACCCGATACAGCCGATCAACCGCTTTCTGGTAACAGACCGCATACGCGTCTGGGTGATCCTGTGCCAGCGCCATGATTAGACTTGTCACGCATACAACCACACCCTAAGACGGGTGTTAGCATGCCAGAGTCTACAATCCACCACTGTTGAAGCGTACCAGGTCAGGGTCATCCATTATCGACACTATTCGTAACGCCCACTCTGCAGCTGGGATGACATCCGGGTGTTTCCGGTACATTCGAAGGAGAGTGAGAGCAGCCTTCTTCCGCACAAAATTTTGCGACGTCCTGAGGATGGAAGTCAGCCCGAGCCACGAACAAATTCATCAATCGACCTACGGTGATATGAGCAGCCTGTGTACATCTTCCGCCAGTGATTCGGCCATCTCGTTGTTTCCGACATTCGCGATAGCGTGGAGGGCCAAACAGTTGCTGATCTCGTTGTTTTCATCCAAGTCTTTCCGAATCGAGTTGACCACCAATCTGAGCAGATCGGAGTTCTCGTGCATCAACAATGTCACCGCCAGGTACCCCTTGAATACACAAATTTGCACGCGTCAGTCCAGCGCTTCGGGCAATAGCAGGGTTGGGATGGTGATTTTTGGATTTATGGCAGGTGATTGGCAGTAATCAGGCGCGAAAGGTGTACGTACGATCTGCTTCTCGCTGTATTTTGGGCTCGAAATGAGGTTTACGGCTTCCATGTGCCCAACGTCGACTTTGTAACCCAGGATATACGTGAAGATGATCTTGGCTACATATCTGTTTCATGAATCCTGAGCACTAGATCCTGATGGCGGGAGCATTCATATCGTACTTTTTCTTCTGATAGCCATCCAAACTTCCGTCTATACGGCAACTTATGAGTCGCCCCCACCGACAACGTAGGGAACCCGTACTGACCTTTGAACTTCTTTCGGATGTTCGCCATCTCCTTATTAATCCTCTTCTCCTCCAACTCCCTCACACGCGCACCGCGAATATCTGCGATGAACTGCACGCGGGATGCATTGCGAATACGGAATAGGTCACCCAGAAACCAAGGAGGAAGGTGGTGAGACACCGTCGCAAGTGAGATACGAAGAGGGGAAGGCCAGCTCACCTGCGTGAGGCCACGCATGTTGGTCGCCATCTTGGTCAAGGTAGATCCAATAATGTGGATAACTTCAGCTGAACGGGTACGTGTACCTTGGGGATTCAACGGAGGTTCGGGCTTTGCAAGTGCGTGTGTAACGTACACGACGGTGATGCAGATCTCCCTGCTCAGCCGATCGGTCTGTCCACGATCACAAAGCGAAGCTGAGAGAGGATGTTTTCCCTAATCATTATTGAGCGTATTGTAGACTGCAATATTACAACGCCAACTTTGGTGGGCTTTTTTTGTACTCTACTGGTGGCCGCATTCATAACAAGCGAGAGAACGAAAGCAACGAAGAGAACACGAATCCAAAAGGTGGAGAAGGTAATTTTGACGGAAACCGCTGGAAAATCACGGCCTGAGGCGGCTCGGGGTCCCGGGTCTCGAATTAAACGCCGACCCAATATTATACGGTGTTGATGTCCCACTCCTCATACTCGGAAGCCTCGACAATCCGAAGTAGGGCGAATCCACCGGGGTGGACGGCCTCGAGTTTGTCGCCGACTGCGACGCGATCCTCTCGTCACTGTACTGGTTCAGGATGTAAACCAGATTCCTCATGAACTCCTCGAACTCCCCAATCTCCGTGCTCGACAAGGAAAGGTCTCTCGCATGGGCCTGCCCCGTCTCGTCGTCCCCATCGTCGTCGGATTCTTCCTCCTTTTCCTCTGGACGAGACATGACGATCCGCCCGTGCCGGTTACGCTTCGCCATAATGATGCCCTCGTAAACACGGAGGAAGCAAAGGTCCATAGCCTCCTTCAACCGCGAGATCTGGTCCAACGCTGCTTGATTCCCAATAACCGGTAGCCATTCGTCACACTCCAGTCCGCGTCCAGCCACCTGGATGGTGTGCGCCCCGAATAACATGTACGACATTGGGTCCAATCGTGTGGTGGTTACGATGAACTTCTGCGGGTTGCTCGTTACAACAGAAATGTTCTGTCTCTTCTCTGCAAATGCGATAATCTGCTTCTCCCGCGGAGGAGTGTTGTCGGGTGGGGGCATTTCTTTCTTCCGGTGGTTTACGCTCGATGGATGGATGAAGACTTGCTGTAGAAGGTGTGGTCGCGTCAATGGATCGGAACAATTGAAGAAAAGGGACGATGATACCTTGTCCTGGGAGGTCCTATACGACTTCTCACCCGTCCTGACCGCAAAGTTGGGTTGACTCGCCGCGGCGATAAGCGCAACGAGCAGCGGAGTCTTTTTCCGGTTGACGTCCAACTCGGGAGGGACAGTCACCTCCCTCCTCCTGCCCGTCCATGCCTGTTCTGCCATCCCCGTAGAAACATCGATCACACCCGCATGATACAAGCTCCGCAACAGGTGAACTTTGATCTTCTGGATCATCAACAATGTCGGTTTCGACAAGAAGTTGTTCGAACAGAACCGGTTCGCGGACGTATAATCTCCTCGCCCCTGCATTTCCCACCAAGCATTATACGCCTTGAGAATCGCGAGGGCATCGGAACGAAAATCGGAAGAAGTCCAAGAGTTCTTGGCAACCGCGGCTTCTTGTTTGAGGTGCATCGGTGACACGAATGGGTCTCGGTTGGTCAGGATCGCGGCGAGGGTGAGCGCATTATCGAGACATTTGAAGAACGCTCCCATAAGCACCAACCGACCGACTTGTACCTCCACTGGTAGCTGTAACAAGACCTTTCCGAGCGAGGTCAAGTTCTTCTGCGGATCCAGAGCTCCGACCATCGTGAGACCCTTCATCGCCGCTGCGACGCGTTCCGTGGCTGGGGGTTCAATCGCCTCGGAGAGTACATCCTCGACGGATATCCCGGGGAAGTTCAACGCCTTCACATGCATCACTATGTTCGACAAATCCACCCGCTTCATCTCCACAGTCTGGTAGGGGTGTAACTCCGAGGCACGCTTCTGGCTGATGATACCGAAATACTCTCCCGGTCGGTGCCTTCCCGCGCGTCCAGCCCTTTGGTTCAGGTTGGAAGAACCAACCCAGGCAGAAACAAGCGACGAGATATGTCGTTCGGGATCGAACCGTTGTTCCTTGATCTTGGCCGTGTCGACAACATACACAACGTCTGGGATTGTCACGGAGGTTTCGGCGATATTGGTAGCGAGGATTATCCTTCGGACACCTTCAGGAGGAGGTTCAAAGACGACTTGCTGTTCAGCAACAGGGATGGTCGAATGCAGGAGGTGGATGCTCCATTTGGTTTGATTTCCAAAGTTCATTCCAAGGTTCGATGCGGGGTTCGTGAGGTACCGATGGACACTTTGGATTTCGTCCCATCCGGGGAGGAATGTCAAGACGTGACCGTCGTCGGAGTTCCTCAAGACATGAGCGATGGTGAGAGCAACGAGGGGGGCGGGTAGCTCCAACTCATCCCCTCTGTCACGTCCGTCCTGAGTGGGTGTCGAACGTCCGCTACCGGAGCGGCTTGTACCAGGGGTTGTGATTAGACGAGGGGGCAATGTCTGGTAGAGCTGTAAAGCGGCAGGACCGAGCTCGTTATGCACGTACTTCGCGACAGAATCTTGAGCGAATGCCTCAGAGGCGCCGGGGATCGAGGCGAGCTCGGAAATGAACTGGTCTAAGAAGTACTTCTCGACGGGGAAGGCGCGACCGGGAACCTCGATAACCTTCGAAGGTAGACCTTGGTCGTCCGGGAAATATTGTTGGAAGAGGGTGGGGTCGATGGTGGCGCTCATCAGGATGACCTTGATCGGTTTCCCCTTGGCCTTCCGATCCGCGAGGAGTCGTTTTAGAACTACGAGTAGGAGGTCCGTGTCGACATCCCGTTCGTGTACTTCGTCGACCACGATATGCGTTACGTCATTCAAGGAATGTCCCTGCGTGGAGGTACTGGAGGTGTCCAAGGCAGACTGCATCCTTTTGAGGAAGATACCTGTCGTGCAGAATGTGACGGATCCGTGTTCCTCTGGGAGCTGACTTTCGAACCGAACCTGATATCCGATCGAGGAACCAAGCTTCTCTCCTCTCTCCTTCGCCACCCGTTGGGCGACACTAATCGCGGCAAGTCGACGAGGTTGGGTACAGATGATGTTGCACTTGGATCCTTCCCCCCTGTCGATATAGTCGTCCAAAATGAGCTGAGGGATTTGCGTGGTTTTTCCGGATCCAGTGGCGGCCATACATATAGTCACATTGTTGTCCCGAATGTGGTTCAACAGCTCTCGAGTGCGAGTAGTAATGGGGAGAGCGGCACGACTGTTACGCATAGACTCCATGACGGGGTCAGTTAAAAATTTCTCTCGCCGTTCTACTAGGATCTTGTCTTTCTCTTCAAACGACGGGAGTTCTCGTTGATGGCGGGAGGGTGGTTGGATACCAGGAGCGCTATGCGAATCGTTGGTGTCCGGAAGGGAAGGTCGTAGTTTGAGAGCGTTCTTGTACAATGCGCTCTTCTTCATGTCCATACTCAGCTCGTAGATTTCGTCCTCCAAGGACTCGCTCATCGTGCAGTAGACGGGAGGGGCCATGCCGAGATCTCGTCCTGTCTTTGCTGCCGCTAAGAATGACTTCCAGAGAGTGGGATCATAAGCTTCGAGGTAGACGGCGACGTCGACGTAACAGGTCTTTTGGGCCAGTTTCTTGGTAGATCCGCGCCCAAAACCGATTCGGCTTCCACCAATTGTCATGACAGCCTCCCAAATGCTACCATGTCGCTTGTTGGGACCACTGACTGTGTTGTATTCAATGTCTTCTTTACCAAAGCCGAACTTGCGAGTGTAGTAGTCGATGAATTGACGGGCACGATCGTAGTCGACCTTGGTCTCTTTGTCGGAGAGGGTCCCCTCGATGTCCTGTGCAGCGGGTTGGGAAAGGGGAGGTTTGGCGATCTTTCCTTGATCATCCAGCTGGGGTCCGAGACGGGAAATCAGTGATCCAAGCCTTGATGCACCGGACAGATTACTCACCAGACCACGTTTGACGAGTTGGTAGACGGCTGAAAGGGCCGCTAGCCTCTCGGAATCCCTCTTCGCGGGAGCGTCTCCTTCGCCCATTACGGACGGCTCTAACCCAAGCGTAATGGTAGATCTATGGAGAATGCATCAGCCACCAGACTATGACATCACGAGGAGAAGGTAGATGATTAGTAGAGGAACGACAAAACGCACCTCCAAATCCTCTGTCCGTTCAACGTACCCTCTCTACACTTGAAATCCAAAGGTGCATCCAGGACTTGGTTCGCAAAGTTTGCGAGAGAGTTTTTGGGATTGTCTGCAATGGGGGTGGCGACATCGACATCCTGGTACGTCTGCTTGACGAGATTCTCGTCTCTGAGGGGGAGTTCGAGGGTATCCCTGTTTTTTTCTCGGTCGGCGAAGCGAGATCTTGAGTTGTTACGAGAATGGTTGTCTCTGTATCCGCGGATGGAGTTGCTTCTATAAGAGCCGCGGCCAGCGGGAGAACCGGTGCGTGGAGAGCCTGGTGTGCTGTGTCCGGGGTGGGATCTAGGTGATGACATGGGTTGGTGGCCTTGGTGAGGGGAGGTGGACCGCCGCCTGCGCTGGGATGAGGTAGTGGGAGAATCCGGAGCTTGGTGAGGCGCGGAGGCGGTCTGGGCGAAGGGACGTTTGAGCGAGGACGGGGTTGGGTTGTTGGTTTGCATTAATAACCTACGCCTGACGGTCGTACGAAAGCAATGCAGCATTCCAACCGACAAACCAAGCCAGGGACAAAGGGCTCCCCTTACGAGGTATTCCGGACGTGACGCGGTCCGGTTTTGGCGTACAGCGCAGAGCAGATGCACGTTCGGACTTGGTGGACGGAGCGGTTGGACGGAAGATGCCGACACCCATTGGAGTGGACGCAAACACTAACTCTAAACCTAAATTTCTACCATGCCTATCACGGAGGAGCCCAAGCCCTTGCGGTATTTAGAATATTCTGCAGGTACCGGAGCTTAATGGCAGAAGTCTGCAACTCTCCCCACCGACGTCCTTCGCACTGTCCTTCCACCTCCCGCATGGTCTTGTTCATCGTGTCTGCATCGCAGGCGTGTCAAGTTTTAGTGTGCACCAGTGTAGGTTGAACAGACCTTGAGTCTCTGAAACGACGACATCGACTTGCTCCTGCGAGGTGGCCTCATCCAACGCCTCTCGGCTCTCCATGATCTCCATCAACAACCCGGGGTCTTCCAGCGTCTGTTCCGATTCAGCGAGATCGACCCCTTGCTGCTGGAGGATGTATTCTGCCCGGAGCACTGGATTCTGCAAGGTCTTGAATGCGTGATTCACCAATGAAGACAGATCTGCAGCAACAGATGATTCCGCCTGTACCTTTTGTCGGAATGTAATATTCATGATTGGTTCCGACAAACACGCACCTCGCCCTTGGCAGACCACGCATCAGGGTGTACGGTCTGTTGCAGTTTCCGAAACCGACGTGTCAGCTGCTTGCCGTCTACCCTGAATGGGTTGTCGACCGATGGCAGATCAAACATCTCATGGTACCTAATGTTTGACGGAACTCTTGAGATGTATGAACATTTGGGACACGCTGGGAGCGGCGTTGGGAGAGCAGAATGGCATTTGGGACATTGAGCTCTTCTTGTCGCTGACGCAGTCGACAGTAGTCTTCGACGGATCGCAGGCTGGAGTGCTGCGCGCATGAGTGACGTAGGTAGCTGGTGAAATTTGGGTGACATAGCGCCGCCTGATCGACATCGACCGCTTGGCCCACCCCAATGTCCACTTGATCCCTCTGCACTCGTTTACCATTCCCTTGCTCATTCCACCATGGCAGACGTCTCTGCTTCATCCTCTTCAAAGCCTCTCCTCCCCCAGTTTATGCAACCTGATGACGAGCCCACCGCCGCAGAGCCAGCTCGTCGAAGGGCCAACCCCCAGAAGACGTCTCTCTTCCCCTTCCTCTCTCGCACAAGGAAACGATCCGCAAAGAATCTCGAGAGATACTCGAGCACCGAGGATACGCCCAGCGTCGCCTCGACCTCGACCTCGTTGCCACCCCCGCCGACCAAAGCTCCAACAAACCCGCCGGTGGTTGATGAGTGGCCATTGGTGGCCAGTGTTGAATCCGATGTCCCCGAACCAAACACGCAAATCGAGCTCGAAGGGTTATCGGCCCCCCTCGAAGACGACTCGAAGGATGTCTACCGTTGGGCTGTGGTTTATGAGAACCAACGCGGGTGAGTTTTCCACTCCCGCCTGCTTGGGCATCCTCCGCCCAGTATCACATCATACTGATCTACTCCCGTCTCACTTTTCGATCCCGCCTCACTTCTTCCAGGATAACCGTATTTTCGATTCCCTACTATTCTCACCTTTCCCTCCTGCCCTGGGACCCTCCCTCCTTCACTCTCCCTGACACCTCCGGATCGTCGGACGGAAGGTTCCACCACGCAAAATCCCACAAACCAACCATTACGCTCTCCTCCTACCCACTCCCGAATGGAGACTGGAAATGGGTCAGTAAGA
>Ga0307517_10000445_pt1 | contig 70871 bp, 91 predicted proteins | sample 23_EM_MG_FD_194515 | JGI IMG/M metagenome (GOLD analysis project Ga0307517, IMG submission 194515) | Populus trichocarpa ectomycorrhiza microbial communities from riparian zone in the Pacific Northwest, United States - 23_EM | ecosystem: Host-associated > Plants > Roots > Unclassified | place... | reverse complement strand
GAAGAAGATGGAGATGGCATCCTCTCTGTCGCGGACAGATGCCGTGGAGGGCAAACTACTCAGGACGGCTTCCTTTGCAGCATAAAATCTGGTGTTGCTCTACTCAAGTATCGATTAAAATGCTTACAGCGCAAGAGTGCACAAATATGCTTACATCCAACCAAAAACTTTGGTGCAGTGAATCCAACTGTTGTCGAAGGAGCTTATATTGCAGCTCGTACTCGTTAGAATCGCCATTTGACCCTGGCTTGAACTCTGATAAGGAGTAAGGATGTCTCAGGAGCGGTGCGGGCTGAGAGGGAAGGTCGTCGTAGAGGATTGGGCGGATATGTGAAATGGGATCTGGTGGGCCTACCAGGTCGTACCGAGGAGAAGACGCGAAAAGGGTACGTGTTTTGTGTCCCCTGTACGACTGCAGGAGAGTACGGCGTGATATCCTTTGAGCATACATGGTAGAAAGTATTAACTAGGGGCGTAAAAAACTCCAGCGAGGTAATAAATTATGTAAATTAGCAGGGGTGATTTTCGCTAAGGGTAAATAAGGTAAATAACACAGTAAATAACATCCAAAGTGCGCTGGTTGCGCAAGGTGGAAAGTCGCCCAAAAAGGCTGGAAATGTGGGAAGCCGGAAAAATAGGTCCCACTTTCTGGCAAGTTGGGTCAAATTCAGTGTGTGGGAACCTCGGCAAGTGCTGACAAGGTCGAAAGTTGTCACAGCGATTTGTCGGTCAATGCGTATTCGCCTGATGGCAACCAAATCGTCTCTGGTTCTGACGACAATTCAGTGCGGGTGTGAGATTCAAAGACTGGCAAGCAGTTGAGGGAACTGCGAGAACATACAGTGGTTCCGACGACAAATCAGTCACGAGGTTGATTAACATCAAGTGGGACAGGAATTAAAATTATGTGACACGATATGAATATATTTGCTCAGATGCGATTTTGACTGGGAGCCTTGAACATGTAGGGGAATCGATCCAAAGACAGCAACTCACTCCAGGCTTACGCCAAAAAATTCAGCAGCATTCATGAGGCTGGGTATGTGCATGGTGATATCTCCGAGTCGCTTGACAACTTTTGTGAAAGAAATGATGGAATGGTTTTCGTTATTGATTTAGAGACTTGTCGACGCTTGAGATAGATGCAGAGAACACTTTGATTGATTGTCTAGATAGTGAATATATTGGACAGGGTTAGGGTTAGGAAGAGGAAGCCAGAGTGGCCAAGACAGGACAGGAAAATATTTAGACAGTGCATGGGCCAAAATCCACACAAGCCGCAGCTACCCTCTGAGGACAAGGTCTCTGCGGCCCATAATCCCTGCCATCAAGTTAAGTATGAAGTTTCTCTGAGGGCACCTCTCCTTTATATATCCATGTCAAAGCGTACGGACAAGTTATGCTGCCATTTCGTCCGCATTCGGATCCGATCTATTCAATAATTATACATATAGTTTCTATTCGATGGTCTCGCCCGAGAGAACCTGTTGAGAGAGGAGTTCATCAGTGAATGGTGGATCCAACGACAGAGACACCTACTGTTTTACCAGTTTTACTGATTGTGGCAAGAGCATCGTCGTAGGAAATAGCGCCTTTAACAATGACCTCCTTCTTTTCTAGACTGACATCGAAGGAGGAAATGCCTGAAAATGCGTGTGGATATCAAAGTAATACCAAATGCTGGAGACTCACCGCTTTCAGCGTTTTCTTTTGCTTTGTCCAAGGCACGTTTGACAGCTCCCGAGCATCCTCCACAGGACATCTTAGGTGATCAGAATAAGGGTCGATGACAAGCAGCATAAACCGCCTACCTGGACCTCGAATTTATAGGTGTGTTCTTTTTCGGTAGCTTCGGGGACGGCAGCAGCGAGGGGGACATCGACGGCAGCATCGAGCGGGACATCGGCAGTTGGCAATTGAGGATCCATGTTAACGGCGCCAAGCTGTGAGATCGCTTATATAGTCACCTGTGCTGCGGTGATGGCCGTCACCTGGGAGATCGCTGTCATTTTTCTGTGGCTATATCAGGTCCTCCACCGTCGCCGTCTTCGTCCCCCGCACCTTCCCGACTCGCATGGCATACTGTGTATCGTCCCCGACGCTGACCTCTACTGGTGTGGGCACAACGCGCTCGGAGTCCACCACCACCAGCCGTTTCGTGACGACGCCCCCTGGCTCCGTCTTCACCTCCGTGTTCGCAACCTGTTCCACATCAACAAACTCGACTATTTGTGCAACCACAAGTCGTGTTGTCACCCAGCCGGGAACTCCCTTCACCACCACCGGTCAGGTTGTAGTCACCGTCGACGTGCCATACACTTATAGGACCACGCTATATGGGTCTTCTTGCACTACTTCTCCGGGTGCGGTCGTTACTCCCTCTATATACAGCCCTGTTGTCTCCACTGTTACGAGTTCCTCCGTTTACACCTCCGATGGCAGCACCTATGTCACCGTCGTGACATCCCTCTCCTCCGCAGACCCCCCGCAATCGACCACCGACACCTCCCCGTCGCCTTCCAACAGCTCCAGCGGAAACACTAACAAAAAAATACCAGCTATCGTCGGGGGTGCGCTGGGGGGAATAATCGTCCTTGCCTTATTGACTTTCGTCGTTTTTAAATACCTCAAGAAACCACGCATTTCGTTCGACAAAGAAGATTTCACCCCTACCAAACAGGATCAGGCATCATATCAATATACTCCCGTTGGACAACAAGAGACCCAAACAGTTGCCCAGACTTTCAACGACAGTGGTCCTGCCAACTACGGAAACGACACGGGGGCATTCAGCAATGGTGTTGCAGGCGGAGATACTTTAACCCAATACACTGGCGCCACAAATAATACTGTTGGTCCGACAACCACCGGAAACGAGACTGGTTTGCAACCAGGTATTCCGGGTAACGATGTTATGTACAACGCACCAAGCCATGGCCCCATTCATCAAGTCCCAAATCCGTCCCTGACGCCCCTGGTTGCTGGTGCGGCTGCTGTTGCAATTGCAGGAGCTGCTGCTAGACCGACCTCGACATACTCGTCTACCGGTTACTCGGATCCTACTAATCAACAGATGCCTTATCCCCCCAACATGGGTTATGCCCCCTCTCAGCAATATCCACCCCACCCATCTGTACTACCATACCCTCAACAGGAGCCTTACCAACAGCCTTATCCCCAACAGCCTTATCCTCAGCAGTACCCTCAGCAACCTTACCCTCAACAGCAGCCTTATCCTCAGCAACAATCTTACCCTCAACAGCAACCCTACCCACAGCCTTACGGACCACCTCCAATGCAGCTTCAAACACAAAGATCGCTCAGCCACCACCTCAGCGTCGGTAGCACCATGTCCATGTCCACTTCTTCTGGCGGTATTGGCAACAGCACTGGCCCAAGCATGGACGCCATGCCTTCGCTCGTGATTCAGCCTGGTCAGATATACCCTCAACATCAACAACCGTTTGGACAGCAATCCTACAGAGAGTCCTTGTCAGGTTCTCAATCGGTTGGTTCTGCCGGTCCTCCTGAGAGCCAGGTGTTACAAGTTAGAAACCCCGGGGCTGATACAACTGTCCAGGATTCGTCAGCTGGTGTCGTTGTTACACCTCCCCCATCGACATCCAGTCCGCCACCGATCGACGGCAAAGGCAGACCCCTCGACACGGGAGGGGAGAAGGCAGCAATGGTCCATCTGGATGGAGGCGCGTACGGTGAATCGTCCACCCCCGCCCCTCCTGCGTATATGGAGTAAAAAGTTATTTCCCATCATTTTTATTTTATGGACAGACAGACAATTTTTGTATATATTATTATATATTGCCCCTTCTTTCTTCTGGGATTTATATCATACTAGTTCTTGGGGTCATTTTTTATTCAAATTATCCGTTCTCTTGCGTTGCATCTTCGTACCTTACTGTCCCAAGTGTTGTCCGTCTCGAGTTTGACACGCTTAATCCCTCATTCAAATTCATTTCGGATTATCCACTGTCTAGGATGAATTATATTAGGTCATGATGTGCAACAAGTTAGCGAGTGTGATTAAGCTCTACTGTCTCCTCAGCAGCAACAGCTTCCCAACCTTCAGCTGCTCGAGACCGACCCCTCAGTTTATTAACAATCCCCTCTACCCAGGCTGGAGAAACGGGATGGTAATAAGTAGAGAAACATCACAAAATGAAAAAGGGCTTACACAGGATACGTGTTCGTCCGTCATAATCTGATGTTGTTTGTGTCAGATAATAGACCGGAATTCCGGAAAGCACGAAGGCTAAGAAAATATCAAGTCAACACAGTACCAACGTTGTTCATATGAAATAGTCATACCCAAAGCAGCTATGGCCTCAGTCGGAGCAGCTGTGATGGGCATGCAAAGCAGGAATATGGCAACCTACACGGCTGTTAGACGAATCGATGTCAGAGTGGACTAGACTCACAGCACAAAAAGTTAGAGGTGTGATTATCCAAGTCTTGTAAGGTCTGAAAATACATAATTAGCCGGAAAAAAAAACCGAAAGTAGAAGGACAAAAAACCTCTCAAGCATTGGTTCCTTTACTCGAAGTATGACAAGTCCCAGTACCTGATAGACAATAAGCTTGACACATCCTTCATTACCAACACTTCTCACCGTTAAGAAATAGAAAGCCCACGCCACAACAACAGAAAAATTGATAAGTGACCTAAACCCGTTCCCAACCAAGATAAATCCAATAGTAATAGCCGACTGTAATAGCGTTGCATTCATAGGGGTACGTCGTGTTGGGTGTAATCTTCCAAAGACAGCCGGGATATATCGTTCTCGTCCTGCTGCGTAGACCAGACGAGCAGAGGTATAAAAAGAACCTGTGCATTGTGTGAAGCAACTCTGGAACGTACAAACATCAGTTACATACCGTTCAAGGCACCGAAACAAGAAAAAGCGACCATAAAGGCGAATAGTGCACCACCTATGGGACCAAACAATGCTCGTCCAAAATCCATGGCCACAGTATTGCTAAGTCCAACAGTTTCCTGTGTCGTTATGTAGAGATGTGTCGTAATGAATTGAGAATCTAATCAAACTTACCTTGTCTAAAACAACAAAGTAGGAGACATTTGCCAACAAAAACAACAACTATTATCTCATATAACACTGTGAACAAATGAGAGAAACGTGTGATGCCCACCGTAACAATTGCCATGCTAGAGTGAATTACACGGGGAATGTTTTTGTCCGGTTCGCTGATTTCACCGCCGACATAATTGGCTTGATCCCAACCATCAACGGCAAAAAGACCTGAATACAATGCCAAGGAGTACGCTGAAGGACTCGTGCTTGATTCAGCAAACAACGGCTTTCTGAAAGAATCGGATTGCTTTCCACGAGCAAGTTGCACAATTCCAAGAACAGTGACCAGTAACTTAAATACCCATCAAATCCAGTAGTTGAAAAGAAAATTAAAAATCATACGAGGGAGGAGATCTATCATTGCAATGTGAGTCGAGATCTTCTCATATAAAGGGACAAGGCACCTTGAAAATAGTAAATACCACTGCAACCCTTGTTCCTAGCTTCCGTGCAGCAATACAGATAATGGTGATAGCTGCGACTGCCCCGACAGCAGTAACCTTGATGGCCCACTGAGGAATACCGTCTGGTGAGACTTCCTGTTTCGTTGTATGCCAAAATATCCTGTTCATGTACTCTGCGAAGATGAGCGAAATCACCGCATTACCACCTGTTATGGATAAATCGAATATGATAAGCAAATCAAATGGGGGGACTCTACCAGGTTTGAGTGCAATGATAGCTGTCCAAGCGAAAAGGTAGGAAACAAGCGGACCATAAGCATATGCAAGATAGGCTTGTGGACCTCCGTTTAGTGGAATTGCCGAACCAAGCTCGGCGAAACTACTTGCCCCTGTCCATGCCAGCAGTCCAGAAGTGAGCCACACTAACAAACTAGCTCCTACGCTATGGGTGTTTGCCACGACGACGCCAGGAGAAGAACTAAAGGAAGGTGTTCGTGTAGCCCAAGAAGCAATTCCGAGTTGACACGCACAATATCCCTGACCCAATCTGCATGCAATTAGGTGAGGTCTAACAGATGGCATATCAACCACGTACTTGTAAGCCAACAATTAATGCTATACCTGAAATAGAGGAATTGTGAAATTGCTTCGAACTACAACACCGAATCACCTACCGTTTATTAGTCCTATATTCTTCTCTCCTCTTTCGTCATGTAAGCTGCCTGCTTCAGTCACACTTGCGGTCAACGGTAACTTGTGTGGGCAATGAGAAAAATCACAACGGTACGAGCTATACAAAACACACTAAATCATGTTGGAAATCAAAGCCTGATACTGAGTAAGACCTTCCAACATACGAATATCAAGATCCTAAATTAAAGAGTGTTGGGATTATTCCAGCTCACCGTCCTCGTCGTGAAGTCATGTCAGGGCCTTGAGAAACCTCTAGCGCTCGTAATGAATCATCAGATTCTGATGAATGTCGTGGAGAGAGTGGTGGTGATTGTGGATATGATCTGAGGACGACATATTCTTCTCGTGCACGAGAAGACATCGAAAGCCGCGACAAACCTCAAAATGGGGAACGTTGGGCATGGCGGTCGACCGGGCCGACGACACAATTATAATTAAGTACAGGTTCATAGCAGTAAGTAATTCACTTCAATTTCAATCTGACTTAAACACACTCTAAAAGTGCCTGAGCAACTACCGCATGAATTTCATTGCACCGAGTCCGACAAGAGTCCATGCACTGGATGACAAAATTTATAATTGAAATTTGAGTGTATAAGTATAACTCACAGCGAGGGCATCACTGGGCGTCATGCAACCCGTTTGCCAGACGCTGTTCACCGTTTCCAGAGCAGGTATACAGGACAGAAAAAGTGTTCCCACTGCTGAACGTGCTTCCTCTTCCGTGGGATCTAACCAAACCTCACTGCCTATCAAAGCCTGCTCAAAATCGTAAGTTCGAAAAGTAAACGACAAGAAATAGAAGGCGCACCGCTGAACAGGATATTACAAGCCCAAGAATTTCTATTCCTGCGTCTGCCAGAGCAGTGGTGGCGGCAATGGATCCTGCTGCTACACATCCCTCCATACCATCAGTTTCAATGACGGTTAGGTAGATGTCGACAGTAGACTTTGGAAATGTTTCCAGACGGACAGACGCAATAATAGCCTGGTAGATGGCCGATGAAATTGATCGGTCTTCAGCGTCCTGTCTTCATCCATGAGAAAGCATCGAGAAAAGTGAGATCTAAATACAGACGCGCATAGGTGCCCTCCGCCGTAAGCAAGAATAGGGAGCAAACTTTACTTCAACGTTCAAACGCCCTTTTTCATGAAAAGACGTTGACTTTGATTGACGCGGCCCATAGCTAATCAGTTTGGAGGTAAAGTATACCCCTCCGTGATTGACAATGACTCACACGGCACAGGCAATTTTCGTGTTCTCGGCTTCAATATAGGCCGAACCAGTGGCTTGGCTAATCAGTCCTGGCTGCAGGACTTTGAAGACGTTATTAAATCAAAGCGAGATTGAACATTCCAGCCTCACTAACAGATCGGACGAATATCTGAAGGAGCCCTGCTTTTTCTAGGTTTGCCAGGGATCCACTTTTCTGCGACTTCATCCATAAATACTGGCGAAATACTTTCCTCTGGTCCGTTGAGCCGGCGACGGTCGAATGTTGCTTGCGCCATGCCGTGTGCTTGAGAGATTAGGTCGGAGCCAAACAAAACACAACTTTTTTATGGTTAGAAAATCAGGCTCAACTTCTTTTTCATATTCACAAGTCGCTCGTATCCATGAAAGTCTCTATCTCTCTCAACAAACTAAAACCTACACTACAAAAACATTCTGTTCTGCCACCAGCCTTCGATACTGGTGAAGACGATGGTGAACTTGACCGAAACAAATTGAACGGTCCGGTTGCTCATGCCGCACAATCTTCAAAGGCCATGCAGAAACGTATTGCTGCTGAAAAGCAGGTAGACACGACCGTCTACCAATATGATGAAGTATGGGATAAGATGAAAGAAGCAAAGCAACGCCAGCAGCTTGCTAAGGAAGCGGATGCAGCCGCCAGAAAGGTAATGCAATTGCTGCTACCTTCATTGTCAAGCTCACATGTTTTATAGCCCAAATATATCCATGGTCTCCTCGAGTCAGCTGCCACAAGGAAGCTGGATCACTTACGAGCCGAAGAGAAAATGATGCAACGCGAGCGTGAAACCGAAGGAGACCTCTATAAAGACAAAGAATCATTTGTTACACAGGCATACAAAGACCAAATGGAGGAGGTCAGGAAAGCTGAAGAAGAGGAACGGAAGAGAGAAGGTGACTATTTTATTTGCCTTACATGCAATTTTAAAAAATCTCCTCCAGAGGCGAGGAAAAAAAAGGGAGGCGTGTCAACGGGACTGACTCATTTCTATCGACAATTGCTTGAAGACGAAGAAAAAAAACACCAAGAAACCGTAGCTGCTACAGAGAAACGTATTATCGGACCACAAACAGGTCCCAACCTCACGATTATCAAACCACAGGATATGGCATTGCCAGATCTCGACCTCGCAAGGCTCGCAAGAGCTGAGGGCAAACAAGTTGAACTCAACGACGATGGACAAATAGTCGACAAACGAGAACTCCTATCGGCCGGCTTGAACTTATCTCTTCCTAATACACGACAGCTGGGGAAACCTAATCCTGCCACCGGCCAGCCTTTACCATCCCAAACAGTGCAGGACCATCATCGCGCGGTCGGCACAGCTGCCTCACGCAGAGAAATCAACGAACGCCGTGCCAGAGAAATAGAGGAACAAATGGCCGCGGAACAGTCAAGAGTGGAACAACAGAGGCAGTTAGAGGCCGAGAAAGCCACACAGCGGGCCATTGCGAAGCGGAACAACGAAAAGGATGTCGAGAGTGCCCGCACCCGATTTCTGGAGAGAAAACGACGAAGGTTGGAGGGTGCTCACGAACCTCAAGAAGCTAGTTCATAACATCATCCTCTCCCAGACGGGCGAGTGTAATGCCCTGAAATATATTCCACTTTTAATCTGATTTATCTCGTTAATAGGCCGCGTCCTCGAATTTATCCGCGGGTGCAGTTGTCACACTCTGTTCCCAATTGTTCCCCTTGACATGCTACCAAATTATTGAAAGCTTGCAACACAACGTGTGCCGCTGGACGATGAGCTGGCTTCTCGTCAACCATAGGCGCCACAATATCCATTAATTCCGGAATCCAAAGTCCGGATAACTAGCCCAGGTCTGTCATTGCCATGTCACAGGTATATCTCACCTACCTTGGAAGCGCGTAGTATAAGGACGCCGAGTGCCCAAATATCGACTTTGAAAGGATCCACCCATATCAGAGTCTCAAATTCTGGTGGAACCTCTGTTGCCCTGTAATTTTCAATGCAGTGCAATTGGATTGAAGGACAGAAGCATTGACTCTGCTCATAATCAATACAAGCATATCTGCCTTTGCAATCGGTCACTAGGTTTTGGAGAGAAATATCGAGATGTGCTATATGGTGCTTGTGCATGAAGGTTATGTGCTAGGATGAGAAAGAAAATCAGCAATTATCCAACAATTATGCATCATCCGACTCTACCTCAATGCACTGTTGCATGGCTGATACAAAATGTCGAAGACAACACAACCTAGTCACAATATGTGATGACCATTCCTCCATGATTACAAAGGCACAATCGTCTTGTGTATGGGTGATTATGTCAAGAATGGCTGCAGGTGGATCTTCAGATACTTTTCATCATCTATTATCACCCGAAGCAACTAACGAATGACGTGATTCAGAGGTTCCTCTCGTATGGACGGGCACCATAGAGCCGAGATCACTTCATGTTCCCGACTACGGACGTGAACGGCCTTTGCGATAAACCTTTTCTTGTCAAATTTTCTGGTTCCCCTGAATAAACGATCAGGCTGCCGCCCGGGAATGTTGGACTTCAGAATTCAGATTAGTTTCGAGATGCCTCACCAGACTTGGGTCATGGCAAAGGCCCCCATCATTTACACCACACCGATGCTCGTGTTTCCCAACGTTCCTTATGATGTCAAGACAGAGACCCCGCGTACAGAGGAGGTGCTGATACTTCTGCCAAAATGGTTTCAAGCGCTGGTTATGTTCCTCTTCATCTAAGGTCGTTGACGTATGGGAAGACCCCCAAGAAGAACTGGTTAGGTCCCAATCGAGGGCTTTTCGATTTTTTGCAAAAGGGTTATCCAGTTGATGTTGTTGCGAGTGCATGAATCAAGAATTGCCTGGCTTCTGAAAGGGCTGATTAAATACCTTACTGACATCGAGCTCTCCGAGGATCCGGCTGGACCCCTCAAATGGGGCGACAAGTCTGTTACAATCCTTGGGAGTTTAAGCACACGAAAGGCAGAAGCACCGGACCACAAGAAATTCCGACCTGTATGGAACCTTATTCACATGTTATTTTGGTGAGTTATGAGAAAAGACTTGCAAAGTAGGATATGTCATTGTAGATACAATGTAAATTTTGCAACTAGACCTTCCAAAGTAGAATATGATTCTCAGTCGTCATCCCCATTCTTCCTGTGCATCTCAAGACGATGAGCACTTTCCATTAAAGATTCTAATTTCTGCCACTCCCTATCAATAATTTGCCGCTGGTCTAACCATTCACAAATTGCATCTGCATCCGAGAGGTCATCCGGGGGTTCTATGCCATGGGAATACGCGATTCGGTGGAAACCCCCATCCAAGGAGCTGCGAAGCTCTTCCATCTCTCTTGAGATACACTGGAATAAATCATACTGCAAAGTGTATAGGTGGTGCTTCGGCAAATGACAGGAGCTCACTCACTTCCCAATGAGAAAATTCGTGATACACCCTAGCTCTTCTGGCACAAAAACGACCCAAGTGGTATTCCACGCCTTCGTCGGAATCGTTGTCGTCAGGAAACTACATAAAGGGTTGATATCAAGAACGCAAGAATAACAAATTCAAAATTACAGGATCAAAACCCGAAGGATCATATCGAGAACCCGTCAGGCGGCCAATGAGAGTTGACATTCTACCGCCCAGATGGCACGCGTCACAAGTGGGAACTGCAAAGTCCAGCCGAGTCAATTCAAACTCTGGGTGTCTTTCTAATCCATTCTTGAAAGCGGGTTTCCAAACCGAAGACGCAACCAGAGAGTCCCTTATACCCAGGAGTTTTCTCCGCATTACTTTCAATGGTGCGGAAAAATACTCGTCATCTGGAAAATGATTATAAACTTCCAAGACGGAATTCAAAAAGCGTCATCAATTTACCAGTAAATTTCTTCTTCATGAATGATGACCTTCTCTTCGGCGGTCGAACCGCAATATGAACAAAGAACTGGAATATCTTTTTGAACTGATGAGATAGATCTTGATGGGTTTCCATGCTGAACTCGGCTGGGAGTTGAAAGACATTGTCATCATCAACTATGAATTTATCAGAGGATTCGTTTGAGCCCGATTCTTCGTCTTCCAAACTGTTTATTGCAGATGATGGTTTTGCGCCCTTGAACGGGGAGGAGGGACCCTCGTAATCTACCCATTCGTCTGGCGTGCTTTCGTTTTCTGAAGGTGTGTTCGTCTTGAGTTTCCGTCCTACAAGCTTTGTGTCAGAACACCGAGCAACGAAACTTCGTCCACTAACGCTTGAGTTTCTCGAGATTCTTTTGATAAGATGATCTCTTGTTCCGAATCCGTAGCCTAGACTCTAGAATATCTAGATGAAAACATTGGAATTCATAGGACGAGATGAAGTAAAATCCGAAGATACCTTCTTCATCAACCTCGCCAGCCAACTGGTCCACGTTGTCAATATCAGCAATGGTATCCGAAGATCGACGGTGTAAGCGACGTCTCTTCCTTGGGACTAAATCTTCAATATCAGAATCATTCTGTGATGTGGAAGCTACTTGAGCAGGTGGATTTGGTTCTTCGCTTGGGCTTTCGCTTGCAAGACGCGTAAGACGTTTCTTATGTGTTAACTTGGAGGGTCTAGCGACGTCTTCGTCCTTGCTGGACACACTTCCGCCATCATCAGAAGAACTTGAATGGGCTGTTTTTGCAGATATCTTATTGATAGAATGCTCCTTTGTGTTTCGTTTCGCCGGTTTTGGGGGATAGAACAACGTCGTTTGCTTGAATCTTTTTGAATCCTTGACTTTCTTCGACGGCATTGGAGAAGGTCGATTCGGTAGAGGCCGGACCGGAGACATCTCTTTGTCCTTGCTCATGAAGTCTGTTCGGAATGACCTTTTGCCCATTGACACTGATTTCACGTTCAAAGTCAATGACGATGCATCCGATGGAGAATTAGGATTTTCTGGAACTTCAAGTAGACTCCCGGCTGTTGCGTCTGGGCATGGGTCTACACCAAGTGTTCATCCTACCGTTTTATCTTCTACCAACATTCGTGCACGGAATGAAGCAAGAAAACTTCTCTCGCATGTCCTTCTTCAACTTGCGAACCGTCGCAAACCTCCGGCCGTTTTGGATTCCCCTATTCAAATTCGTGAAGAATCCAGCTCTGGTGCCTTGCCACCGACGTTGAAGGAGACCGTCAAAGGCATCCAGCTTGAAACAGTTTCTCAATTCCAGGAGGACATTTCAGACGATGTACAACAATCCTTTTCCACTGATGGTACCATCAACCTCGTAATACAGCTGGAGGATGTTTTGGCTACATCGATTGCCCAAGGATGGAAAATTTTCGATGAAAGGTTTGTCGCGAATTCACATTTTTTAACATGATTGCTAACCTACGCGGTAGTACTTCGTTACAAGATGATATACTTGAGGATGGCTCTAAACTTGGTTTCCGACTTTCGCGAAATAGTGCTAAATTTGGCGCCAAACGTTCACGTTCGTCGTCGCCGAACAAAAGCCATCTTCATGTGCCAGAGCTGTTATCGCTCTGCATATATATTCTCGGATCAATCGTTTGGGAGGACTGTCGCTACAAAGTGGCTTTACCTCGACCATCACGGCCTCCCAATACTTTACAGGTCCTGATCTTGAATATTGCTCGATTTCTTGCGCATGCACACCACCATGATGCACAGGTTATATCTCAAATTGCTTTCGCCATGATTCCCGCATTCTCGACTTTCGACGCCCAGATGCACCCTCGTCTATTTAATTTTTTCGAATTGAGTATTATTCAGCCTGTGCTTTCCAGCCTGAAACAACTGCAGGGACAAATAAATCCCGCTTCGCTTGAAAAATGTAAGTACTTTATGACCCAGAAAGTGCATTTTCTGAGTGTCCCATTGACAGCCAGTGACCCTTTCGATGACAACATCCCACCTCCGGTTTCCATCAAAATTGAAGAGGTTCAGAGTGATGAACACCCACTGCAGGAATCTCATTCGTCTGCGAGTGCAATTGGTCGAATTCAATCTGCAAATCTCCCCCATCAAGTTCCACAAATATATCAGCTTGCGTTCATCATTCCACCCCTGCTGAGTGCTATCTTCGATTCAATCGAAACTCGCGATATCAATGGTGATCTCGTTATTCCCTCACACCTTCTCATCCTGCTCGAAAGTATGACGAACTCAAAGCCGGATCTATACAATGACCTTCTGGAGATTACCGCATTTCGTGGACCAAGGGCACGGCGGGTCGCCATTGCGTGCCTGGCCAGATTTTGGCCAAGAGCTGTCGGGCATTCGGTAATCAGCACCCATTTCGATTATATCCAACCTCAAATTCGCCCCAACCCGTCGAGCGTTCACTTGCATCAATTCTGCCTCTGGTTCTCAGGGGTGGGACCTCCTGGGGCTAATTTAGACAACACTCATGACAATTGTGGATCGTGCTTGCAACTTATAACAGGCTTTTTCCTACGCTGCTCTCTGTGTTTGACGTCAGTCCACGTTGACTGCTATGATTTTCCTGGTGGCAATGCTGAGGTACAGTATTCAATGGCCGATGGTTCTCAGCTGCAACGCATCGCAATGTATCGCTTTTCATACATTCAACCCAACGGAGGTGCTACCCGGAACGCAATAGTGACTGAGGGGCACCTTCTACTTCCCACCAATTGGTTTACTTTGTGCCTCTGCGTTGTCTGCCGGCAGCCTTTGTGGGGCGTTCATAATCAGGGTTTGAGATGTGAACGGTGTTTCGTCCCGTTGCACTTTAGCTGTCATTCGTCAATCGGAGATCGTGGAAACTGCGGCAAGTTCAAGATCACCTCTAGTGACATAACCGTGGACTGGGAAACCTTGCGCCAATCTTGTCTGGATCGTTATCCATTTCTTCTTGCGACAAAGGAGCGACTCCAGGAGAGAAGCTATGAAGAAATTTCCATTTATCGGGATACCTTGCGAACACAACTTCAGATTCTTCTCAGCGGCGTGGTCATGGGCTCTCTAGTTATCTCCAACGCGAGAACTACCAGTATTCCCGAATTCGAGATGCAACGTGTCGTTGAGTTGTGCGATCTGCTTCTGGAGTCCGGGTTCCTTCGTTGTGGATCATCGACAAAGAACTACCAACAGCATACGGGCAATTCAACAATGTCCTCGGCCATGTTTGACCGTTGTTACCTGGAATATGTGACTTCTTCGATCAAGTCATCATTTCCTTCAACTTTCCCTACGTCTTCATCACTCTTGAATGTGGATAATTCTTATGATGACTTGGACGAATCTGCGCAAACACTCTCCTATGAATGTGTTCCCTTGTCACACATAGGAAATGTTTTGGCGACCGATTTCGGGGTGCACGATGATGATGCCGCTTGTCTTCTTGTCAACCAACTGCAACAACATGCATTTCTCGATAGAAGAGATTGCCATTTTCGCCCATTCATCAACCTCGTCGAAGAAAATAACGTGGAATGCATATTTCCACTTCCTCTCGGGATTGACCTCTCGGTAAATGTGGAAACCCTTATTTCGACTATTGAATCTTGTCTGGAAGACTTAGATCTGACCACCAACGAATTTGGGTTTCTCTTACTGACACGACGATTTTGGCCAAGCGGACTTGCATCTGAGCAAGGGCTAACTCGCTTGGCTACCAGAGTCTTGACTTGGATTTTGGACGAGGTGCGCTAGCTGGTTCTTCGTGAGTGAAGTGCTTATACTCGACTAGGACGAGAAACTTGCTGTCGTCCTACGTGAATATGTTGCTAAGCGAAGAGATTTGCCAGGGATGCGAACCGCAAGTCATTCTCAGATGTGGCCTCCACACCTTGATGGGCGCCTCAATTCCGCGAACCCTTCAAGCAATGGCGGAGACTTCGTGGTTGCGCGGAGACTCATCATTTCCCGCTACGCATCACCTTGGTTGCTGGAGTTCCATAACCTGGATTCTGATCTTTATGACAGAATAGCATTCCAGACCTGTTTGCAAATGGCGACTGAACAAGATTCGGACGCACGGCAACAACTTGAGAGTCCAGGACAGGTATGGTAGATCATATGTTATCATGCGAGTTTTCATTTTGTCGACACAGACCACGAACCGGAATGAAGAATTGTTAAGGGGCATCATCAAGTTATCTTCGAGTTCGGTATCATTCTCAGTTTTCGAAAGCCTTTTGAGCCGAGCAATCAAGCAGATAAATACAGATGTAGATCAAAAGGTTGACCTGTAACTTCAGCTCTGCTTACGGGATGACTAACCGTGACCGTAGCCGAGGCCCTTTCTGCACAAGCTATTTTCCAACGAGAACGATGTCAATTTTCGTGGCACAACAGTCCCAGATGCAGTCTACGTTCAACAAGACCGACAAATTTCGGATTCTTTTAAAGTCCTTGATTTAGCATGTAAGCAATCTCCAGAAGGGTTATCACAGTGTTTGGCGATTCTTCCTACACTCATCAAATCGGGCATCACCATTCCAACCTCGTTTTTTCGGGAAATCCTAGAATTGATTCGGCCAGCTGACACTAGCTTTCTTGAAAATTGCAAACTGTTCATTAGTTCCCTCACTTTTTCCCTCTGGCTTCGTTCCCTTGGCAGACAGGATTTGCAGCCAATCATTGCCTCACTGCATTCTAGACTCTCACCCCAAATCTACGACTCCTTGTTGACGGGGCGATGTACTTCTGTTGCGTGGGTGGCCTTCTCTTTATGCAGGCTCTGAAAATGGATTTATGTTTTATAGGTTGTCTATCATCCGCTATAGCTTAGCTGGCTGTCTTCTAATTCACGGCTGCGAAAGGTCGAGCATTGTCACCCATAACTTTTTGAGCCAAAATGAAGTTGACGCCTTATTGTCTCGGTATGTGTTACTGTAGATGTATGGACCTGGTTCTGAAGTGTTTGATTCTGTATCAGGAGGAGGTTGAATATCCGAGGATCGGAGGTCGAGGATCCTATCTATATCGAGCCGGTTATCCTTTCTTCTCTCTTGCGGTATATGGAAAGCAACCTCGACGAGATATCATGTCTCACTACTAAATTTTTTCATTTATTCATCGTTGAATCGCGTTTCTTAGAGGCGTTTGAATTCGACAACTTCATTGTGCAAAACGTGAAATTAATTGCAGCCTGGTATGCTCTCCACCACTAACCGAGCGGTTTCAAACTTCTTTACCTAGTGTATGGGCGGCATATGACCTACAAAGAGACGACATCGCGACTGTACGGACGCAGCTTCTCATTCGTCATCTAACGGTGGATGCGTTACCATTTGAAGAAATTATCAGTGTCAGTAGCGACTCTGCGACCCACACTGTTGAGCAACGGTGAGTGAAATGTTGCATTTCAGTTTCGGCTCATTTCGGGACAGGCTTTCAGCAGTTAATCGCCTATTCCGCATTGTGGTGGATGTTACAAGTCCAGCATTCGCTGTGGAGGGTCGACAATGGCGTTCAAGCGTAATCGGAATATTCCATCGTTACTTCTCGGCCATGTGGATGGACTCAGCAGTAAGGGTATCGCCAAATCTTCTCTTCTGATAAGCTCAGCAGCGAATTAGGAAGAAGTCCGATTGGCTGTGAAAGTTTCCTCGGCAACATTGTTACCCGCTCACTTTCACATAATCTCTGAGTGTTGGAACGAATCATTTTCGAAATCTCCCGTCAATGAGCGTATTCGATTGGTAGGGTTTTTGATTCAACTGCGACCATACTTTCCCGCCTGGAAAGGTGAGCATATATATATATATTGCAACTGTTAGGCCTCATCATGGGTAGTTTTATCTTGGGAAGTAATCATTGAGACCCTAGCAGAATATGACAACTTCACTGGCCATATGAATTTGCTTAGTGATTCGGTATTTCATCGTTTCTTGTCGTACGGTCAACTAATCTCATTCCAACTCCCAGGGGACGTCACAAAAAGACCAAACTCACCTTATGATGATCACGGACCCAGACATGGATTATCTTCGTGTTCGTTTCCTTATTTAATTACGAAAATTCTGTTTAGTGACATCTCACTGCAGGGTTCCGTACTGCATCTCAGTCTGCAGATGTTGAGCGATGGTATCGAAATTGATAGCTTTTATCTCATGAAGCTCAAGGTCCAGTTTGTGCGGTTTATGGGTTTCAGCAACATCTCTGTTATGCCCACCCCTAATCATCAATCCCTCTACTTAAAATTTGGCGACATCGGGGAAATCTTCGAGATGTCCTTTTCTTGCATTGAACAGCTAGTACATGTGGTGGATTCTCCGCATGTAATAGGACTCCCTCACTCTGCCCTTGGGATTGCCAACGAACATGATGCTAAAACTACCATCGTTCTTGTTGGTTCTGTATTCGTCGACGCAACGTTATGCATGGTATGCACGCTGCGCGACTTCCCTTCATTGCCAGTTTTGACCCTGAAGAGCCTCCTGGAATCGCTGTATATCATCATACAGAAATACGACTTTGAGGATGCTCTATTCAGGCACCTGCAGCCCCTCTTACGAAAGGCGATCTTACGCATCATGGGACTCTTGTCAAAGACTGCCATCAGCTACGAGTTGCGGTTGCTATCCCTCACCATCGCTCAGACCACTATCAGGCGGTTCTACACTTTCCTGGGCTCTTCTGTCCCGTACGTTTCCGTTTATCGCATGTCGTCCGACACTCACGTTCCCCTAGTGTCATTCTTGATATCATAGTTGCAGAAGTTGCAGCCCATGGTCCAGAGAGTCAAGACCCTCTTGTGGTTCAAGGAAAGCTTTTCATCGGTAATACAAGTGCCACGTAGGTTCCCTTCGTTCTCATGTCCTGATGTCTATTCATTTCATCAAGATTTTGTCACCATGGCCTACTATTCAGTTTGATGAGGGTGGGTTATGTCTCCAATTCATCCTGTATTCCATCGTTGACTCTGATTTAAGCGACCCTTACAAGCGGACTTCTTCCGTGTCCTCAAGCACGTGTTCGTATCAGAAAATAAGGACTCGAAATCCCCAGACCTTGTATGCGAGGCGTTGTTGCGGGATACTTTTATTCGTGTAGCAGATGCAGAGCCTGCTTTGCTACAGATGCTACTTCAGAATATTTGCACTTTCATGGAAGAGGTTTATTGGCAAGAATACAACGTTGAGCTTGTTAACTGTCAGTGTTTTCTCCCAATTTTCTGGACCATACCTTTAAGCTAGCTTCGCAGTTGTTGGACAACAGCTCACTCTGATTGCAAGACGTATGTCGGATGGGACCTTCGAAGGGGCAGATCCCTCTCCCCTCATCTTGATTTCTTCTCTTCTTCTCTTGCGCAACAAAAAGCAATTCAAGGTGACTTTATGTGTCACTTAAAGTCACCATTATACTTACCGTTTGTAGGAACTTATTCCATATGTTGATACTGTTCTCAGAGCATCACTCAACAGACTCAACGTCGGTCCGACAGTGTTGACTAGACTTATTCGAGCTGGATTGCCAATGCAGACCAGGTCGAGTAACTCTTCAGCGTCTGGTGATATAATATGCCTCTTGGTCGACATTCTCAAAGATGGATTGCGAATGAAAACGAAGATGTCTCCATTGACGATAAGTTCCCTTATAGAAGTATGTTTCGCGTTAGCAGGGTTCCAAGATTAACCACCGTTTACTAGGCCCTGCTCTCAACAGATTTGTATTTCGCAGTCCAGTTTCGAATTCGGGGTCAGCTCTTCCAAGATCTTGTCGATGACTCGTTCATGTTCTTGCAAAATCATTTATGGACGGAAGAGAACATCGACCACGATTTCAAAGGGGCCACTGCAGCCGCGACTTTATTCTTGAACGAAGCGAGTCGGAGTAATAATGTGTTTCAAAAGTTTATCGAACCAATCCCAGAGGTTTGTCCGTTCATTACATTTAACAATGTAATACCGTGACTATCTATAGAAATCTGGGCGGGTACCACTCAACTTTCGTTCGTGGAATATCCTGCTCCTTGCCACAATGCAAGAAGAAAAGGAGGACTGGAAGTCAACGTTATTGTCTCACTTCCATGGATTCAGCAATCTCTTTGCAAACGTAATGAGGTCATACTCGAGTTCTGGGGTTAATTCAGTCGTGACTGCCACTTCCGACTTAAACTTATCCCACATTGCCATGAAGCTGTGGCTGATGCTCTCTGCCTCTAGTTCTCAAACAATATCCGGACAGGAAACTGTGGTCCCACACATCTGGAATGATCTTTGGTTTGCATATGAGGGGTTCTTGGACGTGCTTGACACGGAGGCGCGGGTTGGCTTGTACCCGGTACGTTTCATTGATAACAATTCCTCATTTCCTGATCATGCTACCCTGAAAGACTCTAATATCACTCGCTGCTGCTTCCGTAGCGGACCTGGTGATTTACATCAATACTCTCAGATCAGAATTGGCTTTGGACAGACACATCCATCTAGCAATTCTACAGCGAATGAAAATGATTAGTCGCGGCGATTCATCGTCTAGTAAAGTAGGTCACATCGTGATGGTTGTTGGCGTACCTGATGGCGATTTATTTGGAATAGACAGCTCGCGCAATACAGAGTTTATCTGAGCCACCACCAGAAATTGATAGGGCTAGTTTCTTGGACCAGATTGCAAAGGAACTCGTGGCAGCGGAAAAGATACGGATAGCCGAATCAAAAAGAATAGGTGATTATGGTAGGTTGATTGGGGGTGAACGGTTGCGAAAGGAAGGGAGATAAAAGTCACCAGAGATTTATGCAGCGTGTAGAAGTTTAAATAAAATTGCAGGTGCAAGTGTAAAGGTGTTTCTATGCCGTTCTGAGCTTTGCCTGTTGAGCCTTCCTTTGTTTTTCTTTGATCATGGTTGACCCAAGGAAGACGCCAATAGCTGTAAGACCTAGAACCAGGATGAATGCAGGAAGTCTGACCGCCCATTCTCGTGGAGGGAAAAAATTATGGATTGAATTGGACGAGTGGAAGAACGGCTGAAAAGTCTATGTCAGGGACAAATAGGCATATGAGACCAGCAAACGGACCAAGAGCATCGCCCATATGGTGTAGTAAGTGAACACGCTCGACGCTGTGAACAGCATCAATCCACCCAGAGCTTTGTCGCTGACTCCCTATTTGAAAAGGGATGAATGATAAATGCGAACATCTTTGAGAAACTGTACCATCTCGCAATATGAGTCTACTGTCTGACAGTGACAAGTGGCAAGTTGAAGAGCGTCGTGGTGACACGCCTCATGTGACTTGGAGATAACCACAACCGCGGTGGGCATTGGTTTATGGAGGCACATGCATTCGCATCGTTAGCGCACATCCGAATCCTACTTATTCCTGTGGGATTGATCCCAAAGGCGGTGTTCGAGATCTATGTAGCTGAACTCCGAAGTTTTGCTACTCTCCGGTTGGCAGATATTCCCGCTGAGACGAGGGATGGCAAAGGTGCCGTGCCCTGAAGCCATTGTGGATTGTTTCTTACCCTGTCTTGCAGCAGCTCGCTTTCTGCCTAACCCACTTTCTTCAGGACATTTACATATCAGCTATCCGACCCACCCGCCGCCCCGATCCCATGCTCCTCTCACCCTTGTCCGACCATCTCACTTTCCACTGGCAGTCATAGCCATCGCTACTTGTTCGCAGACGGACGTTTTAAAGTCTCTTTTTCACCAATTCAATACCACTCTGTCAGATCTCTTTCCGTTGGGGTCTACATATCCTCTTGTCCGGAATTGCTTTGTTTTTGAAGAAAATGAGGGGACGTTAAATCTTGACACTGGCGAGAGTCTCCCAGGCCTCACTGTAGTTCCTCACATCGCAAACAGGAAACTTCATCTTGGTACCCTTCTCGGTGTCCTTTGCTCCCAAGTGCTTACTGAGCTTGGTGTCATGGTTTAGTCATTCAGCTACTTCTCGCTTCACCTAATTTGACGCTGCACCAGGTTCAGGCTATGGAAAGTCCAATTGGAAATGAATACCTCAATGCTGGGTTGATGCCATCTCTTCCCCCTTTGTCGGAACTCCCTTCACCTCTCAATATTTCGAGGTCAGAAGCTGACACAGGCCTTCCTTCCCACAGCAGTCAACCTGAAATATCACGACCTTCGTTCACACTCAACTCTGCCCCAATCCTGAGAAGGAATGCGTCGACAGCTGCCAATGTCAACCGGAAGTCAGCCCTGACCGTTCAAGCACAAAAGAAAAGAATAAGCACAATCGGGACAAGTTCCTCCCCTGGACGAATGTACAAGATACTTGGGGATTTTTTTCTCCTCGCTGGTCGTAGTGAAGATGCTTTGATTTGGTACAATGAAGCTGCGCAAGTCTTTCGAAATTCGAATGATTATCTTTGGTTCGCCTGCACTTGTGAGGGTATGGCGACTGCGACTATTATCGAAGCCTGGTCAATTGGACAAGGATTGGTAAGTATTTAAATGTCTTTTATTCGTGTTTGGTCGAATCGTCCTGGTTCCTAGAATACTTCAAGTTCTGCCACCAAAGAGCCCTGGAGTGACATCTACGACAAACTGCAACAGGCCATCACTCTCTACCAAAGAAATCCGGCACCGGAGGGAGAACAAATGCATTCGTTGCTATCATTTTTATATTGCACTTGCGTATTGAGGCAGGCTTCACTCTTTTTTGCTGTTTGGTCAGCCAAAGGATGGGGACCCCTCGCCTTCTCGACCATGTTACAACCTGGACTGAAACCGTATATTCCTCCGACCATGACAGATGACAGCGATAGCAGATGGTTGGTTTTGGAACGCCTCACCTCGCTTACTGGAATATCACGCTCAACCATATCAGGGATTTTGGGACAGTTGCACGGACCATGGCTGCTGCATCTGGGGCAGCGAGAGCGAATTGCGGTGTTGGAAGCTGCAGCCAGCTTATATTCCTGTCTTGGTTATCATCGCAAAGAAGCTTATATACTTCGAGAGGTCCTTGGTTGCCTTTTGGATCTTATGGTTTGTGGAAGGGAGGAGGATGGGCTTGCTCAGACCCCAAACATCCCTCAGAGTGCTGGTCTGGGTATCCACAACGTACATCCCGTGCCAGGGACCGACTTAGGCTCTGTTGCCGTTCGGTTAAGCGAAAGCGTGTCAGGAAACGAGAGTATTCTGAGGTTGCTATCCCATATCTGTCGAGTTCTAGGTATCAACCTGGAGTCTGTTGGATTATCTGATGCTACTGAGACACGGGCTCTCGAACATCCTTCTTCACTTGATGATTACGATGAAGATATCACCCAAGAGCTTAGGGAACCGCTCGGTTGGCCCGAGTTGCAGGTTGGTGTTGTACGCGAGGCTGTAGCAGTTGCGGAAGCTTTACCCGGTATTAGCCTTCTCTGTGTCAGTCATGTCCCATAGTCTAAGTCATGCTACAGATTTTCCCAGCGTAGCTCAGTATTCTTTGTCGGCGCTGAAGACTTTACAGATGATTTTGTCCCCGGGTGACCAATACCATCTTTACTCCACCGCAACTAGGGCATTGGTGACTGCGCGTCGGCGAGGTGATTCAAGGTCAGTAGAATACTGGTCTGGTCGGCCAATTATAAGCATATCCGTCGCGTCGTAAGTCTTCCTGTGTTATCTGTGACCTTGACTCATATATTCCCAGTCTCCCTAGTATTCGGGTTCCCTTGGAGAGGCCACGTTCGATGCAGCATCAATCTCCTGAACCAATACTAAAGGGTATTGATGACCCATTCTTGTACAATCCAAGGAAGGTCGCACTTAAAGTATATTTCCTCTACTCTCCCAAATCTATATCTTAAGTCTTAAAATTCCAGGGCCAATCGCTAGTTGTCCAGAATGAGGTCCTAGAATTCGTAATTATACTTCAAAATCCTTATATATTTGATTTGGAGCTTCAGCAACTTTCTCTGAGGTAAATATTTTTCTATCTTAATTGGCTTTCATCAAACTCATCTCTTGGTAGTACTTCGGGCGTGCCATTCGTTTCACAACCAATGCATGTGACGATTCCAGCTGGTACTCTTCACCAAGTGGTTATCACTGGTACAGCCACCGACACAGGTACATTAATTCTTAGAGGTTGTTTCGTTCAGGCGCCCGGTGGTATCGCTCGGGAATACATCTTACCTTTGCATACAAATGAGGAAGAGGACAGACTTGCTTGGAAGCGGCGCACGATTCTGTCCGAAAATGGACGGTCCAAGTATTCAGGCCTGGAGCGTTTTCCGTGGTCTAAGGTCCAGAAAAATAAGAGGATGCAATCTTCGCAGGGTGCTTTGCGGAGTTCATTCAGATTCCTCGAGTGCAAAGTCATTCCCGAACAACCTCTCATTCGAATAAGAAGGACGTCGGTCACCCATGGCGCTTTGATGTTATATGATGGTGAAAGGTACGATTTTTTTGTATAAATTCTGAACATACATGACTATATTCCAGGTCCACCATTCGGATAACGCTTGAGAACACTTCTACGATTCCTATTGATTTCCTGCATTTTGCGTTCGAGGATTCCACAATGGGGCCCGCTCAAAAGTTGCTGCAGGAAGGGGACTTATCTGTGTTCGACACATATGAGACTGAATACAGTCTTACTCACAGACAGATATTTTCATGGAATAAGGAAGAGGCGAAGACCATTTTACCCAACCAAAACTTAACATTGACTCTCGGTTGCTTCGGAAAAGTTGGGTGGTGAGTCCCCATGTCGTTTCTTCTCTTAGTTCTTATACCGTATGTCTTCTCATAGTACCAACGGGACAATAAATATTTCGTATGCATATTCAAAAGACCCCAAACTCGAAGGGTCGGAAGTATTCTATATTCGCCAAGTCTCCTATCCGCTCATGGTAACCGTATACCACATGTTAGAATGCAGCGGAATGGATCTCTTGCCATTTCCCAGCTACCCTCATTTACTGCGAAGGGACGAAAACGAGAGGTTTCGGCACCTGGGCATCAGTGAAGATGCTGGTTGGTGTCTGTTTTCAATAGAAGTGCGAAACTCATATGGTATTCCTTTTGACGTCACCTTGCTACGGACGCAAGATGGCGTTGCAAGTGCTTCATGTACGACAACCATTCCCCCGGGTTCTGTTTCGAGGTAAACACTCCGTTTCTTGTTGGGCAATAAAGAAACTTAATCTTTTTAAGGCTGATCATCCCGATCAAAAGGATCGTCCTGGATGAAGATATTACCAGTAAACCAATTCCAACATTATCCGAGAAGCAATTCGTGGTAGCAAATTCGGGATTATCTATGGACGAGGAGAGGGCACAAAGAGAACTTTTCTGGTACCGAGAGGAGTTGTTCAGATCTGTCAGTTCCCGCTGGCACGAGGTGTGTGTATGCCAATGCCTGTTATGCACATATTCCAAGATTTCCATTAACTAGACCGGGGGATCTCGTTCAGGAGAACTATCCTTCCGTGCACAGCGGATGTCACTGCCCATGCTAGAGACACTGCGTCTGGAAATAGCAAGAATTTCGCTTTATTTGGAACTTGAAGAGTTGTATTCAGACCAGATTGGCTATGCAGGTGCCAGACAATACCCGAAAGCAAATAAATTCATTGAATTGAAGGCAAGGGTGACTAATCTCGCTCGTAAGTTTTTTTTTTTTTCGTTTGCGTCTGGCATGAGCGCTCAGGTGTTCTTAGCCTATGCAATCATATTCGCGCTCGACCTTGAAGTTTCTCCATCGGAATATCTTGTCTACGAAGGTGTATTCACTGACCTTCCCGTTGGTCGCTTGGGGAGCGGAGAGATTAGAGAAATCTCTGTTTCTTTGTGTTTCCTGTCATGTGGCCGCTTTGAGATATCAGGACAGGTTCGTGGAGTTGGCCCAGACGTGGAAGGGCGCATAGCCAGGACCCTTATGACGGCTGTAGTTACAGAGGCCCAATAGACGCATTCGCTTATGGATAGCATTTACATGTACTGTATGGACATCGACAGTATTTAATCATAGTCCGATTCTTGACTGAAAGCAGTTGAGTAGGCTAAAATGGTGCCATATACCAATCTGAATCCATAATCAGTGGTTGAGGAACTGTTAGGTCGTGTAACGCACCCTCCACCAGCAATTGCCATCACGGATGCTTTGGTATTGATAATTTCTGAATGTGCCAACACAATTGGAAGCGCAAAACCTGTCACGACAACCATAGCCGTGATGAAGCGGCCCAAATCCAAAGGTGCTGAATTCTCATAGCTGGAGATATCGTCTGAGCCGCAATGGGAGAACAAAGCATTCGGGAGAGGAGCGAGGACAAATGTCAATGCTGGGTTGTACAGTTATGAGAAACGACCAAGGAAAAGGGTAATCAGGGAGACGAACCGACAAGCAGAGGTAACCAATTCTGCCATAATGCGCAGGACAGAATGATTAACAGGAAACCAACAGCGAGGACAAATGACAGAAGAATAACAGCTTTGAGTTTGTTAGTTTTCAAAAACAAAAACATGCAGAGAGATTACTCCGTAGTCCGGCAGCCATTGGGCTTATGGTGAATGCAGAAAAGGAGAGGCGCATCGTAAATGTCACCGATGAAAAAATTATATATTACATAATACAGCTATCTTCGTCGTGAACTCGTACTTCGAGTCACATTCCGTCGTCTAGAATCAAGCAAGGGTTCTAAGGGAATGGGCTCTGCCTTGATTCCTTCTACTTTATTAGAAATGTGGAGAGTTTCTGTTGGCTTCATCTCATTTTCAGTATCGGCTGCCTTTGATTGAGCAACCTTGGTCTCTCCAACCTCATTTTCCCTTCGACTGCGCAAAATTTCGTGTCGACTTGCGGTGAGCTTCCAGTCGTCGGTGTATTGCCATTTGCGCTTGCGTGGGGTGCTTCCAGTTGGTATGTCCCCTTTAGCTCCTTTGGACAAGAGGTTTTTGGTAGCTCGCTCGATGGATTCCAGACTACCCATTGCAATTCCCTCGTAACTCGTCGCGCATGTGCCTTGGTCTTTTATCTAGAAACATAGGAGTTATAGATGGGAATTAAAGATACAATTTCGGGTTATGCATCTTACCCATGACAGAGCTTTGCTCGTGAATGCTTCTGTTCGTTCTGAGCTTGATTTCACAAGGGATTGCTCTTGGGCGTGAATGTGTCCAACATTGAGTCCCACAGCGTCTGTCGCTTCGATGCGAGCCCGCTTGACTCTCGAATGTTCTTCAAATGCTGTATTGAAAGTCAGGTTAATATAGGAGACAAACGAGAGGAAAAGGCATACCTTGGTTATAGGATTTCTTCAGCTCTTCGGACTTTTTGGTCGTCCAGTGAGAGTACGAGGAAGCTGAATCGAGGACAGTGCGCTGCATGCGCTCCCCCCCAATTTCAACGGCTTCTTGTAGTTTGCGACTAGTCTGATTGCATGTAAGAATCGGTATGCGGACCTGTCTTGAGACCTACCTGTGCTGCCTTTTTCCTTGCATCGTGTCCCTGGTTCTCAAACTCTTGCAAATGACGGAAGACCTCGTTGTTACGGTGGATCATTTCTTCCTGGTCTTGGGCCTGACGCTTACCGACGGACGCAAGCAAATCTTCGGCCTCAGTATTACTGCGTCGCAAGTTTCCTATCGACTCTCGTAGTGACTCGTCCCTCTTCTGAAAGAACTCGCCCAGAAGCCCAGAAAACCGTTGTAGGATATCGGATTGAGCCTTTTCTGAATTATTCCGTTCTTCAGTGACCCACTTTGCCAGCATGTCATTCTGCCGTTTGAGATGATTGATTTCCTGAGTGGAAAGTCTTTTGGCCAGTTCGTGTGATTGTGTCAATGCATCCCGTTCCTCTTTTAGATAAAGTTGAATTTCCGAGCAAATGGATCCAATTAATGATTGAAGGATTGAGATGGATTGGTTGAGGAGATCGATTTGCTTGCTCGTGGTATCATTTGATTCTTTGCAGATACGGGAACAAGTTGAAGCGAGCCTTCCACTCCACGAGGAAGCTTCTTCGCTGAACAACGACGTTGCTGACTGCAGTTCTTTCTCCACCAACAACAGCCCTTCGTCCTCAACGCGGTGTTGGTTCTTTATTTCCTTCAAGAGATCTCGAACCGTGGAGTAGTGAGCATTAATTCGATTATTATGACCCGAGTGTTCAATTGCTTGAACTGCAACGAATTCTTTTGTTTGTTCTTCGAGTCTCGAACGAAGAGATAGAGAGAGTTGGCTCATTTCGGCTAGCTTCTGCATCAACGCGCCCGTATCCGAATGAATGAGTTTCTGGCTGTCCGAAACAACATTCCTATTGGTTTCGAACAGGGTCTCCTTCCTCTCTGTAAGTGGGTTGAGAAGGCAAGGCCAAGTCGAATGAAAAATAAGCACGTACCGAGTTTCTCAAATAGGGCCTGGATATCCCGGAGTCCCTGAGTAGCGACACTTTTGAGTCCTAATGCGACTTTGTTCAGGGTTGTCTCGGTCTCCTGATGGGCTTGACACACTATCACCTCCTCGTCGTAGGCATTTACCGCTTCGCGTAATTCGACTTCCCTTTTCTGCAAAGTCTCCTCCTTCTGCTGAAGCTGACCCCTTGTGGAATGGAGCTCCTGTTCCTTTTGTTTTAAAAGCGCAATGCTCTGGTCGAACTCGTCTCGCACATTCCTCAACTGGTTCTCAACGATAGTCACCTGCTTCTTTGCTTCCACCAACTCTGTTCGGCGGAGCTCGCTCTCAGCGTTCATCTGATTCCAGGAATCTTCGGAAAAATAGATTCCGTTCTTCTCCCGTACGGCGAGTAAGTCCGATTTCAGGCGGTCGATCTCGGAGACATATTCCTTCAGAAGAGTGTTACGGTTCATGCGCTGATTTATTTCGGGTTTATTCTTGATAGACTTGGCACGGAGCGCATAATCGAGAGTCGAAAGTGTTTCTTCGAGATTGGAACGCGCCGGGGATATCGTTGCGATGATGCAGGTTTTTGTACGACCGCCGAGTGAGTCTTGCAGGAGACGTGTGAGTTTGGACTCGCTAGAAAGGTTGTCAAAGTTATTCTTTCGTGCGATGGGCATGGGATTCCTTACCGATATGGGACATGTTGGGTTTTATCAACCAATGCATTAATGACTCTGCCGAGAGTGAGAAGACTTTGGTTAATCATTCCGGCCTCCCTCGCCCTCTTGTTTTCCGCTCCAGAACGACCAATATTTTCCGACCCCGCCAGGTCAACAAGGTTAAGTTTTCCAACTTTCAGCAGGTCATCACCTGTGTGGTTCTTCTCTTTCAGGTGAACCGTGATTGTGAAGACAGAGTGTGAACGCGAGGAGTGATCATTGAATTTGGTCGCCGCGATTTGTCTGCGTTCGCTGCCTTTGGTAAGGAGAGTGAGGGCATGAGCCGAGTCTCGGACCGCAATTTCTTCAAGTCCCTGGATAAAAACGCCTCGTTTGTTGGCTTCATCAAATATCTTTAGACCTCCGTCAGCAGCCTTAGCTGCCATGCCCATGGGCTGTGTGAGAGCAGTCGGTGCAGAAAGGTCATTGGCGAGGAGGTCGCGGAGTTCTTCGTTGTACAGCTCTACAAAGGAAACCTTCACGACAAAGTCGGTGTATGACTTCTCCAATTCATGAAATAGGCGGAAGAGGACGCGGGGAATGACACCTGCATGTGATGAAGGATTGCCCATAGGCGTAGGAGCTAGATCACCTTGCATCGTGAAACTAGCAAAATAAGAATAGTCAGCCAGAAGAACAGATAGGTCCATTGCACTCGTACGTTTTCCCGGTACCCGTTTGCCCATATGCGAATAGGGTACAGTTGTAACCCATGAGAACCTCCGCAAGCATAGGACCAACAACCTCGTGGTAAATCATGCTCTGGGTAGCTTCAGGACCAAAGGCCAAATCAAACGGATAGGTGCGGGTGGGGGGAGAATTGAATATTCCGAGGCTTGAGGTTGGTAAGGATGTTTCGATTGTTAGACTGTTGCTTTTAGGACCTTCAATTTGAACGATTGCAGGGGAATTCTCCTGAATTTCTCGTTCAGATCGACCGCGGCAGCGTAGTATAACCTGTATGTTTGTCTCTCCTTCTTCCTTAGTCCTGGGTCGCTGGGAAACAGGGGGATCGCACTCGAGGTCGTCTGGTGTTCTACTTGAAGACGCCCCTACACCTTTCGCAATTACAGATCGCGAACGTATTGATTGGGTAGGATTTGAGTCGTTATTCGTCTTGGCACGGGAGGATGCTGGACGGCGGTTGGCCATTGTAGGCGTCGTGTGGTGGTTTCAACAAAGGCGCGTTGTTTACTTGGACGCGTCGAGTCACGGGACCGATTATCACCAGCGTCAATAGGCGTCAATGCATCTCATCAACTTACAGTGTCCCACAACTATTATCTACATGGGAAAGCGTAAGAAGTCGTCGCGGAAGCCAGCTCCCGCTCGCAAGCAGAAGGAGCCCCTTGGTAATTACGGGAATGCCATACACCCGAACCACATTGACGATTCGTTACACAGACCACGAGTTTACTTGTCTCTTTTGCCACCACGACAAATCTGTAACCGTGAGGATTGAGCGAAAGGACGGTGTCGCCAATCTAGTGTGCAAAGTGTGTGACCAGAGATATCAGGGCAGGGCCAACCGTAAGCAATTCATATTTCGATCGTCCCTACCTGACAATATATACTCACAGACCTGACGGAGGCTGTTGATGTCTATTCCGAATGGATAGATGCTGCGGATGCTGCTCAAAAGGACGAGTCTGTACCTCGCCGTCCTGTTGCTTCATCATCCACAAGCCGAGAACCCCCTGCTCCGGCGCTTGACGACAGTGGTGACGAAGAATAGATTCAATTGTAATTAATAGTTACCAATTCAGATTTGCTTGAAAACACATGCAAACAGCGTGTTCACCACGACTCTCACCTTGATAGTCTTTTGCATCTCTACCTGATCCCGACGCGTTTATGCTATCTTATTTTGTTCTCCTCTCCTAGTTTTTACCAACCATACTCCTTACAAGTTTAGATCTCAACTAGAGACTGCCCCTGATTGCAGTGACCCTACTTCGTCAATTCCTTTAACGATACCACAGACGTCATGGCGAGCTCAACCAACATCAAGGTTGTTTGTCGGTCAGTCGCAAGACCCCTTTCTGAAATCCAGGACCATTACAAACCTTCATATCAGATTTCGTCCTGTCAACGCATTAGAGCAGCGTGAGGGCGGGGATGTCGTCGTCTCTTTCAACGAGAACCTTCAGACCGTCCATCTGAAGTCAGCTCAAACGATATCGGGTCCGGAGAAGGATGGTTTTACTTTCGATAGAGTCTTTTCAATGGGAACGAAGCAGCACGAAGTCTTCGACTACGGAGTGAAAGAGTAAGCCTATTGAATTTACCACGCCCAAGCTGACTTTGCTCCTCGGCAGCATTGTGAGAGGTAGGCATGGGCCCACTTGGTGGTTGCTACCACGAAGATCTACTGATCCCCGCTATGTCAGATGTTCTGGATGGGTACAATGGGACTGTGTTCGCTTATGGCCAAACGGGTAGTGGAAAGACGTTCACGATGATGGTAAGAATTCTTTACGCGAACCTGTGTCGCTTGACTCATCTTATGGTCTAGGGTGCGGACATCGACTCAGAAGAATTGAAAGGGATTATCCCACGGATTACCGAGCAAATCTTTCAATCCATCGTGGAAAGCGACCAACATCTGGAGTATGTTGTCAAAGTTTCGTATATGGAGATATATCTAGAAAGGATCCGTGATCTATTAGCGCGTGAGTTCAGAGATTGTTTACTTAATTCTCGCAGGTCATGACGGTTTGAACATTCAGCCCAGAATGACAATCTTCAAGTTCACGAAGAGAAATCAAAGGGCGTTTACGTTAAAGGCCTATCTGATTACTATGTCAGCAGCACCAAGGAGGTTTATGAGATCATGCGAATGGGAGGGGCTGCACGGGTTGTAACTGCTACAAGTAGCTTGCCTCTGCTAATTTGCAAGTCGCGTCACTTACTTCGGTTTCAGACATGAATGCAGAATCCTCGCGCTCGCATTCAATTTTTTTGATCACGATTGTTCAACGGAACACTGAATCTGGTGCTCAGAAAACTGGAAACCTTTACCTTGTTGATCTCGCAGGCTCAGAGAAAGTTGGGAAGACAGGCGCTTCGGGACAGACATTAGAGGAGGCGAAGAAGATCAACAAGTCGCTGTCAGCACTTGGCATGGTCATCAATGCTTTAACAGATAGCAAAGTGGGCCGAGCGTCTATTTAGTCCTCCGTGCTACTTATGAATCGCGTTTGTGACAGGCAAAACACATCCCATACCGTGACTCCAAACTTACCCGTATCCTTCAGGAATCACTCGGAGGTAACTCAAGAACGACCCTCATTATCAACTGTTCTCCTTCGTCATACAACGAAGCAGAAACCCTTTCTACACTTCGATTCGGTATCCGAGCGAAGACAATCAAGAACACTGCACGGGTTAATGCTGAACTATCACCACTCGAGCTCAAGGGCCTTCTCCAGAAGGCACAGCTTGCAAATACCTCCTATCAGAAATACATTGCTGCCTTGGAGGCTGAATTGGCCAGGTGGCGGGGAGGAGACTCCGTGGACGAGGCAGAATGGACGATGCTTGGCAAGCCCGGAATAATTGCACCAGCAAAGAAGCCACCTACGTCGCCCACACCGTCAACACCTGCATCCATGTCTCGTAGCATGACCCCAATTAACCAGAGTATTGAAGGCTTGCGAACAGAGTTCGAATCCCGTCCCCAAACACCTACTGTTATTGGACTCGACAAGGATGAACGCGAAGAGTTCCTAAGGCGCGAGAACGAATTGAGTGATTCCCTCGCAGAGAAGGAGTCTACTCTTATTGCTGCAGAAAAGCTCATCAGGGAATTGAAAGAAGAATTGGCATTCCTAAAGGAGCAAGAGGCAGCTGTGAATAAGGTTAGTCCGTAATTTGTATCCATGCAGCGGCAACTGCATTAAACGACACCTTATAGGAAAATAAGATGATATCAAGCCAGCTCAATGATCTCAAGTTGCAAGTTGAACGGTTGGATTACGATAATAAGGAAGGGTTCATTACAATCGACATACTCAAGGAGCAGAACCAGGATGCCAACGCAGAATTGGACGAGCTGAGGAAACAAATTTCGGAGCTGAAGATTGCCCAGAAAGACGGCTCTTCTGCAGAAGACAAGGAAAAACGCAAACAAGAGAAAATGGCCATGATGATGGCTAAGTTTGATAGCGTGAGTTGCTCTTAAAAATTAGACTTAAACAACATTTTTATTTACTTCTCCGTGGCGCACAGCAAGGCGCCTTCTCCGAGAAGGACGAACAGTTACGGCAAATTCTCTCTAAACTTGACGGCGTGGATCAAAATTCTTCCGACCTCTTGACGCAGGGTGATCTCACCACTATCCGAAGACAATTACAGGAGGGTCAGACGATGTTGAGAGAAACAGTCGACAGACTGCGACAAAGTCAGGAGGAAAATGAGATGATCAGCCGCCGAAGGGATGAATTAGAGGCACGGGTAACAGCGCTGGAGTCCGATTATGAGGAACTACTAGGTACGCGATGCTGCCTGCAAATGACCATATTGATTCATTGTTTTGAATAGAGAAAACTATTCATGAGGAAGAAGCCAGCAATGTGGATGTAGCCGAAATGATGGCGGATCTTAAGGTGGCTATAAACATATTTGACAAGAATCTTAAACTCAAAACCTTCCTAAAAGAACAAACTAGAGATCCAGTATGCGGCCAAGCGTGATGCTCTTCTCAGTGAGGTTTCAGACCTCAAACAGCAATTGGAAACGAAAAATAGTGAAGTGCGCAACCTGAATGCATCTATTGATAGCCTGAAGAGTGTCAACGAGGAGCTCAAAGTGTGTTATTATTACTCCTCATTAAGTTTCAGGCACTGAATCACCGGTTCCACATATTAGCGTGCATTTGCCGTGACATCTGCTGGAATTGAGGGAGGCAAGAACCTTGCGGAAAGTGCACAAGATCTTGAGCGAACACGGAAAGCGATTAATGTGCAGCTTGCTGAGTTCGACGGCGTCAAGAAATCTCTCATGCGGGATTTACAGAATCGTTGTGAAAAAGTTTGTTTCCTTACATTTGTGTTGCAGTGACTCATGGATCGATCAGGTTGTGGAGCTTGAAATTCAATTAGACGAGATCAAGGAGCAATACAATAATGTTATTCGAAATAGCAATAACAAGGCACAACAGAAGAAGATGGCGTTCCTCGAGCGTAATCTGGAACAGCTTACGTTGGTTCAGAAACAGGTGGAGATTGCTTTTTATTTTGTATTCGACTCTTCTGATCATGGTTGCAGCTTGTTGATCAGAACTCTGCCTTGAAGAAGGAAGCGGGGATTGCAGAGCGTAAACTCCTTGCACGCAACGAGCGCATCCAGAATCTCGAATCCCTTCTTCAAGACGCCGACCGTCGGCTCTCGCTTCAGAACCAAAAATTCGAGTCACAGCTGCAAGCGGTCAAAGAGCGACTGGACCAAGCTCGTGGTACGTGTTGTACTCGGTCCGAATTTCCGTAACCCATCCTTTTTTCGGCAGCACAAAAAAATGTTGCGTCCTCACCCCTGAGTTTTGGTCGTATTGCAAAGCCACTGCGGGGTGGAGGTGGTGTCAGCAACTCCACAGGTACGATTCCACCTGTCGCGGCTTCTTCAGCCAATCCCCTTGCAAGGCTGCAGAACGAAGAAGGAGGGTAAGTCAATACTCTCCTGTCCATTAGTCCCACGCTCACTGTAACCTCTTTTGACACCTCCAGATCCGGTGAGTATTGTTCCTGGCATTTTGGGGTGATTGACAAATTCCTGACGATTTTTTTCCCGAAAACTGTCAGCCAAGCGTGCTTCTTGGTTTTTCAATTCTCGTTGAGTTGGTACCGTAATATTGCCTGTTTCCCCATTATATCAGAAATTCATATATATGTGCGTCATATGCTGTCACGCCGGCGCTTCTCTCAATCTGAATTCTCAGTGGGTATGTGATCTCATATCGTTGATTGGTTGATTAGCGCACATTTCTATGACGGAGGAGAGGAAGTTGAAGGAAAGGTCAGTGACTCGAAGAAAGGAAAAGAAGCGCCGATGGGTTGCACGCGACAGCGAAGCCTGGATGACACCAGATCGAATATGTCAAGCGGCGAACTGAAAGTAATTGGGATTCTCGCCACCACACTAGTCCTAATTTGGACCGCAGAAACGCAAGGTCGAGAATTTCAAATTTGGTGACATATAATTCCATAATGCCTCCTTTTAGTATCATTTTAATTCCGCGCTCAGGGCATTTCTCTTCGCCCACCTCTGGGTTTCCTTCTTCCAAGCACGAATGTAGATTTGGAACCCCTCCTTTCTCTACAAAACTTGTGCTATTATCTTCTGTCTCCACGTTCAGATTAGCTTTGTTTATTCGTGAGTCGCAAAGCTCTCGCGTTCATCTGGGTAGCTTTCGGTTGTGCTCTTTATTTCATCAAAAGCAAAGCGACTACTTCTTACTTCAAACATGAATTCCAACCTTTCTCCTTTGTCTCCCTTCCGTGCTAAAGGAATTTCTAGTATCTGGCTTTCTCAGCATGTCCACCTCAACTACTCCAAACGTAGAGGTTCAAATTTGCTATGATGTACTGTCCTTTCACGCTGATTATCAATTTGCAGAAAGCTACCGTACCAGTCATATATGACAATAATTCAACAACAACAAGTCACCTCAATCACGACTGGCAGGTTGGTCTCCCCGTTCCCTCCTAAATCATGAAACTAATGTTTCCTCAGGTCTGGCATTCACGTTCGGTTTCTCCGCTATCCGACGTACAAACCCCCAATATTAGCGAACCCAGAAGCTATACAGATATTGTCGTCAATGTTACAGATGATGGTTGGAGGATGGTGACACAAGGACCTATGCTGCCTCCCCAATTTGTACGCAATCGACACCTCTTGCTAACGTGCGAGCTAATGAGATTCCAGGGTGTAGCACAAGCTACGGCATCTCCAGCATCTCTGACACACGAGCCAACGGCTGGTGCCAATCTGCATGTGAGTGGTGTGAGTTATATTAATCCACCCAAATCTCACTTTGTAGCCCTGGGTCGAAAAGCCTTCAGCTGCTCTGGCATCACAGTGGTTCTCTCAGCCACCTCCGAATGTGAATTTCGCAGGTTTTCAACACGCCCCACCTTCAAGCGGCGAAGTTCCTATATATTCTCCCTTTCCACTAATTAGTTCGTTGAGCAGGCCTCACGAATTCTACCAGGCGCCACCTTTCTTTATGCCCATGGAAAACAAATTTCAGGGTGGTGTGCCCGTACCACTTCACATCCATACAATGCGACCGTCCACGTTTCCAGCAGTACCCAGATGCTGTAATATAAATTATTCTGGAGGATATCACAACAATTACTCAATGCCATCTCTAGACCCTTTCACAGATCATTCTTTTGGCTTTGAGCTCCAAACCCATATGATTACACCTCAATTTCCAAGCCAAATCAGTTTTCCAAGCCCACCGAACCTCGTCTTCCCAAACCCGGTCCCCTTACCTGGCTTTTTAGACTCAAGAATGATTCCGTTGGTGCCGATCGATTATGCACCACGCCCACCTCAGTACCTTTTTCCTTCCCCACCTCAGATTCCGATCCCTCCTCCAAATGGGCCTCCGACCAGTTCTCTCCATGAGGTGAATGTCAACGTTGTTTCTGAGGTAGGCCATTTGACTTTATCGTCAATTGATCTTTTAAGTAATACCTTAAAAGGGTTGTGTAGAGCCGCCATTTGCAAACGATTATTCGAGTGGGCTGTCGCCTCGCCATTCGCGTCACAGTCGGAATCTCCAGATTCGGCAACCACGCACTCCTTCGTCGTCTTCGTCACGCGGTGGGAACCGAAATGGCCGCGGTTGCAATCAGACTTTAAGCGCCCGAAGTTCTGTGATGGAAGAATTCCGTGGGCACAACAAGGACAAAGTTTGGACGCTTAGGGTACGATCTTCCGACATGCGTTGATATTCTATTTAACAAGGCTGAAAGGACGTTTTCGGCCACATTGTTGAGTTCTGCGGTGATCAGAAAGGCTCTCGTTTTATTCAACAACAGCTTGAAGAGGCCAGCGAGGAGGATAAACTACGCGTCTTTGAGGAGATAGTCCCATCAAGTACATCCCAATTAGTCCAGGATGTGTTTGGAAACTACGTAAGTAGTCAGCCTGTTACCCCTTCGGTAATGAACTGTCTTGTGAATAGGTCATTCAGAAGTTCTTTGATCTTGGGACAGCTCTCCAGAAAGATACAATCTCTCTGGAGATTGAGCACAATGTCATCAACTACTCGGTTCATATTTATGCCTGTCGTGTCGTTCAGAAGGTATACATTTCGTTCGGACTAATTCTACTATCGTGTTCATGTGATTGTAGGCATTCGACCACATGTCGGAAGCACAGCAAGACCGTGTCATCGACCGACTGGCAGGGAATCTTCTTACCTGTATTAAGGACCAACACGGAAACCATGTTAGTCCTAGTCCAATGTTCAGGCTTCCTTTCTCTGTTCTCACAGATAAATAGGTCATACAAAAACTGATCGACACCGTCTCTCCGGAACGCCTTACGTTCCTGCGTATAATTAGCGCAAACATTCCTGATCTTGCAGCAAGCAGTACTGGTTGTCGGGTGCTTCAGCGGTGTCTCTCGAAACTTCCGAAATCACATCTAAAACCAGTGCTGGATGCGATCGATCGGCATTGCGACCATCTCATGAGAGACCAATACGGAGTATGATTTTCTCTCATATCCGTTTCGTGCTCTATGACTAATTAGTTCAACAGAACTATGTGATCCAGTATATGCTTGAGCATGGTGACGACGAGGACAAGGTCAGAATTCTCGCAAAGATCCGAGGTTCAGTGGTCAAGCTCGCCAAGAACCAGTACGCGTCGCACGTGTGTGAGCAGGCGATAACCAATTCCGAGCCCCAGAATCGGAGCCTGTTAATAGGCGAGATTCTAACCAACACAGAGGACGGCCACCCAATCCAAATCATGATGCAGGATGATTTTGCCAGTGAGTTGTCGGGTGTTTTACTGCTTGCCTTGGGCGAAACCCTCAACCATTATTATAGACTATGTTTTGCAGCGGGCATTGATAATGTCGGAAGGACAGCAACGGGTTGTCCTCTTTCACCAAGCCAAATCTTTTTTGATGTCTCTCCGAAGGTCCACGTACCCTAAGCAGCTGGTCAAAAGTAGGTTGATCATAATATCCAGCCTCGTGCCGTTACTCACTTTTTTGTAGTTGAGCGGTTAGTGGACAGATACTTTGGGAAAATGGACAAGACCCCTTCGGAGAATAGCCAGGGCGGTGTGTTGTAGGGCCAATGCCCGATACAATTTTTATTTTTTGATGTTTGTCCCACTCTCTTTATTTGATTTTTATCTATCAATTCTCACGCAACCTAAACTTATACAAGCCAACATAAAGCCCCTACCCCAGGAAAATCCCCTTTATTCTTCTTCACTGTACGAATTCTCTTGCTAATTGGATAATTATTTCATGTTATTATATATTCTTGTACCAATGTCTAATTTGCAAAGCTATTTTGCTGATCGCTGCCTGTCAAATTAGTTAATTTGGTACTCAAGTTTCCAGATGGGTGGACGTGACGTGTACAGTGATGATGACCTTGTGACGTTCATCTCTGTACGCGACGTCGGACTCGCTCAGCGCTCATACTTTGTTGTTCGTCTTCCAGAAACATGAGTGGTGTTGAAGCAGCTGCATCCCTCTTTGGCTCTGAAGACTCAGATTCGGACCTATTTACGGCTCTGGGAACCGACAATGGGTCGACAAATCCGTTCGACGAATTGCTCATCGGTGTCAATGAGCCATCTTCTGGAACACCTGTATTCGACGAGCCAGCTTTCTCCACCAACGACACAGTATACTATGCCCAACCCCCACGGAATGGGGGGGATGGACATGATTTCTATAACCATTCCCAACGTCATGCTATTGGGCAGAGTAGATCGACCACTTGGCAGCCCTCAGAGTCGCACACCAATTCCAGTAAGATACGCCCGTTTTCCTTTCACTCAAATAACCTACCCGTCTTACAGCTGCTGAACCACCAACGTCTTCGTCGACCACGAACTCATACGTATCTCATGAATACGGCCCCCGAACAACAAATACGAAACAACTACCTGTAGCTGCATCAACCCGTTCGAATAACTACACACCTCGGTCGTATGCTCCGTATACACCCCCTTTACACCCGGCACCAACACCCACTAACCTTCCCAAATCTTCTACGACTAACATGGCTTATCCTCCGGCTCCTCCAGCTCTTGTCCACCCTCAACCGCCTCCGCCTTCGACTCTCACTCGACCAAAATTGACCAACGCATACGACCCGCCATTTTTGCCCACAAAGCCTAGTAGGCGAACAGGACGACTGGCAGCAGATGCTCATCAGACTTACAATGTTCACCAATCCCCAGGTGCTCCAGCTCCTTATGCAAGCGAAATAGCGCTACCGGATGCTTATACGGGGACTTCCCATCTCAAGAACTTACCCTTGCCTGAAGCGGTCAGGCAAGCGTCTCCGGACATTTATAGTGCTCCGAGTTTCTCAGCTAGCCCTCCTACTGGGCCACCTAAGCCCCAGGTTCGTTCATACAATCCCGTATCGAATCCTACCCTTCACCAGACAAATGCCTCCGTTCTGAGCGCAGAAACTCCAGCTTCCCACGAGAGCTATCCTGAACATGTCACTCCATCGACAGTTTATTCAAACGGAGATGTTGAGCTCCACAACCTGGAGAGGAAAGCTTCACCGCCTGAGACCACTCATTCACGTACCAGTTCAAACTCCAGCTTGCCCAGATCAGAAAAGGCTCGTTCTCCTTCTAGGGTTCATAGTAACACTTCTCCGTCCGTGGTTCCACTCCCTTATTCTCCCCCTGTGCCGCCTGGTCAAGCCGCTTTCGAGACCTCAATTCCTCAGAACTCCAAAACACCATCACAATACAGCCCGCATGTGTCTCCCCAACTGTCTCACAGAGCCATAAATACTGATGCTTACGTGCCGGTGCCGACGATCCGTAGCAGCAATTACATGCCTCGGGTGGCATCCCCGTTGCAAAACCGACTTCCTCCAAGTTCATCTGGTGTGGTCCCTGCTTTCCTCAACTTAAGTGAATTGGGTGCCACCCCTTATAGCACAGTGACCATACCTTTCCCCGAATCCGATACGAGTTTCCATGCTTCTACTGAGGGCCTCTCTCCTCGCCACACTGTAAGTCCACGTGAATCGACTAGGAAATTCTCGTTAGCCCAGTACGCGCCATCACCATCACTGGTTGGGGCGAATGATCCACTCTCGCGGACATCTAGTCGCGCTCCAGTTGTGACCTTCGGATTTGGGGGGAAGATGATAACTTGTTTTCATGACATGCCTGGGCTGAATGCTGGTTTTGATGTTGCACTTTCTGCACGCACCTTATCCGAACTCAGAGTTCGAGTTCTACAGAGGGTTCTGCCAGAGTTTGGCCTGGACTCCCCGGGACCATCGTATCCTGGTCCTTTGGTTTCAGATCCCGGCACAGCGTCTTTAAGTCTTGTTAGATCTGCTGCTTCCTCCCAAACGAAGATGAAGAAGTCGGAGTTGATAGCTTATCTGCTGGCTCGGGTTGAAGAAATCACACAAGGACTTGGATTCTTGTCTCCCCTCGAGCGACAGCAAGCAGAAAATAAGTTGATTCTCGTCAGGCTGCTGAAGGCTTTGGTTGAAAACGATGGTCGATTTTTTGGATCGTACGTGACCCCTTGTACAGTTTTGTTCTGAGACTGACATGGTAGCAGTCCTCAAGCGGAGTCGTCTGTCCGGACAGCATTAGTTCCTCGACTAGCTACCGAACCAATGCTGCAGGACGGCGTCTCTTTGCAAGGTATTTACGCTTTCTCGTTGTGTGTGATCCTCTCTCAAAGTATAATCTTGCAGCTGCAGCATACCAAACTACTCATCTCGATGAAACCCCAATTAGTGTGACAAGCCTGCGGACATCTTCGCTAAGCAAGATCGAAGAATTTTTATTGCAAGGCGATCGTCGTCAGGCATTCCAGTATGCAATGGACCAGAAATTATGGGCTCATGCAATGATCATTGCGAGCAGCATCGATAAAGATGCGTGGAAGGAGGTCGTAAATGACTTCTTGCATCAGGAATTGACATTTAGTGACGAGCAAGCAAGGGTCCTAGCGACACTATCCCCGGCTTCCAAGAAGACATGGGAGAACCTTCGGGTGACATACAGTTTCTTCTCGGGACAAGGCGCTGCTGCTGGTGAACGACATTATATCGCTTCCTTGCTATTGCTCACATTTATCCAGTTCAAGAATTCGCCGCTCCTACCTTGTTGACGAGATCAGCCGGGATGCTCCAGCCTCTAGCACCCTCACTTTCTGCTGTGACACCACGAACCCCAAACTTTACGTCCATGCAACCCATATTGAACGTCCTGCCTGAGAAACTCGCTAACTGGGCAGAAACTGTAGCTATGATGACCTCCTCCCCATTCACACCAAGTCCTGAGATGAATAGTGCCTTGATTGCGCTGGGTGATCAATTAATGGCCAATAATTGGACAGAGGCTGCACATGTGTGGTAGGTTTTTTAGACTTGTTTGCCGGTGCGCCCCTTACCTCCTGGTCAGTTACCTCTTGTCGCCCCACGTGTTTTCGTCTCAACCACCAATTATCAACGGCTTTGGTACTCCCGGAACTCGTATCACGTTGCTTGGTTCAAGTAATCCGGGCAATGTATTCAGGGATCCGGATTCACTGATATTTTCCGAAATTCTGGAGTTTGCCCTGTCGCTACTGCCAGCTGCTAAAGGACAAGAACAATTCCACGGTCTGCCCCACCTCCAGGCCTATCGGTTTGTTAGGGCGGTCTTACTAGCCGAGATGGGTGACGTGCAGTTAGCCAGTCGGTAGGTTAATGTGGAGACTTTTCAGACATTGTGCTTACGTGTTCGAAGGTACTGCGAAGCAATCACAGCCTCTCTAAACCCAACTGCTCCGTATATGAATCTAGCTTTATTGGAGCAATTGAATGGACTGCAACAGCGCATTTCTGGAGTGTTCGAAAAGTCCAACTCGTGGATCAGCGGCAAGCTCACCAAACCAAGCCTTGATTCCATTGGCGGCTGGTTAGAAGGCAGATTCACCAAGCTTGTGACAGGCGACAACGATTCGTCCAGTCCGAGTGATGATCACTCCAAGACCTCCGATCAACAATTCGTTGGGCCTTTCGCCCACTACAGTACAATCTCGTCAACCGTCCCATCATCAAGGTCGTCTCCTCAGCCCACCGTCCCTACATCTAATCAGTTCCCACCACGGGCGAATTCGGCTATGAGCAATCCATACGGACCACCGAGTACTCCAAGCTCCGTTCAGTCAAAACCTCATTTACAATCGTCTGCTACCAGTGCACAAATTCCAACGTCTCAGTCATCCCCAACGGCAGTCAACAACTATTCTGGTGACAGGGACTCTGAAAGTTCAGAGACACCGGTTGCAGGAAGTTGGTGGAGTGGTGCCAATGATGCCACCACAACCAATACGCCCAAGGCGGCAACGTTCCTATCAGTCCAGGATGATATGGTTCAAGCTAGTTCGGATGGATTTATTTCATTGATGGACAGTCAGTCGTTTGCTTTCGAGTCAAAACCTCCTTCAAGACAAGCGTCATCATCTTCTGCCATTGTCACACCCAACGACGAGGAAGACCTGGGTTTTGGGAACTCTAAGGCGAAGCCCAAAGAGGGAGCAGAATGGGCGGAAAATTCTGCCCAGGAAAATACGAGTCCGGTAGCAAATCCTGTCGAGAATGCTCCTGGTAAGCACACAATAACTTTTTATTGTAATTTATTGAATTTCTTCGGTAGCACAGGCAGTAGCGAACGGCGGGGGCTCCTGGTTTGGAAGGTTATTCAGGCGGAGTGACAATACATCCACGGGCCCCGTCAAGGCTAATCTTGGCGAAGAGAACAGTCTTTACTACGACAAGGATCTCAAAAGATGGATCAATACGAAGGTTGCCTTTCTACTTTGGTTTTTTGCGCATTATTGAGTACTCTCTTAGGCCGAAGCTGAACCATCTTCACCACTACCACCTCTACCACCAGCCCGGGCTCAAACAGCCTCTCCTGGTCGGAGCTCTTCCAAAGCACCTCCACCTCCGCCAAATGGACTAGCGTCTCCTCGAGCCGCTTCTGCAGGAGTTGACGGACCACCGCGACCTGCGTCTGCGATGGACCTCACCACGGAGCCTCCGACCAAACCGAGAATTCGTTCCAATCTTGCTCCACCATTAGCAGAATCGATTTCAGGCCGGTCGATCACACCGCCTACAAGACCCAGATCACAGGCTGCCAAACGAAATATTCGCACCCGTTACGTGGATGTTTTCCAACAACTTGAACAAGATAACGGTGGCACGGTTGGTGCATCTTGAGCAACCTGGTCATACATACCTACTATTTTTTAATAAAGACAGTTTGCTCTAATCCTGACCGTTAGTTAGTTAGTTGGGCTCTGTGCATCTTGGGAGTGTGGTCCCATAAATTCTAGAATATTTAATACAATGCTCTTTGAAGACAACATTATAAAAAGAGTTTGAAGGGATATCCTATCGTGATGGGAAATTAACAACCTGAATGAAATTAGTGAAGACAAGGGCAACAAACCTCGGTTCTTGATTCTGAATAGAGCAACAAGGACAGAGTACATGACCATTGTTATCCCTGTCCAGAGAACAATCTGCAAGCGTTGTTTTTGAGGTGATGACTGGTGTGGAACCACCAAAATTAACATGAGGAGTGAGAGAGACAAGAGACCGTCTATAAATATGATAAATAACAATCTGTAAGAGGTAGAGGAGACGCACAAATGAACGAGATGACGTATACTTCTTGTCCGACTTGGTTTTGAGATCCAGCAGCAATCCACGCTCCATCGGGACCTGCATAGGGTACGCCGCGGATGAGGGTATACATGAAACCGGAGGTCATAACGAGCATAATGAGCACCGTAACGATTGCCCATGACCATTTGTTTCGAACGATGGGAGCGATGGAATGAAGGAGAAGGGCGATCCCCAAGGCACTAGTTGCAAATACGACTAAGCGTGTCCAGTTAAAGGGTTCCTTATAAGGGATTGGAATTGGTGTGAATTTGGAAATGACCTGAGCAAGGGGACCGGCATCGAACCCACTGGAATTCCAACATCAGATAATAAACAGTCAATGGATGTGCTGCTGTACGCACTCATTGAAATCATATTTCGTTGGAGTGATCTTACCATTGGCTGGTTTGCGGTCCCCACCTGCAGCAGGATAGCTCAATACCACCGGGGCAGAGACAAGACCAAGCTATATGTGTCACAATGTGTACAAGAGAGAAGGAAAAAGGTCTACCTTTTGAAAAACTGAGGGTGCTTCATCAAAGTCCATGGTAGCAAAAAAATGCTGGTTCCGTTGTCGGGCAGGGACTTGAGACCACGCTTTCGCAACTGCGCGCCACGCTGGGTCGAATTGTCTACGGACAGTCAGAGAAAATAGGTCGCTTGGAAGTACTGAAAACTAACTTGCAAGGGTGGCATCGTCGCTGAGATTGCAAAGCGGTAAAATGCACCGAGGCGGACCAGGTGCGTTTTGGAGAGGTCAGTATTTCGAATGTCGCCGCGTCGAGGTGAATTACACCATTCCCTTTAACCGCGAGTCTGTCCAGATCCTCTTGTGCGCCCAAAGCCAGAGAAAGGGGTGTGAATAAAAGCGCACAAAGGCTAGCAAAAATCAGCATTTTCGTCGTTAACGATGACGGTGAGCAAGTTTGGGACGTGTCAGTAGTGTCACATGATGAGTTATCTTTTAAGTCGTGCTCTCTCACAACTTTTTCAGAGGAATGTCGTCTCATGCCCTTCTGCTCCGGCTATTCCTCTCTTCCTCTTTCTTCTCTGTCAATGTTGCGCTCAAGTATCTGCTACTGTACTCAGACAACATAGGAATTACATATTATTTGACAAGGAGATTGAAGGAATTGGAGATCCACGAACTGTGCGATGTGTGGGGCTTTATCTGGTATATAGTTCTGGCCACCATCTACCTCTCAACGTGTATCTCAATCCAGTTTCCTCAGCCATCTTCTCGTAACCCGGCCATCAAAGTCTCGAGCATTGGAAAGCTTTGTTATTGACACAGCGCTGCGTTCTACTCATATTGCTCTCATGGTGCGTATATTTAAAAATTCCACGGTGTCATCGCTTTGATCATTTACACGCAGACATTATGGTTTATGCAAGCCTCTCTGTGTGATCTATCTGCTAAACGAGAATTCCCTTCTTTTGTTATCTGCCAACGCATCATGCACAAATGTCATGAAATCATCTTTACAGACCAGCTCCTGCCATCTAATTCACCCTATGCTGGCCTTGTTCTTCCGGCCTATACGCGTCGTCAAAAGATTAAACAACATGTGGAACCAGTGTTAGTTGGACTAGGCGTCATATTAGCATCCACACCCGGAATGCCACACCTTGTAGAAACGATGGGCCCCGTCGCGATCGAGCAAGGGCGGAGAGACGAAGACAACGCGAACATCAGAAGCGTGGAAGTAGACGACACTGGAGCAGTAATGAGTGCTTCACCTCGAGTTTCACCAGGTGAAGTCGACGAAACTGATAGCCCTACCAGCTGCGATGGCAATACCCAAGTACAATCGATATCCCTCCCTCAATTTTTAACATCCCAACCTGGAAATCTTCTTAGTAGACGCTCTACCATAGGTGCCCAGACTCTCCCAGCACTCCCTCTTCATCTGCAAATCAAACATAGATCGAGGCACTCTGAGGATCCACTTGGTCAGTTGGAGAGCCAGGAGGTCACCCTTGCGCCTTACCAGTCTTCGCCATCACTCTCGGCTCAGACCCCATCCCGTTCTACTGCAACGCAGCGCGCAGACTTTCTACTCGAACAATTCGATTCACAATCCCAAACGCATCTGCTTCGTGGAAATTATTTTCAAACCGAGGTCCGTCTGTTTCTTTTGAACCAATATAAATTCAAACCGACAACAGGTACAATTTTTGCTCGGCCTTGAGAATATCTGCAATCGCCTTGTTATTGTCCCAAAACTCGCCCGTGTGTCGGCACTCCGAGCTGAGCTAACAGCCCTCAACCATAAGCTGCCTGCTGAGGTAAACCTAAACCCAACTTCTCTGTCAAAGCTGTCAATCATATTTATATCAGGTCTGCATGCCAATGTGGTGTTCTACATCAGACAGCCCTGAAGGTAACACCGGTATACCAATTCCACACCATAAGATAGTTCGGATACCCCCAGGAGAAGCAGTGGTTCTAAATTCTGCCGAGCGCGCGCCGTATCTGCTGTACATGGAGGTTCTGAAGGACGACCTCGATTTTGACCCTGGTAAACGTTCAAATAGAGAGATCTTGCGCAAAATTATTATCAAAGAGGGCGGACAAAAACATGGTTGTCCGAAATCTGGACAACTGTTTTCTGATTCCACCCCGCGGCTTAACACAGCTGATAGCAGTTCCCAGACACCTTATACGTCGATGACTCAAACACCTCTTCTTCGTAGCCCGAGTACCGCTGCGTCCACAACAAGTACCTTTTCTAGTGCCGATGAAGAAGTTGACCTCGTTGAGCAGCTTTATGGCGCTGACCAGCCCCTCCGTTCGAAGATGTTGGACATCGAGGATTCGATTGTACTTCCACCCACACCCAAAAACAGGGAATTGGACATTGTAGCTTGGTCACGAACTTCCCTTCCGCTTACGTCTGATGACTTAGTTCAACATTCGAAACCCCATTCAGGCTCTCCCTCTGTCAGCCGGGCAGTGTCATCGATTCCTGCGCCAGCTGGTCCCCCTCCTCCTGCTGCTGAACCCGAAACTCCCCGCGATCTATCACTTGATGATTATTCGGAACGGATGCGGACGGCAGCCATAATGCTAGCTCAACTCAACGTGGACCTTACCCGAGAGCCATCGCCACTTCCCCAAAAAGTCGATGGGTCTTCAAATCCAGGCATCATTCGTCATCCAAGGAAGTAGACATTCATATTATTCTTATAATATTTTCGAGTGTCTAACTTCTACCGACAGGATCGAATGAAGCTCCGCAACCCATGCAAGCCCGACTTAAATTCTCTCGTGCAGAGGCATCTGCGATTCGTGACCGAATCATGAACGAGATGCTATTGCTTGAAGAAGAACGAATGGAACGCATGGCAGGCAGGGAAGGCAACACAGTGTTGCGAAATTCGATTGCTAGTGGATCTATGAAAACTGTGGAGGATGAAAGGATAATCCAGCAGGAGCTTAATAAGGTAGATCCCTCGGCTGTGGTATTTAGTGAATCGTGGTCGAGCAAAAAGGTAAATCCAATTACCCTCTTTTGTCAAGTCTTACACCATTTTGAAGGGCCGTATACGGCATAGCTCGCCATATGGCCACCTAGGTATCAAGCATTTCAAGTACAGCTGTTGATGCCATTTAACTGTTTCTGTCTCAGCAAGCTGGGATTGCGTTTCTGTAATAGTGAAGACTGGAGCTGACCTGCGACAGGAACAATTTGCTGTTCAACTAATCCGGGAGTTTCAAGTCATTTGGGCAGAAGAAAAGTGTCCTTGTTGGGTCAAGTAGTAAGTAAGAGGAATCATCTCCGTTCTTATAAATTTTCCGATATTTTTGTAGTTTCCGCATTCTCATCACTGGTGGTAGTTCTGGGTTAGTGGAAACCATTACAGATGCCGTTTCGATACATTCCATTAAGAAAGCAGAATATGCCAAACGACTGACAGAGGGGAATTTTGGACATGTAACTTTGCTAGATCACTTCATTTCAGTGAGCCGCGTCTCGATTGCTCTTATGGGAATCCAACAACCCTTTTGTAGAGATATGGCGACCCAACATCTGCAAAATTTGTGAGAGCCCAGAAGAACTTTGCAAGATCCCTCGCAGGTGAGGAACTTCTCTAATTTAATTTTAATTTTAAAAACATTAGCAGGGTATTCCATAGTGACATACATACTCCAAATTAAAGACCGACACAATGGCAACATTCTCCTTGACAGAGATGGTCATCTTGTTCACATTGACTTTGGATTCATGCTGAGCAATACTCCTGGCAACATTGGTTTCGAAGCGGCTCCCTTCAAATTTCCAGCTGAGTATATGGAAGTCCTAGGTGGCATCAATGGGTCCGCATTTCTTGAATTCAAAGCTCTGTTCCGGCAAGGATTCGAGCTTGCGCGGAAACACTGTGATAGGATAATAAGTACGTTCTTGAACCACATCAGCTGTGACTTGTCCCTTACTTGTCCCTTACTTATACTTGGTCTTTTTCTCAGCGTTGGTCGAGCTTATGCAAAAAGGTTAGTACCATCTTATCGGCCATTACTGTGCAGTAATTTGCTTCCACAGACTCTCCGTTACCTTGCTTTGCCGTTTCTGGGGGTCAAACAGCAACCCAAATTCGGGATCGATTCCAGCCCACGTTAACCCACTCGTTGATTGGAGGTTATGTTGATAAATTAATTGACAGTTCCTTAGGGTCCCATTGGACGAGGCTATATGATTCGGTAGGTAATTAGGTATAACACAATTCCTGCTGACCGACCAAGGCTTTTGCAGTATCAATATTATTCCCAGTCTATTCTGTAGTTTGAATTTTCACTTGATTTTCACCACAAAATATGTCGTGGGAAACTTCGAGTTATGTGATCATTGTACAGTACTACAGTACAAACCTCGAATTTTCTACTGCCAAGCTTCCTTGAGAATCGCTGAACTGTTTCAGATTCAATAGGGAATGTTCATATTGCCCGCATCGACGAAGATAAAGTCATCAACGAGCAAGGGCTTCATCAATACTAATCCATCGGATCCCTCTTGTTGACAACATACTTGGGGTATGCCCAGTTTGGTTGATTTAAACGCTGTTGCTTATCTTCTCAGGCATCCAAAAGTCATCTAGCCATAGTGTCGAACAATCTCATTGATCTGCTGAAGAAGAACCGCAAATGGCAGAGATAAACCATTACGGCGATCCCGACATACCCCACATTTCGCCGAAAGGATTTCTGCGTCATGGTTTGTCTATTTGCCAGATTTCTCGGAGATGTCGACGACGACGATGCTAGGAACTTGCAGACTTCCTGACGACCAGCCCTGCATGAACGAGAATGTCGTGTAACACTTATTGAGCATTGGTTTGACTTCAAGACTGTTTCTCAATGAAAGCGTCTACGGCACCAGACCCTCCGTAATTTTAGGCTAAAGACCTTTGGTTGGTCTACTATTGTCGGTGAGCATTTGGTGAGCATGCATCGTCTTATGATTTGTCTTTATATTAATATAGACCCAATGGATGAAGAGAAGTTAAGAATGGTGGTACTATCAAAAGCAGGAAACTCACGGACGATGATTGATGCAAGCTCCCTTTAACCCACACCACCTTTCATAGACTGGTACTTCATCGAAGCTGTCAAAACACAAAAGTTTGGATTGCAGTCAGTTATTCCAATACCGACTCCAAGTTTTTCACATCAGTAGTTTCACAATTTGACTTGTGCAAGGCTGCAAGTGAAAGCCTTTTTTATGTAACTTGTGGCAAGTTGATAACCTCCAATTCCAGGATGAAAGTTGTTGGCTGAATACAATATACATCACTATCACTTAAGCCATTGACTTTCATGCACTACACTTGTTTCATAAGCTAGGAGACATCAGAAAATTATTGCCATGTGTACAGCAAAGGAAATCAAGAAGGTTCATCATTAATATCAATCGTCACTTTTTTTAAAAAAATCTGTTAAACCAAGTCCATTAATTCACATGTACTGAGGGGGCGACTGTTCTACAGATGACAATCCAATTAAATTCAGCACAAACTTATACAGTTGCTTTCGCTGACTAGTTGAACAGCTTGTCGTATCTTTTTAGACATGAATACCCTTCGTAGTCTATATAAATTGAAACCGTGTTAGTCGTTGCATGGTCTCAAAGTAAAATAAACGTACCAAAGTTTTGGCCTGGATCGCACCAGCACTTTCCTTTCTTGTGAGAATCGCCTTGGGGACAATGCTGGAAGGGTTCGTGGCGATAGCCAATATCATTGAAGAAATACTAGAATGGCGGGCTTCAACGGAGAAACGTCAATCTCAGTTTGTGTACTTACGATTTGGTCCTTCTTCGCAAAAAGGGCGGCACCGATGCTATGAACAGGAGCATCACCCCATCTCTAAAGAGGTACTGAGAAATCGGCAATGCTTGATACGACTGCGCTGCCTACCTCATAATAGAATCCACCCTTTGAATCCAAGAAATCGAAGAATTTTGAATAACTTTCGCCTCTCCAGAGGTCGAGGTTGCCGATTTCAAAATTGCTCCAAACTGAGAAATCGGATAAACACCAAACGTCGGCTGTTAGTCTCACCGATGTACTCACAGTGGCAGCGGTTGTAAGTGTCGCCTCCATCATCAGAGATGAAACCCATGGCATTGTCAGGTGCGATGAGATCTGGGTGTTTTTTCGTGAATTCTGTGGGGATAATATTATACACTGAACAGAGACATTATGAATATACAGACAAACCTTTCACGGCGTCCCAGAGCGTCGGAATAGTGGCTTCGAATTCGTACAATGAAATCGTGAAGCCGTAAAGCTTGTTTTGATCCTGCATGACCAGGAATGGGTCATAGTCGATGTCACAGAAGAAAGTAATATCAGGTCTAAAGAAGCAAATTGGTGTGAGAACTAAACAAAGGACGGAATACGTACTCCACTCTGAAAAAAAGATTGCTTAGGAAAGGTAGGTCAGAAGGAGTAAAGTGTGCTCACCTCCAGTAAAACTGGTATGACTTCAATAGGTCATGGTGGTAAAAGAACTGAACAAGATAAATCAGTTACCGTCTATCCAGTGAAATGAATTCCTTACCCCAGAATTGTATCTGCACATGTTTCGGTATCTGAGGAGCAGTCAATCTTCAGCGTAGAGACTGTAAAAAAGAACGTACGGCAGACTACCTATTAATGAGAAGGGCCTATTATTTCATGTTCTATGGAAAGAGACTGCGACGGATTACTGACCTCCGTAAATCACATTATTCTCCGCCATCTTCCTTCGGCTTTCAGAGGCTTTGTCCTCATCAATCCAATCAGGCTGGTACCAGTGCTCCTTTGGTATCAGGCCGAACTCAACCGAAGAGTCAGTCAGTTCTCTAACGCGACTACAGGACGAAGTTAGGAAGACTACAACAGAGTCGAACGAAAGCACCAACTTTATAAAGTTCTCTTCAAAAGGTTGTTCATTTAAGAACACGTAGGGATATCCAAATTTTTTGTTGAATCTATCTTCCATCTGTTTCACACTTTTCACAACCCCATTCAAGTCGGAATTGCGTGCTAAAAACAAACTGCTTCGGTACTGCAACAGACATGAGAACGAAAAGATACTCACCGAGCATGACGATAGCAGCATTGGCCCTCCTTCCAGTTCGCGAAGTGTTCTTAGGCAAATAGTACTCGTCTGCAATGGGAACGTTGTGAGGCGCAGTATTCCCATTTCCACGTAGTCGCTCCTTGAGTTTCGCAATTGACATTGCTTGACTATAGTTCTCATTTGAAAGGCTGACTATGAAATGTAGACTTATCTGGGTGACAAGTTGTTTTAAGAAATAATTTGAAGGATACAGAATACTAACAATGATCATAAGCACCAGGAAGACATATCGCATAGGAGTCATCATCCTGGACGAATGGATATTGCTGAGCGTCCGAACGCAAATTTAAGGGGTACGAGCTTGTTGGAAGAGCAAGTTTGGAGAAAGTTTAAGATAGCTGCGGTGGCGATGTCATTAAAGCCTCCGTTCTGGGCATATTACATAATGATGTTGACCCAATCTGCTTTGGCAACTATCATCATAAAAATAAGGCTGGAGAGTGTGTCACCAAGCAACGATTAGAACATATTGTGTCTAAATCTGGATGGAGAAGCACTGTGAATGTGTATTACATGTATCTATGGTATTTAAAAAAGGTTTCTATATTTCCGAAGGCATGAATGTGGGTGGTCATCTATGAAAACATGGATGAAAATTCAAAATCTCATAGGCATAAACAAAATCACAAAGGTCTCACCAAACGTTTCACGGTGGTTACAAGAACACCGACCCTTACTCCAATCTGGTTTCGATGGACAGTGTTCGATGGATTCGTGCCGGTATCCAATATCTTGAAAGAAGTGGATCTGGTCTCTCTCCGCAAACAGTGCTGCCGCTATGCTATGCACAGGCGCGTCGCCCCATCTCTGTAAAGTTGTTAACCACAAGGAGAATGATATGGTCGTTCGCTTTTACCTCGTAATAAAATCCACCTGTGTAATCCAAGTATTCGAAAAACTTCTGGTAGGCTTCCCCACGCCAGAAATCCATATCGGCGATTTCGAAATTACTCCAAACTAAGAATACATCGCTCGGTCATCCATTCGGAAAGACAAAATCAGATACTTACAGTGACAGAGATTATACGATTCACCGCCATCGTCAGAGAGGAATCGTAGTGAGTTATCCTTGCTCAAATATTGAGGGTGGTCTCCAATGAAATCTATCAAATTTCGTTAGGCAACAGGAAACTCCCAAGCCAAATAAAACAAACTTTTCACGTGCTGCCATAGAGTCGGGATCGTTTGGCTCCATTCCAGCAAGGAAATGGTGAAACCTATAAAATGGTGTCAAAAATTCCGCTTGATTGGTGACTGTCCGATAGGGATGACCCACCATAAACTTTGTTGTTCTCTGCCATAAACTTGAACGGATCGTAATCCAGGTTACAAAAGAATGACACCTCCGGCCTGTTCGACACGATCAAGTTTAGAAACGATTATTTTTAGTTCTAACTTACTCAACCCTGCGGCGCAGCAACCAAAATCAGTTTTCTTATCTTGATCAACAGTGGACCACTTACCTCCAATAGTATCGGTACTGTTTCAACAATTCGTGGTGGAAGAAAAACTTGGAGAAACTCGTTAACCGAGATGATCATCAGAAGAAAGGTAATTGAAACACTTACCCCGGAATTAAACCGACACATGTTCCTGTAGCTATATGAGGTGTTGAAAGATCAGGATTTCTGAAGGGGTTCCGCAGTAAAATGAACCCACGGTATGCTGCCTGGAGAGAGAAGGGATCAGTTATGAGAGGAGACCCAAAGCAGAGTGCTAGCTGTAGTACCTCCATAAATGACACCTTGTTCCATCAAACGTAGTCGACCTCTCCGGGCAAGGTCTTCGTCGATCCATTCTGGTTGGTACCATTGCTCGGGGGGGATAACACCAAAATGCACGGGAGCCTCAGTGAGGACGCTGACCCGCCTGGAGCAGGAATGAGCAGGGAAGCGGATGTTTTAGGGATGCGCACTCTTTGAACTCTTCTGAGAAGGGTTCCTCATTGAGAAAGACCCAAGGATAGTGATACCTGCGATTGAAACGGTCCTCCAATTGGCGCATGCTGGAGACCACACCGTTGATATCGTTATTACGGCACAGAAAGACGAAGGTAGCGTTCTCTCTTTCATGAAATGGAGGCGAGTTGGCAGTGAAATTAGAGCTGGAGCTGTGGGGGGACAAATCGAGGGGTTGGTCACCAAGGCTGGCGGCGACGCGGTCTATGATGCCCGTGTCTGGTCTCAGGACGACAAAGACGACATAATGAAGGGTGATCTGAGGGGGGGGGTTCAGAGGGAACTAACTTGGAGTGGTGTGCAGCACTTACGATGCAGGCGACGACAAAGAAAACAAGGTGTCTCGGGGACATTGCAGACACGGTGAACACAGGCATAAGAGAAAGAGAAATAGAAAGAAAGGAGAGGAATCCAGGCCGGATACCGGACCCAGCGTGATTTTGAATGTGGAAGGAGTGATCTAAATTTGGAACACGCAGTTGTTGTCAGGGTTCTCGGCGTGATTGCCCGTGTTTGGTTCCAACTGCCACCGTTCCATCGTCCCAATAATTTTCTATTTTATTTTTGTGTCTCAATGGACGCGTCGCACAGCCCGTCGTCAACGCCAGTGGTGGTGCCCTCCTACTTCAACCCCGTTTCTCCCTTCTCCAATGTCTATGACCGTTTTGCACGCTGGCGGGCTGACCTTGGCCTCCCTCAGCCTGGTACAGTCGAAAACCTTCAGAAGGAGGTGAAAGGTAGTCCCTTCTCCCCCCTTGCGTTCTTTGCTCATGTTCCTCCAGTTACACATCTGTCCAATTACATATTCGATGGTGCCCGTGCTGACTTGACAAAGAGTCTGTCGATGCATCCCTTGTTCCAGGTCACCCATTCGTTTGCCCTTGGTTCTCAGACCCTTCCTTCGGCATACAATTTCGGTGCCATCTTTGCTAATACAAGGGTACCGCTCTCGTCCACTCATTTGCCACTCTGCTAATCACACGCGTAGGTCTTCCTCCAAGGCTCAGTAGACCACGAAGGCAGCCTTAATGCCCGATTCAATCACGGCTGGAGCCCCACCCATGTAACAAAGGTCCAAACACAAGTCAGTCACAATGAGATCCCGTCCTAGAATAACAACAAACACATCGTCTAGCTTTCCAAAAATCTTGATCAGAGCATGATTCAGCTCGAGCACGACTTCCAAGGTTTAGATTTCAGCGCCAATGTCAAAGCTGTAAACCCCTCGCCAAGTAACTCCACTGGCATTTTCATTGGCAGCTACCTCCAATCCATATCCAAAAACCTCGCCCTCGGATTCGAGACCCTCTACCAACGACCTACTCCTCACGAAGGCGACCTGACAACCTCTTACCTCGCAAAGCTAACAGCCACGGACAGTAGCTGGATTGCAACAGGCCAGGTACAACCATCCGGTGTTGTCCAAGCTACGTATTGGCAAAAACTGAGCGAAAAAGTCGAGGTAGCAGCGGATCTGCAAATTTTGGCCGCACCACACCGCCGCGACGCCATTGCAACATTAGGCGCAAAATATGACTTCCGTATGGCGACTTTCAGAGCTCAGGTTGATTCGACTGGGAAGGTTTCTGCATTACTTGAACAACGATTCGTTCCCGCGTTTGCTTTCTTGATGGCTGGGGAAATTGACCATTTCAAGGTTGGTTAAATTCTAAAAATCTTCTCCCAGTTCTCATTTCTTCTTTCCTTCATTAGAACTCTGCAAAGGTTGGATTTGGCGTGATGATTGAGAGTTCCAGCTTGACACCTGAGGATATGGGAATGGCCCCACCACCGTCAATATAGATTTGAGTTATGTGTAACTAGCATTACAACTATTTATATAATGCACACCACACGTCAAGGTAGCCGCGTCTCTTGTTCGCAGCCCATACCGATATCCAGCTGTGGCCCTGAACTAGAATATGGGAGAAACCGTCCTTGAAGTAAAGGATCTCTCCCGCAGCGTAGATGACGGAACGTCCATTTTTTCCAATATTTCATTCAAGGTCAACCAAGGTGCGCGTATACATCCCTTTCGTCGCTTCTCTGTTATTAACAAATTGATTTGCAGGTGATATCCTGATTCTAACAGGAAGAAGCGGGTCTGGCAAGTCGACATTGTTGAAATGTATCGCGCATTTAGTACTCTACTCTGGCGAGTGTTTCTTTAGGGGAAGGTAAGGTTCAACTTGTATCCCGCATCCTTGCTGACTTGTTACAATAGCACGCCAGTAGCTTATGGTATGCTAACCTCGCATATATTCGAGTACATAATGAACTGTTTTTTTTTTTTTTTGCAAAGGCGTCACATCCTATCGCACCAAGATTCTCTACGTCCCCCAACGACCTTCTCTCCTCTCTGGTTCACCCCAGGACTTCCTAACTGCCATCACCTCCCTAAGCGTACACAAATCCAAACCTCGACGTCAAAGCGATCCGGTACTCACGTCAGACCCGATTCAACAACCCACCGATAATATTTTCGAACGGGCACACCAACTCGGTGAGGCATGGGAAATCGACCGTGAGCTCTGGACCCGGACATGGGGGAACTTGAGTGGTGGAGAGGCACAAAGAATTTTGCTTGCGAGTGCTGTGGCGTTGGATACGGCGGAGGTCCTTTTGCTCGACGGTGAGTGTAAGAAAACACCGAAAAGTCTTCTCGTTGACCATCGAACAGAACCAACGTCCGCTCTTGACACGGAAACCGTCAACCTAGTTGAGGACTACCTCGTCGATAGAGTAAAATGCAACGACAGCTCTCTGAAGGCCATAATATGGATCACCCACTCGTCTGAACAGGGTAGACGCATTGGGACGAGGTTTATGCACCTGTCGGCTGGTGGATGCATCGAGACGGACAATCCAAACTTTTCGGCGACACCACAAGAACCGCAATCGAAGGCACCTTCTATTTGTATTTCGGTACCTACTTAGAATTATTGTCTTTAGTTTGTGGTTCTTCAAGAAGGGTGTGTAGCTCAATATGTTACTGTGAACAAACTTATGACGAGCCCGTATAGCTCAGTTGGTAGAGCATTGTACTTATGAGGATATCTAGCCATGCAAGGGTCTCGAGTTCGATTCTCGATATGGGCATTTTTGCATTCCATTTCTTCAGCCTTAATTTTTTAAAATGTCAATTATATTTTGATCTTCTGCTCATGTATGCAATATGTGACAAGAATTACTCCCAAGGGTTGACTATCTCGGATTGGTGGGTCATGACGGCGACATCGCGACGGACGGGATTAACACGAGGGTAGACAAACTGAGTGAGGGATAGTTGTTATTAGCCAGTTGGGTGAGATAGGTGAATACTTACAACGTCATTGTATTCCCTCATGGTTTCAGCAGCAATGAGTTGTTTGTCCTTTATCAATAGGTTATAGGTATAGACGAGGGCGTTGAGCTGTCGCAATATGATTAGGGAGTGAAGATGGCAAGAGCTGTAAATGGACGTACCTGAAGGCTGACAAGCACCATGACAAGGAGGGCTAATATCCAGGTGGACGAACCCATCCCAAGCCAGAGTAGAGCATGAGCAGGAGAATAAATACTGAATAGCTCGAGTTCTAGTTCAGTAGGTTCCCAGACGTCGAGTTCTTGTTGTCTTGTTGTCTTGTCTTTCATGTGGGGAGATCTTCTACTGGGTGGCTGGATACCGAGCAGCCAGCGCCAAGAATACGAAAAAGCGTGGGTTACATTGGAGCGGAAGCGTTGGGAGAGGGAGGGCAGCTCGACAGGGTCTAGATCGAGTTTGGTAACGACGAATTTTGCGTGGGGAGAAGAGAGAGGGTCTGTCCTGTGGTGGAATTTGTAATTGCGTGTGCGGAGAGCAAGGGAGTAGGCGTTGAATAAGGAGAGGGCGATTAGGAAGATGGTGATGGGGGTGGACTAAGGAAGGTGAGAGAGGAAAGTGAGAAGGAAGAGGAAGCTAACCCAATCGAACCAGGCAGTGTTTCTGACGCCCGAGACGTTGTCCCAGCCGTCGTCGTTGTCGTGACTGGCGAGAATCCAGAAATGAAGAAAGTGGATCGTGCCACCGATGATCCTAGCCGAGACTTTCTGTGTTGGCAAAGGGAGATTGTTCGGAAAGAGGGCGATTTCAAATGCGATCTGAGAAGGGAGGCTCCGTATTCTACGAAAATGAGAGGGTGGACGTGGAATACAAAACGGGGGCCTACTTTTCGAACAGACCCTTTTTGCGGACGATGCCCTTACGCGTATTGGGAGTTGCTGGGCCTGCACTCTTCCGTGGACGTGGCTTGAGCGGGGTCGAGTACGGCGGGGGGGCCCTTGCGCGAGCAGCCTCCCAGTCGAACGGGATGGACGACGAGATGGAGGGGGTGTCTGCTGGCGAGCGGAGTGGGCCAAAGGAGAGCCGCCTCTGAGCGCTGCCCGGAGTACTGTTCTCGTGTGCAAACCGACGGAGAGCCATGGACGCGCGCGACAAAGACAATGAGCACGTGGGAGGGAGCCAAACATGCAAACAAAGACACGTGTTGGTTGACAATGAAAATGGAAAAAAAATAGTCACCGTCTTCCTCTGCGCTACCCCACCACGTCGATCCTACTCAGACCTCGCGCTATCGCATCCTCATCCTTCTCCCCGAGTGCTTTACCCAGCTGTATGTCGTCTGCTCACAGATCCAAGCACACTACCGAAAAGCTCACTCTCCCATCAGCAACAGAACGGAACAGGATGGCACAACCATCCTCTTCACACCATGGCGAACGCGAGCACCGCCATCGCAGCAGCAGCTCCCATCACCACAGGACAATTTCATCTACAACTATGCTCTTGGTTTTGTCCCTCGTCCTCGCTGTTCTCGCTGTCATGCTCTCCCTCCCTTCTTCCACAAGCTCAGAAGCCGGCGGCGGCGTCATGGGCTTTTTCAATCCGAAGAGGTCACAGGCCCTCATCGCTCGTGAAAGCGCCGTCGCCGTCCGCGAGGCTGAAGTCGCCCGTCGCGAAGCTGAGCTTCTCGCCGGCGCCCCTGGTGGTGTCGTCCCTGCTCCCACTCCCGTCTTGTGCCCCTCATGCACCGCCGCAACCGTCACCATGACCGAGATTCCTCCCATGCAAACCATCATCAAGGAGATCGTCAAGGAAGATTCCTTGGCCCCCCCTGGATGGGCCGGTCCTCGGGCTGAAGAACTCCTAGACCGTGAACTCAAGATTGCCGAAAGAGAACGGGACATCAGCAAGCGTGAAGAAAACGTTAACCGCAGAGAACACGATGCCGCTCGTCGTGAAAGCTGGATCATGGAACAACTCATGTAACACCTCCCTTTGTCTTGTGAAAGAATATCAACTGATCGCTTTCTCTTAACAGTGCGCTTGGTAATGATGCACCTCAATCAGTGGAAGATGACTATCTCTACGATCCACCAAAACGAAAACCACCCAAGGTACCACCTTCCCCGCGCCGCGAGCTCTGAGACGACGGGGGGTGTTTTTCACGAACCACTACGAACCTAGTCCGTATACGTCCCTCATGCACGCCCCCTTCCTTGCGCGTTCTTCGGGCTTGGGGGACCGCGGAATATCTCTTGGCTCGTCCCCCTCGTCCGTTGCTGCGGGCTGCAGATAGATAGCCTTTGGATATGCGCGCCTATCGCTCCAAGCGATCGGTGATCGTGCTCGATCGTCGATCGACCACGTGTCCACACTGGCTTATCTAATTTGCAGCCTGCGCGCTCGCTCTCTAATATCTGTTTCCAAGGCCTATCACTGACTCTATTGTTTTCTTCTAGTATCACGAACTTCCTCCTATTGTTACTGAAGTCGCGTATGAACAAACCAAGACTGTAGTTCAAACCGTTACCGTACCACCTCCTGCCAATACCCGCCTGGCTGCGTTCCCCTCACCTGAACCTGCAAATCCCTTGACAAGTGCCTTGAGTCCGCGTACAACTTCTATTGAAATCGTCACCGAAGAAGCCGATGACCGCAGACCGAGGACTGTCTTGCGTGGACCGCCCAAGCGAGTACCTGCACGTTGGTTTGGTAATTGGTAATCCTTCTGTTCATGTATAACTCTTTTATATTTAATGTCTTGTTACGATGATTTTCAACGTTATGCTTCCCTTGCTTGCTGGACTGCCCCTTTATTATTAGTACACACGATCTTGTTCAACTACTCACGCGACTTTACGAAACAGATGGGTGCAAAATAGTTCTGTTCCTTTTGTGGTCGAACTGCATATTGATGCCTTAGGATAGATGTAGCTAGTGTAGAGTAGTTGGTTCTTATGAATATACATCAACCAGGGATTTTAGTTTCTTATCATGTCATTATCTAAGCAGCAACTTTGGTTCAAGTCCAGCATGTCTCTTTTAGTCCTTTGCAGAAGAAAGGCAGCACTTCATTTATGGAATAGGCACTTGTCCACTGTACCACCAGCAAAGACGCCTTTAGAAATTCTGGGTCAACGTTTCTCGCCTGACGACTATACCAATATCACACCGGCTATCATTGCCAAAACCGCAGCCCAACTTCATCTCAAGCCCAATCACCCACTAAGCACGCTACGCCAGCTAATAGAGTCTGCCTACCCAAGCTTCTCTCATGTCGCCAGTATCCCTCCTCTTGTAACCCCGTACCAAAACTTTGATGAACTCTCCTTCCCAGTGGACCATCCAGGACGGTCAGTGACCGATTCTTACTATGCAAACCGGAATATGATGTTGCGCACACATACGTCCGCGCACGAAGTGGAGATGTTTCGCAAGGGGGAGACAAAATGGCTCCTTACAGCCGATGTATACCGGAGGGACGAGATAGACGCTTCTCATTATCCGGTATTTCACCAAGTGGAGGGTGCAAGGATATTCGATGCTAATGCCTCAGGCATGAAGGAAGCAGAGGAGGATAATGCGAGGTTGTCAGGAATACTTGCCAAGTCGGGTATACTCATCGAGGATATCCCTCATGTTTCGCCTACGAATCCCGTTCAGCACAATCACGACCCTGCGTTCTCAGAGTTATTGGTGCAGAACTTGAAGCTTTCATTGAATAACTTGCTCTTGAAAGTGTTCGGTGGGGTTTCGGGGAGTAGCAAGGAAAATCCGCTGCAGGTAAGGTGGATTGAAGCGTACTTCCCATTCACGAGTCCCAGCTTCGAGGTGGAAGTGTTTTTCCATGGAAAATGGCTGGAGATTTTGGGATGTGGTGTTATTCGACAGGCCACACTTGATACAGCAAGTAAGTCTCCCCAACGCATTCTCTAAATTGCTTCATGTCCTGCCCAGATGTGGAGAATAAAATTGGTTGGGCCTTTGGGCTTGGACTCGAACGGATAGCAATGGTCCTCTTCTCGATACCTGACATTCGTCTCTTCTGGTCCGAAGACGAACGGTTCCTCTCGCAGTTTGAACAAGGAAAGATAAACGCTTTCCATCCCTACTCCAAGTACCCTTCTTGCTTCAAAGATGTTAGCTTTTGGACGCCACAGAGCACGGGCTTTCACGAGAACGACTTTTGTGATATTATCCGTGATGCGGCTGGTGACCTCGTCGAAAACGTGGAAAAGGTATAATCTCTTCTTTTATTCTCAGCCTATGCTCATTGCTACATATGCAGATCGACGAGTTCGTCCACCCCAAGACAAGTCGGACAAGTTTGTGCTATCGCATAAATTATCGGTCTATGGATAGGTCACTTTCGAACGACGAAATCAACCATATTCAGAGTCAAGTTGTTTCTCGTCTGAAAGATCAGTTCAGTGTTGAAGTTCGATAGCATGCTCTTAAAAAGTAGATTATTACTATCTAATATGGTCTATATGCATGCTGGTCAAAATGTATGGAGAGTAGGGGGGTGTTAATGAATGATTAGAAATAGGCTATTGGAATAATTTTGAAATGGGTTGGGTTCTCATGAAAGGTCCTGAGCCACTCCAACTTGCGCTGCCCGCAAGACCCTTTCCTTGATCATATAACCCGTCTTCTGACAGTCGATGACTGTTCCAGGTTCGATCCCTTGTATAGGTGCTTGGTAGAGGGCCTCGTGGTGGTTGGGGTCAAATTGGTCGCCCGTCGGGTCGAAAGGCTTGATATTATACTTGAACAGCGTTTGAAGCAACAATCGATGTGTGATTTCTACACCAGTGTGAAGTTCTCGGAGGTATGCATCGTGACTTTTTGTTAGTGGAGGAGAGGTATCATTGGGGCGCTGAGATTCAGAACCTTCGGAGGACGTTGTGGGGGGTGCAACTGCTGCTGGAGGGATGGATTTGAGAGCAATGGAGAGAACGTCGACGGTTTCGAGAAGGTCGCTTGCAAAACGGGAGATGGCGTAGTCTCTTGTCTGTTCCTTCTCTCTTCCTGCGTTGCGCTGAAGGTTAAGGAAGTCTGCTTGTAGGTATCGTAGTCGACTCTGAATACAAGAAAGGTAAGCCAGACATTCGTGTAGGACAAAAAAGTTACAATTACGAACCGTGAGGTCTAATACTTCTGCCTCCTTAACTACGAGGCTGTTCTTGACATTCGCGCATGGGTCGACCTCGGCAGAAGGTTCGCCATTTTTCACTTCACCCGGCGGTGACGTTGACAAAAAGCGACGGGTTCCGATTCGGCGTGTCTGAGAGCTACTAAATGCAGAACGCGATAGATTCCTTGACGCCATGGACGCTCTACACGACCGGAAGACGTTGAATGGAGCGACAGCGAGACTCATGGTTCTTTGCTTGACGGTGGTGACGAGAAAATCCAGTATTGAAAATAGTCGTGGGAACTTCGGAACTTCTGCTTTTGAAGAAAAAAATTCAATGACATGTTCAATGCAAGGGTTTATTCCACATTCAATGCCTTCGCATAGGATATCTCACTGCTTTTGAGGTTCCCGGGCTGTGATCAGCCGAAAGTGTTATTTTTTAGCCCGGATCTTTGAAAACGTATCCGGCATGCTGATATCTAATATTCGGTTCATCTTATCTCCCAACCACTCTTATTTCAGAGCCATGACATCCCAAAGCACTGGATCTGCAAACACAATCGACGGAAATCGTCTGGCAAAGTATGTACCAGTTCTCCACTCTGGCGTTGCAACTGACTGGTTTCTTGCAGGTCTCTACGTGAAGATGTTGCCCATAAAATCAAATCCCTTCAAGCTAGGTTCCCCCGTTTCCAACCAAAGCTCTGTGTCGTGCAAGCTGGAAATCGTCCTGATTCGACGACATATATTCGCATGAAAGCAAAAGCAGCAGAACAAGTCGGAATCAAATTCCACCATATTCCTGTCCCCTCAGAGTCTTCGGCAGAACACATTGTCAGGGTCGTCCAGGAGCTCAACGCTGACGACTCGGTTAGTGGGATCCTCGTTCAGCTGCCCTTGGGTGGTCATATCGATTCTGCTGGAGAGCGGCTTGTGACGGAGGCAGTGAGCCCTTGGAAAGACGTCGACGGGTTTGCCACGCATCGCCTCCGCTTAAAATTCCAACTAACCGACTTCTAGTTTCCACGCTTATAATATTGGCCATCTGTGTTCACGTGCCTCCCAGCCTCTCTTTGCGCCATGCACTCCGGCTGGTGTCATGCGCCTTTTGGAATCGACAGGACTTCCGATAGCCGGAGCGAATGCCGTTGTGATTGGCCGAAGTGACATCGTTGGCAGTCCTGTTGCAACCATGCTCAAGAATGCAGATGCGACTGTCACTCTGTGTCATAGCAAAACTCAAAACATTAAGAACATTGTGGGTTCTAGACCTTTTGGCAGCAAACTATTCTATATATACATTCCCTTTACAGGTTAGAAATGCAGATATCATTGTCTCGGCCATAGGGAAACCCGAATACGTCAAGGGGTCCTGGATCAAACCTGGCGCAGTGGTTATCGATGTTGGAATTAATTATGTTCCTGGTTAGAACAAGCCCTCATTCAGAAACCATCCCTCTGATTACGAATTAGATGAAACGAAAAAGTCTGGCCAACGTCTCGTCGGCGACGTCGAATTCTCTACAGCTGTTAATGTTGCATCCCACATTACCCCAGTTCCTGGTGGTGTTGGTCCCATGACCGTCGCCATACTTATGCACAACACCCTACAAGCCGCCACACATCACTGGGAAGTCGACCGGAATAGGAAAGTCAAGCCTTTGCCTCTGAATGTGCTCGACAATGTTCCAAGTGATATCGAGATCGCAATGGCACAAACACCCAAACCCATCGCCGAGTTGGCACAAGAAATTGGTATCCTTCCTGGTGAACTCGAGAATTACGGTAAATACAAGGCGAAAGTAGATCTCAGCATTTTGAAACGCTTAGAACACCGAAAGAATGGTAAATATATTGTCATTTCCGGTATCACTCCGACGCCTTTGGGTGAAGGGAAGTCGACAACGACCATTGGACTTGCGCAAGCACTTGGGGCAGAGCTTGGTCGTCCTTCGTTTGCTTGTGTCAGGCAACCTAGCCAAGGACCTACCTTTGGTATCAAAGGAGGAGCTGCAGGGGGAGGATATAGTCAAGTTATCCCCATGGACGAAGTAAGGGTTTTTATGGAATCAAAAGGATGTTTTCTGAGATTTTATTCACTAGTTCAATCTACACCTTACGGGCGATATTCATGCTGTTACGGCCGCAAATAATTTGCTCGCTGCTGCTCTAGATGCTCGTATCTTCCACGAGGCGACGCAAAGTGACAAGGTATATCTTCTGTCGTTTTTTTGATTAGCATGGTTGTCTTTACCCGATGTTTAGGCCCTATACACCCGTCTGGTCCCCTCAAAAAGGGGTAAGAGGGAATTCGCCCCTCTTATGCACAAACGATTAAAGAAACTCGGTATTGACAAAATAAATCCTGACGAACTCACCCCAGAAGAAATCAAGCGCTTTGCGAGACTCGACGTTGACGTCAACACTATCACCTGGAATCGCGTCATGGACACCAACGATCGCTTCCTTCGTAAAATCACCGTTGGCCAGAATCCAACAGAGCTAGGCCATGAACGTACCACTGGTTTTGATATTTCAGTCGCGAGCGAATGTATGGCCATCCTGGCGCTAACGACTAGTCTGGCCGACATGCAAGAACGTCTCGGCGCTATGGTCGTCGCCACAAGCAAACAGGGAGAGGCAATCACAGCCGATGACCTTGGAGTTTCCGGTGCTCTTGCCGTACTTCTCAAGGACGCCATCAAGCCTAACCTTATGCAAACGCTGGAAGGGACGCCTGTTTTCGTACATGCTGGGCCTTTTGCTAATATTGCGCATGGAAATTCCTCTATTCTTGCCGATCGTGTCGCTCTGAAACTGGCCGGTGTTGAAGAAGGTGATTCACCTGATCGGATTGGATACGTCCTAACTGAAGGAGGATTTGGTGCGGACATGGGAATGGAGAAGTTTTGCAACATCAAATGTCGGGTCAGTGGTTTGAAGCCTGATGCAACAGTCATTGTTGCTACGACTCGTGCATTAAAAATGCACGGTGGCGGCCCAGAAGTTACGCCTGGAAAACCCCTGCACGAGATGTATACCAAGGAAGACTTGGTTACGTTGAAGGAGGGATGTAAGAACCTGAGGAAACATATCCAAAATTGTCAAAAGTTTGGTGTTAAAGTTATAGTCAGTATCAATCAGTTCTCGTGAGTTGATTACCTTTGCCTGGTCTTATTTCTTATTCATTTTCACGAACACTAGTTCCGATACGGAGGCAGAACTCGCCTTGATTCGAGAAGAGTCACTGGATGCTGGCGCAAATGCTGCTGTTGTGAGCAACAACTGGGCAAAGGGCGGTGCAGGAGCCAAAAATCTCGCTGAGGCTGTTGTGACAATTTGCGAAGGGGAAACGAAATTCAGATTCCTTTATGATCTTAATCTCTCCATCGAAGAGAAAATTGGGATTATTGGAAAGGAGATTTATGGTGCTGATGGTATTGAATTAAGCGACCTTGCAAAGCAACAGGTGGACATTTATACCAGGCAAGGATACTCCGGACTTCCTAGTGAGTATTTTGTATCATCCTTATCTTGATCATTTTGCTGAAGATGTTCAGTCTGCATGGCGAAGACTCAATATTCATTCTCACACGATCCCAAGCTGAAGAATGTCCCCACAGGTTGGTTCCTTTCATCGTCTTTCCAACTCAACTTGAGTCCTTTCTAGGGTTTAAATTACCTATCAGAACCGTCCGACTATCTGCAGGCGCAGGGTTCTTGTATCCAATCCTAGGAGATATGCAGACTATGCCAGGTCTCGGGACACGCCCAGGTAATATATACATCTTAATATGTTGCACGGACTTACATCATTCTTTAGGCTTCTGGGAGGTTGGTCTTGATAATGAAACTGGCAGGGTTGTTGGTCTGTTTTAGAAGCTAACAGATACCAGTAGAAGAATACAGACATTAAACAAGTATCCCTTGTAGAAGCCGAATTACCACTTCATGATCCTCGTGCTCCTGCATTGAGCGTACGGTTAAGGGAAACCTCATTCACTGTGACGTTGAATTTTTTTAAAGTATACCAGTCCTGACGACGTATGGTAAATTAGATTACAATGCAAGTGGTGAATATTCGTATTAAAAAATTAATATACAGCCGGGTTATCAAAAAAATCTGGACAGCAAGAATGGCGTTTACAATTCATGGTCAAAGATAACATTGTCCGTCGTAGGCCTCTCAACCGAAGTTGAAGCGGTGGGCTTCTGGCGGACGCTATACAAGCCACCATCGGGGTCTTCGGGGAAAGCTTCCCCGGAGTCGGTTGTAACAGTGCTTGCAACTTCTGAATTCTTTCTCTTCTTCTTCTTCTTCTTCTTTGCCGCGTTTTCATCAGCCATGCTATACGCATCGTTTGTCCTCTCCCATCTGTCTTTCCTGTCTTTCTTTTTCTTTGACCGTTTCGGTGGTTCAATAGGCTCGACGTCCTCGAAATTAGCAGGATAACGCCACCGGCCAGAGGGAGTTGCCGCAGGTTTTTGTTCAGAGTTATAGTATCGTTCGTCCTCTGGTCGCCATAGCTCTCCGTTTTGTCCCGACCTTTCATTTTCCATGGTGGAAAGGTCAGTACTTGAAGCAGGGCCTTCCTGGCCTTCCTCCAACGGCTGGCCTTCCAAAACTGACCGAGGTAAGCGCTCGTCGTATCTCTTTGCCCATCGCGACTTCCTTTCGTTCCGCTTGATCGCCGAAGTATCGACCAGACCATACTTTTGGACCCATTTCGGAGTACGAGCATGAGTTTTGTTGTTCCGAATGTTCTGTGTACAGAATTAACACGGATATTAGTAAACGGAGCGGGTTACCCACCTGGATGTAGAAGTTGTGGCCATGGCCTATTGGGAAGGTGAGGAACGAATCATGGTAGATATGGGCATGACACACCTGGGATATAGCCACATATTGTCAGGCATAAATTAATCCAAAAGTCTTTCCCAACCCCAAACCTCGCAGCCACGGCTGTTGATACAAGATTAGTGTGAAGCTTTAGGTGATATCGTTGGAGGACTTACCTAAAGGCGGGAAGAGAGTGCCCACTATGAACAGCAACACAGCATACCCATGATGTTTCTTGGGCTTTATTTCGACCTTCTGAGGGACTATTCCATATGTCGATGACATAGCTCTCTCGATATCGTGGACTTGAGGAAACCTTTGCCGTTACCTATTACGAAGCGCTTACATAAGCATCGCTATACTTACGGTCGGCAAATGTATTATTTATTTTTTTGCTGCAAACAAAGGAGAAGTGTTGTCGACCTGGAGTGATTTGGGTGGTGAATGCAGAAATTCAAAGGGAATGCGGTGGACGGTTCGGTTGTGTTGGGCACCTGACCACTGTCGGCAGATTTACATAACCCAGTCAGAGGTGTCATTCAACCCTTTTTTCTTCCTTCCTCCCCGCATCCTTTCTCGTCGGCGCTGGCCCATCCTTCGACAGCCACCATGGATCACGAAGAACACGTCCTCAATCTGTCGGACGTGGTGCATGACGAAATCGACGATGACTCCCCTAGCGATGGCAACCCAACCACCCACTCCGTTTCCCGCTCGTCTGACTTCGACCCCAACTCGACTATCATGCCACTACATGATAATTACAATGATTCTGAACACTCTGCACATCATTTGGGTTCAGCAGACTCATACTCAGTCGAAATGCTTGAACGAGAAATTGCCGCTTTGATAGACCAAAACACATCCGCCGCATCTGCTGCCTTACTCAGTGCAGCAGCGCAGCAACGGCAGGCAAGCCTCGGTCTCGATAGAGAAGGAAGCGAATTACTGGATGCAAGAACGGCGTCTGAAAGCATCGCGAGTTTGGGTATCGGACTGTCTGGCCTTGCCGCTGTTCTAGCGCATGCACAGGGTTTGACTTCACAACCTGCGAGTCAGGCAGGCACCGCGCCAAAGGAGCAACAACCCCCTACTCGAACTGCGCCATCTTTTCACTCCCTGACTGCTAATGAAACATTGGAAGACGGCCACCGTCGCCGAACAACAGGCCGAAGTGGATCAGAGGGCTCAGATTATTTCTTTTCTGACAAAGATGATGCTAGTGATGAAGAAGATTTTGCGGAAGGTAGATTGCGCAATGGTTCCCCGTCTCGTCGCGAAACGGATAGACAACACCCTTCGAACGACTTGCCATCTGTTCCAAGCGAGTTCTCAGATATCAGTGACATTCTCAGCCAATTTTCTGCTCAATTTTCACACATTCCCACACACCATACTGGCCATGATCTTTCACCCCATGATTCGCAGCCAGTAATTGCACACGAACAAAACGCAGAGTCCGATCTCCCCGTTATCAGGTCCAACTTGTCATCTATCCCTGTTTTAGCGCCGTCAAATCGTGCCAGCTCACAACCTGTTGCCTCAACGTCCTTTTTGGGTCCTCTTTCTCAAGCACCTCCGAGAAGGCGAAAGAATCAACCGAGACCTAACAGCCATGTTTGTGAGGAGGAACATTGTCAAAAGTCGTTTACTCGTCGGAGTGACTTGGCTCGCCACATGCGAATACACACCGGGGAACGACCGTTTATGTGCTCATTTGATGGTTGCGGGAAGACGTTCATACAGGTAACGATATTCTGACATTATTGGTGTTCTACGATTTAAAAGTGATACTTTCTTGCAGCGATCGGCCCTCCATGTACATTCCCGGGTGCATACAGGAGAGAAACCACATTGCTGCGAATATCCTGGGTGTGGCAAAACTTTTGGTGATTCCAGCAGTTTAGCACGGCATAGACGGACACATACTGGCAAAAGGCCATACAAATGTGAAGATCCCAGTTGCGAAAAGACATTCACCCGTCGCACAACACTGACGACTCACATGCGCACGCATGATCCGAGTTGGGAGCCAGACCCTAACGTGTGAGTTCCTCACTGTTTGTTATTAATTTATTATTTTGACTGTATTGAATAGGAAATATAATTTTAAAGGAAAAAAGCGGAAACTCACGGACGACGACGAAGATCGAGATTTAGCCGAGTCCGTTAGAACAATATCAGCTTTGTTCCAAGCGGGTAACTCATTGGCTGGATCCAATCCGGATGAGCCGCTAGAGATGCGAGTCGCGAGCATTAGCGCCGAAATCGCAGCGGCTATCGCACAGGCCCAGTCACGGGCATACGAGGATGAAGAAGAGGAAGAGGAAGAATCAGGATCCGGACGAGAAATGGGAGTGGAATCCATCGGACCAAATACAAGTGGGATCCGGGGTGAAGGAGTAATGGGAGAAGGAAACAGGCAGAGAGTTGGTGGACTGGGCGACGACGGCGAAGATAGCGACGCTTTTCCTGCTCCCTTACGCGCTCGAAAACAACTCGCATTAGCAGCAAACTTGAAAAGGAAGCGTTAACGACAATCACGTGTTCCGGTATCTCGCGGAATAACATGGGCGGAACATATGTTATATTCCAGTTCTTACTTTATTAATATCGTACTACTCAACGCCGTGTCTGCCCGCTCAGCCAATACTCTAAATACATTCCTGTTTCTCCCTATCTTCCACCATCTCTTCAGGAATGTCAACAGCTGGAGAAACCCCCAGCACGGATCTCATCACTCTCACTCGGTATTCACATTTCGCTGACCATCTTATTCTTTTCTGAATGCGACTGCCCCCAGTCATGTTCTCAGTGACCAGATTAGGCTTGGTTCAGCAACTGCGGGCGATTTAACTCTTCTTCTTACCGCAATCCAGGTGACATCCAAGTTCATAGCAACCAATGTCAGAAAGGCCCGTCTGATCAATCTGTATGCCCCTGTCTGAGATCGCACACGACTACGGCTGATCTTTCATCAGCGTTGGCCTTGCTGGTGAAACGAATGTGCAAGGCGAAGAGCAGAAAAAGCTTGATGTGCTCTCAAACGATATCATGGTTAACGCTCTCCGCGCATCTGGAAAGACTGCTGTCTTGGTCTCGGAAGAGTTGGAGGAGGCGATCATTATCGACGACAAGCAGAAGGGGAAGTACTGTGTTGTCTTTGATCCACTTGACGGCAGCAGCAACATCGACGCTGGTGTGAACATTGGGACGATTTTCGGGATTTATCATATTGTATGTCGTAACACTCCTGCTCATATCTATCTAAATGCTCTGCAGGGACCGGATTCACCTGGCACTATCGAAGATGTTTTGCGACCAGGAAGTGAGATGGTCGCCACCGGCTACACGATGTGACACCATTGATCATATACCATCCCCATTTCTGGCTAATTGATTGACAGGTATGGATCTTCAGCTAATCTGGTACTATCAACTGGCTCGGGTGTGAATGGGTACACACTCGATGTTGCGTTGGGCGAATTCATCCTTACTCACCCTAACGTAAGATGTTCCCTCTACATTGAAATATTGACTCATTTGATGTTTCAAGATCAAAATCCCCCCACGTGGCAAGATTTACTCCTTCAACGAGGGAAATTCCATGTATTTTTACCCTCCTGTCACAGGATATCTAAAATCCATCAAGTATCCTGCTCCTCCGAAGAGTCCTTATAGTGCACGTTACATTGGGTCCATGGTTGCAGACGTGCACAGGACCTTGCTCTATGGCGGCATTTTTGGCTATCCTGACGACAAGAAGAGCAAGTCGGGAAAGTTGAGGTTGCTCTACGAAGCTTTCCCGATGGCTTTTTTGATTGAACAGGTATGCCTAAGCGTATGACTCAGTTTGGGTTTCACTGATTCTGGTGATAGGCTGGTGGGATTGCTACCACTGGTACGAAGCGAATTTTGGATATTGTTCCTACGAGCATTCATGAACGGTGCTCTGTATTCCTCGGAAGTCGAGATGATGTCTTGGATTTAATGAAGTTCTACAAAGAGGTTTCTACGAGCCCTGAATCCACCTAAGCACATATATCACAGTGACATAAATCTGTATTGAATATTTATCTCATATCAAATGTTCTTCACCACGGCGTAGAGCTGTTTGTCGCAATGTGAGGGTTGCAAGAGATTACGAAACGCACGGTGTCGGCAGTACAGGCTTAAGAAAGGAAGCGGTGCTCTGTGATGGTTGAGGACATGGTGTAAGTATAGTGGTTGTGGTTGCAAGAAGTCGTAAATGTGAGCGTGAAACTCCCGAAGCAGGTGCAGGTGATGAAATTTCGGTTGGAGTGGTGCACGAGTTCCAAGCACAGACCAGTCCACAATCATCTGCATAAGTGCGTCAGGAAGGGAGAACTTCTTTTATCTGGCTTACTTTGTCGGGGTGGGCACCATCTCTTAAAGATAAAAATGGTAATAATAAGGTGTGGCGTCTTGGGGGAACTGCCCGAGAGTTAAATGCCTTGAAAATCTTGCACGTTCAGGCAAGTGACAGCGACTTGAACAATTAAAAGACTGGAAAAGTCAAGCATCGTGTCAAACTGAGAAAATAGTGCTTGGAGGTCTATGGGGGTCTAAGTGCCAACAAAGCATTTTTGCAAAACCACATACATTAGCAGAGAGAGAAGTCGAAAATATTG
>Ga0307517_10000444_pt1 | contig 70938 bp, 79 predicted proteins | sample 23_EM_MG_FD_194515 | JGI IMG/M metagenome (GOLD analysis project Ga0307517, IMG submission 194515) | Populus trichocarpa ectomycorrhiza microbial communities from riparian zone in the Pacific Northwest, United States - 23_EM | ecosystem: Host-associated > Plants > Roots > Unclassified | place... | reverse complement strand
CAGTTGGTTGGTGCTGTTGCAATCTCAGGCATGTGGGCTCAGTCGTGTTCCACTCACAAAGGCTAACCGGACATTGACATTCAGGGGTTGCAGTTTGAGGCGGCTGGTGACCTTGATAATTCCATGAGCCTCGATGAACTAGAGGAAAAACTTTCAGACAAACGGGTTAAGTTTGTCACGAAAGGTGGGGTTTGAGTTTTCCAGATCATCAGGCAGCTTTTTGTCGCTCTACTATGTAGAACGAGATGACCACAATCATGACAACGTGTGATTCGGCACGCTATTTGGCTTTGTCAGTTGAAGAGGCAGCAAGTTCCAGGCGCAACCGCATTTCTTCTATGGTACTCTTTTGGAATCTGCACCGTGTTGCCTCTGTCTGGTGTCTTGCACTCGCTCTTCAAGCCATGCAGTAATTCTACTGAGATCTGGATCATATGTTGGAATTGCCGAGGCAAACATGCCACGAGGCACTGCCGATATTGTAATTCACCGTTATGTTCTTGACTTCTATTGCGTTGCCACGCATTTATATTTCTTGCCTTGCATTATATAAGGACAACTAGTCTTGTACACAAATCTCAGTTGTTCACACAAAATCACACTGAGGTTGGGTTAGGGCCGAGCAATAGCCCAGCGCAGAACACGGAGCAATTGAGCTGCTTACCCACCAGCCGACAAGCCACAACTGCGACGCAATTGTGACGCCAACCCAACCAAGGACGGTGAAGGCAAATTCGTTCACATTAACCTTGCAATGTTGGATCTCTTTTTTCTTCTCCTACGACACCTATTCAGATAATTGATTCATTTTGGCAATCAGTATATACAGTAATAACGGCAAGAATAAAAAATTTCAAGATGGCCTCATCAACTTGTGTCTTGTTCCGCAGAGGCGTAGAGTGCCTTTTTGTCTCCACTGCCGTCGACCAAGGCCTTGAAATAACCACCTTTCTTTCGGAGGAGTACCTGAGGACTGTCATATTCAACCTGCAAAGAAAGAGTAAGTACGTATAATGTGTTTGCCACCTTCTCCTACAAGAAACTTACGATCCGTCCACTATCAAGGACCATCTGAGAGAATGTTAGTTCTTAGACCACATAACGAGGCATCACAACACACAATTTTGTCTGCATCCATGATCGTTTGTAGGCGATGTGCAATTGTGAGAACTGTCGTATCAGATCCCAGCTCGTTGCGTAATGTAGCTTGAATGATAGAATCCGTTTTATGATCTGTCAGGAAACGGATAAGAGTCCATATTCGACTCAAGAAAATGCGAGGGCTTACCAATTGCGGATGTAGCTACCGAAAAAACATCATTATTTCTTGCCAAGACAAACTAATTGATAGGACGGCTTACCTTCATCTAAGATCAACAGTTTGCTGTTACGAATGATGGCTCTCGCCAGAGCAAGGATTTGTCGTTGACCAACGGACAAGTTGTTTCCCCCGCCCGAAATGTCACTATCCAGTGTTAACCTGGCTTCGTCATCTTCGCTCTGCAGGGAGAACAATCCAGCAGCACGCAGGGCGGCGTTTAATGTTGCATCATCATGCTGTTCGAAAGGATCCAAGTTCCGCCTAAGAGTTCCGCTCAAAAGTTCAGGCTACGGATCGTCAGTAAAGCGAACGGTGCTTAAAAACCTACGTACTACTTGCGGAATAATTGTGACATTCGATCTCAAAGAATCGAGGTTGAGTTGACTGGTCGGGATGCCATCATAGATCACATTCCCTTCCGTCAAGATACAACGCAGGAGGGACAAAGTAAGCGAACTCTAGAATTGATAACGTTAACGGCGGGACTGGAAGTCAAGGCCATACATATGCTCACCTTCCCACTACCAGTTCTGCCGACTGCAAAAAAACAATTATTCAAGGAAAGAAATCAACAGCATATAACATACCAATGCCTATTCGTTCTCCACTTTTAACATGGAAACTGAGGTCATGAAGGACCTTTGGCCCAGACTAGAGGAATGATGAGATCGTACAATCACCTCTCAACCATCACACGTACAGCTGAGTAACGAGCTGACATTTTCTCGACTCGCAACTCTCCACTTGTTGGCCAAGCTGCAGGAGGGAGCCCAGCTGCTGATGGTTTCGGTTCATGGTCAATCTCAAGATATGCCTGAATACGCTCCAAACTAGAAAAATCAGTCGGCAATGAATTTGGTGAACGAGCTCTGCATATTACCTGTTCGCTTTGACCTCGAACTCATTGTAATACCGCACGAGCCATATAATCATGGAACAGAACTCGATTGACATATTCAGCGAGAATCCGGTATCGGCAGCACTAATTGTTTTCTTTGCAAGGAGATAGCCTGCAAGGGCTGCTGTGAATGAGGCTCCAAGTAGATCAGAACGGATGCCAATCCAACGATTAAGGTTGTATGACGATCTCGCGATCTTGGTGAAGTGATCGATACGCTTATAGGATTCCTTCCTGAATGACAACTGTGCACCATACGCGCGAATAGACACTAGGTGGTGAGGAAGGTTGGTGATCACAATTAATAACAATAAAAAGCAACTAACCAAGACCCGTAATAGCAGCTCCGAAGTGAGCCAACACAGGTGAGCGAGCATTGCTAATCTGCGTTCAACCAACAGGAAAGCAGAAAGGAGGTAAGGTTTACCTCATTTCCCGTTTCACAGACATCTGTGCTTTCAGGTAGATGTTTCCCAAATAGGCACCCAATAGGCCAAACAATATGCCTGGGATCAAAAAGATTGGGGAAAAAATGACTGGGCCAGACAATTTGATGATCATCGACACAAATATACTGACGACTCCACTGAAAATTTGATGTAGCGAGCCATCAACAACTCCTATGTCTTGTGTGCAGCGTGTAATGATACGAGAAGCAGGAGTTGCATCCAGCCAACTAAGAAATCATTCAGGTTTGTCCGCGACGGGCAAGACAATGGCTTACCGGAACGTTGCACTAAGAACTGAGTCAACGAGGTGCACATTAATCGTACGCGAAGCTCTCTGCGTGCCGAAAATATAAAAAGCTTCGGTGACAATATATATGACGGAGCAAATAGCGAGGATCGCAGAGTACACCCAAAGATAACTGACAAATTAAATCAGAATTGGACAATAGAAAGAATGAATGGGGTCACCGAGTGGAAACTTCGTTGGGGTCGCGTCCTTGGTATTGATTTCCCCAGAAGCCCAGGAACCAAACGGAAAACATAGTACATGCCTCGTTCAGGATATGGCCACCAACCCAAATCGTCAAGAAGAGAATGGGGAAGCTTCCGCCAAGAGCCTTCAGGAAAAGTTTGATGGCCGTCCAGCTCACATGTCCCTCTTCAATATCTTCAGCCAATATAAGCTTCCCATCCGCCTCTTTGTCATCCTTTTTGACTTGGTCGATAACCGATTTCTGAACTTCGACTTCATCCTGCTCTTTCTCTACTTCTGCTGCAAAATTCTCATCCATTGCGATCGCTTCAGAGATATCAGAAACTTCTTTCGCAACTCCGTCCAGACCAACCGCAATGACCTTGGCAGCAATCGGACCTGTGAGAGCGACATTGTGTGTCTAAGCAATCGTCAGTATCTTGAGGGCTCGAAGTGTGCCAACATTCTTACCACAAGCACGATGGTCCTTCCGCGAAGCAAGTCACCTTGGAGACATTCTTCAACGATGTGTTTCGATCTGATTGTAGAATAAGCAGAAAAAGCTCCCTAACAGACGACTACTTACGTATGGACATCCAGAGCGGCAAGGACATCGTCGAGCAGGAGAATCTGAGCCGGTGAGTACACTGCTCGAGCTAAAGTGACTCTAGCCTGGAATAACGATTGGCATACTGAAAGAAGCTATTAATTGCCGCGTACCTTTTGTCCTCCACTGTCACAAAATAAGTCGGAAACCATCTCATCTATAAATTTGTGTGGCATACCTTAACGTCAACCCCTTCTCGCCAACCTCAGTCTTATCACCGGCGTCAAAAAGAAGCAGATCTTGTTCTAGGGCACATTGACGCAGGACTAGAGTATTGTCAGTTGCATCTGCCAAACTTGAAAAATTCGACTGAACCTTTCTGGTATCGCTCGTCATCATAGGGAGCTCCAAACAAGATATTATCGCGAATGGTTTCATTTTGGACCCATGATTCCTGGGCAGCGTATGCGATGCCTTGACCGCGAGGCAGATTATACCAAGAGTCGATGCTCGTTGGCATAAAATGCATTTCACCTGAGGGTATTAATCATTACAACCCGTTACAAAAACAGAGAAAGAACTCTAGTCACCGAGGAGGGCCATCAGTATTGAGGTCTTGCCCGAGCCGCTGTGTAGTATTTCAGCTTCAAAAAAACAACGTTTATGCGAGCAGAACACACGTAGGCCCAACAATTAAATTCAACGCATTCGACTTAAATTCCACACGTCCAGGAACCTTGAGTCTATAAGACCTAGACGAAGGGGTTTGCGTGCCATTTTCCGCATCCTTGGACCATGCAAAAATGGCGTTATTGAATCCAATCGAACTTTCAAAGGTTTCGGGGGTAAATTTAGTGTCGATTTCGGTGCAAGTTTCTTCTGAATAACCATCCAAGAGTTCTGTCTCGCGCAGAAAATTTCCCACTCGGTCGAGTGAGACTTTACCTATTTAATGACGATTAATGACATAGCAGTGCGGGAACCAAAAGCACTAACCTCGAATCATCTCAGTGAAAAACCAGTTGGTTCGATACATGAGGTTTCGTATACTATCAAAAACAGCCAAACTTGAGAAAATTTTAGATGCTAAGGGAGTCACGGGTCAGTACCAACTACAAAAATCAACGACAAAAAGACAAACGGGTTAGAGGCTGCTTGGCGAGTGTGGTATAAGTTCCGTAAGTGACCAGCATTGAGAGTGTTGGAACGAGGAAGCTGAAAATGTCAATGTTCACGAAGGCGAAAAAAGGTATGTCGCTCACTTGGCAACGCTGGTGAACAAAAAATATACCTAGGAGCATCATGTTTCAGGAAAGAATTAAAATAAGGGAACCAGCTTACTTTCTCCCTGTAAAGGTAGTATAGTTCCTCATCTCGGGTTTTCTGTAGTCTCTCGCTCATCTTCTTCTCCCATCCAAACAGCTTTACCATACGGAGAACGCCGATAGCTGGTTGCTTAAGTTCAAATGTACGACTTCTAGAAATTGCAACTTACTTTGTGTAATATCTTCAACACGGGCATCGGTCTTCGAAAATTTTGAATCTTAGGAAAGAATAGCGATGAAGAAGCTAACTTACCTTCGCCATCTTTTTGGCATTTATGGCCTGCATTTTGCTCGCCAGATAACCTGGAAGAGGAAGCAGTAAGAATATAGTTCCAAGTCCGACGAACGCGCTATTTCGGTGAGCAACCGTCAGTTAAAAGATTCATGCCAAACAACAGGTCAGACATTACCTCCACCCGAGAATGACGTAAAGGAAAATCATCGAGGTGGTTAGTTCCAGTGGAACAGCTAGAAGGACCAACAAGAAATCTTTCGAATCTCCAATTCTATCCACATCCACCGTTACAAGAGTGTTAATCTTCCCAACAAGATTGTCCTTCTTTTTAGTCGGTTCAAGTGGGGTCTTGCCTTTCACTGGTTTTGCCTTTGCCTTCCCCTTTGTCACGTTAGAAGACTCTCCGTCACTTCCTTCTGCGAGGGTTGTAGCACTGTTGTCGCGTGACCTGTTGTCGACAATAGTGCTTGCATTTGAGGATGAAGGTTCGTTGACAGGAGTCTGTGTACCTGTCACAGGACTGGAGGACGAACCCCCCGAAGTCTCCGACTTCAGTCGTATCCTCAAGCCATGCTCAAAAATGAGCTCCGTGAGGATGGCCTCCACTCTAGCGAGAGTGCGTGTACCGACAAATATGTACCATTGGAAGAAAATGGAGGCGATGATAGGACTGGAGAAGAGAGCGATGACCCATAACCATGGACGGACGAAAATATTCGGATTGGGCGACTCGAGGTACACCAGAATGCGGTTGACAGCGATGGGGGATAAAAGTTGGGAGAAATTCGTGGCAATAATACAAAGAGCCATGACGAAATATTCCCAAACTGTTGGAAAATCAGATCAAGAAAGTGTCAGATAAGCATGACGCACAGAAAACAGTCATCAGTCCCCAGAAGATATGTCGATCCTTCTTAGCACCGCGGAAGGGATCAAGGTGCTATTACATTCGTCAGAGCAGACTAGCAAGCAGGATGGTCAATGCATACGGGAAAGGCGTTGGTTGTCAGTCGCTTTGATCTATCATAATCACACAGCGGCGGGAGTTTCTCATGGGACAAGTGAGGAACTCTGTACGCCTCCATGATAATCGAATCCAGGAAGGTATACACCGCCAAAGAGAAGACGGACGCGGTTTGTTCGGGATTAGGGACTTCCATAGGGTGCTAGTGATATTCTCAGTAAATATCCCCCAGTAGTTTGGAGTCATCTACCTCAGGATCAACTGGAATATACCTCCTGGGAACAAACAACGGGATTAACATAGCAGTCAATGTTAACAAAGACATCTTCGCATAGAGAAGCGGCCCAAATGCGTCGAGAGGTTGCTCAGTAAACGTCGCCAGTGGCCAGACATCTCGGTAGATATACATTGCAAACGCAGCGATGAGGACAAAATTAGTATGTCGTATGAAGGTTTGGGACCACATATTTGGGATGAGAGCGAGAGCACAAAGGATGGTGGTATACCACTTGCATTTGTAAACAATGAGCAACGTCAAACCATCGATGGCAACGAAACTCACATAGGTCGCGACCAGACCGAGTTGTGGTAAATTTCTGGATTCCAGCAATACGTCACCCACAAAACCATGATTTTTTCCCTCAATGATGAGATCATACAGAGATAATCCAAGCAGCCCAGCGCTCCCAAGGAATCGTTCGACTTTGCATATAAGTAGGAGCAACCCTCCATGTCCATCTGCGAACTTGAAAATTTTGGCGAAGCGTCCTGAGTAAATACGACTCTCCGACTTTGCAGCGGCTTTATCTGACGTGTTTTCGCGACGTTTTCGCCGAGCTGCGAGGATAGATTGTAGAAGCAATACGGCGCATGAGACCAGCCCTGCGAAGAAGGGTATGAAAAGGTTATTTCGCCATCTAAATCAAGACATGACTATTGCACAACCACAATATAGTAGAGATTTTGAACATACGGGTTTACCTGCCCAAAATTCAACAGCCCAAGGTCCAGTGGGATCTGAAACGGCGCGACTCCAGCCTGATAGGTGAAGAAACGCATTGAGTGATGGAGGTAGCAGTTCAAGTTATGTTTGGTATACTTTAAATCCGATAATTTCGGTTAGCGGTCACCGGCTGATTTGATGGCCATTAGTAGCGCTATTCCTATATTGAAGCACACATATACTTATTGGGAGTTGAATAATAAAATGACAATCGAAACCTACATAGCCCTTTCGACTCGGATGACGGATAGAACAGAAGAGATACCTCTTCTGTTCTCAGACCTTTTGGTGGATTGGTTCAGCGTGGGGCTTTGGACTTCCTTCCAAAAAGGATGATGGTTTGGTGTCGAAGCTCCAATGATACATAATTCGCTGCAGGTCAGCGGGGGGCGTCAAGATCAGATGGATCATGAGTTCCGCAGAGATCGGGTTTCGTGACAGAAGTACAGTACCGTGTCTTGTTCAGACCTGGATCGCAAGCGGTACGCCCCCAGAGGATAAATCCTGCATTGATTATGAGTGTTGGTGGACTCTGTAAAGTGGTAAGAACGAGAAGCCGATGTACATTTGTTTCAACATGTAGTAGTATATAAATAAACCTGTGCAATTGCCAATTCGGTTTCTCTCCAACCATGGACCACAGTGCGCACACACCAGCACCAGCGATGCCCAGATGCAAGATGTACATGATTTGGTAAGTCCTGTGCATTTAGAATCATCAGCTTTTGTTAATCATTTACCCATCTCAGGAATACAGATATCATCGACACTTGTATCGTGTTTCGGTGGTGGCACATCCGAACCTACACACACTTCGCTCTCACTCTCCTTGCAATCCTTTTTCTCGGTATCCTGTTTGAATATCTCCGCGTATTTCAACGCAAACTCGACTTCCACATTGCGCAATCTTTGGTTTCGGCCAAAGGGAAAGCGTCTCTGAGAGGAAGAGACAGAAGCAACGGTTCGAGAGTTGGCAGCGGTCGGACTTCGCCCCACAGTTCAGAACACGCTAATAATGAAGAACTCGGACTGCTGAGCGGGAAAACACTTAGGGTCGAGCCCACCGGGTAATGCAACCTTCATACTGAGGCATATCGCAATATTGAATCCAAAACTCGTAGGCTCCCAGTCCCACCCGTATCTCGTTCCTTGCGAGCTCTAGCATATGGCTTATCGGTCTTTCTCTCATTCTTCCTGATGTTGATCTTCATGACATACAATGTAAGGTCCCATTCCTGACGACCTTTCGTCGATCTTACCCACATTTTAGGCATATTACATACTAGCAGTTGTTGTTGGTGCTACCCTTGGTCATTATATTTTCGGCGGTACAATGAACACAGATGCTGCTCTTCGAGGTAACGGCATCGATAAGGGCATGGCGTGCCATTGATCGAATCCTTCTTATGTATGTAGTTTAAATTCTTAAATTGATGGTTTGGTCATGTACAAAACGAGTCGACGTCTCCTATAGAGTTTTCATCTCCGTATCTTCATCTTTCTTCGTCAGTCCCTCCGTCAAGAGTAACGCATCAATCTCTGCCGGGCGATATATCTTGGCTTTTGGTTGTTTCGTATCCGAATCGAAAGTTAAGACAGCAAATTCGACTATGAAAAGTAATTCCATGAGCCAACAACCCAAAAGAGAAAAAAAGAACAAAGGCACTCACGCTTCTCACTTCCCAAAGTCGTACTATCCATGGTCTTGCTCATGGTCCTCAGCACCAGCCCAATCGCGTCCTTGACAGTAATTTCATCCTTGTATTCCTGCTTCAGCAAACTCTGAGCCGTCCCGTTGTTCGCCCCAATGCAGGTAGCCTTCCAGCCAGAGTAATTGCCCGACGGATCCGAGTGATAAAGCTGGAACTTGTAGTGGGGATCGTATCCAGCGTAAAGGAAAGAAACGCCATAAGGACGAAGGCCTATCAAGACGAATAAGCACAGAACAACCAGTCAGAAGAAACAATCGCACCTCCAAATTGCGTGTATTGCTGCTTCTTGTCGCACAGCCTTTGAGCAAGAAGCTCCACGGGTATATCTTCATTGTATGATGACATATGGTTCTGGGCAGCTATCCTTGCGAAGTTTACCAGGAGGTTTGCATCGGCCGTAAGGCCTGCTACACCTCCGATCACGTTTCTTAAAACAAATAGAATCAGGAAATTCTGGGAGATCGACTTGAAGCATGCCTACGAATTCAACAGGAATATCTTCTCTCCACTCCCTCCGTACCCCCCCTCCTTTGAGCTCGATAAATCCAGGAGTTTTCCAGTCACCTTCTTTTCTGCAGCTAGGACGACACCATCCTTGGCTAAAACACCCAAGACCGTGCCAGCATGTGAGATGGCCTCCATGGCGTATTCGACTGTAAATCCAAAACTGAGCAACTGAAAGCTGTTCAAGGATACAAAACTATTACTTTGATATAGACGGCCTAATTAAATAATAAGTAACATAACCCTTGATACATTTAGCAGAGACGTACCCTCCGGCGAGAAGATGGTTGTACGACCTGATCGTTTGAAAACATCTCATCTTTGAACGATGCGATTAACTTACTGTCATAACGTCTTGCCTAGATAAATGTCCTTGTAAATTCATCTAAAACGCAGAAGTCGCTGACCATACCATTGTAAAAGTGATACTGCAGGTAAGGAGATCAGCAAGGATACGCGTCTGGTATCGAGCACACGCGTCGCCATCTCGGATTTTGCCGAAAGCCCTCTGATCTTATCTTCAAATTCGAAAATAATTATAATAAATAAGCAAGCGGGGAAGGCTCACTTCGAAATCTCAGTTGATAGACTAGTATTCAGTATTCAGTATTCAGTGAAATAGAGATGTATTTCGAGCACACGAAGAATGCACTGAGCCCATGCCATTGTCTGAATTCCTGTCATCCACTTGATGCAACTGCATTCTCCGAAATTTGCTCCCTACGGGCCTACGCTCGCAATTATAATCCTTCTGACAAAATTACCAATGATCTAGAGCTATGTACAGTAGTGAGGTACACGCACTTCAAGTGATTGGTTCCGAGCGACTTTATAGCCAAGAACTACTAATGACTTCATGTAAGTATTTCCTTTATCCGACAATTAAATTCCCCAGCGCAGCCTTTCACCCTTTTGTTCCAGGTCCGGTTACATACATGTGTTTGTTCCTTTGCTTTATAGTCACTCAAGTATCCCTCAAATGTAGCGAATCGTTCCTTGAAAAACTCGCCCTGTGTTTTGTAACCGGCCTCCAGCAGATGTCTCTTCATCAGCTCAAGCCGCCGTGTTGAAACACAAACTCTATCTTCCTCTTCTCAAGCCTTGAGTAGCTATTTCTCCTCTCTTCATCCTGAGCTCCGGCCAAACATGTTTTCTGTGTTAGCTCATGATCAAGGCGTCGATAATCCATTGCAACGTAGTGTCCATCCCATCTTTCATTCTAAGTAGTTCATCCTGCAACTGTCAAACCCAAGCGTACCAGACATGTTCTTCAACCAGTAACACCTAGAGAAGGCAAAGTTGGATCGACGAGTTCTGCATTGACGCGACTGATACAGTTGGGAGTCAATTCCCTCCCGATATTTTTTTCCCTCCTCCAAGGAAACCGGTCACGACTCTATCTCACAGATCCCACCTATTTGCTGCTGTGCGAATAATCATCACAGAGTAAGCAACTCCAATAACAAATAGCAATGTTGTAAAGGCTCGTGGACCATATGCTTCATTTGGAGACGGTATAGACTTTTCATCTGGCTGATCGGTAGCAACTGAACGCCAAAGGAACAAAGCAAAATAAATGAATCCCCTATTGTGCAATTGTGTGGTTAGGCTTTCAAAATAACTGAAAACACCACCAACTCTCACCAGGATATCCATACTAGCCTAGGGCATGGACAGCATAATCCACAAAATTTATTCCGTGGAACCTTCTGATTAAAAGATGGCTTCAGAATTGCTTTTCAGATTGTCGTATATACGACTTACATCCATCCGGGTAATTCAGATTTCTTCTCGAACGTCACCCATAATATCAATGAGTAGATTAGACCAAAAAATGAGCAGACAATGGACAGATGCACGGCTGTTCGAAATATGCGGCACTGGATATTTGCAAGGTGATGAAGAGAGCACTTCCTAGCTGTAAGCAAAGGTAAGTAAGTTGGTTACTGTTGGTCATCTCACCCAAACATGATGCCAGCTAAAATAAGTGATATCGAACTTGAAATTGTCGCGGAAGGCTTCCCAAGTGTAACGCTCATGGCCCGAAATCTGCGATTCTGCGCTTTTGCGATACCGATCTGGAAGGCGAAACAGGGAGGAATGTTGTGACCATTTGCCATTTCTTGTACACATGAAGGTCCAGCGTAGGAGATGAAACAGTGGCCTGATGCACCGTAGTAAGGGCTATAGGCAGAGCCTCATCTGCATGGACGGCCTTGTTGTCGTCTTCTTTGTAATTATACGGCTTTCGCCGTCGCACAACTTGTATATGCTTTGGCACTGATGACCCACAGTCCGAATCCGGAGAGACTGCGCTGATTTCGGATCCTTGCGTAGATGGTCGAATATCCGACGGTAAGGCAGACTCTGAAAGGGTTGGCCGATGTTCGACGGAATTTAACTGCACTAGAGCGTCTCCGGAGGGTGACCGAGTCAAGTCTCCAAGACGTATCGAGTCGCTGCCGGGCTCTTCAGAGCCACGGCCTTCCTGGTAGCATTCGAGGAACGTGAACTGGCAGCTCTGACTATTGGGGTTCATATAAATTCATGGTCATTGATTGGATGGCAAGCTCACCATTGTTGGACGTTACCTGGGGAAGTTGTACTGGATTGGGTATCTTAAACGCTGGGCAGCAGTTGCTATCATCATTTACAATAGCATACAAGTCAATAGTGGCATAAGGTGCGCCGCCAACTTGGTTGCTGTGATTTATCCAGGAGTTCCATGTTGCCTCGGATAGGAGGTCCACCTGGTCCGGTACACGTACCCCAACTTTCGGTTCGCTATGAAGTGATTTTCTTTCTCTCCTCTGAGGAACATCTCGAGGAAGACGCAGAGATCCTGTCTACGTGAGGGAGGCGATAGCACCGCGAGGCAAGGGTACATATATTATCAGCCAACAAGCGCAGAGCTCTAGTGGGACATATGCTTGGCGTCCATTAAAATTGGTCACAAATACCGATTTCAGGCAAGGTCCGTCTCCTCTGGCCTCATACCATGCAGGGCCTCTTCGCGTTCTGATAGTTCCTCGGCACGCTTAAAACAGGTCAGTCTTCAATCACGAATTCCATAAAAAGAAGAAAATAATTTACCTGTCGAAATACCGAAAGCTCCTCTTCTAGCGGTTTTCACTGTCCTGAAACAATTTCTCAGCTTTAGTGGTGTTAATCAGGGCCCGCTGCAGATTTGACAACTGCATTTGCATGGTAGCAATCTTATATTCATACTCTGTGCGTCGTCGGCTACACTCGTTTGGCCACCCATTACCCGCGAACTGAGAGATGGAGAACGACTTTCAATAGTTGACCTGCCGTAAGCGTCGTCCCCGCTTCTGTTTCCTGGTATGTCGTCGTCATTCAAGCGGGCGGTCTAATTCAGCATTCCAGTCAGAGTTTCATCAATTTACGGGAGAATCCACACACATCCTGAAATTCCGGATATCGCCTTGCCAATTCGTAATGTACATCACTGGAGAGATCCTCAAAGCGAGTAATGGTAAGTGTAGCCAGCTTCTGGCGTGCCTGATTGGAAAGGGGACTAGGGCTACGGCAGCGGTGAAGCTCCGTCGCAAAGCACGGCATAATTTAAGATACCTTGATCCTCAGTCCTTCTCCTTAACTCATCAAACACGTCCGTTGAAAGTTCATGGAATTGTTGAACAGTCAGTCGTGTTAATTTGGATCGTGCCTTTGAACGTGAGTTCGGAGCCGCTGGACCATGTTATCCACGGACACCTTGGCACATCAAACAAAACCGGCGCACCTTTCTCAAGATAATTTGCGAGATCGAAAGTGGCAGAATTGTGTTACGATAATTTGAAATCCCCGAAAAGCGCTTCATTACTTAAGGTTGGGACAAGAGATTTAAAAGTAAGCTGTAAGCAAGCGGCAGATTGCTACCAGTACAAACAGATCAAAGCAAAGCACAACTGCCACTGGCTTTAGACTTTCTCAAGTTTGAATATTGCCTCAAGGTTCCCGAACACGAGGTATCATACTATCCGATATTGTCTAGCTGATAAAGAGAGGCTCCGATGTAATATGCAGCTGTGAAAGGGATAACAGTTCTAATATCAGCAAGGATAGAGGTGTCCATTTTCTCCTCACAGGGAGTCCAGTCAATGTTTCCATTGGGCCCGGTCGACTTCAAAGAAACACGACTTCGATTGTTGTACAGTAACATTTACAATTTCGCTATATCACAAACGCGCTGGGTCATTTCATAAGAGGTTCAACTTTCCTATCCTTCAATCGATCAATCTACAAGCGGCTGAATGTTCCAGAGTGCTCCCGCCTCAAATTGGGGTGGGAGACTTTTGGTAGCTCTAAGGTGACGGACCGCAATCTAACATGAAAATTTCCAGCCCATAACGAAGAAGGATAAATTCCAATATCGTACCTGGGGGTCGACCATATTGTCATGCTTAGCCCAACCTTGTCCATCTGCCTTCTGGATACTGCAAGAAGTGTGCGTTCAGGAACTCGAATCATTTGTGGCTGACGTGACTTACGTGTAAACGGGGCGGGTTCCTTCAACTGGGCGTCGCTTAGTGATGATCCACTCATCAGGCTCCGCCCTATCGATCGCCAATGCAAACAGCAGGTGGTCGATTTCTTTGGTAGGAGCCCCACGGGCAGAGATCTTATAGTGCCCATTATCGAGCCGCTTGAGCTCCCACTGCAATGGGTTAGAACAGGACGCAGTGTTACAGCACGGAGGACTCGCCAACTCGAAATCCCGGCTACCGGTAGGACAAAAGACTTTTTTCGGGTTGAGCGACTTATCCTCAGCATGTCTACGACCTGCAAACTGTTCGCCGTTGCGGATGTAATACTGGTCGGAAGGCAAGTTGGCCAGTTCTTCAAGGAATTCGGAGTCAGACATTGGAAGAGATTCGACAGGTATGCCCAGGAATCAGGAATTACTGACTTGAGCCTCTTTATATATGTGGGGAATTCACATGATCATCCAAAATAGGTAAGTATAAACCCGTTTCTGGAAATCCAAAATGCGAATGGAGCAGAAGGGGAGGTCAGCAAAATTTTCTTCCATAATACCAGTCTTAATCGTTTCATCGGTCCATAGTTTCTCAATTCGTATTGGCCACCCGTAATGAAATCTTCGGATACAGCAAATCGCGACCTTATGATCAGCTGCTCAGGTCAGCAGAGCAAGAGCATTGCCGCTGCCAATAGATTAAAAGGTAGAAGAAACCCTTGAAAGTGGGGTGATGGAGCACCTGAGGGGTAACGATTTACCTCGAGCTCCCAGCTTCTATTGACCACTGATCATCTCCATTCATTGGTGCTATTTTAAGACTGTTTCAACACCCCTTCGTTGAAGTTCGTTCTGTCCATCTGGTTTAGAGCGCCTTCTGCATTCACGAAGACATCACATTCTGCTGGTGGATTCCCAAATTTCTACCACCACACAATGTCTGCATTGAATTTCGAATTTTCGACCTAAGCACTGTCGCACAGCAATCCCACAGGAGGCCATCCATGACTTGAACGTATCGGGGAAACAATGGAACTGCGGAGACTATTGTCTGGTGATAACTTCATGTTCGGCAATAAAGGTATCGCCGGGGATTGGGTGTCCCTCAATCTCTGGACTTGAAGGGAGGTATGAAAGCATATACCAAATATCGGCGCCGACAAACCGACCACATCAACGTTGTATGCTGCTAATTCGTTGGAACCCCAGTCACTGCCAGATTTTGCAAGTCTAATAATGTTTTCCATGGCTGCAATAACACAACCGATGAAAACGTAAATGAAGGTGAGCACTTGTTGGCACCAATTGGCACTCGCCTCGATGTGATGCACAATTATCTTCTATTCCAAGATTAGGAGTACCAACGAGCAGCTCAACAATACGAAACCCATCTCGACTCGCAATCCCTCCGATATTATTGCTGAGGAGTATGGGTCCTACAAGAGTCTCTCCAACAACTGGGAGGACCATCTTGCGCTTCTAGGTCGAAGGTCGGCTCGAATTTAAAGCCATCATCTACATCCCCAAGCGCGCTCCCTTGGACCCCTTCGACTTCGCTAAGGGGTACATTTCTAAATTTGTATCACAAGTCGTTTAATATTTACACTCAGGTGTTGTAGTCTATACCTCGCGCAAATTAGACTCAATACGCGGATCGTCTCCCTCAACTAAGAGGCAAAGTTTGTCTTTACACTTGAGTTAGGATTTATTCCATGGTAAGCTAATATTTCATATAGTGATTCAGCTCATTAAGGAGGCCTCGCAAATCGCGCGTGAATGGTTGGCAAAAAGTAGCGTCATGACTGAAGCAGAAAGAAACAGTGTGAGAGAGCAATGGAGGCATTCCGAAAAAAATTGAGCAAGTCCTCGCCACTCCATCCTTTCATTTGTCCTACTGACTGGTTACAAGAGCCAATAAATGATGATGTACTCGTTAGGTTTCGAAACATCACTTCACATTTCGTTATTTAGTGATCGTTCACGAATTCAAGTTGCCGAATTTTGTTTACTATTGTCATTGTCAGCGCTCCGTCACTGCTATCGCTGAGGTTAAGTTCAATAACGCACAGATATGGAGGCGAGACTCAGAGTCATTAAGCCATACTTCACGCGATCACGCATGTCTTAGACACCAACAAGGAGTGAAGAAAATGAATTCCAATCCAACCGCTTTACTCCCTTCTATCACCCGCCTCTCTTTCCTGCAATGTCTGCGGATGAACCTCGCCACCTTTACTTCCTGGTTGAGGGCGACCCACGCGTATTGTCCGTTCATGCGAAGGCCTATTGGGACATCAACGATTTGAAAAAGGGAATCATAAACGAAACACAAAATCTCTGATGTTATCCTCAGGAGAGTGGGTGTTCTTCTGACGAGCGCAAACTTTTCTTCTCACCTGTCTTTTCAGCTACACGACCCCATTAAAATCAAACCTGCTGGGACTCTTACGGATCGGACAACCTCATCAACGTTACTTGCTGATCAGAATTTTGAGTGTAGATCACGGAGGCTGATGGGAACAAGACTAAATTAAGAAATTACCCCCCTTACCGATGACTCTGGTGAATGAATGGAAACTAGATTGATAATCATTTTGCAAACTTGAAGGTCACCGTATACCAAACCTGTGTGTTCTGTTGCAACTAGCTACATCACAAAATTCTGGCTCATTTCATAAGAGGTCAACTTTCCATGGTCTGGATAATGATAAGTGACAGATACTTTCCAATAAAAATTGTTGAACCGAACTTCGAAGGGGATTTTCTGTGACACTATCACATTTGACTGCCCCAGATGAGGTATACGAAAATGAGTGATATATGATAACTCTAGGTGTGTCAAGTGTTCGATGCCACAGATCCCTTTAATCAGCCTCTCATCGACCAATCATTCGCCTACCCCGAGACCACATCTAACAGTCGGTGAATGTTAACCACATATATTCATTCCTGTGTTAAAAACATTTCAAAAACCAATCTCCCGCAATGGCCATGATTTTCTCCTTCGCTCCATCCATCTGACTTTGAGTGTCATCTTCCGCATCAACAACGACAACGTCTCCTTCCCCTTCCGGACTTTCCAAATCTTCAAATTGACTATCCAACATGTTCGACTTCATGTAATGCCCTTTTCTTTCCTGCAACCTCTGCAAAATCAATTCCTTCCGGCCCTTGATATACACAAAGTACGTCGCAATCGATTCTGCTTGTTTCTGTGCTCCCGGATATTTTTCAGGTGGACTCGTCCCACTGGTATCTCTGACAGATCTTCGTCGGCCACGGAGTAATTCCCGATAATCCCCCTTCAGTGCCGAACAAGTTACCAACAGACCATGACATTCCCGTTTCACTTCACACACAGGTCTGTGAACAGTTCGCCGTTCCATTGTTTCCCTGATAAGTTTGAGCCATGGTTCCCTGTCTTGGTCGTTCAAAGGTCGTCCACTGGATATCTTCTCGACATTCGCTTTCGAATGTAATTCGTCCCCCTCAACAAATTCCATGTTCCACTCCTTCGCTAGTGAAGTGGCGAGTGTCGTTTTTCCTACTCCGGAAACACCCTATCAGAGAGAGAGAGAGAGGGATTCATAAAACAGTGACAGATAATTGGAATCGGCAGACCATTACGATAATCACAACATATCTGGGGTGACTCTCCGCTTGTGCTTCAGACCGGAGGTCGGACATTCTGTTCTGTTTCTCTTATTGGTCAAGGAAGAAGAAAGAAAGAATTGCATTCCCCAGATCATGCACTAACGATCATCAATGTACGAACATGGGAATGTACCCAATCGGGATTCCGTGCGGTGAAATAAACTATAAGTATAGGGCCGATGAACGGCAAAGCCCGCTACCTTCGTTTTTTTTAAATGAATGTTTCCGACGAAGAAATGAACCATTTATATTAACTTCAAAGGTATACAAAGAGACTAGGATTATATTTGTTTAAAAACACCTATTTACCGCACGTACACTGTAAGGCTACAGTTCCGCCCATGTTGATTAAAAGATGCTAAATGCTTGTTCATTTGGTTGACATTTTTTTGCATTTATGACCAACATTGCAATGGGAAGGTGCGTTTCGCACAATGTAGAATTTCAAGTTGGTGGCGTGGAAAATAGAAGCAAGTATTACATAAGAGGGTTTTTGCTGGTTTCGAAACAGATGAGTGTTCCCTAGCCAGTCATTATCATACTTTATGAACAGCCATGATCCCAATTACCTCGAAGATATGATATGATATAAAACAAACTACATACATAGATAAAAGGCTCGGTTTTCAGCGTCAGAAAAATGTAAATTACAACATTTCAGAATCATCCATTAAAAGAAAGAAAAGGATTGTTGCCAAACTATCATCTTTGACATTCCGTCGACACCTCTTCACTTGGATCAGAAGACGACACTCGTTGCTCCAAAGGAAACCCAAGAGAATTGTACGCCGGTGGAGGTGCATCATATGCACGAAGCAATAATTCCAGTGCATTTTCTCTCGTTGGTGGATCTCCTGTCAATGAATTCAGCCAGTGGGTGATTCCCTCATGAGAAGTCTTTGTGATAGTCTGGTGCTGAGATAATTGGGAAGAAGGATCATCACCGCCCAGTATTGTCGGATGGACATCATGATTTAGTAATTCAGAAGCGCGATGTGAATGATGGGAAGTATATGGTATTGAGGGAAGAGTGCGTCCTGAACGATGTTGGGAAGGAAGTGATGAGGGACTTGATCCGGCTGAAGACTTATCGGGACTATACACGGCTGGTGGAAGTGGCAGAGGCCTTGGATTCCTAGCGCTGTTCGCCTCGGATGTCTGGTGATTGTAAGAGTTCTGCTTGCGTTCCCGCTCCATTCCTTGAATTATCTGCAGCACGCTCGGCAATACTTCTCCATCAATATCATCTGCTATAACCGAACTGCGAATTGATAGAGAACGTTTCGAGCCATGAGCCGACTGTCGAAGTAAGTTGCGGATGTGATCAGAGGCTGGGGACTGTGGTCCGGAGGAAACAGCTGATCGTCGACTTGGAGATGTCTGGTGAAGTAGATGAGAGAATCCGGACTCAATTGCTGGGGACCGTGGGCTGGGAGATCCTCTCCGTTGCGATTCGTGCTCGTCTTCGGAATCCGAATCCGTATCGACAAATGAGTCCGGCCATGGGGGATTATGTACGTGTGATGAGCTGGCCTGAACGGCAGGTGGGTTCACCGACGAAGGACCAGTCAGAACCGTGGACGTCGAAGCTTCATTAGAAGTTTCCAATCCAAAGGTACCCATGGGGCGTAATGCTTCCTCCTTCCGTATAGGCGGGTCAGCAGCTCCTGAGTCAAACTCTACTTGTTCGGAACGAGAGGATTTGGAGTGGGAAGGCCGAGTCCACTCTTGTAGATCGGTTACCAATAGGAGAGCTGTGACGACCAGGTAATCGAGTAGCAAAACGGATACACCTCCATAAACTGGTTTATTGGTTTTGTGTTCGTCCGGAAGGTCTTCGTAGACCGTAAGTTTAGGGGGACGATTTCCCCTCTTTGGGTCAAGTGTCGCAATGACTCCAAGAACTGATGATGTCGTACACTGCCAAAAATTGAATATCGGAGACTAAGTGAATTGAATTGACTGACCCAATATAGGTTACCATGCAACTTCCACTTCAGCGGGGTATCATGGTTGGGCAAGCGGAACTTGCGAGAACTATAATATGTAAAGACGCAATCTTCCAAAACAGGGAAGGAACCCACATATCTCTAGCGCCCGGTTTGAGCAGCGAATTTCCACCGCGCCATGGGCCATCTCTCATATGCACCAATGCAAGTTCTGAACGCGCCCTGGTCCTCAGCATGGGAATGATCTTTGGCCATTTGACAGAGGAAGCAACGACGGATGAGGAGACAGATTCTGTTCTGGTGATGGCTGTAGTGTTGCCAGATGTATTGATTCGATAGAGCGGGTGGGTTGTTGCAGTGTCTATGATAGTGCACTCCAGAAACGAGGTTGTCGACAAGGTGAAGCAGAGAAGGGGGTCCTTTGGTGGATTTGGAGGGCCTTCAGTCCTTCCCAGGGAAGACTTGTTCTGTGATGAAGGCAGGATAGACTGTGGCCCGTTTAAACCTGGGCTGGAATGACCACGAATATTGAATTTCATGGTTTATGCACAAACCTCGAGAGAGGACGACGAAGGCCAAAGGAGACGGAACGCGGCAACCGCAGGTACCATGCGACGCCGGTGGTGAGATAAAGCGGACAAAAGTGTAACAGTGATTCCCTGACTTCCAGTAGCAGCGCATGGGTTTATCAGCGAAGTCCGTCCATGATCTCGCGTGTACGAAAGGTCGACATCCTGTCCGTCGGGAAACCTATAGCAAAGAAAGAACCTAATCCCCTTCCTCAGTATTTGGGTGCCATATAGTTTACTTGACGTGCGCATTGCATTGTCTTCGCTGAGTTCCGCATGGTTCGGCATAACCTGTGTGACCTTGGTATGTGACATGCGTCACTTCTTTTTTGTCATCTTGCGAAAATGTCCTCCGAATCAAATGTTATTACAAGCCCATCCAAGCAAAAGTATGCTGTTATTAACTATGTAACACGTGTATGGATTATCTGGTTTATTCTAGAGTTCCCGGTGTCAATTCCTCCCCATCTGGCTTGAAGTCAAAAGCAAAAGGAAAGGATAACTCTCCTCATCACGGGGAACAGGAAGGTGATGATGACCTCGAGGACGATGATGATGACGATGATGACGAAATGGAGTCTGGAGAAGAGGATGATGAGGAGGAGGTGATGGAGGTGAGTTTCCTTTGCTGACTTTATTCTCCAAAAACATTAAATCCTGGAATAGGAGGATCTTGCAGAAATCGACCCTACTATCATTAAGGCGCGACGAACTCGAGGTATTCGCGTTGACTACACGTCCAAGGAAGCCATTGCGAAGGCTGGTTTAGATGGAGCTGTCGAGGAGGATGATCATGATCATGATGATGTGCATGCTATGAAGGAGTAAAATTCCAACCCGAGAAAATTGAAGAAAAACCTGTATTCCTCTTCGACTCATCGATTATTCAATTCATGGGTTATATTCTGAATGGCCAAATGACGTTACCAAATCGTAACTGATGCATCTTTTTCTATTTTTTTTTTCTATTTCAGCACTGTGGTTCTTTTGATTGCAGTTGCCCTGGATTCCCTTGGATGGACCACAAGCAAGCTTGATATTGTCCCCCGTTCAGTTGCCTAAACCCACGTCACTATAACTCGAACCCTTCGACCTATATCAATCTGTCAAACGGTGGACCGCTCGTTTCGAATAACAACACTCGGGGCTTGCTGCCGTGATTGGGTTCACAAAATCAGGGTCGCCATATGGGTCGCAGCACATCCTGTCCATGTTCTAGTTTTTGCACAGCCCTTATTCGTCGGAAGGTGGAGTACCGATTCGATGTCTCAATCGGGCTGGATTATTAGCTTTCAAAGCTTGAGTCTATGCATATGGGATCAAGCACGCCCCATCATCATAAGAAACGGTGTTTCTGGCTTTCGTCGCCATGTATGAACTGGTATCCACCGCTTATTTTGCCTCCAGGATATTTTACTAACCTGTGCGTGACATGATCGGACGAGATCTACTTTGAGTCGCGAAAACATATTTAAGGGGGTGTTTAGCAATCTTGTTAAACTCCCATGTCTCAATTCCCTGAAGAACAACTCGATTCCTCCCTCGGCTACTTTGCTGGTCAACCAGGCCAGACCCTTCAGAACGATCGCTGGTCGATCATCCGTAAACTCGGCTGGGGACCACGATCCTCCACCTGGCTCGCCGTCGATTCCAAAGACGCTGACAACATCATGGCGATCAAAATCTTCACTGTTGCTGCGACAGCGGATTCCAATGCCTCCAAAGAACCCGAAATACTTCGGCGCTTTCTATCCCAGCCGACGCTGCCTTTCCCTTCCTTACACAGTCACTTCCATGAACAGAGTCCGAAAGGAAGACATCTCTGCTTGGTTTTAAGTGTCCTCGGACCTTCTGTCGAATCATTCCGTCGTAGTAGCACCGGCGCTTATTTACCTCTTCACGTGGTGAAGAAGATCGTCGCTGACGTTGTGGAGGGACTAAACGACCTCAAAGGGAAAAAGATCGTTCATGGCGGTGAGTGGCTGTTTTTTACTCCCCATTAATTTTCTAAACTTTCCTTATTCCTTAGCTGTGAACTCTGACAACCTCCTCTTCATATGCGCGCAGGAAGCGGATGACATCCGCCAGGCTATATCTGCATCGCCTTCTAATAAAGCTGAACAGGTAACTGGCAGTGATGGTGCTGCGTATCACGTCGTCAGATCACAGCCTCTGGAACACGGATTCAAGTGGAATGAGTCCCGAGAGACGTTTGCCGAGGCGTCTATCTGCCTGAGTAACTTTGGATATGGTAAGTTCTTTCGCTTAGAGTAGCCGCCACAAGTGATTCATTTTTCAATACTATCTAGCTCGCTTCACACAGGGGCTTTCGATTTCTCCAGCGCCGGGAACTACTCCAGCTCCAGAAGAAGCTCTCCAAGGGGAAAAGGTTGATGAAAAAAGCGACATCTGGGCGCTGGGTATTACGGTACTTCCTAACGTTACTCCTTTGAACCCTTACTTACTGACTTTCTGATTATCAGGCCTATCTCCTTCTCACTGGAACACCCCTCTTCCCATCAGCTCCAGATAATAACTACAAAGAAACCATAGCGAATCTCGAACGATTGCTCGTTTCGAGCAACAAGCTCTCCGAGGCGGATATCCCTTCTACACTCGCTTTCCTCAAGGCATGTTTGGAAATTGACCCAGGTAGCAGGGCTAGTGCGAATGATCTGCTTGGGAATGATTGGGTACAGACGGGACAGGTTTGTTCGTGTGGATGGTGCGCCAAGGAGTAAATATACATGAGAGCGTCTCGTGTCAATGTAAAATTTGAATGATCATGATAAACTGCCAGTTACTAAGTTCTTGAATGAAATCTCTACCCGGGTAACTATAAAACAAAAACGATTTTTACCGGACACAAGCTTGGGGTCGGTTCCAAATTTTGCGATAAATTCTTTAAAAGATTCTAACTAGATTATTTCCTCAAGGGTCGTCATTTTCAAAAGAAACAGTAATTGTCAAAAGCGCCAACTAAAGCACTCAAAACTACTACATTTCCTTTCCAGCCCTAGTAATAGCACCCTGGTACGTTTTGCTAACTCTTCGGTTCCCAACATAAAGGTGATGCAAATTGCCCTTATTATGAGTGTTCTTCAACATCTTTTTCCCATTCCACAAGTTAGCCGTAACATGGAGCTTGGGGTCTCTGGATCCTTGAGTATGAGCAAGATGTCTAATAGTTTTGTCAACATCGACTTTTTGCAGTAAAAGAAAAATGTGTTTTTACTCACACAACCCTGGCTGAGTCGGCACCGTTCTTCTTCATTTCACTCTTGACGATATTCTTGTGCCAGTTCTTTACTCTCTTGCGATCCTTGCCGTGTAGACCGAGGTTATCGAGATGTTTTCTTGCTCCACCGCTGAATACAACTTTGGCAGGTTGTTTGGGTTCACGGGCCTCGAGGAGGTCTGTCTCGTAGTCGAGTTCCTCTCGAGGGTGAACATGCGAGTGCGAGTGCGAAGCTGAGGCTTTCCTGTCAACTTGCTCACGGGCCTCGATGAGGTCGGTCTCGTAGTCGAGTTCTCGAGGGCGAACATGCGAGTGCGATGAATGGGAAACTGCGTGATTGCCTGGCTCACGGGCCTCAAAGAGCTCGGCTTCATACTCTCGAGGGCGAACATGCGAGTGCGATGAATGAGAAACTGCATGATTGCCTGGCTCACGGGCCTCGAAGAGGTCAGTTTCATACTCTCGAGGGCGAACATGGGAATGCGAATGGGAAACTGCGTGATTGCCTGGCTCACGGGCCTCAAAGAGGTCGGCTTCATACTCTCGAGGGCGAACATGTGAGGAGTGTCCCCTGTTTACGAGTTTGTTAGTTACAATCGGATAGGAAGGGAAAGGTCATACTTGAGGTTGCTTGCTGGGAGGGCGACGGCAAAAACAGCACCGAAGAAAAGAATGGAAATGAAGCGCATGTTTATATGAGGCGTATAGGGTAGTGACCAGCACGAAAGTTTGAGACCAGCTTGGGGGGAATTGCACCATCCTCGGTCGTCTTTTATAAGACGTGATGAGGCATATGCCGAGAAACCCGGCTCACCCCGGACATTTTGTGTGAAGCAAGCTGCACCTTCTCCATGGAAATCGCGCAAATTTTGCGTTTCAGAACGGAAGACCACGAACCGAGATTGAGCATGCTGTCCTGACAATTATGTTATGTGCTGAAAGAACGATCTCCGAGAATTTGCGCTGATGCGATCAACACCTACATTCACTCCATGGGCAAGAACTTGAAACAGAGAGAAGAGACTCCCAATATCAACACTACCGCAAATAAGGATATCATCCAACGCCTCAACTTTCTCTATCAAGCTAGTGTCTATTTACAATCTTTGGATGTTGGTCTACCTCGAGAGACACCTGCACTGAATGAGAGTGCACACAAAAGGAAATACCCACGAACGAAACGAAAAACTCGAAAAAGAACGACGGGCGATCTATCTCGAGAATACATTCAATGCATGCGCCAAGTCGCTCAAAAGACAACTGTTAAAATGTGCGTTAAATACTCTACGTCTCGAATGAAATTTGAACGACCTACAGTGATCCGTCATTGAAGCGATCCCTTTGTTTTTCATGCAATTCCGCTCTTGTTCCTGGCGTTTCCGTTTCTGTGCGCGTTGAAGGTATGTAATGGTTCATCTATCCCTCACAAATACTTACTGTGTATAGAGTCTTCAAGGCATTCGTCCAACATCCAATACACCTGCCTGAATTGCAAAACAAAGAGACGAATACCATGGACCGCGGAGGATCCAGTTGGATCAGCTGATACAGATAATGCCAACTCTGTTCACGACGAACAGTCGTGTCGTGCGCCAAAGTCGTTCAGCCGTCCTTTACCTCTGTTCGCCCGCCCAGATGCGGGTCATGTCATTTTTCGTGGTAATGACCCGTTTTCGCTGGATGAGATTGGTTGTGTTCCCTTTGTATGAGGTTTTGGAACAGTGAGGGTGAGTTGTGAATCACTCTCAACAATTTCTTTGCCATAGAACGGCTTCATCAGATCATTTATTTGGTTTCATGTTCAATGTTTGAATTAGCTGCAATATCCACTGAAAGTTATTGTGAATCCAACCATTCGTAAATTCTGCTACAAGAGATCTTGCAGACTTCATTGAGAAGTCTGCATCCATGTCGCTCGGAGAATTATTATTATTATTACTGTATATGCTGACGTTGACCACCTGGCTCTCAGTAAGGCATACCGGACATCTGCATCAGAGAGGTTATTTATTCAGACCGCATTGGATAGCAATTGATCGAGGGCATTGTCACTGGTACACAATGTAACAGAAACCTCAGCACGGCGGCATTTGAGAGCCGTACCACAGATACCCTCGCGAAGTGGGTCCTCGATACTAGTGATAGTGATAGGCGTTAGGTCCGTAGCCAAGACACGTCGTCGGTTTCGTCAGATTCGAACTAACGGCAATGGTGCGGAGGGTCTGGTTGGTGTCGAAGATAATGATCCTGCTAATATTCTCTGAGACAGGTTGTTGGTATCTTTCGTCTCGAAAATCCTTGCAAAGAGATCGACTAAGCATGGAACTCGAAGCTAGGACGAGAAGATAGAGTCGAATCGAAATTGATGTGTGAACAGTATGTGGTACTGTAGGTGTCGAGGACTTTAGATTTGCCAAAGGATTTCGAAGAGACATAGGCATCGACAGCTGATGAAGAGGAAGCGTGGACCCAGTGCCATCGGGCATTGGAAAATAAAGGCGATTCCATTTGCGTGGGAGGGTGTCATGTTGGCGTATTTCCGTTGCCCTGGATGCACTGTTGGCGGCGGCGGCACCACTCGAGTCCGTTATGAAGACCTTCCGTACACGCTGTAACATTGTGCCAGGTCCTTGGGGAGGATAATGCACAAAGTCATACTATCAAGGCGCATTGGTATCATCGTGAAGACGGGCACGGTCGCATGGTCACTTTGGAGCTTCATGGTAAAACATGTATATGCTTCACGTCCGGGTAGGTCTTCCGAATCACTGTAAACGCACATGGTCACAACACATTTTCACAGAAGAAGAAATCTCACTTGAGATAAGGGAGGTCCCTCGATCATAGCAGAAATCTTCTTTGCCGAATAATGCGGAAGCGTCGCTTTTTTCCACTGGCAGGGATGTTCTGCTTGTTCCCTGTCGGATACTCCGGCCTCTGTTCTTTCTCCCGTCCGTCAGCCTCCATGCAGCCTCGTATTCAGTGATGCCATATCTTGATCTCAAGGAAGACATTAGAAAATGTAGGGAACTGGCATCTTGGTACAAATAAGTCCAAATCTCACAAAACGATCCATGATCATGCTTCGTTTAACATACTTGCCAGTGCGCCATTATTCACCTTTTATAACAACATTATTAAGGGTGGTGAGACTTAGAGAGATTCATCAGCTATCTACTTACATCAATCTCTTGTAGCCGAAGACATTCGTACCCAAAGACTGGAAAATTGTCGTAATGAGTCCAGGTGGCTTTGACAAGGTTCACACTCACAACAGACCTCGTTCCATCCAGTAAAAGAGGAATTTTGGTCGACCAAAGGTTGACAGATGATAAAAGGAGCAACAACTCCTGCTGGCAAAGTTGCTTGAATGGTTGAACGAATAGAAGTGATAGTCTGGAAGGATGGACCTCTCATTTGTGAACAAGAAAACCGGCGAAATGACACCCAAGGGCATGGGCGCTGAAGAGATTTTCACCATTCCTGGTGCCAAGAGGCGCTGGGGCTCGATTGAGGGAGTCGAAGTCTATATGGAAAGGATGAATGCGGAAAGAGAGATTTATGGTGGAGAGGGCTTGGTCACGGTAAGGTGTCTCTTTCTGAGGTTAGCCGCGATTATCAACTCGACCAATAGACAACAGAGTTACAAGGATCGGTGGGGGAACGCCTTTGAATCTCGCATTGGTTGGCCGAATTGTGAGTGTTGATTCATTCAAGTTATGGGGATGACGAAGTAGCAAACTGTGATTGGGTTTTTCTTAACATCCGACCCTTTCTTAATTCCTCCAGGCTATAGAATGCTCTAGAGATGTCTACAGCCCTGGCAGTACATCCTGAGACTCGTCTACGTTCATGTCTACTTTCATTTCTCGCTCTGTAGCAAAGAATGTTCGTTAGCCTTGAGCTTGATGTCTTGAATGTTAGAGAATCGAGGTGCTGTCTTACCATTGGATGTCAACCGCTGCCAGTGGCCCTGTTGCTCAGTCTTCCTTCTGCTTATGTTCGGTGATTTTGGTAACCTCCGTGTGGCCAATATTTTCGAAACAAGCAGATACGCCAACTAAGAGGGTTCTGCTTGGAATCTTTATCCCTAGCCTTTGGAGTGGCATACTAAGTGCTTCTTTGTTGTGGTACTCCGAAAATTTCTGTGCCTTGATCACCACAGAGACCCCCTTGGTGTTCCCACTCCAGAAGACGGATGTATTCGATTTGGGGTTCAAATTGTGCAGGAGTTGGTTTGAAATCGTGACAACCTCGGCTATGTACTGTGGCCTGACACGCTTTGCCTTGCGAACAAATACCGTGACGATCCTCATCGCTCTCTTCGATTGATGCTATATGCGCGATTGATATTGCAATATAACTTGTTTGTTTGGGTCTAAGAGAAGATCGAAGGATTTACCAGGTAGAGGACAGTTTCCAGCGGAAACAAGAGGTATATCCCAGCTTGTCGTCACAGGCAGAAACTGATCGTTTATTTTCAATTCTTGTCAGGACGATGCTCTTGGCCTCATTTGGCGTTAGGCTGAGGTGAGGCAGAGTTTTCTAGTTGGCGTGCCAGTTCATGAGTCTCCTGCCTTTAAAGCTTTATATATATGCGCCTTTTTTTCTCACTTTCTTTTTATTTCTAGACAATTGACAATTGACTATGTGACTTACCTGAATCCGGCGTGTCAATCTGAAGGTTTGCATTATTAGGACGGTCGAAGGTTCGACCGCTACTAATCCCCATGTTAGAGCAGGATGAGGAAATATGAACGCAGAGAGTGAGGGTGACCAGCACTTGGGTGAGTGAGTTTGAAGGCGACTTCCCTATCACCTTGTCAGGTACTTGCAGGCCGAGGATGCTTTATACAAAATCTGCTGCTCAGCTACAAAGTTGTTAACGGCAACGATTGGAACCAGACCAGAACCTTTGATTCATACCCACAAAGATATTCCTCCAGTTCTCATCAGTTGCCTCGGAGAATTCGTCGCAGAACAAGCCTTTGAAAGATCGGCCGAGAGAGTAAAACTTGAAACGAAAGTGACAGTACGTTTCTTATTCCGATTTCCATGGCCATATGTGTGATAATCAAACCACCAAAGAATCCCTCGATAGCTTTAGGCACTTCCGCAATTGGGGCGAAAATATGATCAAAACAAACTCCGAACCGAAGGTGGAAAGACATTTTCAACACTGGACCTCACCCCCGCCGACTTCTCAGAATTAAATATCTGAGACGGGGCCAGGGAAAAGGGTCATCTTTCTATTTACTGGTCAGCCAGGAACTAGTCTGTGAGCGCCTGTCACACAGTGGAAGCAGCAACTAATCAAACTTGACAGGGAAAACACTTTTCTTGTTGTCCTAAGACTCGGGAGAAAAGCAAGTCGTCAATCTAAAAATCAATCCTCCTCTTCGACGAAAGTAAACATGGAAAGCATGACAAGTCCGCAATTCCAAAAGGCGCCTGGACCCTGTCAGATTCACAGTCACTCGAGCCAACTCGAATGTTGAATCCTTCATTCTGCACACTCCGTATCAACTTCCTTCACCCTCTCGTCTGCAAAACGTCGTCACAGGCTCCGTCAAAGATTCTGCGAACATTCACAATGTGGAAAAATCGCCGAATCTACCCCGAAGGCTGGAATCCTGACCCATCCATTCTGAAACGACTTCCCTTACCCTCTCGTCAACGGAACCCCGTAGCAAACCACAAGGACAACGCCTACACAAGCAAGAAACAAATTGCGCCCGTTTTTGACGATAAACGCCCAGGAATCGTTACTTTCCACACGCAAATTTACAGCCACCAATTGAGAGAATAACGAATTTCAATTTGAATGTTACAAGCTGCTGTTTGCAGAAGTTAATCTGCAAATCCTATGTAGCGTAGACAGTACTATGTATCTTGCATTCCGACACTATGTAACCAGAGCCGATCCTTGTACTAACCACGATACAAAATCTAAATCAGAGTTATAGTCCGCATTTCCAAAGTTGAAAAACAAACTAAATAAATATGCAGGTATATGGTGTCAGGTCAATCATCATCAGCCTGAGCGTCCAGGTGGAAGAAAGCCGCGGCTTGTAGATGGTTGCCGTTCTGGAGGTAAGGTGAGGGAGGCACGAGGCTGTTGCAAGTAAGCGTTGTCGTCTTCAGATCCCTTTTCAGAATCTTGAGGTGAAGAAGGCCGCGAACTTGGAGCGAGGCCATGTGCACGATGGGGGCGACCTCCTGTCCGGTGGCGACTTTCTCCTCGGTTATTGTCTCCAGTCACCCATGAACGCCTGGTGATGAAAAAGAGGACAAAGTTGAATAATCCGGAGAGGGCAAAAATTGTGTTTGCTGCGAAAACAAATTTGGATGGTGGATGGCGGCCCTTGAACGTCATCCATCGCGAGACACTGTTTGGAAGGATGCATGCTATGTATATGACTGGGTAGCTTCAGAATAACTTAGGTCAGTTGAACGAAAAATTATAATTGACGACATACTATAGCATCTTCTGTGCAACCTTTTTTGTTATTTCCGCTTCGTTTTGTTGCTCAGGCTGGTCCTCTGCAACACCTTGTTGTCTGATGACACCCAACTCATGGTTTTCAACAGGTCCTGCGAATCTCTCCTCGCCAATCCAGCCACGCATCAGAAGGAACATGATCGAGTATAGCACCAGCATAACTACTGCAGCAAGCCATACCCAAAGGTACTCCGTAACGATCTGTGCTGCCAGATAAGTCGGTTTAATCCAACACCCTTTTGGTTTGAAATTGTCAATATGAGGATGAAAGGAGAAGCGGAATGGGCGTACAAAACTGAGTTGGCCCGTAATAGTCGTCATCTTTATGGACGCCTTTGGAGATGCCGACCACAAGGGCCGTAATAACCCAGGTGATAACAACAACCACTTTGGAAGTGTGTGTTGGTATCATCCTTTCTTTCCGCATGACCAGCACTATAAAGGTGTATAGCGCGATGGCCTTTGAAGCGAAATAAGCACGAGTGGTCGAGTAAAGTTCGATACGTTGACTTACCAAAGACCTAATTGAAGTAAGATCTCGCTCAATTCATTGTTCCAGTGCAAGAAATTCAGGGATACGCACGTCATCGCTACGCCATTAATCCCCACCTGTTTAAGAACAGCCTGTGTCGTGCAAAGTCGTCCTTCAGTGATTTTCTGCATCGATAATTAAATCAGGATTGATTGGGACAGAGGAGCTGGCGTAACTCACGGCATCCTTCATCCACTTGGCGTTGGGCATCGTACCTTGGGGGGGAGAGTTTCAACTTTTTCTAGCTTCAGTGAACACGTTTTTTTGCATACCAATCCCTTGAATAAGGTCCGCGAGCATCAAATTGAGGAACAGGATAGAATCACTGGCTTCTGACTCGTCGGAGTCACTGTTTCCCCATGTCCGCACCCATTTGAACTAAAATAAGAGATTAAACCAAGATAGGTGATGGAAATGTGGATTACAGACGAGGGCGTAGAAAAGGATGATGGTGACAGCGCATATGGATAGACTGCAGAATATAAGAGTTACAATAATAATAGTGACAAGTTGGATACAACATACGAAGCGCCTTCAACGGTGAACAGCAGACCAACACGCTCTTGGAAGGTGAACTCTGGCTGGCTCATGGTGAACGGGGGTAAAGAAGAAGCCCACAGGAACCATCGTGAGTGAATGATATAGTTGCAAGAACAAGAAGGTGTGCCTGTCACGGCATATACGATGCTGTGCGAGTCTATTATGTAAATGGTTAATTCCCATGTTTGAATTTGACAATTGGCACAACTGTATTTACTGTCGATTTCGTACGTATATGACCATTTAGTTGGTGATATTCAGGCATAAATATGATTGGGCAGTGTTGCAACTGGGGGTCTTGTGCACTTGTACAATCGGGTGTGGGGCCTTGCACAAAAAGGTACACTTAAAATTTGTTAGTAACACAGCATTTTGTCATTCCACTTGTCCACGTATGGCGTCCAACTCAAATGTTCAACGGAAAGTTTTATATTGCATTGCAGAAATTTCGGTAGGCTTTCCTGTTGCTCGGAACCACTGCTGCGAGCCTTCAAAGCTTCTTTGACATTCCGAGGACCGAGGGGTTTTGCACCCTTGATTCTTTCCATGTTGGCGGTTTGGCACATGGTTGCATGCATGTGGTGCCAATGGAATTTGCCGGCGGCCCGACTAACAATAGGTATACTATTTCTCTCTGTACAAAGTATTTCATTTTTTATTTCGAAACGCCTCGTATCTACTACGGGCCCGCATGATTATCACTGACCAATGAAAACCAAGACAGTACCGGTACCTTTGCAGGCACATGCCTGGTGTCATTTGATTCATTGCTGACACCTGAAGACCGCTCTTCCGAAAAAATTACCAATGGTGCCAATAATCCGGCTCCTACTAATTTTGGACTTTTCAGAGTTCGTTGGTGATATTGCACGTCTTCTGCGAATATTTCAGTAGAAAACAATTGGAGATATTTTGGGACTTCTATTTGTCTTTATTTGCAAGTACAAATGATGGTGCCACGTCAGTCCGTAGTCAGTCTCCTGTGCCCACCACAATACCTTTGTTTCCTCCCAAGACATGTCCAAGAATTTATTCATCGACCCCACGAATCTGTCCACACCATCATCGCCATCAGGTTCTTCGTGTACTTATGATGACACCGAAATCCGTTCGGTTGGTTCTGCTCGAAAACGAGTTCGTACCCAGGACGTAACCTCTGAGGAACGGAAAGAGGCGCGGGCGCATCGTAACAGAATTGCAGCGCAGAACTCCCGGGACCGCAGAAAGGCGCACTTCGTTTATCTCGAGCGACGGGTGGTTGAACTTGAAGAAGAGAACCGACGACTGCGCGCAGGTGCTGGTATTCTACCTGCTGAGGTATCAAGTGTTCATCAAGAGGACCGAGTGGGAGATGATCATGATCGAGCTCGAAACCGAGAAAACGAAGAGCTAAAGGAACGGATTCGCACTCTGGAGAGAGGATGGGATGCGGTTATGAAGGCACTTGCAGCCCAAAAACTGCCAATTCTCGCACCTACACCCGCACCGCAATCAACTTCTACAACGGATGTCGAACTAAATATGACCAAACCACTGTCGGTAACGTCTATACCAATTCCCAATAGCACCGAGATCGCATCTCCCACCCTATCTCATTCCTCCCTTGAATCCGAATCGCCCCCAACAACACTTCCGGGTTCTATGTTGTCTGATAACGCACCGTCAAGAACAGGATCAGAGGATGATTCGAAGCAAGTCAGTCAAACCACTCGCCACCTGGCACGGGTGGCGTCCATTGAGAGACCTTCATTGGTTTCCTCTGTGGCCCTGCAGCGGGTGGTCTCACTGTCTGTGCTGCCATGTCAACCGATTTCCTGTCTTCCATATATTCGGGCACTCCATCTCAAACGGATAGCAAACTATCCGTCCCGAACGTCGCCTTCGAGGATAGCGAATGTGAAGATGATGACAAGGTTATGGAGGCACTATTCCGAGAAATTGTTACGTCGACTTGCACTACCCAGGATGCGACGAACGAAACCTTCAAAGTATCTATTGCGGGTTCGGGGTCGGCGGCGGAAGTAATGGTTGGTCGTGACGGTGAAACTGCTTCTAAATGGCAATTCTTGGAGATGGGTGATACAGAAACACAACAACGGGCGAGGGAAGGGAAAGCATTGAAAGATCATACAAGTTTTGTAGATGAAGATACCGAATTCCGCGACTACTCTGAGGAATGGACGACTGAGATTGAGACGGAGAGGATGTTGGATGAAATGATTGCCATGACCGGGTTAGTGGGTGGAGAAACAACTTTTCCTGCTGAATACCCCGAGATTGGTCTCGGACTGGGGGTGGATCTGGATTTGAACCTGGGAATATCGACACTAAGCAGCTGGGATATGGATGCTGCAGTGGATTGTATTGGGGCTCATTAAGGAATGTCTGTCGTCGTGTTCCCCTTCCCGACAAATTTCAGCTGCTGAGGTTGCCCAAGCCAACAACCTCTGACCCCTCACCTCGGTTCTGATTTCTGGTCTGATTTCTGACATCCACCTTATGTTTGACATTCTGTCGGTTCTCTCTATTTGATTGTTTCTTCTTTTCTTCCTATTGTACAATCATATGCCCTCCCGCTTCCTTGTTCATTATTTGCCTACTAGAGCCAGTTCCTCCTAATCTTCTTTCACCCATTATCACACCGATTTAAAGGACTTGCATTTAACTGACTTTCTTTTCTTTTCTTTTCATCGGCTACACTTCGTAGTTCCTCCCTCCTTCACCTTACCCCCTCCACTTTGTATCTTCCAACGGTCATTTGCTTTCCCTTCATCATTATCTTCGACTCTCCTCAAATCCCAGCATTTCTCCACTTGTCAATGCGTAACGGACGGGATGGTTGGTTGGTGAAACAGAAGTGTGAACCTGGACGCTTGCAGCTCCCCTTTTTGGGTTTCGAGACGCGCGCCCGGCGTTCTCGTTTCTTGTATCATTTGACTTTCTATTCTTTCGTTTGATTGAGCCACCGTGGCCAAAAGTGTATGGCAACCTTTCGACTTTTCAAAATTCCGACAGTTCCTGGAAGCAAATGGCTTGAACCCCCCCCCCCTTTTTTTTTTCTTGTTACGATCCGTAGACAGACAAAGTAAAGATTAGTGTCAAATGCAAACCCTTTTATCGGTCACGAACGTTTGAAGATGAGAAAAAGGAAACCAGAACCACGTTACAAGTCAACATACTATTCGTCATACTACTCGTCAACGTAATCCTTCAGGACACTGCTTAGGGTGAATACTTTATTTATCCACAAAACCATCAATTGGAGTAAAAAAACTCTCAAGCCGTCTAGTTACGGTCATTGAATACCCATCTCGTTCATGGCCTGTTGGATTTCTAATCGATCCATGACAGCCTTATGGAGAGTTGAATTTTTGTGCCGAGGTTTCGCCTTTATCGTGCTGCCTGAAGGTTGCCCATTGAGCGCTGGATCGGCAGTGTTGTTTGACTGTTTTCCATTTGTTGATCGAAGATGAGGTGGAACGATGGTAGGTGTCGAACGGGGAGGCGGAGGCCACTGGACATAAATATAAATCTCATATTTGAAATAAAAAAAGTCGGACATACCCCTCTATTTGGTTGCTTGAAATGCAGAGCCGCCCAGGGTGGGTACTCTTTCTCAAGTCGAATAAGATGATCTTCCACATATTTGAGCCGGCTAAGAAGGGCCTGTGGTGGCGAAGGCACTGAGAAATGAAATAAGCATTTTTTGTTGATAGAAAGAAGGTGGGTGATCGTACCGTATCGTATCGAGAGATGATCCTCAATACTTCGTATCCTGTCATCGATGGCTGGTACCAGAGCTGATGAAATATCACCTGTTTCGTCTTGAATACGTTGGGGCAATGAGACGGGAGGTTGGGCTGCTGTGTTTTTGGAAGAGTCCTCGACATGGGTCAAACGACGCTTTTTACGAAGCGGTAAACGGGCTTCGTCGAGGGGTGAGGATCGACGATTGGCAGAAGAAGTGGACGAAGAAGCTACTGTCGCTGGTTCTGACGGATTCTGGGTCGTGACAGCAGGATCTGAAGGTGGAGGTTTTATCGATGCAGTTCTTTTCAACGGCCCATCCTCATTCTTCATGATATCGTATTTAATCTGCTTCGCCCTATCAATTGTCTTCGCATCGACACGGGCACAAGAAAAAATTTCTTGCGTCTCTTCGTCAATCGTCGTCGAGCTAGAGGCTTGATCACTCGTTCCAGGAGTAAATGTTTGCCTCTTTTCGGTGAGAGACTGCAAAAATTCAGCATGGTTTGAACGATCATTTCTATCCCGGGAACGTGCAAGGAATTGTGAGATGGATCTGGTGACCTGTGGTGATACCGTCAATCACAAAAAAGAAAGACGACAACTGACGAGCTGAGTGATAACGACGATGTGTCTGTCAACAGAAACTCACAGAAGATTGTAATTCGGGCTTTTTGCCATCGTTCAGCGGGATATAATCAATTTTTCTGTCGTCGAGGGGTCGTTGTTTGGATAGAGATATGGTCTCGTTTGTGTCAGTCTGGGTTTCTGTATCACCTTCTGCCTTTCCTGATATACGGTCTAAAATGACCTGAGAAATAGTAAGATCAGATGATGAATCGTGTAAAAGGGACAGAAACATACCTGCATACCGTGTACTAAATCCTTTAATGCTTCTGGAAGCACTCGTTGTTCCCAATCTGAACTCAAGACTAACATATCGAGTTCAAAACCTCTTCTACACTGCGTCAATTTTGTCTTCTCCAAAAATGCCTTGAAGATGCTGTCCCAATGCCGGTATACATCTGGATGTGGGAGTGGTGGTGTATTCACTCGAGCGGGAGCAGGAGCTAGTGAATTCGATGAGGAAGTGCCAAGGTCAACTTTATGGAGAGGAGGATATGCATTTGGTTGAAATGGTCTCTGTGGAACATATCCAGTGCCATAAGGTGGCATCTTGGCTTGCAATGCAGGATTAACCGCCAGGTTTGCGTAACCAGAATAGCTGGATGGCCAAAGATTGTTCCATGACGAATAATTCCCGTACGGAGAAGCAGTGGAATAAGTTCGTTGAGAGTCTGAATGACTCGAGTATGGATTCTGTGTCGAATTCGCTGAGCTGGCCGGTGTTGGAGGAGTATTGTCCGTCATGGTGCACTGGAAGAGCTTTTGGACCACATGATCAAATAAGTTGACATTACGTTATGTAGATCAAAACATTCATCTACTAGTACCATCGAATCTAGTTCTTATGCAGAAACATTCTTTCTAATTTACAAAGCATCAGCCCAAGGTCATCGGCATTCTTCGAAAGTCACCGGAAGGGCTTTGGAATGCGCTGCATACTTTTCTATTCATAGCCATTCTCGTAACTCGTGAAGCGTGCACCCTGGGACGCATGTCGAACAGATCAAGCAGAGAACCCATGTTCAACAGTCCATCGGTCTTCTGGTTGATCAGCGAAGCGGAAAGCCCACGATCGCATACAGCACATCGCGCCACTTCGATGGGCAGGAAGATGCGCTGAAGATCCTGGGACAAGAAACCTCCTGCTCGCGGCAATTTGAGGAACACGAAGCTCCATGGCTCACCACTCAGCACTCATTCCTGATACGAACACATCCTCCTTAGCGAGTTCGTTGACTCACTGTGCATCATCTGCACATCAACTGCATCAATATCGATCTCTGCTACCCCAAAAGCAGAGAGAGAGCCTAAACTGACCTAATCGCCGAAATCCACTGCTATCATCGACAGGCCAACTCCGTGTTTGAGATTCCACAGAGGACGATGAGAAAGATGATAAGGTGTTGTCGGAACATTATATACCCTCGGCAATCTCCGCGATTTGATTGTGCACCGTGCAAAGTAGCGCAGTGAACACATTTCACTCGACGACGACCACGATTCACTCAGATTTTGTTCTCTTTCTCGTCTCCTTTATCACCTTCATTGTCTTTCTGCAGGTGGTTATGTTCTCCGGTAATCATCAACCTCAACCTCAACACCATCGTCGGCGCCTCCAGAAACCAACTGCGCCTGCAGGCAGACCCCCCGATCCACGCAGACAGCGACCCTTACAAATAGCAGAAGGGACAATAGATGCCCTCCAGAAAGGCTATTATGACGAGCCTGTTCCCCACAGCAACCTGCTCATCCGGCACGATATCTCGGGAGACCTCAGGCGCACAGTACATCATACTGCTTTTTACCCAGACGACTCAATTGAACTCCGTCAATGGCGAACAGCACCCTCACCCCAACATCACCCCAGGAGAACAGCAAAATTGTCCCTCCTGCCTTGCACCACCCTTGCAGGTGCTCGAAATCTGGAAAGCCTCACTCCTCCATCTTCTCCCAAACCTCTTATGGGCATCCTTAATTTCGCCTCGGCCACCAGACCTGGTGGCGGCTTCCTTCTGGGTGCTGTCGCTCAAGAAGAATCCATCGCACGCTCCTCATCCCTCTATACCTCCCTTTCCACACAAATAGCCAACCAGTTATATGCTTCGCATACCCAAAGTACTAGAGGGGGATACTACACGCACGCCATGATATATTCTCCCAACGTTCTATTATTCAGGAACGACAATGGGGACTGGCTGAGCCCACTGAAAGTCGAAGTCGTCACAAGTCCGGCCGTCAATGCCAAGGAGGTAAGAGGAAGACACAGAGCTGGAAACCAGGGCCAGTCTGTTGGCGGTGGCGGTCAATTTGACCGAGATCGTCTGGAAGCTCATATCCGTGAGGTGATGAGGGAGCGTATGGCCCGTGTCCTTGCATTGTTCGATATTCGAGGGGTGAGGAATATCGTACTGGGCAGTTTTGGGACGGGTGTATTCCGGAACGATGTCAAAACCGTTGCGGGTATTTGGAGCGAGTTGTTGAATGGCCGACAAGCACGTTTTTCGACTTCTTTTGATAATGTGTTGTTTGCGATTCCGGATGAGAAGACCTTGGACGAGTTCAAAGTTGGTTTTGGACCTCTCTTGTAGTTCTTTCCCTTTATTAACATCTGTATATTCTTTCTGGCATACTTACACTAGTTCCGAAGTCACTTTGAAGGATTTAATAATAATAAAGTTTAAATGGTCTCCAAATTTGTGCATAACCCCGATAGACGCCTGAGCGTCTGTTTTCGAGAATGACCCGGAAATTGTTTATTTCTCTTCCATGGATAACTGAAAACGTGGGAATTTTATTGACAAAAGTCACACCTCCCATTCTCGAATCTCTCAAAAGTTCTACCGTGACTTGCACCCATCATCAAGTTGTAGCGGGAATAAAACAAAGAAGAAAAACCCTCCAAAAAAAGACACATCCTCTTTAACATGGATCCGTAAGCCCACATTGCTCAGATCCAGCTCTTGCTCGGCCCTACTAAGCACGATTGACCATTCAGATTAACAGATCAGTCGAAGCCTCAAGAACAGGATGTCTCTTCTAATCCGCAGGAATCATCTGAATCCATAGGCCAGCCAGTGGAACCATCCGCAGTCTCGTGCGACACCGATCCAGGTCAGGATTCCAAGCCCATTGACGCCCAGGTTGTCCATCCCACCACCGACGTTCCTCCTCAACCTACAGACAAATCTGTTGAAGATGCGCAGCCAGTTGAGGTGTTTGCACAGGAATTGAAGTTTGGTCCGTGCAGTGAACGATATTTCCCAAAATACCCTCGTTTATCACGCGAGGTGTTGCGCGAGATTGCGGCTTCGACTCTGGATGCGTTGGATGATGGTTTTTATTATCCTCCTGTGACTAAGGATGATGTTCTGATCGATGTTGAACAAACTGGGGAAGGAAAGGAAACCGGAACAGATGCAACCAAAGAAGAGGAGGGCAGGCAAGGTGAAGTGGAGGGCAAGGAAGGTGAAGTGGAGGGCAAGGAAGGTGAAGTGGAGAGCAAGGAAGGTGAAGGCGGGGAAAGCGAGAAAGGGGACAAGCAGTCGGAAGCAGAGGTCGGCACTGCTGATGAAAAGACCCATTCCGAAATTCAGAAGGTGGTGGAGGTGGCCATCGCAGATCATAGAAAAGCAGGCAGGAAACCTTACGATCTTAAGACGAAGATTTGGAACACGAACGTCCATACTCAGTATGTCTCCCCTGAAGATGAAACGATGAGTCTCTGGTTTGAAAAGGGCGAGGACGACACGAAGAAGAATTCTAGAATCCTCATTGGAGAATATTCCACCCTTTTTGGGAGTAGGAGATTGAAAGAAATCACTCAAGATGACACTGGGCCGAAAGGAAGGATTGGCGTGCTTAATTTTGCTTCGGCCAAAAAGCCTGGTGGTGGATTTTTGAACGGTGCACAAGCTCAGGTTCGTTTTATCTTCTTTCGGAATTCGTGTAATTGAAATTTATGTAACAGGAAGAATCGTTGGCTAGATCAAGCACTCTCTACCCCTCTCTGCTCACGCCAACTGCCAAACATTTCTACAGACTTTATTCTGCAGACCCCGATAATGCATTTTACACTCATGCCATGGTTTATTCACCGTCCGTCATCCTTTTCCGGGAGGACAATGGAGATTGGACAGCCCCTGTCGAGGTCGATATGCTCACAAGTGCAGCTGTCAACGCCGGAGACGTAAGGAAACAAGTGAGATGGGAAGAAGAAATGAGAGAGCTTAGAGAACGTGTCAGAGTGGCCGAGTTGGCGAGAAGGAGAGAGTTGTCCTTGCCCACTTACATTCCGACCCAAGTTAGGATTTACGAGGCGGAACCGCTGAAAGACGATGGCGCAGAAAGTGGTCAACCACCTTTGGCTCAATCTGAGCAACCAACGTCTGTCCAGGTTTCACCTATCATTTTCGCGTCGGACCCGCCATCTCCACCCTTGGAGCCACTAGCCTTACCATCCTCGGACGTGACGTCGCCTGACCCTCAAAACCTGGGTGTCACCTCAGCTATTCCATCACACTCACCTTCCTCGCCTTACCCCCATCCACCGAACGTCGACCCTTTTACGCACGCTGAACACCTCATTGCCGCTGCGATGCACGAGCGTATTGCAAGGGTTCTTTACCTCTTCCAATTGCAAGGTGCAAAGCACCTTGTTCTTGGATCGTTTGGCACTGGTGTGTTCCAAAACAGTGTCAGTCTCGTTGCGGGCATATTTAGAGATCTTCTCTGTGACCCGGAAAAAGAGAATCAAGGAAAAGGCAAGGAAAAAGAAAGGGAAGGTGAGGAAGGTGTTCATGAAGAAACCACTCCTTCCGTTGGTGGGGCCAGCTCCCAGGGCAGAGGAAGATTCAAGGGTGTCTTTGACACTGTTATGTTCTCCATTCTAGGCGAGTCAACAGTGAAGATTTTCAAAGACGTATTTGAAGGAGCAGAGGGTGTGGAATTCGATGAGGAAGAAGATGTGGAGAACACTGTCCGGGATACATGCAAGCCTCCTCCTGCTTAGGGTGTAGGAAGTGCGCGATTATTTTTTTCCACTCTTTTTCTTTCTTAGGACTCTTGGGTATTGATATTGGCATTGGCTACATTTATGTGAATGATCTTAGGTGATTTGTATTCAGGACGTACCCTACCTTTTCTAGTTACTAAAGCCGCGAACTATGCGATGATCGTAGGACTTCATTGCGTCGAGAGCAGAACCAGAGCAAAGACTTTTTTTATACCGGTTGCAGGAGTCCCGTTTGTACAACACAGATGACGATGTAGGTGAAAATGGGGGTCTACAAGGACAGGACAACAAGATGCAGATAATGAAGCAGGGAATACAATGTAACAGCACATCTTTGAAGATGGGGGGGGGGGGGTTTGACAACTTGCAAAAACGATTAATACCTGTATTGCGGATAAATAACGGAATTCCCATCAGCGTGCGGGCAAGCAATAAATATTGTTTTTTGGTGGGAAGAAGAAGAGAAAGGGTAGACAAAGTCAACACCTGACAGTTGATTAGCGTACACACAAGAAGGAAGAAAAATATATTCTCAGGGTGAAAATACAATACGACGCACATTTTGTATTGTACCGTTGTCTCTTCTTCAGCGTGTTCGAGCTTATAGGAACACGAAATGTCTAGATCGCGATTGTTTTTTCTGTTGGGTGAACATAAGAGTCGACCGACAATTTTGTCGCCTTGGTTGACAGTCAAAGTTGACGGTGTATAGAATACGGTTTGTCTGTAAGAAAACGATTATGAGGAATTATTTGGGAGAGGGGAGGAACTTTGGACGCACTTCCAGTGGGTGTATCTTGAATGAGGACCCGTCGAGAATCTGACTTGCTTGTGGGTGCATTGGAAGGCGATGTCAAACCATGCGAGGAAGGCGTGGACGTCTTGCATTTTTTTTTTCACAAAGTAAGTAAACGATAAACGTCACACGGAAAGAAAGACAGACAGTCGGTCCGTGTGCAAAGCAAAGAGAATGGAGCTTCAAAGGAAAGATCTTCTTTCTTCGCGGTCAGAAGATCAATGTGCTAAGGACAGTTAATTTATGTATTTATACAACACTTTGTAGCGCACCTTTATCATGCAAGGGTCTGTGACAACAGCTTTCAATTCCACAGTATCTACGAGAGGTTCTCGAAGTGCGATATCTTTTATACAGGAATAATCAAATCCGTATACGTTGTCCCAGACTAATAATGTCGTGATCAGGAAATAGATATTGGAAAATACTGCTTTATACGACGCACAATTAATTTTGTCTTCTTTGTATTCTTGGTCCTCGATTGCAGCAAGATACAGAGTGGCGGTATCGGGGAAGATAAGACCACCTTTTTTCAGATATTTATCGCGGGCGAGTAAAACGGTATCCAGCATGGACTCGTATAGCAGGAAGTAGCCCATCCACTCAGATATAATAATGTCGAATTGTTGGATGGGAAGTTCGGCTTCCTCTAATTTGCCTTTGACCAGCGTGATTTCTTTCCAGGGCCGTTATCAGACCTCGACAACTCCTTGAGGGAAAAATTGGGTACAGACTATCTTTGAATCCATTTGCCTCGATGATTTGTTGAGCTTGATCGATGATGTTGGACATATCAATCTAATTGTCCCTCAATCAGGGAAAACCCAACATGGATCTGAAGAATACAAACTCACCCCGACGACAAGCTCCGCACCAGCCTTCGCAGCAAACATGCTTAAAATTCCTGTTCCACATCCCACATCCAGCACCGTCTTCCCTTTGAATAAATGGGGATTATCGACGATGGCTCTTTGATAAGACCCAGTCCGAACGTTGTCTTTCAACATTTCTTCATGAATTCCTGGGAAAGAGGATAAAAATCGGTGTGATACAGATATTTAGTCGGGCGCTACTCACCGAAGTGTGCGTACGAATCAGCATAACTGTCATGATTTTAAAATGAGGCAAGGCTACTCGACCTATTATCAGAAAGCACCCACTAGTCTCTTGAAGTCATTTGTTCTACGTCCACAGACACATTTTGAGTAGGGTCTGAAGGTTCTGACTTCATAATGGTATCCATCGCTGAATGAGGACAAGTGTTTATCGATGAAGTCGACGAGACAATGAATTAATTTTTTTGCGATGAACGCGTCTCGATCAATTCACGTGATATATCATCAGGTGATAGGACACGGCAGAGATAACCGCTGCCGAGGTCTGTCGTATTCCGCAGTCTTGGATCGATTAGCACTGCCTATGGTTTCTGCGCAGTTCCTTCTGGCCATCACCCAGACACATTTAAAAGGATGATCGTAAACTCAGAGAACAACCACGACAGCATGGTGAGACTCGTTTGCTTTTATGGCCCTTGCACGGTTGCACCCTTGTCTAATACGACTTCTTTGCAGTCGAAAGAGCAAGCACCACAGGAAAATCCTCCCGCTTATGATGCGGTAGAAAGCAGCAAGCCATGTATGCCTTCGGCTTTTCTGGCTGATTAATTGATTACTCATGTCCGACTCTAGATACAGACGATACCAATAAACCGCCTACCCTCCCCGCAATGGCTGGAGGGCCTTCATACGTACCCTCACCCAGAGGTGCACCGACAGTTTACAACTACGTGAACCCAAAGACGGGTGAACACGTCGTGTCATTACTCCCTCCAGAGCACCCAGAGATGGTCTGCCTGCAGGCGGGTGAGCACATTAGGCAAACACAATTCGGTATACTTGGTGGGTTTCAGCTTGGTTCTTATCTTTTGCAATATTAGTTTCTTAAAAAGCCACCCCTTGTATCCAGGTATTCTGGCAGCTGTTTTCTGGTTCCCTTTAGGGATCGGTCTTTGCCTTTTGGACAAACGAGTCCGATGCCTACGTTGTGGTCTCATGATTGAGGATGGGGTGATGTGCCGTTAAACTCTTCCCTTTGAATTCATATATCGTTACTGTTACCCTTTCAGATTTTTATTATTGTATTTGTGTCGTAGGGCCGCCATTATGCATCCATGACTTCATCTGATGGACTAATCTGTGTATACCAGAATTCCGACCTTGTAGTTGAGGTGTAAACAGTTGCTCAATAGCAAGGATGAACTCAACCTTGATACCAGTGAACTTTTCCCTCAAACGTCCACCATTTCCGCCTTCCCCCAGCAATAGAAGGAGGCAGGCGTGGGCCGCATCATGTTTGGCACTGCCAAGCAAGCACTGCAACCTTTGAGCAATGACAATGGTGAGGGGCCAACAAGTTTAACCCCTCAGACGATGAACGCATGTCGGTCTCCCTACTGCCAACTGTCTGTCTGCTCGAAAATCTTCTATATTTGGCCTGCCAGTGGGCTTGTGTTCGTTTCTCCCGACTTGCAGGATTGAGAACTCTGCCTACAAGTACTGCGTTGGTCCTTCACGACCCTCTTTCGTCATTCACTTACCTTTCTTCGTCAAACATCCATGCTTGCCAACCAGAACAATATTTAAAAGAAAGAAGAAAACAAGTGATTCAATAATGCGCCACTCATAAATGCGGACGCATATGGCACAGGCTAAAAAGGCAGGCAGCTCCCACTTACTGGATGCGCGTTTTGGTGACGAGCAAGTAAGGACTCGGAAGGTTTTGGGTGATGAAGCGACCAAATATTGTAACTTGCGACGACAGATCTATATATCCAGATTTATTTTTAATGAACCCGGTAGGATCGATATTACATTAGCATATTGGCATCGATGTTCCATACAACGATGGTGATTGCAAAAAGGGCACCAACTTTTTTATTGACTTGTACAGCCTCCATGATGGGAAGTTGATTTTGTGGCGAATCGGTGCCAATCGTAGGTTGTCTGAGCGGAGGCCGCTGGCCAGAAGTGTATCAGATTATGCTTCTTTTTCTACCTTTTTCTGCTTGGGTACCCCACAAGAAGATTCCACATAACGAAATTGGATCATTCTTTAACCTGACGTCTTTTCCCAGCTACGTACATTCATTTGTCCTTTTCCACTGAAGGGGAGGGTATCATTCACCTCTAGAAATTAATCAACAATTTTCTACTAGCAGTTGACTAGCAGACTCGGAATTCCTGAAATTCTGATAAATGTTTATGTAAGTAAGATGTAAATCATGTGTTCGTACTAGTAGTACGGTAGAATATAACAGGCTTTCTAGTGCTCGAGTCGGGTGTCATTAATATTTACATGTCATTGTCGATAGAGCGGGTAAGTGGCCTAGGCCGTCCTCTAGGCTCTGGGAACAAGTTGCCACAAACTGCGGGAACGCCACATAAATCCATAGTATATTGTGGTAGTGGTGTGAAATTCGAAGTTATCATGTCTGATTTATTCGATTTGCTGCAGTCGCCGATACTCTCGTTTTTTTTTTGCTGTTGCAACCCGTTTCAGGAAGTTGTACCAAAAGAAGCGCCGGTCCGATCTGACCGATCTGACGTGACATGATCGAGACGCGTCGCCAGCAAAACAAAAAATTCACGTCAACTGTACAAGAACTCAGACGACAAGCTGACGCTGATGTCGGCGTCTATCTCGAAGGTGTTTCATTGTAGCATGACTACAGCCTGAAGACGACCGAAACACCGAATGATCAGGTGGGGATAATTAAATTGGTTTTCTTATTGGTGGTGAGCAAATACAAAACCTCTTATCCCATGCAAGAATGTATAGACTTACAAAGAATTGCATTCCTAGCAAATAAACGTTCAAAACACTCTATCCGATATCCATTTTTGTACAAAGGACGCACTTACCCATTAGCCAATTTCATGGAAGGGATCCTGTAAAGTCGAAAGCCAGAGGGACTTGTACGTATGCAAGATGCTGTTCCGCCTCTTATCTGTAATAGGACTTTATGTCCGTCCTTGGGATACCCTCAGGCCCTAGACCATTCGAGTGCTTCGACTACTTATTCAAGTTGTTTGCCCCAGGCCCCGACTTTCTTATTACACGCTCCTGGTGGGGAGCCAAGGTGGTCGGAGAATACGAAGTAACGTGCACACGGGAAACATGGTAAGATAGTGAGTGGACGATCCAAATGATCTGCTAAGATTGTCTGATGATGAGGGAAAGGGGCCATTTCATCAAGCACGATACTCAGTTCCCGGCAGAATACATGTGGGTCAGGGGTGTCTATGACGATAATAATGGTTCTCGTTGACGTGCAAGTGGTGTTTTCAGAGCGCAGATCACTGAGAAGGACTGGGATAGGGAGGAAGCTTTGCTCACCTGACCGTCTCGGTTGCGGATTGTCAAAGTCTACCTCGGAGAAGGTGTCTCTGTTGGTTTAGGTAGGAAGAAGAAGAAACACGAATGAAAGAGTCAGAGCCGGTAGAGTGGGTCCGAAACCGCAAATTGGTCTGCCGGTTTGCTGACTGATTTACTTTCTATTTTCTTTACAGACATTTGTCTCAGCATTGGAATAGTTCGGCAGCGGCGTTGTCAAGTCAGGGAGTTGCCAAATTTGTTCCCGCGGGGTTTAAATGCCATTTCCCGATAAGACTATACTCCTTCCCGATTTGGATAGATACTCTTCGGCTCAAAATCCTCGGAGTATAATATAATCCTCCGGACTCTTTCTGTCTGCCCCCTTTCCTTACTCTCCATGCCCGTCGTCGCCCAACGACAAAATCCCGATATCTTCGCCGCCACCGCCGCCAACATACAACTAAATAGAGCTCTCTACTCCGTTGTGGTCCCCGCCTTCGGGCTGGTTTTACTCGTGCTCGCCCTGAAGAAGGGCTTTAGTTCTGGAAAGCATTCGCGAAGCGCATACGCATCCATCGCATCTCTCGCCATTCTTTCTGGTCTCGCGGGGTCGTTAGGATCACACGCCCAGGCCAAAGTAGTCATTCAGGCTTTGCTTTCGCTCTTCCGTGAGTCAAACATACAGCGCATATAACAAGCTTTTGAGCTAAAACACAGTTTCTGCGCATATATAGTGTGTATTCCAGTTCTGCATTTGACTTCGATCCATAAAACCAGCGCTCGCAGACTGAGTCACCGTCAATTTATCATCCGAACATTGCTCAAAAGTCTTCTCTTTATTTCCTTATCAAGCGGTACGTCTTATTGCTCACATTTTCTCATATCAATTCCAGAACTCATGCTTGTCTGATTAAATTCCCGAATCGAACGCATATAGCTACCTTGTTCGCCCTCCTGAACCCTTTCCTCACTCACAAATTACCAGCTTCAGTCCACCTCCTGTTTCCAGCGACCCTTTTCCTGGCATACACCATATTCGCCATTTGTCTCCTGTCTCAAATCTTTCTCGAATTTTGCCGAAACCGTAATACCTTGAACGGTAGCCGCCCGAGACCCATCACTATCAACATTCACGTTGCCACACGAAGTGCCGCTGTTCCAATCAATCTTGCCAGATTGTCCAGTTTTTCAGCTGCTGACTGCTGTGAGGGCGTTCAGGAAACCGGCAACTCTCCCACCGAGCTTGAAGAACTGAAACACCAGAAACGACCTAGCGTGGACTCGGGTATCTCGATCATCTCAACTTTTAAGCCCACTAATTTCGTCGGATCAGCCCATCCATCGCGTTCTGATAGTAGACGAGAAACCGATACGCTCGAATTCAATCCTCTTTCAGTTCTTCAATTCCGCACACGCATCCACGACCTCCTTCCTCTTCTTTTTCTGTTTCTCGCCCAGCTCGCCCTTTGTGCTTCATACAGTTGCAAGTTGGTAATTGACTACAAGCCTCTGTCAGCACACGTCCTCGAAAACATCCATACCTCTTTGAACTTTGTCAGTGTCATGGCTACCATGAAGGCGTATCTTCGTGAGTTTCAAGATCTTCTTTCGCTTATTTAAATTTGCTGGTCATCTCCCCGGTCTGTCCCTTTGTCTTTCCTCTTAATGGGGAATCATTCGGGCATGGCGTATTTTTGTGTTTCGCCATCCCAACACATCAACGGGGAGTTCACAAATAGTGTGAAGTGCTGATGTCACTCCTTTTACACTGATTTGACAATGACCGCTTCATAATTATAGAGGTCTCTAAGCTGTAATATCGTCGTGAAGGTCCCATCCGGGACCTTCACTGTTGATGACCGAACAGCTTCTTCGTATTTTCCTCCCAATTAGACAAGGATACAGAAACTAATGACCCACTTTTCCATGACAGTTCATGCATATAACACCCACCTAGGATCCCTGGGTCTATCCATGCCGAATTCAAGCAGCTCCTCTGGGTATTCGAATAACCCGACCGCAAATCTCGTTTCAGCTGTAGAAGGGAAACAAGCCACACCATTCCGACACACCGTTACTCCTCCAGTTCCACCCAAATCGCTTGCATCGCCTTCAAAAAGATTCCCCAGTCGTAGGTTGCGAGTACCGCCATCACTCGGTCCTGGTTTCAACCGAGCTTGCAGTCGCCCAAACTCGACAATATCTGATCATCGATCGACTCTGCAGATGACAGATAGCGAGGAGAAAGGACGCGACGGCCGTCTGGTGAACTCGTTCTCGGTGGGATCATTGAAGAGTACTTATGGGACGAGTGGAAGTGAGGAGAGTGATCAGACGAGGGTAGAAGGCAGTGTTGAATCTGACACGAGCAAGATTGTGGGAAAGAGTGTTGGGGATTTGGAAGGCACTCACGCACATATCACTGAAAGACGAGGGAATATCCCTGCACCTCCAGAGAATTTAGTGCCGAAGAGATCACTTGGTTTTGGCTGGCTTAACGGGATGGCGAATCGATATCGCGAAAGTCGGGAACAAAAGGATTTTATTAACGTGGGAGGGGAGCGACACAGTGTGAAGCCATCTATTCCCTCTTCTTCAGTGTCAATATCGCAGGCTGAAACTCGCGCGAGAGGACGAGAACCAAAGAAGTTGAAAAGGAATAACACCATCGCGTCTTCCCTCACCTCGACAACACTGGGTCCACCCACTTCACACCCCCCGAGTGCGTTCACATACGCATATTGGAATTCGGATTCCACACTTTGCAGGGCGTCTTCCAGTGACTTGGAAACCGATATGAATATGGGAAATATCATGCCTTTGACGCCGGTCCGGTCCCCAACAAGAAAGTTGGCGAAAAAGAGGGGTTGTGAATATGATGCTCAAAAATGTGGGACTCACGAAGATCCGGGGAAGAGTAGGCGCGAAGGGGATGAAGAGAGTAAGAATGGAAATTCTGCTAACAGCGGGACTTCCTCAGCAGGCTGTTTGAGACTGAAACGAAGCTTCAAATTGGACGATGGCAGAACTCTGAGTCCACAACTGACGCTTGCTGCTGCAATTGCTGGCGACGTCTGTACACCGCCTTTGATGGAAGGGGAATTTAGTTCTGGCAGTCGTTGGGAAAGAGAGGTCAAGGGGATGACAATGGGGAGGGGGATGGGAAGTTCTCAGCTCAACGGAACGATGAGGATCGTTACTGCGGGGATCAAGACAGAAACATACCCTGGACCTGAGAAATCAAGGGAAAGAATGAATATCAAGAACTCGCCCAATTTAAACATTACACACTGTCCGCTCGACGTTTCTGTGGGGACTGGTTTTATTCCGACGCCTATTAGAGAATCCATTCCGACGACCACCCCCGCTTTTGCCACTGAGAGGACGACTGCAACCGCGTATCCGTCAGAATCTGCATCTTGTTGTTCGAGTGCGACTGCGTCTCCTCTCGTACCCGATCGAACGCCGATGATTTTCCGTTCGTCTGTATCCGATCAGGGTCATGGGCAGAGATCTCTGGAGCCGTTCCCACTTGCTCGCATTTCCAGTTCTCCTTCATCGAGGACCCAACCTGTTTTGTTGAGAGGGACCCCGGTAACACCAACCAGGGGCCAGTCGACTTTTTCTTCCTCCTCTTCATCGTCAAGACTCTCTGCTGTGACGATCGAGAGTGTAAGGAATGCCTTTTCTGGTATCTGGTCCGGAAAGCGGGGTGGAAAGACTGGAGTAACTGTTCCCTCGACACCTTCTGAAAGCATAAGCAATGGAGGAAGCCCTGAGATGTCTACGTTCAGCGGGGTGGCTATATTGGATAATGACGATGATTTCACGGATTTGCGTGATCCATTTGCAAGCCCGAGAGCAGGGAAGGTACGGAGAATACCGAGTAGTGGGGTGGCGAGTGTCGACTTATCGGAGGACGGTTATGGGGAACCTTCTGAGGACCTTTTCGCGACCACAAGAAGTTCCAGGAAAGGGAGGAGATTGCCGATCAGCCCTACATATCCACTTCCGGGGCAAAGCGAGAGTAACTTGCTGACTAGTGCAGAGAGCACAACCTACTCTAGTAGGATAGGAGATGTACCTCCGTATTCAAAGGAACATCGAAAAGAGAGGCGGACAAGGAAGCGAATGCAAAGAGGTGCGATCATTCCCATGGCAAGGTTGCCCGTTCTTGCCGATGTGGACTTTGACGTCGAGGAGGCATTGCTCACGCAAAGATTGTTGAAACGATTGGACGATGACGTGCATGTGTCGGGGGTTAGGCTATAGCGACGGGGTTGCTGTTTATTTTTGTGGATTTTGCGTAAGGCTGTGCACTTTCGAGAGGAAACTTTTCTTGACAATTTATTTTTTAGGTTGCCCAAATTCTTGATATTACACATACCCGAAGGACCAGTCCTTGGATGCGCCGCCAGGCCTGGTCCCATACTCTAGTTACTTTCTTCTTGGAAAACCTGTTTCTCTTCCTGCTCGAAACATCGAATCCTGGCCTTCCGTCTTCTGTGGTCCGAAACTTTGGAAATTTAGATATACCATCCTCGCTCGCTGCGCTATGAAAGGCTGTAAGCTGAGGCCAAGAACGTTATAAAAGAAAGTCCCATGTGTAAAATTAATTGGTACTTATCTGCACCATTTTCTTACTGCGATTGGCACTGACAATTTGTCAGTATTCCTCATGTGTTTCCAGTACTAGTATTATTATTATCATCGCTTTGCACTTTCGGTAAGGTTGTACAGATCATCAAATGATATCTACCTTCCACTTGGACACACGCGGGGCTAACCCCAAAGAATTTTTCAAACGAAACGCCCCGGAAGGAAAGCCTGGCTGAAATGGCTGACCAAAATACCACTTTACCCTAATGGACGTGGGAAAATCACCACAGAAACCCAACTTGCTTATAACAATCCTTCATGTCGAACCGCCACCTTTTCTCTCCTTCACTGCTTCCGAGCTACTAAAATCTCCTTTTTATTTATATTTAAACATACTCCGAGTGCAAGTTTAGGCATGAAGGATGGACAGAGCATTCCAGGGGACTTGCTCATTGAAATAGCACTCTGCCTAGAAACCCGTCAAGATATTCTGAATCTATGCCTCACGGTGCGCTGGGCTCTTTCTCCTGCAAATCGGGTTCGAATAAACACTTAATTGTGCTCAATTTATAGTCCCTTCACGTCTTCTCAAATGTTTCGTCAGTCTTGTACAGGACTCTCATCCTGAAATCTGCCACTCAATGCGAGGACACATTGGACATGCTCTTACGGCGCCCTTGCATAGCAAGACACGTGCGGAATCTCATTGTGCGACCATGTACGTCAGGGAAAAGGGTATATACTACTCTCGACAACGGAATAGCTTCCGCCGCGGTGCGGAAGGTTGCAAGTGCGAAGATTATGGACGCTCTTCTGAGGTTCGAATGGGATGACGAGGAAATCCCTCTCCTTGATGACATGTGGTTTGCCTTGAGGATTGGGTGAGCCCGCTTATTCTCGAAGTTATTTCGCAAACCACATACGTGCCACGTATTAGATGTCCACAATTGCGTTTTATTGCAACGTCCTTGGGTTCCATTCTCCCGGCCCAGAACAGCCATGTATGTATACATCATTTATTTTACTTTTCTTTGTTCTGAATTCGGCCAAGTTCTTTGACTTCAGGAATTTGAACAAGTTCTCGATAAATCTGAAATCAGGATTCTACAATCACAATATAGACATGCTATTAGAAGGTGAGTGTGCCAGCTCCGCTTCTATTTTGTCTCAAGTCAAATATTAGTAGGCTCCCCAATGTGCAAGAAATTCTGTGACTTGTTAATTGCAAGATGCCCACACCTAGAGGAACTCGACCTGTGCGGTACTTCAACCGTCCCTGCCGACATTCATTTCGTTGTTGATGGTCGGTGGCCAAAACTACGGAAGTTGTCTCTAGGAGACGTTTCCATCGATTTGTTTCCGCTCGTATCAGGCGAGAAGCGCCCGTTTATAACCTTCCTAGAAGAACACCCAGCGATAGACTCTCTCAGTCTATCACGACGGACTATCCAACCTCATCATCTCAGTACCCTCAGTCCAGCTGCGCTCGAGCATCTTGCTTCATTTTCTGGAACACTCCATCAGTTGCAGGCAATCCCTCAATTACACCAGCAAATGAAGTCTGTTACGCTCTGCGATGCCGTGGAGCTGAGGGAGATTACTTTGCCGAACGTTGCGAGTCTATTGCGCAATCTGGTGTCACTCATTGAATTGAAAATTACTTTTACTTTGCATTCGGTGTATGACAGTGGCAATCTTCTTGGGTCCTTGATTCAGTCGTGTCCCAAATTGCGGCATTTGGAATTAACCTGCAAACACAAACCCTCCTTCCAACTGGTAAGTATTCAACTCCAACCTTTCTATTTGCTACTGAGCTAGGACGTCATACGGATACTTTTGCCAAGACAATTCGCGGCTTCCCAAAGCTCCGATCTCTCGATCTAACTATCGTCAGATACCCAGGCGACGATACACTCTCATACGGTGCAGCCCGTATCGCACGGTCCAATCCCCGTCTAAGGAATTTCAATCTGACTTTCGTCCCACAAACGCTTCATGTCCCACTTCCTTTTACCATTCCGTACCGAACGATGTTTCTCACCTTTTCTTGTCCCTCAAAGTGCACAGGAGCGTACGAACTCACATGTGACGAACACGACCTTCCTTTCTCACTGCGTGGTGTCGAACGGTTCTCTTATCAATGGCCATGGGGTCTAGGCACGTCGACGCGTACTAAGAACATTAATCTGGATCTGCGGCCGAAGAGTTATACCCATGGTGAGAAGAGAGGCAAGAGTTTGATGAGCCTGGCCATTGAGAGAAGTGCGGCAGGAGAAGAGATGAGGGTGTTACTGTTTTGTGCGTTTCTGGTGTTGTTGGCTTCTTGTGGTATCTGGGTGAAAGCTATGCATGAGAAGGCTGCACGTTAGCAACACTCGAGTTTGGAATTCGGCAGTTGGGAATTATTTATTATTAATTACAGAAATGATGTACGAATGATGCGAGACGGCCGCCGTAATAGAGGTATTGCTCGCAGTTGTCAATTATTTAGTATTGCTCTACATAGAAGTTACATTTGTCCGAATCGAATTAACTAAGGAATAATGAGTCAATTTTATACTCACAGGGTACACATCAGGGAATATACATAAGCAAAAAAAAATCGGGAATGAGAAGAATAATATCGAATGTGCTAGAGATTTCAATATGATCTTCTTTTCTTCCTATAATCGCCGAGTATGCCACAGCAGGCGACTACGCTAGCTATGAACAATGAAATGAGGGCACCGAGGGTGAGCCATGTAGCGTTGCCGTATTGAGCGGATGTAAAAGTGCGGTATCTTTTCCGGGCCAAGGTAAAGAGGGACATATCGACAATCCAGGCGATGAGGGTGAGTAGGAAAGCAAATCCGGAAGTTAGGGTCATGAAGATGGTGCCCATACGGTGGTATGCCAGGCCGCAAATACCGAATATGAAGGCAAGGAAGGAGAAGAAGGCAGCTGTATAAGATGAATCAATATTGAGGAGTGGGGAGAGATGAGAATAAAAACATACCGATAGGATGGAAGATGAGTAAAAAGGTCATATTATGAACATTTTTACTGTTCACTTGAGCATCCCTGCAAATAATCCAGTCAGATGGAGTGTAACGAATAAAGTGATTTGGGGCGTACACGAAATTATATCCCACTGATATCTTGCTGCCGGTGTAGCCAAAGACACCATATCTGAGTTGATTAGGGCCTGATGGACCGACATTCAAGAAAGACACAGCGTGCCAAGTCGGTACTGAGACTGAAACCTAGAAATCGGACGACTTTCAGTAAAGAATTGGATCAGATATGTTTTTACGCACAAAGAGCAGAAGGACCATCGCTGCAAAACAGAAGAATACACCTGGGAATGCTGCCTTTGCCGCCATCGTTGGATAGTGGTGTGGAGAGAGCGGGAATGCGAGTGTACGGATAATGGAGCCGTCTTATAAGATGGGAACTGGTATGACGTAATGCAAAGTCATCGGACACGGATCACCTGGAACCGGGTCAGAGAAAACATAAGAATTTATCACAGCTCTAAGGCTGTACGATCGTAAAAACAAACAGGAATTTATATTCTGATATTCAGTTGCCGTCAAGGCCAATCAAGGGAGTCGATCCCGAACCAATGAGGTAACCGATGCCACAATTCCTCCCTCGCCGTGTCGACTGCATTGGAAAAATCCATCCTACATGGTTCACATGCACGCTGCAATTGTCCAAGTCTCCCATTCGATGGCGGTCCGCTTCCGTTCGCTGGGGATCCCAGCACATGAGCTGGCATCCCATCTGGTTGGCTCTGCATCAGATCTGCATCCATCAATGCGAAAAGCGGATCTGTGCTGCGGTGGAATACCACCCCGTTCACGTCTCGCAGGACTTCGAAGGTCGTCGCTTCGAAGGTCGCTTGGCAGATTCTTCTTCGAATTGGCTCGGGTATGGCGTCGGCTGTGCTTTGTGTGACGGAGTTGGTATACAAACAGTTTGCAGAAGGAGCACGGCCTTCGAGCTCGGTGACGACAAAGGAGGACAGGAAGCGTGATGCGAGTTCGCGTCCTTTCAGAACACGGAGGAGATCCAGGTCTGAGAGCGTGTGATGCTCGGCTGGTCCGCCCTGTGGAATGGAATAGCCTGAAGCGATTTCAGTTGGTGAACAACGACAGAGATCGTAAAAGGCGGATGGTAGGATATCCGGGGCGTTCGTTTGTCTGGCCAAATTGATCACTAGACTGCGATTTGAAAGCGAATTAGACACGAAGAGTGAGGGTGACAGCAGCTTACACTGGATGGGGATAAATTGCCCTTGGTCGATAGTGTCCTTGGTTATCCGTCGCGTCGGCCTCTCTGACTTCCCAGGCTGCGAGGGTCTTGGGCCATGCCACTGCCAAACCTCGAAGGACATCCCTCCGAATGTGGTTGACTTGGTACTTTGATGATAGGCGGAGAATTGAAGATACGATATGAAAGTCAGTCGCGTCGTATTTCAATTCGGAACTACCAAGCCAGGTTAGTGGGGGCTTGTTATGAAAGATAAGGACTCGGGCGTACACTCCGTCATATAAAGCAGTCAGGAATACGCCAAGGTCTTCGTGCTCATCGTCCATTTCGAGAACCAGGTTTCCTTCGATGAAAGATGGATTCGCATTGTTGACCAAGGCTTCGGTTAATTTGCGCAAAGGTCGGGAGTGGCGACAGACCAAACCCTTGTGGACATTGAAGTAATATGTGCGGGTGGCATCGAGAAGACAGATTGTGCCGTCTGAGAAATAAAAGGTTGGGTGGGGAGCAGGTGTACCAGAATAATTGTCGTCCATGGTAGGGACGAACAGAGGTGGCTGACATCGACATGGGCGACGAGGCGGATGGCGGCACGGGCCAACAACTTTCCCAGTAGCGTGAGAATTGAACGCGTCTTTTTTGCAACCTCAACCAGCTCACCACTCTCAACAATAATCCAACTTATTCAAAAGACCATGACTGCAATACCCGTTGTTCAGCGCATTGTCCCAGGTGCTCCCCCATCCATCGAGCTTTCAAAGTCTCAAAAGAAAAAAAGAAAGGCTGCCAAAGCAGATGACAGCCAGTCACCTGTTGCCGCTGACCCTGCCGACAACGCCCATGCCCATGCCGAATCTAACGAAAGTCCACCGGGGCTCATGTCCAGGGCTGAATCCCAAGCGGCCCACTTGCTCGAGGACGATCAGTCATTGAAGCAAAGTCCAATTGCGGATTTGATGAATAAAAGGCTCAAGGCCATGGCAAAAAAAATCGTATCTGCATTTCTATTCCCAAGTCATTCTGCAACCTTAATTCTGTTATTGCACAGGCAAGGGTATCTACCTATGCGGCTACGGATATCGAAAAGCTCAATGACGATCAAGTCCGCTCTCTCAAGAATTTGCCGACTTTGGAGGCCATTCACAAGGAGATTGGAGAAGTGAAAAAGGCCATTGACGTGTGTCAATCACGAATTGAAAAGCTTTTTTGCATTTTATTGACACTTTTTCAGTTGCACGAGCAAGAACTGGCCCAGGATCTTGCTGTCAAGCGCCTCGAGGTAGAAAAGGCCGAAAAAGCCCGCATTTCGAATGCTGTCTCTGACATGGAGGTAATTCGTCGTCTTGAATTCGAGACTTCGTTCTGACACCATATCAGGCGTCCTTGTTTCTTCAGTTTAACGATGTTTTGGATGTTCTTCGTGTCCACTCATTACTCTCATCTGGTGCTCTTGATCTATCCTCTCTTGCTGTTCCCTCCGAAATCTCTGCACTGTTTTCCATCTCCAATATTCTTATCGGAGATTCTGACCGAAATCAATCAATCGTTGAGCAAATTATTCGCGGTGTGGGTGAATTTGAAGGCACATCATGTTGGTCTCATTATTTCCAAGAATCGATGACAGTTCTGATTTATGTCTGTTTATAGATACGCGCTTATTGGCCATCACCCAACAAGCGCTCAATCCCCCACTTTCGCCTTCCCCCGTCCCAGAGGAATTGGTAGACGAGGAACAGCCAGCACCACCGTCAGTTGATGAGGAAGAAGAACATCAACCACCTGTAACTGGCATTCCTAATGCATCGTCAATGACCGGCAGTTTCCAGTTCATTCAGCAAAGTGAACTTGAAGCCGCTTCGTTTGAAGGGGCCTCAGAGTGGGTTGACGCCGCTGCACATGAACCAGAGGCAGAGGGTGTATCCGTAGATGCGGAACCTGCTACTGCAACCTTGGTATGAGTTTATTTTTCAAACAATTCAACTATTAACCACTTGTTGCAGGCACCAGAAACTGGAAATGGCACAATCGACTGGGCTGATGAGGAAGGTGGCCTTCCTTCCATCGCGGGCTTGCAAGCCGAGTTTGGTAACTCAGGGTCTGTCACACCTGCTGAAGCAGAAAAGGTTGCCCCTGAAGGGGGAGCTACTGAAACGAGCTGGCAAACATATGGTGAACCGAACGCAAATGGAGATGCTGCAGCTGCAGAAATGGATGATGATGGCTTTACACAGGCAAAGGGGCGTGCCCGTGCGCGCGGTGCGTTTCGAGGTGAGAGGGGTAACCGTGGTGGAAGGGGCGGTGGTGAAAGGGGACACAGAGGGGGAGATCGTGGCTTCAGGGGTGGCCGAGGAGATCGTGGCGGTCAGTTTTTCATATTCTTCATCTCGGTATACTGACTTTATTTGACAGGCTATCGTGGTGGACGAGGCGGCAGTGAATGGCGCGGAGATAATGACCATCCAAGAGAAGGTCATGGTGAATGGGGAGGTGATCGTGATCGTGGTTCTGGTGACGGAGAGCGCGGTGATGGCGATCGTGGTCGTGGCAGGGGTAGAGGTTTTGGTCGTGGAAGAGGCGGTGAAGGCGGTCGTGGAATGGGTGAAGGCCGTGGCAGGGGACGTAGAGGTGGTCGTGGTGACAGGGGTGGTAGGCAGCTTGTTCTCCTGTCCGATTTTCACTCCACTGACATATTTCTTTAGGACACCACCATGAAACGCCTCATACTCCAGCTTAATAAAAAGTTCCACTAAAATTGGCCGTTCTTGTATGATGATTTGGGCCTCCTACAAATCAAACTGCCTGTTATTATCCCCCTACATCCCCACTTTGAATTAACCCTGCATATCCTTTACCCGCATCTCACTTACGCTTGCATTTTTTGTTGAATTCCCTATTTCCTTTTGAAACTTTTTTGTTTTCTGTTTGGGTGTTTGTATCTAGGCACAATGAATGTCGTCCTAGGTCTTGATTGTTTATTGCGAGGGGAATATTGGGGCAGGTAAAGTATTGACCTTGTTGAGTTGAAGTATGAACCCAACCTTGCCAATGAAAGCAGACTGTAATCTGCCAGCGTTGACTACCGCCAATGATCATGATATGTTGTGTGAACGACCATGTCGCCACACCCTTGTGAACACTGCGTGGGCATGCCTTATTAATGAGATTATCTCCACGTTAGTCTACGCCCAGCTGGAGGATCGCATGATCGAGAATCTGAAATTTTCAGTTCTAAATCACCAGCATGGTGCCATTTTCTGTACCCTCCAAACACTGCCCTCGGCTCAACGTGGTGTTGCACCACACGGAGTGCAAGTTTGTGGATCAATTGTGATACTTTACAGGGCTGGGCTAATTTTATATCTCGGACGTTCGAATTTGGAAATGATTTCCAAATTGGGCAACGTACGTAATCTGATCACAAAGGATTCATGAAACACATTAATTACTTACTCCTTATTCAAAGCCTCCTTCCGCCTACCAAGGTCGGACTCGGAAATTAGTCGGAATAGAAGTATATACCTAGTTTGGAAGAGGTATAAACAACCTGACTCTGTGTCAGTGCGGCCCCAGGCTTGCGGCGATTGTCGTTTTAACTTACTTGTGAAAATCTTTCTAGTTTATACACCTATGCAGCGGCGCTCTCCTTGGCATGAAAAAGTATGGGCCTCTTTCATCAGCGAACGTGTTTGGCGTGGCTCTTTTGGTATGGCGCTGATGATCATGTGTCCGGCCATCTTGATTCAGAGTGACAAGACGTAGATTGAGCGCTGCTGCCTAGCTGACATAGTGTGGGCGTTGGAGCGGGTGCGATGGAACTAAGAGTGATAATTGGAGTAAGATGAATTTCAAATGTTTAGCTACTTACATATTGGAACTTGGACCGCGAAATTCACTCATTTCGTCGCGTTAGATGGGACAGTGACGAAACATGTCGCTTCGTTGCTTCTGTGATAAATACTACGATCAACTGTAGCATGATGCTAATATGTCCCAGATGTCCGAGCTTTATTGATCGTGAGGGGGTAGTTATCATATTGCTTGATGTGCAATTAATCTGACAAGTTAAGCAGTTCCATCATGCCCAGTCTGCACACACCCGGACGCTTCTCTGACATGGGTGCATAACGCACTTTCCCGATTTCTCCGCAAATATAAACAGCTCTTCTTATTCAATTGCCCCATGGTGAACCGGTTACTGGGTGCAAATCTTCCTTGGAATGGGTCCTTGTGATTTTATTGCAGATATGGTTGTTGGATAGGTGTTCGAATTTCGAAAGAGAGGCAAGAGGGGTACAGGAAGGCGAATGGTTCCTTGTAACACTCCTCCAGGGCACGCCGAAAAGCTCCGAACATGTTCTCATATGATGGGACAAGGTTGCAATAGTTGTCGAGAGGAGAGGGTCACCAGGGTTGCAGTACTGATAGTGTTGCCACCGAGCTGGCTCAGCTCGGCAACACTAGCTGCCAGTACTACATAGTAGTATCGTTGCATTTCTGATCCTCTAGGAATGTCATGGGTTTGGTTGTCGCCTTGCGCCGATGGACACAAGTCTAGCCTGAGCCACCTGTGACCTGATCTACCTTCGTTGGGTTATTAACAGAACTAGGAGGAACTTGCTGACCGAACCTACAAAGATTCGTCTACAATCAAACGTCAATCAGTTGCATTGATACTTCTTCGCCCGGAACACGCATACTGAGGAAATGGATGTTATTCGTATTCAACTTAAACTTAAGAGATCTCAACTTCGGTCCCACCGTATAGCAATTAAAGGTTGTTGAGCCTGAGAGTATCGAGTAGACACCCAAAATAGGTCGTCACCAAGAATAAGAGAGCCACTGCTGGGCCCTGGCTGTAATATGTATATTTGAAGACTTGGTCAGTGGTCACAATTGCAATCCCACGTGACTCGGTACACTAAACACAAAACTTCGGTCCGCCTCTTGCCTTAATCGACCACCACCCAGCTTCAACCATTACATTTCGCAGCCGATATACCGGTTAGAGTGGCTGCAGAACGGTGTTGGGTAGCCGTTCAATGATCGCTTTGAGAGCTCCGGACAACTAGATTTCATTATGGCAAGCCCATCAACAAAGAACGGGACCTCAGTGGTCGCAGTACTTTCTCCTCCTGAAAGCAGGAAGTTTCTGTTTATAAGTCGGGAAATTGCCTCGTATTTTGTTGGTAAGTTGCATATTTTATCTGTGGATCTGAAGTCGAAGTTCTAATCGTATCGGATCATTCATAGCAGGGGGATGTGCTGGAGCAGCTTCGCGAACGGTTGTCAGTCCTTTGGAGAGGCTAAAGATCATCCAGTGCGATGGATAGAGTTAAATCCACTAGGATGAGCTACTGACATTTTATTTAGACAGGTCCAGCCTCAAGGTACCGATTCACAATATAAAGGGGTCTGGCGAAGTTTGGTTAGGATGTGGAAGGAAGAGGGATTCAAAGGTTTAATGCGAGGGAATGGCATTAATTGTCTGAGAATCGTCCCTTACAGGTATGTCCCTCCTTGCCGCTGCCGCATTTCTCGTCTTTGCAGATTTACTCAAGTTTGTTGTCTAAAGTGCAGTACAATTCACTACATACGAGCAGCTCAAGAGGGTAATTTTTTTCTACTCCTGTTGAAGTCTATGTGCTCATAGTTGTAATGTTTGAAAGTGGTTCACGTTGCACGGCAAGAAAGAGTTGGACACGCCTAAACGACTTGCAAGCGGGGCGCTGGCTGGCATCACTTCAGTCTGTAGGTGGGTTCCTGTTAATTATAATTCTTATATTAAGACTAGAGCAGGTTCTACTTACCCTTTGGACCTTGTTCGTTCCCGGCTGTCAATCGCAACAGCTTCTGTGTCCTTGTCAGTACCGCCAGCGACGACATTAGCAAAGCAGGCAACGCTACCTACACCTGGCGTTCCACCAAATCCGCTCCAACAACCTGCGAGGCATGCTCTAGCATCCGCTTACCATACTTCGTCCTCTGTGGCGTCTAATGCCACCGCAACCCTGTCTTCCGTTTATACGAAAGCAGATTTGACGATATGGGGCATGACCAGGAAAATTATGAGAGAAGAAGGAGGGGTGAGAGCGCTTTATCGTGGTATGATTACGACTGCTGTGGGTGTTGCACCATATGTCGGAATCAACTTTGCGGCATATGAATTTTTCCGGGGGATTATCACCCCACCAGGGAGGAGCAGCGTTTGGAGGAAGTTGTCTTGTGGGGCTCTGGCTGGTAGGTTTCGTAATATGCTCTGTGAATGGATTGGGTATTTAACTTATATTTTGCAGGGTCCATCTCCCAAACGTTAACATATCCGTTCGATGTCTTGCGAAGGAAGATGCAAGTGGCGGGCATGAGGGACACATCCGTGAAGTACAACGGGGCCCTGCATGCTCTCTCAAGTGTTATCCGTACAGAAGGCTTGGCGGGATTGTATCGCGGGCTGTGGCCCAACCTACGTGAGAATCTATTCAATGATTTATAGAAATTTTAATGATGGTTTGTCCTCTCAAACAGTCAAAGTTGCACCTAGTATTGCCACATCATTCTTTACGTATGAATTGGTAGGTGTATTTTTTTGCCTGTTTTTCGACCTGGTCTCAAACAATTCTTTAGGTAAAGGAATTCCTACTAGGCTAGAACAACACACGATCGGACTAATATCACTTCATAAATTTCCGACATTCATCCTAATTCTGTTTCATGATTTCCCTATTTTCTCTCACTCCAATCGTTTTTCCTAATAATTTTACACAACCCTATTGCTTGATTATGCAGGAATCAGGTAAACGACGATCTTGAAGTAGATTTGGTAGATTTTGGTTTTCTGTGTCATGTTGTAGAAGTTTTTTAATTATAATTAGGTGGAGAACAAACAAATTTAATCTTAAAACAAATGATATCAGGATTCGTTAAATATCGTGTTGTCCGTTTTGGGTCATTGAATTCTGAGCAATGTGATTTTATAATCGTGTCTCCTAGATTTGTTGTTCATTCCTTGAAAACATCGGTCGGCTAACCACGCCAGGTGCAGCAGCTGTCATGGAAAAAAACAATCAGAATTCGTCGTGTCACAGCTCCAAAAGCTTACCTGATGAAGTAAGGCACTACCGACAGTAACATACATGCGCAAGCAGCCCACATAAGGGACAGAGCTTTTCCTGCGCTGACGACGATTCCAACAGGTATTCTTGGGTTGTTGTCAGTCATCGACAGGAGAATAGTGTTTATAGCTTCGCATTTTCTAATGAGAGCCGTGTAAATGCTCACGGCGATCAGAAGAAGGACAGCACTGAGGAGGGAGAAACCGGATGAGAGGAAGAAGGTGAAGTGTGTTTTCTTTATGCCCCTTTGAGAGAGTCTTTCAGTTTTTGCAGGCAACAAGATGGAATATTGGGGAACGTACGTGACAATTGCGAAAAAGATGGATATAGTGCCGAGCAACAACATCCAATACGCGGCTTGACCCAAGCTGTGGAGGGAGTTTGAATCTCGGAATGGGGTATCTGGGATAAAATTGTTCGAGAGTATCGTATAATTTGAGAGCATATCCGACGTGATGTAGTCATAAGGCGTGAAGGCCATAGCGAACTTTGAGCTAGTACAAGTGCCACGACCTGGACCGATGGAGGGCTTTGGTGTTGAGGTCGAGTTGACCCAACCCGTCGAGTCAGATGTGGCATTGGTTGTGGCAGAAACGAAACCACAGTAGGAATATAACCCGAATTCGTAGTATTGCCTGAGGCCAGATTGTGTTCCGAGAGTTGCATTGGGAATCGATGTGTATAATCCCGAAACTGGGTTTTGAATGAAGGCCTCGAGGACGGAACTACACGAACCGTGAATCGTAAAGATGTAAAAGTGGAATCGAACAGAAAAAACCTACCTATAGGCGCTGGCATTCACTTTGAGCTATCAAAAAGATAAGATTTAGTCGATTGGAGGTCGAATGGTTGATTACAGATTACAAAACGAACCAGTGATATTCCTCGAGGCACGTTGCTGGTGTTTATCTGTCCAACCTTCAAGATGATTGTATATAAGCCAGAAACACCTTAACCAACCCTTAAAAGAAAACTTACATGAACAAAGATGAGAATCATCAGTGCTGCAGTTCTGAATGTTCATTAAATCAATCGAACGACAATAGAAAAGACGTCAACCAAGACGTACGAAAGAACAGATCCAAGACCAACACATATTTCACCCCTCATTATGAACTTTGAATGAGGAGAAACGAGGAGCCGATGAGTGAGAGTGATTTATACACTTGAACAATGGCAAAACACTTGGTCTGCAAACATGTTGTATTCACGCAGCATTGCCTTTTTTGACGATCCCAAGTGATCCGCAAGCGTCTCACGTTTCAGGCGTATTCAATTTCCTCATGGATGCCACAGGGCGAATACGTGGTCGGGCGCAGGGACGGAACTCTCAGTAGAGTGTTTGTCGTCCTGATAAAAATGTGCTTCTGCATACTAAAGAATGCAAAAACCATATAAATTACAATAAATAATAGCATCATGAATGTGGATCGTAATGTAGAGAACTTGAAATCATTTAAGATAAACAGGCGGAGATTCTTCAATAGTTGGAACAGATATGACTGCCGGAAGCGGTGACTGCACCATCTCGGCCATTGACTCTCTAGCTGTATCCAAAGGAGGTTCAAGACGCCTCTTCTCGTCTAGGATACGTGGTGTGCGTTGACTAGAAGATGACATAGATGAAATTATTTCAGGTTGGAGATATAGATTCTCTCCCGAAAAAGTCTAGATGATGTAATCAGTTCAATACGGCGGAGGAGTCTCGACACTGCACCCATACAGTTGCTGTTGATTGATCTTGTTGTGAATACCGCTGCGCCATGGTTCCATTAGATAGTTGGCCCTTCGAACTCCGCGGCGTGAATGCCTGGGCATCGTAAAGTGGAGAGATGGGGAGTGGTGAGTGAAAATCGCTGAAGGGTTCAATGACGAGGGAGGGGCCCTGTTCCTCTTCCACTTCCTCTTTCTTCTTTCTGAGCAATAAATATTTCCCGCGTTTCGAGCGTAAAAGGAAAACCAGGGCCACGAGAAGTATGAGCCCGGAAACAGAGCCCACGACAATGCCAACAATTTGGGCAACAGATAATCCGCTTTGGAAAGCCTTTCAACACAGTTGCTAATCCCAAAAAGAACACATACCTTGAATTATCCCACGACGAAGGCGTAAAAACTTGGACATAATCAACCGCGAAGTAAACTGTTGAATTCGTCCCCGTCTCTGACCGAACCGCGATGTTATGTTCCTGTGCACCAAGATTACTGGCTTGAAAGAGTAACTGCTCCGGCCTGTAAAACGGTCTGTACGACGAATAATTCAAAGGGGTTCCGTCATCCAGAGACACAGAATATGGTGCGCAATTAGGCCCAACCGGACCAAAAAGCTGTACAGCACTTCCTGTGATACATGGTCAGACATTAGATGATGAGTAAATGGAGGATTACCCTGTTGGATGATTAGTAAAGCTGATAACGAGTAAGAAGAAGTCACTCACTTTGAAAGTGAATCTGACAGAAGCACCTGCGGTGTAGGTCACACTAATAACAAATATCTGAGCAATACAGATCAAAGGGAACAGGGAACTATAGTCCACGCACTGTCCTGACCCTCCAGAGAACATGCCAGCATTGGGCACATCAGTACTCCATTGCGATGACGGTGAGTAGTCAAAGGACGATTCTGTGTCCTGATCTGTCACCACCGCGATTGTATCGGAGTCTTGACCCACAGGCGTTTGCCAAGTTATCTACACCCACAAAGTTGAATTTAAAATTGTTAGCCATGACTGGATTATCTGCAAATTCGAATGTTCACATACGAAGTCCAAATCCAAGGGCTTTTGGTCTATGTTTGTCAAGTGAACCGTGTGGTCGCCTACGGCCAGGGCTATAGTGTTGAACAAACTCGTTTGAAATGATCCAAGAGGGTCGGACACCGAAGCATCCCGTATCGGATAAACTTTTGAATCAATAGAAACTTGGTAGCGGCTGTAGTTTTGTCTCTTGGCGCCAAAAATTTGCACTCCATTTCCATAGAACGTGAAAGAAGCTGATGCTTGGGTTACGTTGGTCCTCATATAACTGCTCTCCGAATATCTGATTGTAATATTTAAGAATTAGATGGTAACCTCGATAAATTTAACTCTGAGCTCACCTTTCCACAGAGTCGTCAGAGGTCGAGCTGCCGATCTCCCAACCCTTTGAGTAAATAATCACAGGAGAGGAGTCCTCGATAGTCGTTGTTAGGTTGGGCATTGTGGCCCGGGAGTCGTTGAAGTTTGACCTCGCCGCCCAGCCACACTACGGTGGTTACAGGTTAAGAGTAAAGCCAGTCATCTCTGTGGTAAACACCACTGCTTTGTGGAGGAAACAGGAGGCCCCTAAATGCCGCTGATATCTCCATATGTTTCGAACCTCCGTTTGTTTGAAATTGGAAACAGCGCCAGAGCTGTGACGGTGCAAGGTATCGAGGCTCGAGCATAAATGATATCAATCTGTTCCACTCAACGTCAGGTAGCTATGGACTCATGGATCATGAAGGCGACGATGATTCTAGTGAAGGCGACAAGAATGATTCGGATTCGTGATTTCCGAGAGCCTGGAGAACCAAAAGTATTTTGGGTGCTCACACTGGGCGGTGATTTCGGGAAACCGAATAGCCTCGCTGTATCTGGGAGGTGATTATCACATAGATAATGTTCCGAAATAGTCCTCCAGTTGAAGAAGGTTGTCCGAGGACAGATGAAGATGGACAGAGGTAAACGAATGGGCGCAAGAGTTGTAAACAAAATTGAACAAAAAGGTAGTAAGCTATGAATGGCGAATGCAGTAATAGATTAGGGTATGAATGTAGTGAATAGGGGTGAGCAAGACAAAATTTGGTGTGGTAGGTCCCGCTGAGGTCTATCAGAAATAAAAAGAAGGATAGCCTGGATCCTAAAAGAAACTTTCTAGTGAACAATAGCCCTGGCGTGCCGCACCAGGCTTGACACAGATATTGGATAGAAACTACCGAAGCTTGGAATGGGAGGGCAAATCTGCATCTACCGCCATATACACCGACCTCATCCATTCTTCGTTCCTTGGCTGCGAAAATGGAGGACGATGGGATAGGATATTCGAGTGAAAGACTGGATCATCAGAAACTGAAGTGGAATCCTCCTTATCAGAGTTCATGGCTTCGTCAAATTTCAAGGACGAATCCTCTATTAGGGTATTGAGGACCGGCGGACCATCCTGTGAGCTGCCTGACAGAGAGAAGAAACCTGATCCTTGAGGAGCGGTCACAGCTGAAAGTGGTGTCGAGACGGAAGAGTCGCTCCCTGATCCAGATCTTGGAGAGGCTCGTTCTTGTTGGAAATGAGGTTCAGGACGGTGTAGGAAAGGGAGACGGATAATAGGTCTTTCCCTTTCCTTATCCTCCAACAAGGACGAGGACGACTTCTTGGAGAAAAGTAGCTTTAAACTTGTCTTCTTCGACCTGGATTCTGCATGATATGGACTGTTTTTGCTCAAAGGCGAGGGTGAGGGTGAACCGCTGGAGCGGCTGGACAAACTTGACAGCGACAGAAGTGGAATGGACCGTCTTCTCGAAGGAGCGGTAGGGGCGTGTTCTCTGCCTCGTGAGATGGGGAATGGGAATTGCGACGCAGGAATAGGTATGGGGTTGCCGATGACTGGTCTTTTGCGGATGTCCAATGGCTCTACTAAGACAAATTGTGGCGAAGTTTTTGCAGCGTCACTTGATTTCTGCTTCTCGGAGTCCTTGCCGCTATCCAAAGGTAAGTTGTATAGGGAGGGATTTGTAGACGATGTGTGAGTAGATGCAGAGTCAGCGGAGGAGGAAAGGTGCGGAAGCGAAGGGGAGGTCGGCAGCTTGTGGCGTTTTGGGGAGTAAGACGAAATCGACCCGTCGTCAGGCATCTCTTGGTGAACTGGGTATGACCCGGTATGCCAAGGTGTTTCTGGGGCTCCTTGCAATAAAGACCCAGAACTTGAAGACAAATGACTCTTTGTGTCCAAGTACACCGTCGGGATTTCGGGACGACCGGCATTGTCTCTCCTCCCCAAAGCAGCTATTTCTTCCGAGAATAACGAGTCCTCCTCCGCAGACGCGTGGTAATCAAGTGAGCTAGGATTGTCCGAGGAGGCCCTTCCTGATCGCAGACTACTTGCTTCATCAAATCCACTCCTGGCATCGGTTTCATCTTGACTTGTGTTCTGCTTTAAAGGTCTGGGCACTGGCAGCTCGCTGTCCGACTCGTCTCCAACACCTCTCGGCGGATATAACTGTTCCTCCTCCCAAATACCCTCGGCATCGCATAGGAGTCTGAGAAGAGGTGGACTCAAATTCAAGCTCGGGCAGAACAATAGAAGTAAATTGCTAAGAGGCATCTTCGTTGCTTTGCTTCCTCTTGCTGTTGCCTTGATGAGATCCACTACCGTCCTGAGCAGATCCCTGTTCTCTGATGGGAGTTGGGTAATGAGAGACCGAAAGGCGTTAATAAGAGATGGGGAAGGAGGCGGAACGTGGTTGAAGGAAGGCATGGCGAGGGTGGAGAGGGAAGGAGGTTTGTGGAGTGAGGTAGGTGCAACGTCTCTAGGACACGACGGTAAACCCTGGTGAGATTTTGTAGGATACTTGGGTTGCAGTCCGGGACCGGTCTGAGAATTCTCCTTGTTAATTGCAGCATCGAAATAGGGCTGGAGTTTCTTAGTGAGAATTGAATCCGGAACTGTGACAAAATTAAGTAAGAAATAGAGTGTTTGCAAACTAGTCAACGTACGTTCTCGTAGGTAGGCCTTGAAAACTGAGGCAACAGCGTGTGGATCAAGTTCACCCAGCGAACATTCTGTTATATCATAATCTGCACCAGAGTCAAATTCGGCACGAAGGTGGCTGACGTGACGAGGACGACCGTTCACTCTAATAGTACAGATATGTACCAATGATTAGTCTGAATGTGACGTCAAGAAATGAGGGGTACAGCTCACCTGAATAACCCTTCTTCTTGCACACCCCAGATCAGCAAATGCTGTGCACACCTCGCCACTACTGCAGGCAACGCCCTGCACTCCAACGCCTTTATTAACCCAACCTTCCTCGGTGGACCACCTTCAACTGCATCCACAACGTCGTCATCCTCCCTTACAACTACCTTCGTCTCCTTGACCGCTAACTTCAACTCTTTACCAAAGACATGACCCTTCCTGTTAGGGCCACGGAGGTGTCGCCCAAGAAACGGCCCGGTTGGAGAGAAGGGGTCCGACTCTGATGCTAAAGACAAATTCGACGAAGAAGTGCCGCTTGTGACAGCCTCACCCATTGCAGTCGTCGAACCAAGTGACTTCTGGAGGCGTTTATGTCCTCCAGACTTCGAGGGCCCGGGCAGGAAATTATGAATCACACTATGGTGGTGTGCATGTCCTGACCCTTGACGAGACATAGGGAACGACGGGTTCGAACCACGCGAAGTTGTCCTGCCGGGCACAAATGCAGATGGACCTTGAAGTTGATTTTGCTGCGCTTTGCCATCCATTAAAGGTGAAGGCATAAGACTCGTTCCACTAGTGATTGACGTCGAAGCAGATGTGGAGATCGAAGTGGACGACGAGTGCCCAGAGACAGAGTTGTTTGATGACGAATTGAGATTAATCATATCGCCCAATCGTTTGCCCATGCGTTCCACTGCACGCTTAGCAATATTAGCCGCCGACGGACCTAGGCTACTTATAGTTGGTTGGCGATTATGAGAAGAATGTGACGCAGAGATTGTAGGGGGAGGGAATTGGTTAGGTGTTTGTCTGAGCGGGTTGGCAGGGGAATCTGGTGGGACGGCAGGAGCTCCCTTGGGTAAGGGAGGTAAGGAAGGCTGGAGCTTTCCTTTCAGATCAGAAATTGCTGACGGCTGAGGCGGAGTATTGTCCTGGGTCGATCGGGAGCGAGAGGTAAGTTGAGAAGTGGAAAATACCATGGATGGAACATGGTGAGTCTGGTCGGCCAAGAGAGATGGGATTGGTGGACGTTGGAGCAGTAGGTTCTCGGATTTTTGCCTCGAATGTGTGTGAACATGAGGATTGCCCACATTTTTGAAGGAATCCATGCCAGAAATTGATTGGGAAACCTTCCTTACTTCGGGAAATGTTGGAATTGGAATGGCCGTCACGAGGGGGGTTTCAGGCTGCAGAGGCTTTGCACCGACAAAACTGCCCACAGGGCCAGGTAACGCAGAAGAAAGAGATATAGACCTTCGTTTTGCCTTCTTCAACAGATCCTTTCTGTAAGGTGAGTCAGGCATCAGACTGCCTGGATCTTGGATGGGATTGAAGGTGGCGAAATGACGCGGCGATGAGTTCCCCACATTTGCGTCGAGATCTTCCTCTGGCTCCTCCTCTCGCACGCCAAAGTCCACATCAGAAATCAAACCACTAAGTCTCCTACTCGATGGTCCTTGTGGCGGACCATTAGCTGGTACAATCGTATATGCAGAGTGAAAGGACTCGGCCCAAGAAACCGGTCTTGAAGCCCTCAATGAGTTGGCTCGTATGGTGTGATGGCTGTTAGTGGAATCGCTCTTCCGCCAAGATTCTTTCATTTCGCGTTTATCGGGACTGGTGGGTGCTGGGCCACCACTGTGGCGCCTGAGTGTCTCCTTTTCGATGTCCTTTTCCGGTTTGGAGGATTCCGCATCTCCCGATGGTCGTGATGACGATGAGGTATCTACTACCAACCGTGGTGCGCTCTGGCCTTGGCACTCCAACATCATGAAATTGATGGCAGATGATATTCCGGGGTTGAGAGCAATATCAATGACAGAGCTACGGTTTCCAGCCGCAGTGTTAGATAGGGAAGATTTCGGGTGTTTCCTCGAAGAACCCGTTGTGGGTCCAGAAAATGAGGCAGATGACTGTGGCAATGGTGTCGAGCTCGCGGGCAACGTGACGGGGTATTTGTCAAGAACCTTAAAAATAGTGACAACGGTTTCAGCCTAAACTCTGCAAATAAATAAGAACGACCACATGCCTGGATGGGGGGATACGGAGTTGGCGCTGACATAACGGATGAATGGATCGAGTTAGGAGCATATTCGGTTGGTCGTGATGAAATCGACCTGGAAACCCCTATGATTGCCTCGACAGAGGTCTCCTTGGGAGCCAGCAAGTAAGGATCATTTGACTCCTTTCTCTTTGCGCCAAAAGCCCGTTTGAGCTTTCCCCCAGCAACGCTCATCCCCCTTGTAGTTAAAAGTCCAGCATCAAGAACAGGATCGATAACAGATGTCAAGGACTGCGAGAGGAGTGGAGGCGCGGGTTTCGACTGTCCATGACCCATTGGCCGCGGCTCGAGCGACTTGGGAACAGCAGCTACCGAGGCGTGCTGGTTGGAAGAGAAAAAGGAGGGTACACGGGACTGATCACCAACTGGAGGTGTGTATGGACTTAAAGACACGGCCTGCCCAGGCGTTTGAAACGAGGACGAGGGTCCGTTAGTTGCGGCATGGCCGGTCCCATGCGTAAGGGTAGAACTCGTGTTCGGAATGACATGATGCATATAATGTCGAATGTCACGATGCACGTCCTGCCCCTGCTGATATCCCTGGTGGTGCTGCGACATGATAACCTATACGCCACTGACAGCTACTTTGTTAAATATGTCAATTAAGGAGGGCGGCCGTACTCTGAAAATGGCTGTCAGGTTGTGCTGGCATCATTCACATTGCAAAAAATACACACCTAGGATAGATAGATTGTAGTTAGTTGCTTACTGAAAGAAAGATTCGGTTGGCATGCCTCAGTCGCATATACGACTGGAGGAATGAAGGCGTTGCCAACTGATGAAGACTGTCGCAAGTGATGCTGCTTCCCACGCTCGACCTCACCTAGTATCGCCTTGAACTTGAATGCATATGACCGGGATGGAGTGGTTTTCGATGCCGCACTCCAGACGCCATCAATGTATTCTGCCATAGAAACTTATCAACATGAATAGAATAAGAGACGAGTTGGTAACGATATTAGGCATAAATTGAAACAGATTGAAACGGCTTCTGGGAGGTAAAGTCTCACTGGCAGCTACTAAATATTTTAGACTGAAATTGTTTTGCGCATCTCATTCGACGATGTGAGTGGAACAGAAGTATCAACATTCTGCTTGATTCGTACAAATTAGATTCAGAGCCATTTGCGACGTCCTACAAATTGTGGTACATCCTAAAGGACTCAAAATCTACACCACAAATTATGGTGCCAGTGAACAATCTTCCGATGGTCTGGTCTCTCATGGCATCCCAGGAAGCCAAAAGGGTTACACTCAATAGCCTATGAAAATACTTCAAGCAAGAGCGTAGAACAAACATATATACATGATCAGAGTCATCCCATAATGACGGATCTGTTGCAACAGAAATGATTCAACGGGATAATTGGCTAGCTCCTCCATGACTATTCACAAAGAACAAGTCGCTAAGAAACCTGTGAGCTTCCCACTCGAAACGCATTTCAAGATCCCCAAGGGGGCAGATCTGCTTCAAGTTGATATGAAACTGCCAATTCCGATTTCCTGCCTCTAT
>Ga0307517_10000443_pt1 | contig 71040 bp, 78 predicted proteins | sample 23_EM_MG_FD_194515 | JGI IMG/M metagenome (GOLD analysis project Ga0307517, IMG submission 194515) | Populus trichocarpa ectomycorrhiza microbial communities from riparian zone in the Pacific Northwest, United States - 23_EM | ecosystem: Host-associated > Plants > Roots > Unclassified | place... | reverse complement strand
GCGTCAGGTTGCGTCAGATGTGTGGTGTGGTAGGGTGGTTGCGTCCTGGTTCGCGATTTGCGTTCCAGCGTCAGGTGCGTCAGATGCACAGAACGCACAGAACGCAAGGTATTATTTTTGCTGATGTATACAGAAAGACTGATTGTAGCATTGAGGACTGGCAGAGTACAAATACTCGTAATCTAGTTATCATTAATTTCATACCTAATGCTCTTATTCTCCAGGCTAATCTGACAAGGGAAGTTATCCTGAACCTTCTCATAGTATACATGGCTCATTATTGCGACAAGGTGATGGGGGGCAGTTTTGTCATGGTCACAGGTACTGATGATCGGTGGATTGACTTCAAACTGGTGTTGATCTTATAAATACCTATTATAAAGCATCAGTACTCTATTATTGATTCCCAACTTTATGACACCATGGGGGTGTCTAATCAATATCATTGATTCAGGTGAAATACTTAATAAAACGGACAAAGTAGAGAGCCCAAAGTGTAGAGGAAGAGGTGATAGTAGGTATACAATGTGTTTTGATGCAATACACTAACTTGAAAATCCTGGTTTGGGGAAGGAAAAAATTAGAGAGAATTCAAGGTTGAGAAGAAATAGGTTGTTAGAGAAAGGGAGGAAAATTAGAGAAGAGAAGAGAAATGACTGAATATGTACAGTACCAACGTGGCCACTATATACGTATTGTACTATGAATATATGACGTGAACTCATACCGTAAGAACTCGAATAATTGGACCTCACCCTAGGACGTTGGAGTTGCCTTTGCTGGTAAGGTCTGGCTCTTTTTCCTTTTTATTTTGTCTTAAGCTCGGGTTGAGAGGGTCAGTTTTCGCTGTGCGCTCGACCCCCTATCCAAGAGAGGGAATTTCGGACGTCTTAGCGCCAGGTCCAATTATTCGAGTTCTTACGGTAGTGGTTTAAGAGTGATGGTGGGTGATACTTGGAGGGTTAGGGTCTAAATTGGCTATCAGACAATCCTCAACACACCCCCACCGATGGCATCCAAATCTCCATCGATGACATTCAAAATGCCCCACCGGCCGACACCCGAGCCCCAGAGAGCTAGTTCCGTCTTCATCCCCCTGAGAGTCCATTATTTGTGCTCTCGTTAGAGAGTCAAAAAAACGAGTTCCAGTTCGATACTGCTCAGTAACACGGCACTCTAAGCATGAGGGGAGGGGATGAGAGCCCAAACGCTGGCGGCAATATAAAGATACCAGATTGGGGTACCACAAATCGGGTATCTGCCGGAAAAACTCAAAAGGGTAATCCTACCAAGTCCAGGCCCCCTTCTTGACACCGGAAGCCTAGTTCTCACTGGTGGAGAGAATACCGGAATGAGGGGGCGCGATTTGTGTTACTGTAGCTCCTTGGAATACCGGTACTTGAGTTGGATTAAGAGCCGAACTTTGGCACTTGACTACTCGGAATTCTTTTGAGGCAAACGCCGCTCGCTACTACTAGTGCCCTAGACAAGGAAGTCAGTCGCTTAACCAAGAGAACCCAATTATTTTCCGGGGAGGGGACGATCTTGAAGTCTTCTTATGTCAGTTGAAATTTTTTTAACGGGGATGTATTAATCCCTGGTTTTATGACGAAATAGTCCTCAAACTTTGTGAGCCACCGAATCCCTGAGGGTGTTGAGCTCCTAGTGAACTAGGTGTTGGTCGAGGGCGGGTCCATGTTTTCACCGTGTGGCAATTTCTCTGAGGAGGGCAGGCGAATGCGGCTCGATGAATCAGTGCGTCGGTTGATAGGTAACCTGAACTTCCATGGTATAAAGGGCAGTGTGAAACTCCATTAATCCCGCAACTACCATTACTCTCTCCGAAAATTGATTTAGTTGGTACCATCCAAAGCAATGGGCGCTTCTACTCTTCTCGATTCTGCTCCTGTATCTATAACACCGGCACAGCTGCCTATTGTCTCATCCCCCACAGCACCGACCGAGCTTCCCGAGCTTCACTCGATTGCGAAGGATTGGCTATCGTCTCTATCGCAGTTCCTTACTTCTGGGGAAGAAGCGCCTTTGTATCAGTCATTTCTTGAAAATTCATACTGGCGGGACCATCTCTGCCTCTCATGGGATTTCCATACATTCCATGGCCCCGCAGAGGTCACTTCCTTCGCTTCCAAACACCCCAACGGTATCCGTATCAAAGGCATAGATCTTGATATGAAAAATAGCCAGGCGGTTTCCGTTGCACCCGTAGACCAGAGAGGAGATTTGAAAGGAATCCAGCTTATGCTCACTGTCTCCACTGATGTCGGCTCCGGAAGAGGCCTGGCCAAACTCGTCCGGGATAAGAGCGATGGCCAATGGAAAGCATATACACTCTACACAGTTCTACAGAGCTTGAAAGGGCACGAGGAAATTTTGGGTTCCCGGAGACCAAATGGTGTTGCTCATGGAACAGTTAAGGACCGCAAGTGCTGGAAGGATACACGAATTATCGAACAGGAATTTGTGGGAGATGAACCAACGGTTCTAATCATAGGTTTGACCCTCGAAATCAGCGTTATCGATTGAATGAAGAAAAAATATTTAACTCCGGTGCTTGTGATATAGGAGCTGGTCAGGGGGGGCTCACCGCGGCGGCAAGGCTTAGAATGCTTGGAGTGAAGTGCCTGATTATCGATAAAAATGAGAGCATTGGAGATAATTGGAGAAAGCGATATCACCAACTCGTGCTTCACGATCCAGTTTACTATGACCATCTTCCATATTTACCGTTTCCACCTACCTGGCCGGTAATTTTATTCCCATTTCTCGTAGGGCAAATAAGTTCTAATGCTCAACAATTCTAGGTATTTACTCCCAAAGATAAGTTAGCGGACTGGCTCGAGTCCTATGCCAAAGCAATGGAGCTCAATATATGGATGTCCAGTACACTTACAGATATCCCAACCTACTCATCCTCTGACAGAAAATGGAGTGTCACAATTTCACGAAATGGTGCCCTTCGGGCTCTTCACCCGAAGCACGTTATCATGGCTACTGGTCATTCCGGCGAGCCAAATATTCCAGTGTTTCCCGGCGCTGCGGATTTCAAAGGCGATAGATTGTGTCATTCTTCGCAGTTTTCCGGGGCTAAGCCCGATTCGCAAGGGTTAAAGGCAATTGTGATTGGTTGCTGTAACAGCGCTCACGACATTGCACAGGACTATTACGAACGAGGAGCTGAGGTCACTATGGTGCAAAGAAGCTCCACCTATGTGATGACCAGCGAAAATGGCTTGGGGGTTCTACTGAGAGGTTTTTACGAAGAGGACGGGGTTGGTTTGCCCAAAATATTGATAAAAACGGGGCTAATATTCTCTTGGGGTCTAGCCTCCGCTAGAAGATGCAGACTTGATCTTCCAAGGTACTACTTTTCCAGTGCTGAAAAGATTGCATCAAGATTCTCGCAAAGAGATCGAGAGGCTTGATAAAGCAACCTTGGATAGTTTAACAGCCACGGGATTTAAGCTAGACGAAGGGCCAGATGGAGCAGGGTTTTTCATCAAGTATTTAGAGCGTGGTGGAGGTATATATCTATCTTCCCTTGTCCTAAATCAGAATTGAAATCAGGCTAGGGTACTATCTCGATGTCGGCGCTTCGGATCTGATTGCTTCCGGAAAGATTAAAGTTAAGCAAGGCCAAGAGATCAAACGTATTTTGCCAAAGGGTGTCGAGTTTGCAGATGGGCATGTTCTTGAAGCCGACGAAATTGTCTTGGCGACGGGGTACGACGATATGCGGTCAACCGCAAGAAAGATATTTGGGGATGGGATGGCTCGGGAGCTGAAGCCTGTTTGGGGCTTCGACGAAGAGGGTGAACTTAGGGGAATGTGGAGGAGAAGCGGCAGAGACGGGTTCTGGTTTATGGGGGGAAACTTTGCTTTGGCAAGGTATTATAGTAGGCTTTTAGCCTTGCAGTAAGAAACCCGACCTTGAGCGGAGGTTGTAGAGTTGAGCTGACAGTATCCCGGTTAACAGAATCAAGGCGTTGGAGGAGGGGCTGATGTCCTATGATGACCTTTGAAGGTCCCTTGGTAAGAATTCGACATTGCAGTAATTTATTTAATGGCCGCAAACGCTTCGGTCTTTTGAGGGTGGCGTAATTCCTACACAAGATTTCATAATATGTACTATCGGCTCAATTAGCAAGCTTTAGGAAAGCAGTTCAGCAATGAAATGAAGCACAATTAGGAAATCCCCAGGGCTGGTATTCAACTGGAAACGATTTAGCATCGCTACTAGCCATCAATCCCCTGACATGGCGAAGTTACTCTCCAATGCCTAAATCCATTGTAGCTTGGGCCCCAGCGTAAGATACGGATACCCTAATATGGTTGTGCGGTTGAACAAAGCTTTGATTCTGTCTAGCTCGGTGCATTGGGAATTTTTGTATGGGCCTTGCTGTATTTCTGAAGAAGCCATATCTCCTGGATTCGTCATTAAGACTCACTCGCTCCACGAGTAATTCTGGTGGTCACGTGTTGTGGATGGCGAGGACAGGGCACTCATTGTTCGGACAGAAAGCGAAAGCTCCCTCTTCCTCCTTCTCTTGGCCTTTCCCTTTCCCCTTCTCTAAAAATTCCATTTCCTCCAGCTGTCATCGCAAAAAAATTCCCTTGTTTTACGATTTTCGTGGCTTACCCCAAACGGTCTCGTCCTTAGTGTGGTCAATCCTCCACCAACCTCACTCCTACTTCCTTCCACCCTCCACCCCCCCACTTTTTACACTTTGTCTTCGGGATTTATCAATACTCAGCGCTGGCAAGTGAGCACACCAGAAACTAGGAATTGCGTTTCCGGATAATTTTCACTGAATAGTAGAAGGGAAGGCAAAAGAAACTCCAAAATTCGCAAAAATTCAGGAAACGAGAGACAAAGTCCGACATCCCTAGTCCTGGATTCTGTCTAGGACAAAAAGCCGTTCCGTCTGTCAAGGTTGCTTCTTACCCCCAGGGTTTCGTAAAAAAAATTGAGCCTCTTCACTAACACGGAAAGTCGCAGCTTGTAAACCAGAGATCGAATAAGAATCTTCTCATATCAGTAGATCCTACCAAAGGTAAGTTTGCATAACAACCATACCTTATATCTGTTGCTAACATCAAAAATATCCAAGATGTCTCAAATTCCTAGCCCGATGCCTCCTGAAGGCGACCGTCACATCATAATTGTTCCCTTTGGCCAACAGCCCGAACCAAGGTCGGAACCTCCTTCGCGAGACTCCCGCTCACCTACTCCAGAACTTCCAGCCAACTTTGTTCCCAAACCTCCATTGGATGCTTCTCAATTCCCTGCTGCCAGTACAATCCTTAATCTTATGGAGCGCATGGCCGGCGGAAATAACATCCGCGACCTTATTATGGTTCCCGCCACAACTTGGGACCATAACAACTCTCATTGGGAGTTCAGGTTAGCACAACTTAGAAAACAGCACAGAAAGGATTGGGCCAAAAAGGAAGTTGAGCTTCGCAGGAAATATGACGAAGAATTTGCTGACTCCCGCTATCGTCAAATGCTTGTCGAAAAAGAAATGAAAGAGCTGGAATTCATGAAAACCGCCTCAAATCAAACCATCTACGGCAAGACTTGGGATGAGCATAAAGCTGAAAGGCAGAGAGTTGAAGAAAATTCCAAAGCAGCCATGGAAGCAGCACAGAGGAGAGCCGAGGAGTATGAAACTCTTGTCGAAGAACTTAAGAAGCAAGTTGATGAGAAAGAGGCTGTCATCAAAGCTCTGCAAGGCGCCATCACAGGGAGAGCCGAAAATCACCCTCCCCAACAACAATTCAGTAATCCAATTGAAGCCAGCATACCCCCTCAGCAATTCATGTATCCCCAAGCTCCAATTCAAGGGCCCTCGACTGCGCTAGTTGTACACCCCCGCGGTTCGGCTCCGCCGGCGCAAATCTACATGCAGCCTCCTCCTCCTCCCCGGATCCTTGACGTTTCTCATGGAACTTTAAGGGGGTCTTCTATTCCCCAACATGTAACCCCGACTAGCAGGCATCCTGCCCCATCAACGCCGAGAGACCGAATCCCTTCGGAGGATGTAAGGGGTCCTGATAGGAGGAGTGCCTTCCGTAATGCTGCTCCTAGAGGCTACAGTAGCCCTCACAACTCTGGTGGTGGGGGTACCAGAGCTCCCGGTAAGCATCAAAATATGGGGGATAGAAGCAGGGACTCACGTAGTACCATGGACATCCAACTCAAGAGGGAATATCAATCAGATCGTGAACACAGCAATAATATTTGGGGCAGAGTGCAGGAACTAAACTCTCCTCGTGATGGAAGAGCTGAGGTACGTGATATTACCATTGAGTTTAAGGTTCAAACTGATAAAAATCTGTCAGAAGGAAGCCTCTAGAATGGGCCTAAGAACTGAGGTGTCTCTTCACACTAGAGCACAGTCTGGCCATTGGCCCGCGGATATTGGGACACGGGAACAACGCGGTGATCTCTGGAAACCTCCTAGACGTCTTGCATCGAACGCAATTCAGACGCTCCAGAGGATTGAGCCTGGGATTGCCTTTCCTACTCCATCACAGCCTGCTGCTTGGGCAAAAAAATTTGTCACACCCCCCGGTGGAAATATTCACCCAAAATCCGACCCTAAATCTTCGGGGCACAAAGGAGTTTCTGGTCTTGCCAGTATGTCAAAGTCGGCAAGCCAAAATACAACTTCCGTAGGACCCCTAATACCTGCAGAGCCCCGGCGGTCCCTGATCAAAACCAAACCAGTAACCCTCTCCTTAGAGTCATCAGAAAGCGACAAGGCTAGCAAAGAGGCTTCTCAGTTCAAAGACCCGAGGATCTCTAGGAAAAAGATTCTGGGAGATCCGAAATTGAGGGGACGACGCGCCGGTTCCTCCTCGCCGGATGGTGGGAAAGCCACGAAGAGAAGAAAGAGAGATCGTGGGGTGGCGTCTGAACTGCCTCCGCCCGTTTCTCGTAGCGAGAAATTAGGCTCGACAGGCTATGATGATATATCTAGTTCTTTGGTTGATTACGACAGTGTCAGTGATTCAGATACTGGTTCTAGCGAAGTCTATACTCACCCTCGGCCCCGGCACCGTGGATCACCGCTGTTCCTTCCAAAACTTAGATCTCCAAAGTCACACAAAAATCCGTCGTCTCCAGCAAGGCCTACTACAAGAGCAGAGCCTCTCCATAATTTCGAAACAGAATCAGAGGATCTGTTCGGAGATGGCCCAGAAGAATACACCAGTAACATTCCTCCGGTAGATGGAATTGGAATGGATACAGAGGAAGTCGAAAGGCTCATTGAACAGACCGATATTACCCCAGTGGTTTCGGACTTTAATAGTAGAATGCCGAGGAGGATCGAACCGAAAGCTGAACCAGAAACCCCTGTAGAAGTCACAGTGGTGAAACAGCCTAGGAACATTCTGGAGATCTACGACGATACCAAGAAGAAGAGTATTATGGTCTATAATTCAAGAAAATTCAAGAGAGTTTTGACCATCAATGTCATTCCAGACAGATATTCCAGGGACCCCCCAGGCCCCGAGTATTTATTGAATAAGGTGCGCGGTGGGCCGCTGGAGTATGTCAAGAGCTTTCCGGAAACCCACTCGATCACTTTTGCTTTTATTCACCCAGCCGATGCACAAGTGTTCTGGGAGTTCTTCAATAAAGATCCGGACGCCAAAGAATGTGATCGCCGCTTCAACGTCGAGGTGAACTGGGCCCAGGACGCAATCGAACCGTTAAGTAAGGTTCTTATCGATGACCTCATCGCAAGCTCCGCTTCTCGCATGATCAAGGTGTTCCAGTGCCCAAGTGATAGGAGTAATGTAGAGTTAAAGGCAGCTTTTTGTGCAAACGGACCAAAAGACGGGTATAACGAGGTGATATCTGTCAAGGGGAAGAAGGAGAAGACAAGGAGAAAACACAATGGCGGCCTAGGAATCGTGGCCTATGTGGAATGCGCTTCGATCATCTACGCTTCTACACTTATGGAGGCTATCAGAAACAATGAGTACGAGGGGTTCAACGGGGCAGAAGTAGTGTATGCAGACGATCCGTGTGCATTTAAAGATGGAGCCCCGAACAAAGTTGATAGTTTGAGGAGTTGGTAGAGAACGTTAATGCTGGCAAGAGCCCCCTGTGGCGGTTATCCACGAAACCATTTCCCTTGCTATCTCCTAAGATGCTTCAAAGTTCAAACGATGCACAATTATCCCCAGCTTCCCTTCTACCATAACTCTCTAGATGTCTTCGGCTCGATACCCTCTTTTATTTGGAGCTGTGTTGGCTAGTAATTTGCATTTTTCATTCATTTTCTCTCTATTTCTCACTTCATTTCCCCCTGTATAGCTGTCTATGGTCTTGGGTCAGCTTAGCGTTTCACAGCTATGTTACATTTTCTCATCTCATTTTTTTTTTCCTTCCCAAAATTGATATTTTGTGGCAACATATTTGCTAGCAAATGACTGATGGACGGACGGGTTGTTGGTTGGTTAGCTGGTTAGCTTCATATCAAGGAAAATCTAGCTCTTGAGTTGCATTGAAAAAATAAAAGTTGTACACTTTAACATATTTTATTGTGAGGCAGATTTGGGAGAAGGGATTCACTTGGCATGAACCCAAGCTGCCCTCTAGGTCTACCGAACCAAACAAAAATTGGGTAATTGGTGAGTCCCATCTAGTAATTGGGGTTTCGGGAACAGGAGGGTTATGTCGCTATAGAATCATTAAGCTCAAACTTAGGTTGGGTTATTAAACCAGGCCTCTAACCGCCATAATACCGTTGAATACATGGCCCTTTCGTCTCAGTCTCAATATTAGTATTTATTTCGACGCAGGAGGTGTGAGGGAGAGGAAGGAAATCTCTAGAGACATGTATCGCCAGGCAGATCAAGGCTATCTACTACCCGAGTATGCACTTGTCGAAGAGCAGACGTGCCTCTTCTTCCTCGAAGAGGCCCCGCAGGTGGCGAGTGATTTTCTGTGAATGGGTAAGTGGTCTGGTGTTTCTAATACCGGAGCGACTTTCGATTAAACAGGAAGAGTTGACTATGTGAAATTTGAGCTCCTTCGTAGCCTAGATGGCGCAGGGGATATCGCATCCGAGTATCACCTACTATGTACATCACGGTTACAAGTGCTCACCTGGCCAGCTTTCTATAGCATAGGTCAAGCCCTTTCTCCCCGGGACGGAAGTCACCCATAACAAAACGAGCGGTATGCCCTATAAATCCTTCCCAGAAATGTCCTACTCACTATTCTCAAGCCCTCAGCAAAGTGTATCGCTAGGAAGGGATCCTCTTGGCACCTTTCCTCCAAGGAATAAAGCCAGGATTCTTTTCTTCCTCATCCTCTCTCCCCCATCTCTCTCTTCCTCACCTACCTCCCACCAAGCTTTCTTCTCAACTTGCTATCATAGCTCCATATCGCTATTAAGAAACAACTTGAAATGCCTTTCGGCTCCGTATTGAATTCCCTCTGGGAAATAATCACTTCCCCATTCTCCCTTCAGGGGGTTACTCTTACTCCTCATCCTCCTTCTACCTCCAGTAGCATCCCAACCCCTCCTCTGGAGGATAAGCATATGGAGCGCGACACCACCAAGGATGAGTTTTTATCTGGTATGTAATCGAATCGCTCTAGCCTCAACTGCATCCAAGCGACTGGCTGACCGAGAGGATGCTTGACATCCTAGTTAATTGTCCTCTCCTCTCCAATCTTTCGGCAGCAGCGTCTATGCCAGGTGCTTGCCATCCCGACCCGCTTGCACTCTCCACTTCTTCGATTGGTTGTCCAGATTATGGGGCTTCCCCCCCATCTATTTCTACTGCTCCTTCTCCGCTCTCTAGATGTGAAGAGTTTGAGTTTGGTGATAGTGGGCTTGCTGGGTATTCTACTTCAGAGAAATCTCCTGCTTGTGCTTCTTCGCTGCCTTCGCCTTACGGCCAAGATGGGCCTGCTGAGCCTGTTATTACTTCCCGCAGGTCTCCTACTTCTTCATTGCCCGGGCATTCCGGATTAGCTAGCTTTACGCTCGCCAACAATGGCAACTTCTCTACTCCGAGCTCTTCTGACCGCGATCGGTCCGCTGAGTCTGCCGCCGCTGGCGGATATTCTACTTCTCCATCGCTCGGCTTCTCCGGACTTGGCTACTCTACGCCCTCCACCAATTCCAGTTATTCCTCGCCCGCTGCCTCTTCCTTTTCCTTTTCTCTTCCCTCCCCCCCTTCATCTTCCCCTCCGCCTTCCGCCCCTCTCTCTGGGCTCTCCGCCGGCCCCGCCGTGCCAGCTGATTTGCTCACCACCCAAGATAATAACATTCAGCCCTCTCCCAAACAGGAGTGCAAGTTTGACACTAAAGTCGTTAACATGCCGGAACCTCCTTCGAGCAATCCAGTACTTTCCGAGTCCATTCAGAGCAGCGCTCTGGAAAAAGATACCCGCCGCAGATCTCTATCCCCCGATTGGGAGATTCTACGGGTCCTTTGTAGTAAGTTAATGCGGTTCATGACTTCGGTCTCCCCCTGATCTGTCTTAGTGTTATAACACGCTAACGGGGAATGACCCAGACACTGATGTGACAGATGCTCAACTCGAAAGCGAGTCACGCATTATTGGACAGAATAGAAAACGTTCTTATGCTAGAAAACGTGCTCTCGAGCTGGAGGCTGGTGTTGGGGTCTGCCCTGCTCTAGATGCCACACCGACTAAACCAAGCCGTATACCGGTGCTCCAAAAAACACGCTTCTCAGCCAAAAGTTCCGACTCGAACAACACAGCTGAGGCCGCCACTACCAGAGGGAATACCGGTACCGGGGTTCCTGCTAAAATTCGGCCCCGCGCTTATCCACCACGCATGGCGACACAAGCAGAATCTTCGACTCCTCCCCCTCCTCCTCCCCATCCCGATCCTATCACTCCTGCCAAACTCGAAACCCCCGGTTCGGGCGGCCTGAAGTCTCTCTCTCAAACTTGTTGGTGCAGAAGGGGTGTCCAAGACGGCGATGCTGCCACAGGTCCTAAACACAAAAAGTTGAAAATGTCTTCCGTCAACCCTCTTAAGAAGGCATCGAAACGTAAACCACGTAAAGTGGCCAACAGTGGTAAAGCAGCTCGGCGCACCAAAGCAGTCCTTGGCCCTTCAAACGGCCAACCGTCAAGCTATCTTCCCCGTCCAATAAAACCCCGCAATCTTTCTGTATCTACCGGGGAACTAGCGGGCGGATACCAGGCAGCTCCAATTCCCCGAACTCAACCGGTTAAAGGAGCTTGGGTGACTCCCCTTGCGAAAGCTACCTCCTCTAGAAAACGCACAAGCGAGAACGCCATCGTCAAGAACGCTGTAGCCAAGAGGCCGATACTAAGGTGCTTCCTCGGGAGAACGGTTTCTGAAGACGAGTCTAGGCTGTCTAGCGATGATGAAGAAACCGTGAAAGTAAAGCCAGAAAAGTGGGAAGCCGAATCAGCAGCTCCTTTGGCGGCAATCACCTCCACTACATCCAGCACCGCTCCTACTAACAAGGCCAAGCTCAAATCCCCGCTCGCCTCAATCCTGGGGAAACGCACCTCCCCTACCGGTGCCCAGGCCTCCGATGCGAGAGACATCGGTAACAAGAAAATCAAGATGGAGCACCTCCAAGAAGGGGCGACTTCAAGTGGTAAATTGGACGAACCGGATGAAAAACCCAGAACCAACCCCAGGCACCGTCACAGGAATTTTCCTATTCCAAAAAAAATTGACCACGAGATACCAGCCCGCCCGCCTATCCGGCGTTTCAAATATCAGTGGTATTCCGAAAGTTCGGATGACTGGACGGAGAACGAGGAGAAAGAGGAGGAGACTCCATAAACCTGGGGCTAGAGCGAGCCAAAACGGCACACCCACCTAGTGTTGGTGAAGCGACAATCGTGGGGGGGGTAAGGAAGAAGGCCTGTTTAGAGCAAAATGATATCAACAAGAAGTGGACGAGTGGGATACCCGCCACCTAAAAACATCATCACTACCATTCTTAGCAAGGTTGAGTACCCCTCCTAGCACACACCATTATGTCTATCTCTGCATGTACTGTACACATACCATTAACCAAAAAAATAAAATCCCCCCCTTTTTCACTTCCCTCGCTGTGATGTCCCTTTCTCGAGTTATCATTAGTGACAGTGAGATCTCATGTCCTCAACATTAAAAAGGACCCATATTAGACCGACTCCAACAACCTAGAATTTCACAAAGAGGAAAAATTATTTGGTCAATGGTATTAGGCGGACATGCCACCAATCGTACATCCTATGCAATCAAGCGGTTGTTTCCTTTCCCCTCCCCCTGTTTCTGCAACAAAGCCGAGATGAAAGAATCATTCCCCATCACTCGTATATATAGCACGCCCCCCATCACCAATCTAAGCAACAACCGAGCTCTCCTTCCAGAAATCTCCCAATATTTCAAGTCCCGAGCGGGCCCCTAATATGAAAAACCACGTATTATTACACTCCGAGAACAATTCGAGAAACCGAGAAACCGACAAATACTTCACCCTCATGGACAAATGCTTCCTCTACTTAGAAATACAATACCAGCACAATTTATCTTCCGACGATCCTCCCGTGTTAAAAGAAAATCGCTTGTCAAGCAAGAGTAGTCGAGGGATGCTCGGTGGGTGATTCTGTGGTATGGCATTTCTGATTTTGTATGGGGGGCTGCGTGCTGAAGATGCGTTTGGATGATGTCTACTGTGGCATGCCTTCGATGGACTTCGGCTAGTGCGGCTTGAGGGTATATGGGAGGAGCTCTGCAATTGGGTTCCGGGAAAGGTCCTGATATCGGCGGGAATTAAGGCGATTAGGCGCTGAGGTGTCGATTTAGTGAAATACCTTACGGATCTTATTTCAACACCATATTTTTATAGCGGCTGTGCCTATCCGTCGTCTACCAATCTTATATCTTTCACTGGGCACTATCTTTGCCTCACTTTGCCGCGGAAAAAAATGTCTACCAGGCAACAAAGGGAGAGCATAGCCTGCCAGAGCGAAAATGGCCGGGAAGAGTGGTTCTCTTCCTACGTTGTTGGTAGATTTAAATTGGGAGGGTTTTCTTCTTCTTAAGTGAGAGATTTTGTGTGGTTTTAAACAAAAGTGGTGTTTTGTGCGCTCATTACAGCCATACAAAAGGATATGAAACCATACCGATTATCAGCACAGTAGGAAAAACAAATGTCATATTATCTTATTCGCCTCATCAGCGGCATCATACCCCACCCACGCCAGCTATCATGCCATCGCGGTCCCTAACCAGCAGGAGCGGGAAGCAATCAAGGAAGAAAGAAAAATCCTCGCTAATCTATCACCAGCGGCAAACGCGGACCCTCCGAGCCTCCATGTGAGCCTCACTCCCAGCCCAAGAACAGAAATGCAAGACAGGATTGAATCTTTCAACTAACACGTTCTCTGGACTTCCATCCCCACAACCCTTTTCCGGACCTGCTGCTTCTTGCCTTGAGAGTAATGGGATTCAACGAGTTTATATCCCCTTAGTGTTTTTGGGGAAAATAGGGGCGGAGCCTATCTCAAGCCTGAATCCTCTCCCTTTAACTCCGGGATTGTATAAAGCATAGACGGCTAGCTTGATCAGTCTTGTACCGTAAGCATTCTATTCGTTGTTGCTCTACATAATCGGCGGGGAAAATTACTCCAGTACAGTCTAAATTCACCAGGGCTAGAGACTATGCGAGAAGCCTCGGTACATTAGCCTCTCCGGGGTGGTATTGGGCACGGATCTGGTATGGACATGAATAAGGGGGAGAAAGCCTGGATATAAAACTAACGGGCTCCCGGTTATGATACCTTGTGGTGATCTCAAGGGGCATCTACCTCTTCTCGGGGATGAAGAACTACACCAGAGTTGCAAAAAAGTACTAACAATAAGATCCAAAAACCAGCTTTCCTCCTCCTAGGCTCAATGGCTCCTTGGGAATTTTCGTTATGCCCGGGGTGTTTCGATATGGCGAGCGACTTATAACTTGTGTATTATCTGAAAACTAGAGACTTGAACCGTGATGATAGTAGCGCCCCGCTCACGACTCAAATCGTTCCCCTACACGGCGAATATCAGGATCTAAATATTCCCTACCATGGCTTAAAGCTTCACACCCATGGTGCTAACTATCCGACTAGATGAACACCCAACCAGAAACTACCAGCATGTACTTTTTATTACCCAAATAGGTGCTTTTGGACACAGCATAGCACGATGCTACCACCTCCTTCTGAGGTTCGGGAGGCTCGAGTGACAGGGTGCGAAATTTAGTTCAGCCAAGCTAGCTACTCCCATGATATCCACTTTGCGAAGGATGAAAAAAATCTAATTAGACCAGTACTCCACCACGATTTGCTAAAGTAGTTTAAGGTCAATTGCTAATAGAGTGCCCTGCATCCAGTCTCCGTTAAATATACTGAACATACAATCTAGGTAAGTCCTGTCTACTTAGGATCCCAGAAAGTTGGGGGGAAACCGCCGTGGCTAAAATACTACAACTACCGCCTACAATCGACCTTATCCACGCGGGGAGTCATATCCGCCACCGTAAGCCTAGCATGTTTCCAGGCCCCCTTTTCGAGATACCCATGAAATGGGGAGGTTTCTGGCAAGCACAGAAGCAACACTCGATCCCCGAAAATCTCTCACCCCTGTATCCGTACCGCACGCTACAAATACTTACCTACCCCTCATAGCGAGGTTCTAGAACCTCCTCGGGCAGAAACCATAACCCAGGAACTCGGTTAACACCGCGATACCATAAAAGAAGCCTCCACAGAAAATGCCAATAAAGGACAGCGCGGGCATCGCCGCCCGCCCCCCCCTCCCCTCCCCCCTCCAGCCAGCGGAAACAACCGGCTACTCCCTTCCTACGCCCTCTTACGACCGACGCCGAAATCCATTCAGGCATCGAAATCGAAAACATCGGGACAAGCCCGCGCAAAACCCTACCGTCGTCGATATTGCGCAAGCAAAGTCCGTGCCACCCGACAACCGCGGGGAACAGCCCGACAACCGGCTTCCCGCGCGGCAACTCCACCACCACCACCAACCACCACGAACCACCACAAAACAGATCAAGATCGCCGAAGCTCTCGCAGCGATCAACGATGCGACGGCGACAGCTGCACGGAAATCGAAACGGCGATAAACGTCAGAAAAAGCACCGGACGGGCAATGGGTACGGCGGTATACGCCGCTGACGAGATCCGTACGATTAGCGAGGTTGTTGTCGGCGTCTAGTAGATACCCGAGGGGACCCCCCCCCCCGAGGGCAATTATTACAAAGCGGGGTGCATCAAGCTCTGTGAGATATATATCATATGCACGAATGTCGGGGTTGTGTGAAGACCTCGACCAGCTTCGGGTTTGTGAAAGATTGAGGGTGGGGACGTGTGGGTATGAGGGCGGAAGGTTGAGGGATTTGAAGTTCATGGGGGGAGAGCTGCGGTGTAGATGTGCGGGTCAGGGCCACTAGCGGGGTTAGGTGTTTGAATGACGTTGAGGGTGAGGGCAACTGGGGGTTAGTCGGGTCGGAGCTACTGTTGCGCTTCTTGAAGAATCTAAAAGGGGGGGATTGGCGAAGAGGTTATTAAGGCAGAAGTTTTGCTTTGTGCCAGATAAGAAGGATAAGGGGGTGTCCCGTCGTCGGGGTATTAGGTTATGATGAACTGTTTTCGCATGTCGGTGATCATAAACGATTAGAGGTATGAAAGTTGTTTGGTTGCTGGGAGCGCAGCTCTGTTTTTCTCATTTGTTCTGTCATACTCCTTCTCTCACACTAATGCTTATGCGGTAGCTATAATATTGAGGGCACAGGAGGTGCCATATGTCAGTTTTCTGACTCAATTAGACTACAAATTACTAAAGATGTTCAAGAAGAGCTCACTGCTCACTTTTCCCACCGTCGGATATCATCATGATCATCGTCATTATCATCCGTCAATAATAGCCCCCCGAAATGATGGTCGAAAAAACAAACCCCTCTGCCAAGTCTATTCCAACACACGTTCATTCCTCTGCCTTCTGGTCATTCCGCACCCCTTATAATCCCATACCATACCACAGTGTACCGACACTATAACTGACACTTGATCAACATCACGCTACGTTTCATTTCCATCTCATCCCATTCACACACACCCTTCCGCTATTTCCTTACCCAGAAACCCTGCTGTACCGTATTGTAACGGTCATCACGGGAATTCGGTAGGCAGGAGACAACCGGTGACAGCATAATTCCCGTGACAAGACCCGCGCTGTCCTCACCCGATGGCCGCACAGCTGAAGGCAAGAAGAGAGCACGGTAAAGGAGGCAGGGCAAAAGAGAGGAGAGAGATGAAAAAGAAAACATTCTACTTAGAACAACATGTTAGCTACGGGCACTGTACCATCGCCATGGCCTGTCGTAGCCTATGATACAGCAAAGTATGTTCTCGAAGTGCATGTGGGCGTGGTGTCAGGCAAAGCAAAGCAAAGCAAAGCGCTCTCCTTTTCTCGAGAGGCACAGGTACTGGCAAAGTCCGGTACAGTGCAAAACCAAGCAAGCCGGAAGGCAAGCTGATGCCAGAAAAGAAAAGGACAATCCCATACCCATAGCACAGCCAGCTCTCAAGGCAACCGGTACCATACCGTCCCTAAAGTCTGGTTGCCCCCAACTGACCAATAAAACATAGTCATCTGCTCTCGTGCGTGCGTGGGTCCATCCTTCCATCGAATCCCCCCCCCCTTTTCCCCGCCATACGGTATAAGTGACAACCTAACTTATTACTCCATCATACCGAAGCTCTATCATTCGGGTAGCCGGGACAGACGTACGCTCCCCAATCCAAAATACCGCAGCCATTGAGAATAATTACAGCAAAAAGGTGGGTGCGCCTGAGGTTTTTTTTTAATATAGAATGGGGAACAAATGAAGCGAGCAGCTGCAACGCGATCGAGTGGATCGAGGGTTTTGCTTGCGAAATGGTTGTGAAGAGGGTTTGCCCTTTTGCAGAAGAAGGGTCGGTCAGGGCGGCAGGGTGGGTACGATAAACAAAGGCAGGGAGCGATGGGTAAGGGAAGGGAGGGTAGTACTGTTTTTGATACGATAACCCAAAGCGAGAGCTAATCATGGTTAATTTATCCCACCCCACACATACTGTGCTAACCCGACGAGTACAGTACTGCACTTTGGTTGTACCGCATTTCAGGGCTGGCTTTGTCTGTCTGCTGCTGTGCTTAGGTGTTATGCATGCTCGAGTACAGGACAGTACAGTAAGTCAAATCTAACACGCTATGGTGGGAATCTAAATTGATAAATAGAATACCGTAAAGCGGACAGATAGATAAATAGACACCACCACCACCACCACCACCACCACCACCGACCCGTCCACCTGCCATCAATCAGCCAGCAAGACAACCGCCAACCCACCGAGCCGTTTCACTCGGATTCCTCCAGATTCAAGTCTTTAAGCCCTTGGCTTCTTCCCCTTCCTCCTCTCTCTTAGCTCCTCCAGCTTTTAGCTATCCCCCAAAGTACTTTCCAACACTTTCAAGCTCCAAACAAAAACCCCAACCTCGCTAGCACCCACACCCGGTACACCAAAAAATACCCTAGCACGACTAAACAAGGTCAAAAACGAAATGCTTACCTCCCTCCTAACCCGCAACCCCTTCCGCCCCCGCTCCACAACCTCAAACGCAACGAGCTCCGATGCCGCCGACCCGGGCTTCGACACATTCATCGCGACCTTGCGCGCGCGCCGCTCCAGCGACGAGTGGGGAAAAGAGGGACCCGAAGGCGATTTATACAGATTACGATGCCTCGCCGAGGAAATGACGCTCCTCAGCGAGAGGAATTATGGATATAGGAGCGAAAGAAGAAAGGTTCGTCCATTATTCCTTTTTTTTATTCCCACTTCAACCCCCTTCTTTCTTTCTTTCTTTCTTTCTTTCTTTCTTAACCCTTTCATAATATATCCTTTTTTTTTTTACCCGAGATGGGGTGATGTTAATTGGAAATTTAGGATGATTGCAATCGACGATAAAATTATCCTTAGCGATCGCGAGATGCCAATTATTTATTTCGCGGTCGTGGTCCGACGATGGATCGATTGTACGAGTTGTCGGGCTATTATTGATTGTAGAGCTATGCGCGGGAGTTTTTGTTTTTTTTCCACTTGTCGATTTTTCTTTCCTTCGTTGAGGGGTGGGGTTTTGTCTTGTGAATTAGGTTTATCGTGGTGATGGTGGTGGCTCGTTCCTTCTGGGTTTTCTTTTGTTCATGGAGTTTCGCTTTAATACCATGTACTTCATACTAGTAGTATTATTATCGTAGGTCTGTCGCGAGAGCAACAGGATAGCAGTAGTTAGAGCAATATTGGCACAATAATCTACTACTTTCACCATATCATACTAGTACAAGTACAGTACCAACTCAATTCCTCTTCTCTTCCCTCCCCGAACTGAGCTAAACTGCCACTAGGCTAAACAATCCAACATACCGGTAACCCAAACCAGCCCCCTTCTACTCCCCCGCCGAACCAATCCCAACCCCTCAAATACCACCCCCGGAGCATAACTTTCTTTCTAGAACCCCACCCCGAGTACAGTACTGTACTCTACTCCACCGCATCCCCATTCCCTTCGGTTAATCCCAAACCTCTCCCCCCCCGTCCCGCTCTTCTCCCCTCCAGCCCAAAAACACGTGTAAGAACATCTGCCGAAGCCCGCATCAAGATCCCACCCACTTCCGGAAGATGTAAGCGGCTAGTTTAACGTAGGATCTGACTTATGGTCCCGCAGATATCTACAGTACAGTACTAGTACAGTTAAAAAAGTACCCGTAACAATGAGCATCTGGGCGGTTAAATCTCCTAATTTTTATTTTTATTTTTTTCCGATTGTTCCGTTTGATTTTGGAGTGCGGGGTGGATCGGGGGGGCTTGTGACTTCCCTTTGGAGGTTTGTTTGTTTGGTTCCCCGGCAGGGTGTGGGTGGGTGTGGGTTGGCGGGGAAGAAGACCAGGGTGTCGAAGACCCAGTAAGTGAACGAGTGATCCCATATGAGTGGGGTGGGGGGAAAAAGATTCTTATCTACCGTGACATGTCTGGCTGCTGTGTTCGTTCAGATCAGATCCCGGGTTTACCGGTATATCTGTGGGGGGTGGGGGAGTAAATTAAGCTTTTACCATGCGTTGATAGACTTCTGCCAACTTGTTTATTAGACCATACGGTGGTATAATAATTATCTTGTCTTCGCGGTTGATAAATGATAGGGGATGACGTTATTGTGCAGGACTTGGGCTGCCATGTTCTGCCATGTTAGCCGTTGCCCAGTAGATATAAGACCGCACCAGTAGGCTATGTCAATTTTTTCAAGTCTTCCGCAGACACTCTACTGTACGCAGTGTTACTTTGTTACTGCAGTGAGGCGGTGTGTGGTGGAGTTTGGAGTATTGGGGGTTTCTCATTCAGCGGAGATTTACCCCCCCCGGGCGGATAGATAGATGCCGGCTAGCGCGAGAGAGCCCTAGAATGTCTTAGGATTGGGCCTTCGGGAGGGCAGAGGATATTCTGTGAATGTGGGAATGCAACTTTGTGATATATTGCTCCCTTAGGCAATTGAGGTTGAATTTGCCGGCGTGGAGTTATTTGCATAATTCGACTTGACCGACTTTCCATTTGTTGTAGTCCCGGGGTATCACGGACGATATTTGCCTCGGGCAGAACGAACCCTGAGAAGTGACATATGAGGACAGCAGCTTGTGTGCGCATCTGAAAAACTAGACCCAGGTTCAAGGGCGGTGGTGGTCGTCAAGTTGTAACTCTGTCCACAAAGCATAGCACCTGTCCAGCGCTGTCCACCGCTCGAGTACGGCCGCTTCCTGCCCCCAAATCAGCAATCCCAAATTCTAACCGGTGGAAAAAAAAAACTGTCGAATTTCTGGCTATACAGGAGCAAAAGCAGCAGTGATAGCAATAATAATCCAACGTTATAAAATCTTTCATTTGCAATAGAGGACGTCACCGAAGGTTTAAAATAAAAAAAACTTTTCTTCCCACAGCATGCCAAACAGCATCTAAATTTCCAAACCTACGCATCAACTCGGAAGAGAGAAGCCCGTTTGAGACATACATATGCATGATAGATGTCCTTATCCTGTACGCACTGAAGTCCGGTCCCGTGGCCAATGTTAAAGCACAGTACACTGCATTCCCTTCCATCCACCAGATCTAGAAAAATCAATTGCATTCCACAATCCCATCATTATCTTCCATGGGATCGGCCGGTCGAACCGGAGGAGGGGTCTTAGTCAGGATCCAAAATTTGCACCAAGCCTGAAATTTCGTCGGCAGGTGCTCCTCCCGAGGACAAATTTGTCAACTAACATCTAGGTGGCGGAACTGTGACCCCAGCCTCAAGGCCTCATAGCCGCAACCCCTTCTATTAATTTTAGGAGCTGTATGGAGCTTCTTCTCTCTTGCAGGCCCCTGAGGAGCACTACGCCTCACGAGTAGCGAGTATTTAGCAATGCCTTGTGCTTACCGCGGGTTTGGCTTACAGCCTTATTCGCCCGAGGCCTAGCCGGCAGCATCAATCATCGGAAGAACATGATTTCGATATAATGGGTATTTCACACGGCGCTACACACAACCAAGTGCCAAAAACGCATAATCTGCGGCTTACCATCAGAACGCATGAGGCCACTTCCAGCACCGGGTAGGAGCATTAATTCTCAGCGCAGCATACCGTACACATACATCTCCATCAAAGTAATGCATCAGCACCGCGCTCCCTCCCATACTCATCATTCAATTAACCGAAATACCGATTATTTAATAATTTTGAAGTCTCTACCCGCCAGAATTCCTGATCTCTCCCGTTTATGCAACCTATACAAAAGAAATACCGCCTCACCACGGTGGTCGCTGGAATATAAAATACGTATTCAACTCCCGGGAGGCTACTTGCCAACCCCCCCATTGTCGCTTTCTGCAGTTTCCCTTATTCTCTTGAGGTATTTAGGTAATACTCAACGCGCCAACTCCCCGAGCCTTTCCCTTGGCGCGGGATATATATGTATCCGGTGGTGCTGCGATGCGGAAAAATATGCGGAATTTCGATGGCATGTTGTGGAGGCGGAAGGGAAGGAAGGGTGACCGTTAGGGTGGGTGCGGTGTGTTTCGGGGTGAAGTGCAGTCAGGAGTGGGCTTTTAATTGGGGGGCCTGGGATGATCGAGGGGCGAGTTGCGGTGATATCCCCTTATGGCATTGCGCACCTATCCGAAGACTTTAGCCTCGTGTTCGTCCTTGCCAGTGCAAGGCATTTGTAGAAGTTTTTTTTTGAAGTGCCCAGCCACTAGGTATCACTCGTTTCACAACCTGACATGATGTGGAAGCCCGGATCCAGGGGGGCCCTCCCTCCCTAGTCGCGGGCTCATCGAATGATATTTTCGGAAGTTGGCTCATATCATAGAAGAGTTCAGTACTAGTTATCGCCCACTGCGAGCGTGTTCAAACGCATCCCTCAAAAAAAAAAAAATTCTCTGCTCTCAGTTATCTGTGAAGCATGTGATGACTGTCTCTTTGGCTCTCAACCGGGTTGCTTCACTAGTCCTTGCCACCCGCAACCATACAACAAATTAGCCCGCCAATGGTATCCCTTAAAATGCATTTACCCTTCTCCTTTCCCTGTTAGTTGAGTATACTCCCTGGCTATTCTCGAAGCCCGATAGAAATACTTCAACCCGGAGGACGTAAAATCCAATCATCCCTTTTCCCCACTGGTATAAATATCAAAAATACCCAGCCTCTCCTACTTGCGTCCCCGGCCTTAGATACCCAAGCTTTGTTTAGGCTCCGGATATTATGCAAAGCTGAGCAAGTTACCACTGAGCTAGTGAGCTCGGCAAGCTACGCTTCAGGATGAGATACTTCGCTCATGTCCGCAACCCTCCAGTGGACCCTACCAGCCTCTATTCTATTGGCCCCTAGTATGGTACTAGGAGGATTTTAGCACCATACCGCGCCCGCGCCCCAGACACCTCAAGCCACAGAAAGAAAAAAGAGGCCCACGAAGCACTAGGTGGTTGGAGAGTCCATAACAAACCCTGCAGTAGCATTCTTTCCCACCAGGAGTGGCCGAGTCCCATAGCTTCTAATTGGAAAGTCGGCCGAAATTCCAACAGTATCAGGCGCCAAGCACCGTCTGTGGAACACAACCTGTATGAACATTGATAATCTCTAGGGTGAGGTTTTTCCTCCTTTAGCCTCTCAGAAGAAGCGGTAGGCCGAGTAGTGACAGATTATTTAGATCCCCCTGGAGCAGTACTGGGCAGATATGCAGCCCTTGTCAAAGGAGACCTGTCCTCAGAACTTACTTCTGTGGGAAGCCCCCTGCGCACTACCCACAAGCAGCCGGAGTGTCCAAAACAACGAAAAGTCAGAGACACACCTTGGCACCTCTAATTAACGAAAGCAACTCCGTCCCCGGTATGCCGGAAGTATAGGAAAGCAAGCCCTCATCGCCACAAGCGCTCTATTCACGCCCGGCATATATGCACACTCAATCCTCGAGTCCCAATCGAACCGGAAAAACGAGTGATTATCCATGCTTGCCAAGGCAACCTCCCACTTAACCATTTCCACCAAACCTGGTTCAGCAGCAGCAAAACGATAGGCCCCGATACACTCAACTTATCCTGAGGCCCCCAAGGCATTATCTGCGATCGCCCGGGTATTGTTATTTCACGATATCTATGATCCTTCTTATCATGCACCGCAAGACTTCTCGACATCGATCTGAGACATCTGATCATCGGATAATTCACCGAATCTGACGTTTTTCTCCGCCGATGATCTAACCCCCCCACCCCCACCCCCCCGGTGAGAATAAGACATCTACTATAGCAGGCCAAGAGGAACGGAAGAAATGGGGGCAAAAACAGAATCGACGGATAATCCCCGGTTGGATGTGCTTCCGGTAGTTGGTTCTGATGCAATGCCCTGACAAAAGATGTCATTGATGCCCGCTTTTATCATACACCAACCTGCTTGGCAAATATATCAGTTCTTGGCAAAAACGTGGCCCTTGGTATTCTAGCTGTGGGATTTTAGCATTGGGCCATATGGTGCGATATTGAACGGATTGTGGCTGTGCTGTACAAGACTGGCAGTTCTTCAATGCAGGTATATTTTTCCCTGGGAGTGCATAAAAATTATGGCTCTTAGCTCCGGTTTGAAGATTGGGGCGCTCTAATTGATGAATGTGGCTTCCAGAACCGAAGCATTTTTTTGTAGAAATGCGGATCTTGGATTCACTAGATCTTTAGCTATTTATTGATATCTTCTTTGTGTTAAATTGGTTAGGAGGTGGGTGTGCAAATCGGGATTTTCAGAGACTATGAGCTTTGTTGTTTTAGTGTGTTTCCAGTGGTTCTTGTTCCTATCATACTCATAGTGGGTTTTGTCGGAGAAGTATACAAATATATGATATTGACCAAATCCAATGACAAATCTGCCCCAACACTCCGCAAAGGATGGTCTCTACATTTTATAACAGGCAGGACTTTGCGGAATAAAGGTTCAAAAACCCCTTCCGATTTTTTTTGATGGTCAAGGTTGGGCTAGGCACCCAGGAAGTGTGTTCTGGTATTTGAAACCCTCAAATGCTAGAACAATCATTAAGGGGACAGGGTATTGACAGGTACTATATTCCAGGCATATAATATTATTATAATATCTATTGCGAAGTTCCAACTGGTTGGCAGGCTAAGCGGGTGCCACACTTGAATGGTAGTATTAGCTCCACAGCGCAGTATCCTCATCCTCAACTATCAGAATGTAGACCACAGAACCCAGGAGAGGTCAGCAGGCGCCCATATGTAGTTCCATCGGCCTGTTATTTATGTTTCGTATCATACACAAGTACCACGATAAGTGCCCACCCAAAACCTCACCCACCCACCCACACCCGCCCCCATCCTCCGCCATTCAGGGCCAAAAAAAAAGGCCGCACACCCACCAGGGGCCCAGGCCCCATCTCCCAAGTAGAGAATAGTTGTTGGAAGGATATTTGCGTGTAGGACATAGCGCAGTCCAGTTTAGGCGATCACCTTTGATTTTCTCCATTTCTCGAGGCGGAAAATTGGCACATAGCACTATGTTTTACATGGCACATTGTTTGTCAGATTACTTCAAGGGCATGCGGTCATGCGGATACCCGGATATGCAGATATTTGACCATGTGGTTAGGAGATATGCGGTTATATCAGTGTTCGCAACGGGCCAGACCGGACCGGGAGGACTGGAGGCCGTCCGCGCTAGGCCAGGCCGTCCAGATGTGAGGCTGTGGACTAGGTAGTCTGGTCAGGGGGAATGGACGGACTGGACGGACTGGTCTGGCCTGAAAATGGCCTACCAGAATTTGTAGGCAGTTGACAATAGGATTTTGTAGAAGCACTGGCATCACATCTTATGGATTTCAAAAAGGGCATTAGCTTGTCGGTTATTGAGCCTTATTTTTTTCTTTCCATTAATGCTAATGCTACAGCCTTGTTCATTATCTGGTTGGTAATTTTTTCCTTTTTCTTCTGTTCCTTTTTGTTCCTTCTTTTTTTATTTCACTTTGCTATACGAGCTTATACCCATTTGCCTCCCCGTGGCCTGCTGTAGTTGTGTTAAGAATTTTCAAATAATAGTCACTGTATCTGTAGGTGGACTGTAGGCGGACTATAGTCAGTCCAGGCTGCTACTCCTATGGTCTACAGGACTGGAGTCCAGCCTTACATAATTCATCTTCTGGACTAGGGCGTCCGGGCACTACCGTGGACTGGCCGGACTGGCCGTTTGCGAACACTGGGTTATATGGCATTCAGTTTGAGATGTGCGGTGTGTGGGCGCATGCCTGTGGATTGCTGCATTAACATCTTATGCTAGTTAGCCTTGGTTTTTGGTTTTTGGTTTTGTTGATGCATGTTGCCATCGGGCGTTAGCTATTGGGTGCTTGGTTCCATGGTGCTTCTTTCATATACTCTGCTCTCGGGCATATGGTAGGTAGCACAGTACATGGGCTTCTCTGGGTCATGGAGGGCCATGGAATATCGGGATAGTTCTATCATAGATTGCTTGGAATGACTAGGGATCTGGATTTGTCAGCTTATTGTGTTTCTTTAAAGCCGATTAAGATTTGGGAGTTTTTGAAGTTGGTAGTTAAGCAGGGATATATATCTCCTGGCCGTACTTGGTTAGTAGATAGATTGAACAACTATCTAGTCTACCTTTCTTCTATGTTCTACTAAGCATAGAGACTACTGTGATTGCACTTTCACCCCTTCACTCTTTGGCGCTTTCTTTAAGCTCCAACCATTGCAGGAGCTAACATGCATACTAGAGATTTATTTTCACTTCCTGGATGGGCGCAGATTGCATAGTTTACAGAACCCTGCTCCTTACACGAGATTTATATACGTGCGTAGGGCAATCTCGCCGATTGAGGCTCTCGCCCCATGGCCAGAGAAGGTGGAAGCTTGAAGTGGAGAGGAAAGTCCCCTCGGTGATTCTGCTCTGATGATTGTTTCCTGGGAGGCTGTTTTTTATTAGAAGGGTTGATATTATCAATTTTGTTTCTCAGCTTCACCTGGGGAGCGGAGGCGTGGTATTTCCTCCTGCATTTGCAGCCAAATCGCAAAGGGAGACTTGGATACTGCCAAACTAGATGCCAAGGTGTCTGTACTATGCGAGTACAGTAAGAGCTCAAATAATTGGAGGCTAAGACGTCCGAAATTCCCTCTCTTGGATATGGGGGTGAGCGCATAGCGGAAACTGACCCCTCAGACTTCTTCAAAATAGTCTATGTTCGGTAGAGAGTCTTGCGGTCCTTATTCTTTCTGTGCTGCCAGCAGCGTCCTATATATACACAAAACTCTCTTCCAAGAAACACACTTCTTCACTATCACTCAACTCTGTTCTTCCATCACCATCTCTGGCTTTCCAAACCACACCCTCAACTTTCCTACAGATTTCGTCCTTCAATCCCTTCGCCGTTTCAACTACTTACAGACTTTTTCCTGAATGCTCCTTTCCAAACTTTCCTGATACCTTCTCCTGTTTTGCTATCATCAAAGTGTGACACTCGTTCATTCCATCTTCTAGCTAACACTAGCTCCAACCCTTTAGTACCCCTAGTCTGATTCGTGAATCTTCCCAAAACATCTCTGATGCACCTAACCATTCGCTCATACATGCCATTGCTTCAACTTCCATACCTCCCAACAATCTTTAAACAAAAACTCTCCTTCTCCTCACTCCCGGTGTAGTAACTGTGTCGCAGATATGGAACCTTCGTGAATATTTTAACAAGACTGAGCTTAAGAGAGGAGAAAAAAGAGCTAAACCTTACCAGCAAAGGCGACTCCAACGTCCCAATCTCGGGTCCGATTGTTCGAGTTCTTACTGTAGGGGAGAAAGCATTGAATGCCCGTTTCCGCAGGGATACTTCGAATGTGCATATATATAACATAAGCTCCGTCTCCTCCTCCCCCGGGCACACACACTAGTGTTTTGCCAGTCAATGGTCCCAGAATGCCCTCCCAACTAACCATACATAAAAACTAACGAACCCGCCAAACGCCGAGACACCAAACCCTCCCATCTTATTCCACCAATTCCCATTAATGTATACAGCACACTCCTATTAGCAAAGTCTTCGCCGAAAGGGAGGTACCATGGCACTGTCTTGACGGCAATAAAGGTACTGGTACCAGATTTCATGCATAATTTGAACTGTAAACGTGTGGCAGAGCTTGTGCTAGTACCTTCGTTGCGGCTAGGATAATACCATAGAACCCATCTTTCCGAGAAGACTTTGCTAATGAAAGTTTACTGAAACGCCAGCCCCCCCTTCCTTCCTTCCTCCCTCCCTTCCTTCCTTCCATACTTCAAGGCCGGCCTCAATAAACCTCACAGGACCCAGTATTCCTCTATCTTGCACAATGCCTCCAACAATTCCCTCCAACCAATATTGGACAAAAACATCCTACATATCCAGTTTGCCAGAACACCCACAACAAACCCCACTCCCTCCTACCCCCAACCAACAAACCAAAACCCCATCCTGCCAGTGAAAGAGTTATATCCTGTCTGCACTCCGATATATACAATTAATGCCCAAACCTCTCCCCCTCCATACCGCTTCTCACTAGCCAACTATAAGCACCTTTTAAGCACCACTGATGTCAATCTCACCACCTCAGCATCCTGCCACCATCTAACCCCCAACCTCCAAGTAACATCCTACCCCACAGCACATTCCAAATAAACATAATCACAATCTACAAGACCACCCCTCCAAAAACGATTCTCACAAGCCCTAGATAAATGTACAATTTCATGATCGCCCATCCACCTCAAATCCGATGTGAGGTTGTCTCCTTTCAATAATCCACACACCAAGGCGTTCTGCCAGGTTGTGGTGGAAGTAATTGTATCAACCGACCAGAATACAATCATGCCGTTAATCCTATATCTTGTGTATTTATTCGTCGGTTTTTCTTGCCTTTGCCCTTTTTTATGCTGTGTTGTGGAGCTTGCAGGTACTTGAAGGGATGATACTCAGTGGATCATAGCAGGCAGAGTTACAGTGGGATACAAACCTACGGAGCAGTTGTGTGGAGTCGACCGCCTGTCTAGAGAGGACGCGGCGTCTGGGAGACGTCGGGTCTGTAGGGTATTATCATCCACGGTATTATTTTGTGCGTATGATTATTATTTTTTGTGCGTGCGTATGATTCCGTCCCAGACAGGACGCGACGCGACGTCCAGTCCGCGCCGGCGGCGTCCGCAGCACAAACCTTCCAGACCGGTAATGTGTGGCCGGATTGTAACAACATAGTACCAGCACAGTAACTAGTACGCCCCTTCTTCCACACCTAGCCTCTCAGAAGTCCCAGCATCAAGGACGTCCGGAGGCTCCTGAAAAGCGTCCGAGCGTGCGGAATTTCAACCCCCGCGACGTTGAAGAAGGATCCGCACTAACAGCATTCACGGAACCGCGCAAACATCCACAAAATCACTCGATCACTCACTCACTCACTCGCTTAATAAACGGATCATGGGATGTCGCTCGATCCGTTTGTTTCCAAAACATATGATATACTATCCCCCCACAGCTTGGAGTCCAGAAAGTGTTTGTTTGTCCGTACCGCATAACAAGTTTGAGATTTGTAGTATACCGTACCGGTAGTACTGTACTCTACCCTCCTAGTACGATCTACCATCCAGGATGGCAAGTTCCAGACGCTGGAATATATCACAAGGAAGATGGGATATATATATAGAGACTTGAGCGCCCCACCTACTCCCGATAATTATCCAAAGACAGTAACACCACCCACCAATCACTCACTTTCCAATCCGGAGCAGCAAACATTTCCATTCCTGGCCGGGGATCACATTTCCACCTCTCCCCCCCACTCAATACCGTAACTTTAGTTTGTTGACACTCCACCTCACTCACTCTACCGGTAAGCCCTTTGGCTGTCTCAGATACCCAGATCTCGATCTATCTATCGCCTAGAGCTCCCTTGGGCACCTCCAGATCTATGCTTTGTACCAGAACATAGCCCTCGCTACACCGACCCCAACTACCCCAAGCCGCCCCATCCCGACCCCCATCCCCAGAGAGCAACCCGGAGCACGGTGATCCCCCTAGATGAGATAAACACCACAAACAAGCCGTCAGAGACTCCGCACAACCTTACACCACCCCACGCACGCAAACGCCCCTCCGCCATCACCGGACCTGCACTTTTACCCTTCCATTCATTCATTCAATTCACCGCCGGTACTCCCGATACACAACGGGAGCACAACAGTACCCCACAACCCCGCCACTAAAATACATACAGTACTACACCACCTAGCAAAGAACACCCTCCACCCCCCCCGAGTGAGAACACATGACACTGCAGCGACAAAGCAGTAGGCAGCACACTGCACTACACTACACTACACTACAAAAAACGAGAGGTGGGGGTTGCCAAGAATGTGACATGATTGACACTCCCGAGCAATTGTTTGTCTATTTCCTCCCCCTTGAATGGGCAGTTTGTGTGAGTAGATTAATTAAAATATTCTTCACTTTCCTGTTCACTGGTTGGTTGATTATTTGTTAGTTGGTTGGTGGGGGGGGGGGGCGGTGCTATTCACATACACCTTGTCCTAAAACTCGTACACTACGTATACTGTACTGTTGGATAGGATTCTTGATAGTCTAGTTGCTACGAGTGGGTACTGTACAGTGCGGTACTAGAGTAACTACCCGTAGCAAGAACCCCCTCCTTCCCCTCCCACTTGAGCCGTCGGCGTTTGCTCCAGTCAGCGTTTGCTCACTGTAGCGTCTTTCACCATCCATGCGCCTGGCATGCAACCCCCCCCCCCGCTCGCCTCTCCAAGATTGTCGCGCGGCGGGGATGGGAAGGATGCTCGCTCCCGGCAAGCAAGCAAGAAAGAATGAGGAGGAAAAAGCCCGGTGCTGAGGTTGTGCGTGTGGGCAGCGATATATGATAGAACTCTTTTATCAAACAGCACAGCACCCAAGTTACCGTAATGTGGTTTAATCGATACAACTCCCTCCTCTTCCTCCTGGTCTTGGATCTTATCCTAGGAGTAACATGATTGTTGATCAACCGACATAAAGACCGTTTCCTTACCGCGCGGTACCTTCCTTTCCCTCATTCCATCATTCCATCACCACCCCACACATGCAGCTCCACGAAGGGGGGGAACTGGATTTCCAGCGCAGTCAAGAGGAGAAGGGGAAAGGGGAAAAAGGGGAAAAGGGAATCTGACTCGCTTTGGAATTTCTACACTAGAATGGCAGTGGGGGGTCGGTGATTGATTGTCTATTTTCCGTTTTGGAGTTTCGATATATGATACATAAACCTCTTCAACATTGACCAGGCCACAACCATGAGCACACACCACCAAACAAATTGTCAAGACATCCTGGACGCTATAGCCCCCCAGTTCGAGAAGCCAGCCCTCCTTACAAAAACGAGCACCACCACCACCGCCACCACCTCTTCCTCCACCAACAGCGTAAGCAAAACCCCCTTCCACAACTACGATAACAACCCCAGCATATAACCCCCCCAACAACCCACCATCCACCGAACCCTAGAAAATAGTGTGAAACCCCTTAGCGAGCAGCGGACAGAACTATATTATAGTATCATATATCAACTCCCACCGGTGCAACCCACCCCACGCTGTATCGTACCAGACAAGTCCCTGGAGGCCGTACCAGCCAGTATCGTAGTAAAATACACCAGCGGAATCCGGGTGGTAGGTAGGTAGTGCTGGTATTATACCGAACGGGATGGCAGCCGTGAACACAATCCCGCGGGGCATGGAGGTCAAACTAGGGGGATAATAAAACCCCCAGGCTTCAGCTTTATATACACAACACAGCCCAACCCGCAAGTGGATGGATCCGTACAATCCATTGAGGAAGTCGCCGGGGAGGTGAGGCAAGATAAGACAAAGTATGTATGTGAAAATGTCGTTATAGTAGCAATCATCCCCAGCACCAACCGGAGAGACATCATACTCCGTTATTTTCTGGAAGCCGTCGCCTGAGGAAAGCTACCCCTTCCACTCCTCCTCCTCGGGGCGAGGGGAGAGAGCATCAAACTAGCTTCCTGGACATCCTCCCGCCCTACTAGGCCCTAATCCAGTCTCCCACACCAACACCCCACAGATACACCCGGGCGGAAACAATCCGTCGCCGGAATCCGGAAAACCCGTCGTTCGTAATAAGCATGCCCGAACTCGTCGGTACGATGGAGAAGGGCGGCGCACCTGACTGCTCCCACCCACCTCGATCTCCCGGCGGGCGTGCGGGAGTTAGGCACGCGCGTTATGGGGGATACGTGGGCGATGTGGAGTGCCGCATTGCTGGCATCTGCCGTTGAGTCTGGCTACAGCCTTAGGTGCGTGGTGGTGGGAGCCCATGCGAGGGCAATGCACACGAGGTGGGCGACAAATTCCGTTACAAAAGTGTACGGTTGAGGAGTACGGCACCTCTATCGCAGTGGTGAAGGGTTATGATGGCGAGCGGTGGATGGGTGGGTGAGGGGTCTCCCGCCAGATATGCTCGGAGTTAGGTGGTTGGCAGTTGGAGGGGGGGTTAAGGAGCCGACCCAGAAGCCCGGAGAGTATTTGAAAGGGAAGGGCGAGAGAATCAACGTGATATTGGGCATGTGGTGTCACTCGGTATTTGGTATTCCTCGTTCCCTCCCCACAACCCGTCATGGATCCGATGAACACAACCGAACTAGATGGAATGAAACGATAATAGAATTGGCGATCCGTTGACTTTGTCCCTCCTCATTAGACATGTCCATTCTCATGACCCCTGACTAGCAGCAAGTACTGCACCCACTAGATGCAAGGAAAAGCAAAAGAAATACACAACCGCGTAAAAGTGAAATCCAACTGAGAAAAGGAAAGACTAGTAAGAAGCGGAAAAGGAAACTAGAACACTTCATTCAACGTTCCCATTGTAAAACTAATCCCCATTCGAATACACTTCCATTTTCATTCCACTCTCCATCCCCGTCACTCATTCTGACAAGACAACCCCATTTCCACCTATCCACCACTAATACCTTTTACTGCGCCTTCTTGGGTACTCCACTGCTACCACCACCGCCGCCGAGATACCGTCCCAAATCCGTAAACTCGCCAAAGCTCCTGACACTACTCTTCATAGTGTTCCAAGCACTCTTGACACCATCAGGAATATTATTATCCGCAGTGAGGGCATTTCCACGAACTTCGATCCCCTTTAAAGCTTCCCTAATGAAGAGGCTCTGCGAGTACCTCGTGCGGAGGAAGATGGTGTAAATTGCCAAAAGGATCCAAGAGTTCCTGAATATTATGGCGCCACAAAAGATGCGGGCCCAGAGGAAGAGTTCCAAGTTCGCTACAAGGTGCATGGAGTAGTCGTAATTGTTCTTAACAAATTTAGCAATGAACTCTGAGAGTGCTGATTGCGGCTTTGGCCCCCCCCCTGGGGAAATTGCGGAGCCGGGGGGAGGGGGTAGGATGGCTGGCAAGAGGTTGGTGCGGAGGTATGTTAGAAAGTGGAAAGTGGAGTACACGGCGAATGGGAGGAGAGCGTAGAAGATTGGTTTTGAGTAGAGCCAGATCAGGGCCATGACTATTACATCAGCGTAATCATGTTAGCAATCATTCCCTCCCGGAGAGAAAAAATTGGGAGAAAGGTAGCGTACATAAATACTGGATATTCTCGTCTGCCAACACCTTCAGAACACCGGCTTGCCCTCCGGGTAATTGCCCGTTGCGAACACGCGGTCGGTAAGCCTTGTAAACGACAATGCCATAAGTCACAGCCGCGCTAAAGAAGCCGAGGCGGTAGCAGACGCTGGCTACCCGGGTGTTTGTGGAGAACTTAATGGCTGCGAGGGCGTAGCGGAAAGTGGTTAGGAGGAGGGTGAAGTGGCTGTTGTTACCTCCCATTCATCGTTAGTTAAAGAAGTAGACAGATAGATGAGAGAAAGAAATGAAGAGGGAAAGGGAAGGAGGGAGACATACCCGACGAACCAACCAAACTGTAAAGTCTGTGCTAGAGCCATGAGCCGCTGCGGGAGGGGGGTTTCTGGCGGTGGAGCCATGATTGTTGGCTGTACAGTACTTTTTTATTCTTTTATTTTTATTCTTCCTTCTCGGGAGAAGCTGTATGTCGTTAAGGATACCGTTACGGTGGCTTTATCCGTTGAGTTGAGAGGGGATGATAGAAGGAAGGGGAAGGGTGGGAGGACGGAGGATGAAGGAGAGGAGAGGACAGAAGAGAGGAGGGAGGGAGGGGAGGTTGGTGGTTGGGATAAAGTCGGGACTACTTCTGGGGTAAAAGTGGTTAGGGAATGTCGTCACACAGTCCCGGACTAAGAAATATTGCAATACTTTTTTTACTCAGAACGAGGCACTCGAGTAGATACGAGGATTACGCTGCGGTTGGGAGGGGGAAAAAGGAGGAGGAAAAGATTCTGATGATGCGACCTGTACTCAAGTACGATGCTTGTACAATGGGATACCGGTGACTCCTGAACGGGTGAACAAGTAGCCGTGATAACCAGAACCCAAGTACCCGTACCACGATCCTCAATTCAATATCCAGGTCGAGCAATACTTGTAAATTAACCATCTGACCCCGAGCAATAAAATCTCATCCATCTAGCTGTAATTCATCTGCCCTCGTATCATAATAATACCGGTATCTATAGACTTTACCTTTGACTTTGCTCTTCAACCGCAGTACCCACCCCTCCCCTTATCATGTTATCAAGGGGACCTTCCTCCTCCCTTTTTTGTCCCGTCTTGCAAAACCGTTGTCACCAGCACACGGGCCAGGGCTCAGTAAAAGCCATCTGTCCACAAGTCGCTCGAGTCGTTCGTTGTTCCACGAAAAAAAAAAAAGAGAAAAAGAAAAGATAAGAAAGGGCAAACCTAAAAGAAGCCACCGTGACGTTTCCCCATGATTGCTCAGCACCAAATCTATGATTGGGATTTACTTACCAGCCACACCTCCAACAATTCGTGGAACGAGCGAGAAAAGGAAGAAATCACACTAACTTACCAGTAGAGAGAGGGTTTTTAATGTATGTGTCCAACTAAGGACAGTCATGCTAAAAACGCTATATAAACCATTCATTCAAGCCTAAAACATAGAGCGCGCACAGGACGGTACGACTACCAGTACTTAGGAAGAGGAAAACAAAAAGCACAAACCTCAAGTCTGCTGGGCACATCATCTACAAAATTCTCAGGCCTTTCTAAGAGGTATGGCCGCCACATGACTAAATCACGGCTTTGCAAGGTCACAATCACACCTACACCGAACATTACCAGCACAAGGACAGGAAGAAAAAAAAAATCAACATTACCACACCTTCCACCACCTTTTCCCATCAGTTAAGCTAAAAATAAAAGAGAAGAAAAAAACGAAAATGGAACCCTCCGCTAGTGCTCTGGATGCTAATTTACGACAAAACGTTTTCACGATTAAGAATCACAGTACACAGAATTGAAAACAATAAATGTTAAGAAAAAGATGATAAGACCAGGACGTCCAAAGCATACCTACGAACATGGATTTTTGGATTTGAAGAGATAAAGGAGACAGGAGAGAGAGACTTCAGATTCGGTACTAAAAAGAAATAAGAAGGGGCCCAAGGGAAAGAAAGGAGAGTAATGAAAGATATCGAAATGAATGTCGATGGGAATCTGCAAAAGGTCGAGTCAAAGGTAGAGAAAGGAATTGCAAAAGTGTTACGTCGAGTCCCCAAATTTCTCCAGGATAATTGCTTCGGCTACCATTCCCCAGCTCCATCCGAAATCCGAAATCCGCTTGTACCAACTCCATACATAGCCTTTAACGTAGCGAAAATTTGTTTCTCTTCCCCTTCTCCTCCAAAGGCCTTCCACTCTCGACCCTGCTCTTCTTTTCCTCCAACTCTGCTCGTTGTCTCTGGAGCTGTTCCTTCATATCTCTGTGACGATCGTAAAGTTCCTGCTCGGACTGTCTGAGTTTGCTCTCCTTTTCGGCAACCTTTTGCTGGAAGACCATCTTCATTTCTGCCTCCATCTTGGCGAGCTTCTGTTCGTGGAGCGTCCTCTCCTCTTCTTGCTTGACGGCGGGGTTGACCTCCTTGAAGACACTTGGATCCTGAGCAACACCCATATCGGTGAGCTTAACAGAGCGGTAATTCTCATAGAGGAAGTTGTTGGTATGCTCCTTGAGCTCCTCCATGTGTGTGCGAATCAGCATTTGGCGCAACTTGACAAAATCGCAGTGCTCCTCATTGTCGACCTCGATGATACCCCAGGGGTAGCGACGACCACGGACTTTACGACCGTCCGCGTTGGTAACCTCGGAGTTGGCACCAACAACAGCGAATGGTACCTTCGACATGATCTCATTGTTCTCAGCAATGGTTTCATCGTCATCAAGCTCGTAACGGGGTCCCTCAAAAATCTGGATCTCGTGATGGTTGATATCCGCGAGAATCTGCCACATTTGTTAGTTACCTATCCAGAAATAAAATCGAGATGAAGCGAACACACTCTCTTCTTGAATTCAGCAATCTCCTCATCAGTCAAGGTATCCGCCTTGGCGATGACTGGGATCAAGTTGACTTTGGTATGAAGCCTTCGCATAACCTCAATATCCAAGGGCTTCAAGGCATGTCCGGTAGGTTGAACGAAGTAGACACAGGCGTGGACTCTATTGTCAACAATGTTCATTCGGTTAACCTTATTCTCGGCCTCCAGATAGGCGTCGAAACGCTGCTCAATGTTATCAACGATTGGGCGCCAGGATTCATCATTATTGACAAAGTCTCCGAATCCAGGGGTATCAACAACAGTAAGGCGAAGACGAACGCCATTCTCCTCAATATCAGCCGAGATTGATTGAATCGAGACAGTCTTAGGGATGATGTCGTGGGAAGGTCCCTTGCGCTCCTTAGGGGGGTATAGAGAGGTATTGAACAAAGTATTCACAAGAGTCGATTTTCCAAGTCCGGATTCACCTTAACAAATTGTCAGCCGCTCAATTGCACAAGCCACACTTATCGGTTTTGACTATCAATCCCAACCCCTGATTCAGGGGATAGCGCAAAAATTCCGGGGTGAATTCAAAAAAAAAAAGGGAGAACAAACCGACAACCATGACATTAAAGTTAAATCCTTTTCGAACACTCTTCCTGTGCCATTGGTTGGGCAAATTGGCGAACCCAACATACCCCGTCAACTTCCGTCTCACGATGTTCTTAGCATCGGCAGAAGCTGCCTGAGCAGCGGCAAGTTTAGGGTTGGTAGACTGAGCGACGATGGGTACAAGAGGAGACGATAATGGTGAGAATCTGGGTTCCTGCTGGGGGGAATCCGGCAAAGAAGGGGTAGACATAGCGACGATAGGGGATGTAACTAAATCGGGGGAAGCTCTAAGAGTTAGTTTCAACATTGTGCGGGTCGAGGAAGGAGGAGGATAACGATTAATCAGAAACAAAGGCAGCAAATGATCAAGAAGAAGATGCTGAACGAGGAGAGAGTGTGGAAAGGAGAGATGGCGATGGAATGGCGGAAAACGCAGCTTCAGCAAGGACACATGTGAGTGTTGGACAAATGGCCATAGAAGCGCGTCTCCCTCCCCCCTTCTTGACTCGTACCCTCCTCCTTTCCATGCCTTAGTTCTCGTCCATTCTATTCCGGGAAATCACTCGCTACCTCTCCCTTCTGACACTCCGTCACTGGGGAGGGAAAAATAAAATAAAAAAGAACCGATCCATACCGTTCTGACTTCCTTCAAATCTGTTCCTTAAAGCAAAGCTGTAAAGAAAGGGGTGTGAAGAAAATTAGGATGTGTAAATCTAGAGTTGGGGACGCGGGTGTCAGCAAAGATGTAAAGCTATGTTACAATGCGAGCGTAGTGGGCGAATATTGCAAGTGAAGGAGGGGGGGGGGGGGGAGGATGGCGGGAGGGATTAACACGTAAACTCAGGGTTCACGCAATACCGATCGGTGATAGAAGGAGGGGAGAGAGGAAAAAAGAACACATACACGCGACAATTGCAGTAGAAAAGTAATAAAATGAAGGAGCTATATCCCTTCAATCAATGAGAGTTGTGGAAGAGAAAATAAAATATAGAACCCTCGACGGATGAAGACGGGAGGGAAAGGGAAGCAAGTGTTAAGAAGCAGCACCGGCAGTACAAACAACCCGAAGTACTGGGCGAAGGTGGATGAATGGGGGAATTGGGGGAGAGGGAGGGAGGGGGGGGGGTATGGGTTGTGTGGGAAGGTGAAGGAGAGGAGGAAGAGGAGGAAAAATAGAAAGGTCTCGAGCTTACCGCAGGAATTCCTAGGAAGAGGCGGAAGAGAGAGGAAAACAAAAGCAAGCAAGAAAAGAATGTGCTTGTGTGTGCGAGTTGTGTGTGAAGTGCTGGGTCGGTCTGGTTTGTGCGGTGCGGTGCAATGAGCAAGGGGAGTTCTCTCTGTCAAATGTTCTGCCTGCCTGCCTGCCTGCCTACCTACAAAGCGACCGTAGTAAGCAAAAGAGCAATGCAAACCCGAAACTTTTTCAATCTGTCGGCCTTTTGGAGGAGAAAAAGGGGGGGGGGGTTGTTGTACCGATCCAGAAATGGAGAATAGGAATAAGAGGATCATCTGTCGTTGTCCATGCCAAGCTCAAGTCCCATGGCTGCATCAAGTTAGACTACTTCTTTTTTCCTTTTTTCCTTTTTTCCTTTTTTTTCCTTCCCCTGAGCATCGTCCAATTAATTCCCCTTGATCTCTTCTCCACGACCCTAATTTACTATTGATTGAAGATAAATAATTAAATGGTGGACGAGAGCCTCCCATCCATGACACCTATCATTTCATATCACACCATGCGAAAGGGGAGCACCATAGCCAATTATCTGCAATGGCAGAAACCGCCCCCTTCTCCCCCTCCAAATACCTCAATTCTCAATTCCTCCTCCTTGCTGCTATCATACCCACGACCACTGTAGTTCACTTGTACTAGTACGAGTATATAGAATTTTGTGGGGGTGTCATCATACAAAGTACTGGTACAGTACTTTGCTTTTGCATCGCCTTACCGAGTTTCAAGAACCCAGGGTCCTGACGCCCTCCCCTCCCCCATTTGAGACACAGAGACTAAAGTTCGGAACCCTGATTCAGCCTCCATTCCATTTCTTCGACTCCTGTCCGGGAAAAAAAAAGGAATGAGTGTCGATATCGTGAGTTACTGTAAGCAGAAATAAAAATAAAAATAAAAATAGAATAGAATAGAATAAGGCTTAAAAGGGAGAGCATCGTAATTGAATGTCGCAAAAATAAGAATATTTAAATTAATTTATCGCCATACTTGGTATCATACTGCACCTCTATCATATGGCAGTCGTCGAAGATCTCTGAGCACTCTTTTCCACTACGAGTTAGCCTCTGCTCACCGTGCAGGTAATATCCACAACCAAACATCACCGGATTCATACAATCTCGAAACCTACAAACCAGCGTGATACCGTAGGCTACCGTACGGTACCGTACCGTGCCCTCCCATATCACACTACAGTAACTCTACCAACCTCCAGCTTCCGCCCACCTTCAAGAACTTCATCAAGCACCGTGACCCCCCGATCCGCACCCTCGCAACCACCTACCTATATACCATACAGCCGGTATCAGAAATATACATTACATCCGCCTTCAACCGGCGTCAAGCAAGAAAAATTCCCAGCTATCTTGTGAACGCACAACACCGTTAAAAATCCGCCATGTGGTTTTATAGCACCATTGCCATCATGGTAGGAACCGAACGGGTACCACGCCGTACAGTGCCGTACATAGAACGTCGTACGATAACAGTGCCGATGGTAATGTAAAAAATAAAAAATAAAAAACAAATAAAAGCCCCCAGGACCCAAGGGTCTCTTGCTCTCCCTCTGCCTGTCAGTTTGGGGGGTTCGTTCGTTTGCTTGCATGGACACTACGGCAGCCCACAACCATATTCACTTTCTTATCTCGAAACAGAACAATCACAGAAGCTACACCTGCTCAGGCAAACAGACATCAAACATAAGAAACAACTCCTACCTCCACCCACAACTAACTTGACGGATAATTATTTACACAGTTATGACCTGTAGACTAATGTTACAACGGGCGAAACCATTGAAAAAAGGTCGGGGGGAAAAAAACATGAAAAAATGAGAACGAAACCCCTCTCGTTGACAAAAAGAAGAAAGCTCTAATTATATATGACTCTCAACAAATGCAAGCAGTTTAGGAAAGAACTTAAACCCATTCCCTACAAGTCTACCTTCCGGTACCCTTGACCGGAGCAATCAACTCTTCCGCAAGCTCCTTCTCTAGTCTTTCCAACTTAACAACATCCTGGTCTGGCCGCCTAACGGCAATATCCTTCGGCCTGTAATCGCTGAAGAGGAACTTCAGACACTTCTCAATGATCCAGCAGACGCCAAAGTCCAGTATCATGACGGTGGTCATGGTCAATTTGAACTCGTTAGAGAAGGGGACAAGTCTTAGCTTCTGGTTGAGTTCGGGTATGAATTCGGTTGCGCAGGAGAAGGCGACTCCAGCCACGCCTATGAGACCCCAGTACATTCCCTTGTTCTCCTTGATGGATTCGCGGAACGGCCGCCCTTGGTAGTTGATGGCGAAGGTGGAGATTTGCTGGATTAGCTGGAGGAGGTAGATTGCGGAGTTGAGAAGACTGGGGGCAAATTCCCCTTCGAGGTCGACGTTCTCGTCTCTTCTGTTTACATGGTTATTATCAAAATCTATAGTAGCTAACTGGAAAATAAAATAAACTTACGGTTCAACCCTGGCCACATATCTCGAGATGTAAATCAAAGTAACGATGTGAACGGCAAACTGTCCCAAAACACTTCCGATGATATAGAAATTGAAGATGTTTGGTTGGGGGCGCTCCTTGCTGAGCTTCTCAACAGGCTTTGCTCGGCTCAAACTCAAGAAACAAACGCTCATCAACATGCCGCTGATAGTAACCTGTCCGTCTCCAAACTTGATGCCATCGAGATAGAGCACACTAAGAGAGTAGGCCGAGATTAAGCAATTCAGTGCTAGAATCTTGTACATTTGGATAGTAGCCACGAGCGTGCATCTCCCTTGTCTGATGATGTTGGCGATAGCAATGACGTTGGCCAATTTACTAGTAAATGGAGCAGCAACTGAGGCATCACCGAGTTTAATAGTCGGCGGCTCAGAGTCCTCCTCAGCCTCCATCATTTGTGCCATCATCTTATCCGCAAACTTGGCAGCCTGTTGCGCACCCTGTTGCTCCTTGGTAGGTTTAGAGTTTTGTAGAGCGCGAGCACCCGGTGTGACGATTGTTGGTATTTCCGGTTCACGTTTAGCTAGAATACTCTCCTTGGTAACACCCCGCTTAGCAGCTTCGTTCTCAACAGCCTTTTCGTAGTTCGGGTTTCCGGGTCCGGGAGGGTAGAGATGAGCAATATGGACTGGGGGAGGTGGTGGGATTTGATTGAACTTCTTGGTCAATTGGACTTGCTTCTCGTACATCTCCTTGAATTTGGTGATACGGTAATGATCTGAGATGCGTCGGAGGTCCTCTTCTGATCCGTTTAGGAGGGCAACACCAATGTGCGCTTGTTTCAACGCTCCAACGTCATTCGTGCCGTCTCCACACATCAATGTTGTATAGCCTGCGGACTTTAATCCATTGAGAATGAATTCCTGAAGGTAGCCATTTAGTAAGATTTCGGTATAAGTACACTTTTTAAGAAAGTAACATACCTTTTGGAGAGGGGAAACACGGGCGTAAACCCAGGTATGCCTAAGCAGATCTACAACACCGGGTTGGTCTTGCATCTTAGATAAAGCATAACCAGTCACACAAATATCTTTGGTTGCGATAATCTCCTTGTCAATCGGGTCACTGGGATTAACCGGGATAATGGTCTTTTCATCAACGGATCTCCACACCAAATCTAAGCACAAATTAGTACTCGCTCTAGATATTGGATGACAAACGATCAAACCTACTGTTTCCAGATTTATCGTCTTCAGGTGCGTCCAAGATCAAAACATCACGATCAACAATTTCAACCTCCCTCGCAACGTGAACAGCGGTGAGAGGGTTGTCTCCAGTGATCATGACAACACGGTGGCTGCTCTCATTCAACATTCTGACAGTCTTCTTCGCATCATCCTTGAGAGGGCATTGCAAAACCAAGAAACCAGCAAATATCAAATTGCACTCAACCTCCTCTCGCTTCAAAGCGTTCAGTCTGTTCTGGCTCCACTCGCTATCGTGAGAGAGATACTTGTATCCAAGGGCGAGCACACGAGATCCACGGCGAGTGAACCATTTGAAGGTTTCCTCATAATCGGCAGGCACTTCAACCAACATATTCCGGACAGTTTCTGGGGCACCCTTAACACCGACGAAGGTAGCCTTAGTCTTCTTTCCCTGATGATTGAGTAATACCGAAGCAACAGAGCTCTGTCTTTTCAATGCCGATGAAAATTGAAAACGTCTCTTTATCTGCACAATACCTGCAGGGCTAGCGAAGCTAGTTCTGGGAGCTGAGCTAGTGGTCTTGCTGGTCAAAGTATCGTTCTTTCCAAGGGTCCATCCGAGTGCGTTGAGAGTGGCTTTTTCCATAGGATCGCCGACAACTTCACCCTCATCGAGTTTAACAAGTGCGTGAGCGGTAGCAAGAACTAGTGTGGTCTCTCCACCAGCATTTACAACCCCCCTAAGCTTCTCAATTCCGGCCTTTCCGCCATTCAAACCAGCAATACCCTCGACTACTAAATCCTCGCCAGTTAAAGTGCCAGTCTTGTCAAAGCAGCATACATCAACCCTTCCAGCATACGGAATTCTGAAAGGCTCGGTGCAGTAAATGGCGTATTTCCCCAAAGCTGCCAAAGATGTATTCACAGCCAGGCTCAATTCCATAGGAAGCTCCGGGGGAACAACAGAGGTGACAATCAAAACACAGTCCAACAAAAGCTTGCTCCTCTTACGATCCTTCTGAACACCTTCAGTCCAGACGTACCAACTCGCAGCAATAGCGAACATGAGCAAGAACAAAATAAATAGTAGAGCTTCAGCATTGTTGGCAGAGACACGTTCAGTGGAGTAAATCATAGTGCGAACCAGGGATCCTTGACTGGTCTCAAATCCAGTGCGAGTAACAACAGCAAGAGCGCCACCATCAGGCGGGGGTTTTACACCAGATTTGTTTTCCAGTGGGGCATCATCGGGGTTGGCAGTATTGTGTGTAATTTGTAGAACCTTTGTGCCACCGTGAACAATGGCGTTCTTGTCCATTCCCTCAATATCAACCTCGGCATCCTCAGGTCTAAGAGCAATAGAATCTTTCAGTAAAGGAGTTGACTCTCCCGAAAGCATGGCTTCGTTGACAATTGCAGTTCCAGAAATAAGAATCATGTCGCAAGCAACACCAGAATCCTCCTTCGTCCTACTTACAGACACGAGATCACCGGGCAGGAGCTGATCAGACTGAACCTCCTTCCACTTTCCACTGCGATGAACATAAATCGGATATGGCTTGATGCTCATGCCCCTAAACTCGTTCAGAGTTCTCTGGCGCTGCCAAACGACTGTGGATTCGAAAGCGACCAGCATGAAGAGCGTGAACAGTGAGTAGTACCAGTACTCATCCAAGCACCACAGCCCAACGCAGAAAATCTGGAAGACGAAGAATGGCGCCACAGCGTGCTCCTGGAAGAGTTCTGTGAAAGTGGGCACGGGAATGTCAAAAGAATTAGTTCCATAGTGACGAAACAGGTGGTCAACATCCTTTTCGCTGATTCCCCGGGCATTCTGGAAAGTCTCGAGCTTTGGCCTAGGCTCGATGTCAACGGGGTATACCAAGGGAGAGAACGAGCTAGTTTCCGGAGAGTAGATGAAGCGACGTTTTTGAAACAAGAAGGATATCTCTTCCTCCCCACCGCTCTTGAGGGAGTGTCAGTAAACTGCCGAAAGTATGCTGCGCATTGAATGTGCTTCTAAGGACTTGACTTGTACTCACCCTGTCGCGAGTCAATTCACAAATATCTGGGCTTCCGGCATTCTCGACCGGAATGACCTTGATCAATTTTGCATCTTCAACTCTGGAAACCTACGCCAGCGCCGCACACGTCAGCAACCTATTCCTCGATTCCGTCGTCGATCCCCATACCTTGATGCCAGTGATCCAGGCTCTCCAACCGATGCTCCAATGACATCCCAACCAAATGAGCGCCTGAACACTCAAGATAATACCGAAATAGAGGACAGTCCACTCCTGACTGCCCAGATACTTCTCATAGCTAGCAGAAGGAAAGTAAATCGAAAAAAAAGCTGGGTAGGTTGCAAGGAAAGGCCATGTGTACAATCGGAACAGTGGCGGCAGCGGATTAAGTAAGGATGCCGAAGCAATCTGGGGTGAGTTTACCAGAATCGCCCTGGGGAATGTTAGCGGACGGAGGCGGTCTATTGGGAACACTAGCAGAGGTAGAACTTACATGGCGAAAGGGGGTTGATGGGAAAGTGAGATATCCCACTGCAGAATTGTTTGCAGATGTCCTAGGTCTGATCTTGAGGCTCTTTTGAGAGAGTAAAGGGTGCTGAAAAAGAAGGAACCGAAAAGCAAGAAATGCCTCTGGTAAAAAAGAAAGAAGGTGACGAAGAAGAATAACCAGAAGAATAAGAAGAAAAGGGGAGAAGAGGAATAAGGAATGGGATGGACCACCCTGTATATCCAAGAGATTACCAAAGATGGATGGCGGACGACAGGAGGGGGAGAGGGGAGGAGGAGAGGAGGAGAGAGAGAGCTTCCTCAGCCGTGCTGGTTATCCTATCTTTTTTTAAGGTGTCACAGAAATGAAATGGCCACCTTCTGCTAACTTTTGCTCATGCTTACCGGTGAACCACTTGTTTCTGAAATTCTGAAATTCGCACCAGTTTACATAAGCCGCAGAACCATTCTTCCGCTTTCCGGGCCTCAGCTTAAATCTGATAGAGAGGCAAATGGCATGATAATTCCAATAAGTTCTCCGGCGTGCCATGCTAGACAATGATTGCGAGGCTATCCGAGCACAGTACTTGTACCGTACATTAAGCTACCATTACCGGTAACGGCCCTACTTAAAAAAACACAGTAAAGGACACATCACCCTCTGCGCCAATGTCACTTTCCTTAAAATTGGGAAACTCCTGTGCTAATATCAATTCGCTGGAGTGTTTGGCCGCTAGCACTTAGTATCACAAAAAGGGCAGAAGGAATGTGTTGTCGTTAGGTGCGCGGAAGGAAAAAAGGTACGGCTGCCATCACGCCGCCTTACTTGCTGCAAACACATCACATCATAAACAGAACACGAAATGATATACAAAGTGGTGCAAAAAAGAAAGGGAAAAAAAATCTGAAGAAGGAGAAGAAAAGGGAGACAGTAATGAATTATACAGCCATATCGAGAAAGAGCGCTCCCGCCATTGACGACATTCATATGCTTTAGTTATCGTTACTAGCCTACTTCGTCTATGTAAAATCACTCGTGGCACGCCGGTTCATGGGATTAACCTACTTGACAAAGTGAAGGAAAGGGAAATGAGAATTGAGCAAAGGGGGGCTCCTATAGGAGCATTTCTAGGGGGTTCTCGATGAGCTTCTTGAGCTCTCTAAGGAATTCTCCGCCAACAGCACCATCAACAACCCTAAGAGAGCAAAAAAATTAAAAATTGACCATTGGATTCAAGCCGGGGGAGATCTTCATGCTTACCTGTGATCAAAGGATCCAGTAACAACGATTTGCTCGTCCCATTCAACACCTCCGTCTTTGCCCTCAACGGCAACCTTCTTAATAGTTCCGACAGCCAGGATGCCAGCCTGTGGAGGGTTGATGATAGCAGTGAACCTTTCAACAGCGGGATTCATTCCCATGTTTGAGATGGTGAAGGTGCCACCTTGGTACTCCTCGGGCTTAAGTTTTCCATCCCTAGCTTTTCCGGAAAGGGACTTGACCTCGCTAGAGATCGAAACCAAACCTCTGGCATCAGCATTCTTGACAATGGGAGTCATAAGGCCAACTGGGGTAGCAACAGCAACAGAAATATCGGCAGTGGAGAATTGACGAATAACACCCTCATCCTCACGATAAGAAGAGTTGACAGTGGGAACCTTGAGTAGTGCATTGGCCACAGCTTTAATTAGGAAGTCATTAACGGAAAGCTTGTACTCTCCCTTGGCAGAGATATTGAGAGCCTGGCGGAGTTTGAGAAGCTTGCTCACAGAGAGAGAAGCCGAGACGTAGTAGTGAGGGTTGGTGTTCTTCGAAGCCTGGAGACGAGATGCAATTGTCTTGCGCATGGATGTCAACGGAATATCAGTGCTTACCGCACCAGCGGGCGCAGAGGAAACCCGACCGGACTTGTAGTCCTCGACGTCAGCCTTGGTAATGCGACCGCCTTCTCCGGACCCTTGGACGTCTTTCAGCGCAATTCCATTCTCCAATGCAATCTTCTTCGCGAGAGGGGTAGCAATGAGTCTTCCATCACGTTCCAAAACAGTCTCTAGTCTGCCTCCACTAGAAGTTGGCTCCTCAGACTTCACAGGCTCCGGTGAGGGTTTTGGAGGTTCGGAAGAACTCGGAGATTCCTTCTTGACCTCAACTTGAACGACAAAGTCTTCAAAGGCGGACACATCTGTTCCCTCCTCCACGACGACAGCAATCGGCTGTAGAACACCATGTTAGTCAATACACTAGCGAGGGTGAAAGTCGTACGACCCATGAACACCCCACTAGATGGCAGGTGCACAAGGTACATAATTGAACCTACGTTTCCAACCGCAATGTCCTTAGATCCACTAGGCTTCAATATCTTGGCTAGTATCCCATCCTCCTGGTATTCAAAGTCCATCTGAGCCTTATCCGTCTCAATCTCAGCCAAGGAATCACCGGGAGCAATAACATCGCCAACGTTCTTCTGCCATGTGCCAATATTCCCCGAGGTCATTGTCGGGGATAGAGCGGGCATGGAGACAACAGTATGAGGGGGGTATGCTATTCGAAATTGTCAACTCTTTCCCCCCCAAGTTTGTTCGGGGTGGGGGAAATACATTTTGATGCATAGTATCTGGAGAGTAGCGAGGAAAGCGATTGGGGTTGACTTCGACTAGAGGAAACGGAGAGAATAAAATTGTAAGCTACTGCGAATTCCTCAATTGATACCCATGCCCTCCGCGATGGAAGTTTTGGCATGTGGATTAACCATCCGGGGTTGACATCCAAGATCCTTCATGCAGACTTCCCCTCCCATTCCGGAAAAGCCTGATAGTAAAGGGAGGAAACGGGGGCAAAAAAAAAGGTGGTAAAGAGGAGAAAGGAAAACTTACAGTCTCAACAACCCAGCACTCTTAATACCACCACCCTTCAAGCAAGCAGCAACGCCGCGCGACGAAGCTCTACCGAGAACCACAGCAGCCGACATTATTGCAAGTAGATCAATTCTAAATTAAGTCGGTAGAGGAGGAAGAGGAAAGGGGTGTGGAGAGAGGGAGGATGGTGGGAGAACGAGTTGAGAGGGATTTGGAGGTTGAGACGAAGGGGAAGCGCTATCAGGCGGAATGAGGTTTTTCGTTGGGCACGAAAAAATGTTTTGGGGGCAAGACGAGGTCGACAATAACGCGGTGTCCGGGACAAGGTCTTTCTGCATGCATCCACTGGCTAGAAAACCGCCGGCACTCGACACTTTTCGCCCAAATAATACAACAGCGTATTTATTTTAAGCTAATTCTGTGATTTCTATGATAATCCGAACAGTTGTGCCCGGATCTATGCCACCTCGTAAAGGGCTCTCCAGGAAGAAGACTAGTCCTCGGATTCTAGAAATCACTCCTATTGTGTAAACTGTGGCCCGAGAAAAAGGTTGGTTGCCCAGCAGGGTAACTCGGAGCAAGAGCTTGAGCCACCGCAAGTGGTACCCGTATGGGTAGACTGAGGCAAGCCACCATCCACAAACACCGGTATGATACTACTCGAGTAGCTGTGCCGGTAGAGTAAATGGCATGGGAGGGCCCGCCACATTAAAAAATAAATCTCTCACTTTTTTCCTTTTTTCTCCTTCAAGGGAAAAAAAGACTATCCCCGGAATCGGGAGATTAGAGGCCCACCGGAGATAGCGAATCGAATGGGCTTTTACGGCATGCACACAGAGTGAGTGGCTCTCACCCGAACTTTCCCGCACCCGGAGGGGGGGGGGGCGGGAAACCCGATCCGAGTGACAATTCATGAACCAATCGATAACGACCTCACGGGGTGTTTGACAGGAGCCTATTTGGGGCCGACTATATACCGGCACGGTAGAGCGGCTATTTCTCGGCCCGCATGTCCTCTTATTAGGACTGGTAGTGGCTACGGAGGCACCTGGGCGACTTGTATCTCATAACACCATAAAATAAAAGATAAATGGATTTTCGCAGCCCGAGGCGGGCAATTCGGAGTGGGCTAGATTGGCCATTGTGGGGTTATCTCGGCGGCATACTTCCTTGGGCGTTGGTTACTGGACCGGTTTCGTTTGTCTTATCGCGGCATGCTATTTCACCAATGAATCTTATAGAGGGGGAGGGCCATATTTGTTGTATAGGCGGGCACTAGGTCTTCATGGCACTAGATTTCCCAGGAACCGCCGTGATCTAGGCCCACGGACACGTAATTCAGGTTCCAGGTGCTTTAAGAGAAACGTCAAGTACAATTCTTTGACCTGCTCTGACATGCTCAAAGATTGAGACCTTTGTGTTGATAATGCCCGTCAGCCCATCATTCAACTACCCCCTGTGGTGGTGATTCCGCCCAGTTTCCCTACACTTCAAGAAGTGCTATACTACTTAGCAGGAACATCGGTAACCCGATCCTAGCGGCAGTGGTAGCCAGTGCTCTCCCGATGATGTAGCTTCAGACACTCCCAGGAGCTTAGAAACGCGCGAACCGTCAAAGCAAGGTTGCCAACCGCAGACAATTTCAAGTTAGGCCCTGTTTGGTATTATACGCTAGGATTTGGACTTAGAGTCCGGACTATACCCCAAGTCTAGACTGTGGGTCTTGTCGCATTTGGTAGGTCTGGGCCAGGACTAGACTTTGTTTTGTGGGGTGTTGTAGATTTGGGACTTTCAGATCTAGGCTTTCTTGAGAAACACACTCACTATTATCCAACACTTAGGTCCTTTTGTTCTATGTATCTTGCTTAGTCTTCCTGATCAACCCTAGGCGAGCAATCGATGAAAAAGTCTGGATCTAGATCTGGCTGCATTTGCTGGCCCAAGATCGAAAGTCTGGGCTCCCGAGCCTCCGGACTTTGGGTCTTAAGCCTGGACTTAACTTAGAGCACAAATCCTAGTCCGATCCTTGCGCCAAACAAAGTTTTAGTAAGAGTGGGAAAGGCTAGCGGCTTTCCCGCAGCTGATATTCCACTACCGGTATACTGGGTTGTTAAGTCAGTCGGCATGATGATCCCTTACTCGTAGAGTATCGGTTTAGCGCTCGTGCCACTACAAGTGTGCCCACTCATAATAAACTGTTGTCCATCCTTACCGGAATCATCCAATCAACGAATACCCAAACCCTACCTTCAAGCTCAATTAACCCAAGTTATCCCCTAGGAGTGCCCAATCATTGCTTTTCTCACTCTTCATATACAGTACTGGTTCTTCACATCCGGAGGATCACTGGGACTAGGAGTTTCCCCTATTGGAGATGCAGTCAATCCCTGGCCCAGTCTTTAGTTCGGGGATTCTAGCGCGGGGTACATAGGATACGAACCATTCGGAACCCTAAACTATGCAAGTATCATACTCGTGCCGAAACCTTTCACTTGAGGGGGTGTTAGGGGAGAAGAGGAATAAGAGGGGGAGGCAAAGTTTAGTATGCAGCCGCCGCCGCAAGTCGATATAATCTTCGACGGGGGGCGCAAAGGAACTGTGATATATTAGCGGGCGAGGAACTGGGGCGTGGTACCATGCGGGGGGGAAGGCAAATTCATCAAAGCAGGGTAACGGAATTTTTTTTTACATTTGTTTGCTCTCATAATTATAATCCTGTTTATCACCCGCCTGTTTATGTTTTCCTCGTGCGCCTGACTACTATATACAATGAGCAAATCTACTCTTGGTACCTCCTACTGCTTTCTGCAAAGCTGCGCAGTGCTCGTACACCACAGCGCACCTGAGCTCCGTGCCTTATCAGACTCTCACTGTATTCCTTCCGGCATTGAGATATCTTCGGGGGTATTTTATAGGTAGGTTTGTTGGATTACTGGGTCAAAGCTACCTCCCTCACATCCACAGCACCGGTACCTGCACAAAGCGCCCCTTACCTTCGGGCTCAATCCAGCTATGATAGTTTGGCAGTCTCCAGAAGAAGACAGCCAAACCTCCGGCGCTAGATCGACAATGCTGCTGCTATATCCACACCAGCACGCAATCGACTTCCAACGCACGAGTAGTCTAATCATGTTTCAACTCGTGCGGCATAGCACACCGGCGTATCATATTCGCAGCACAACCAGAGCGCTTGTCATACCCCAGCCAATCCGCCGATCACGCATGCGCCTCCTGTCCTCCTCCTTTCCCCTCCTGTCAAAAAATAGCCTTTCCGGTCTGTGGCGGCGTCAAATATCTGCAAAAGCAAAAGCACAACCGCGCATCAGACATAAAGCAAGACTGGTTCCACTCACCCACTCTTATTTCTCCCCGCTTTTCCAGGTCTCCCCTACCATAGCTCTTTAGCGTAGTGCTCGAGAACGGCAGACTACCTATGCTACGGCGTACCGTGGTATCGGTAGTAACACGAGAACATTGATCATGACGCCCACCTTTAAGATCCTCCTCACTTCGCTATTCCTCCTCTTCCCCGCGGAAATCCTTGTTAGCGCTGGCAAATACCCTTATTGCAAGCTCACAGCGACACACGAATACCATGACAACTTCGGCCCACTATTCCTCGAACATCGGTACGCCTGCACCTTCCCGCCCTCTCCCTCCGTCTCCCGCCACCACCACCACCCCCCTCCCAGAACCTACTCAGATCGCATCTGGGGTCCAATCCGCCTACCGCCACCCTGGGATCACCCAGCGGGCTCCCAAGCCGGCGACGCACGAGTCGCTGAGCGCGGCGGCATAATCAGCGAGGCGGTGGACTACATGCAGCAACTCCGCGGCTCTCAGCAAAAACACCAGATTGTGTCCTACGGCTGCGAGTACCTCTCGGACGCCCAGCAGCTGCCGCAGAACAAGTACTCGAATCTGTTCTGGGGGGTTAGTCAGCTGACCAACCAGACCTGCCTTGCGCCCGGCGAAGCGGTCGAGTTTGTGGACTATCACCGGCCTTGGACGGCGGATTGGCGGTTCACTAATGTGAACCGTGGCAAGGAGACCATCTGCGATTGGTACACTGAGATGGCGAATATTGGGAGGGCGCTGCATTATTTTTGTTTCCATACACTTGGGAGGTCGGAGAATGAGGAGTTTAGCGGTGGTGAGGAGATTGTTGCGTTCGGAAGGGATTCCGACGAGCGCCGAGGACAGAGGTGGTGTTTGAGGTACTCAAAGAAGGGGTGGGGGGAGAAACTTTTTAGTAAAGAGTGTTTGGGAGCCTGATTTTTTTCGGTAAAATAGTCAATGGGGGGGCTGTAGGAGTATGAGTAGCAGGTTCCTAATCTATTATCTACGCTATCTCAAGTTATGTCGAGATTTGCATCACGTATCATAGGCGCACACCACTCGATAGATGCCCCCCGGTCCAGAGTTTGAATACCCTAGCATGTAGCACAACACAAGGCAGCACTATCTCCCTGATCAGACACGAGAAATTCTACAGCACGCCTCGTGTACTGGTCTCAGTGAAATCGTCAAATTCATACCACTGCTGTACGAGGACAAGCTCGAGATGTGATAACGGTTCTCGTATGCAACAAGCTACTGTAAACACCTTGAACGAGGCTCTAGGAATCTAAGTTCCTAAGCGGGGACAGGGAAGGTGCGGATTTGATACCTGATGAGAAGCCCGATATCTGCCTCTCCGATACAATTTTCAACCCGGGGCTATTATCTAAGTCATCAAGTGATCGGTGATCAACTTATTAGGTCAAAATCGGAAGCATGTTTCCATGATATTACTCTTTGGGTTTGAGGGGTTTCAACGGGTGACACTATACAGACGAGTGATGCGTTGTGATGGCCATGGTGGATATCATGAGGAAAGTTTGATACCTTATACACGGTGTCCAGATTTTCACAAGGGACCGACTATGGAAGGGAGAAGATTTCTGGAATCGCCCGTGTTCTAATTTCATTTGGTATTGGATTTTTTTTTTCCCCCCTCTGCCTAAGCCAACCTATCGTAACACATTTACTGCCCATCAACATTAGCAATATAGGAGATCAAATCCAGAACGCGGCGAGAGTAGCCCCTACAGAGAATTAGCTCCCGTACCAGGGAAACGGAAAAAACGAACCGGCACCGGACTTGAACTTACCATTCGTTATCGTACCAGCTAACAACCTTGACAAAGTTGTCGTTCAATGAAATACCTGCCTTAGCATCAAAGATAGATGAGGCGTTATTGCCATTGAGGTCGGTGGAGACAAGATCGTCTTCAGAGTAGGCGAGGATCCCTTTGAGGGGACCGTTGGCTGCCTCCTTGATAGCATCCTTGATTTGCTCGTAGGTAGCTCCCTTATGGAGACGAGCAGTGAGGTCCACGACGGAAACATTCTGGGTTGGGACACGCATGGCCATTCCAGTGAGCTTTCCATTAAGCTCTGGGATGACTTTACCGACAGCCTGTAAAAAAAAGGTTTAGCATGTAACTTATTCCAAACTTGGGTTGAAGGTAGTTCCTCCTCTCACCTTGGCGGCACCAGTGCTGCTGGGAATAATATTAGTGGCAGCGGTACGCCCACCACGCCAGTCCTTGGCCGAGGGACCATCGACGGTCTTCTGGGTAGCGGTGTAGGAATGAATAGTGGTCATAAGACCCTCAACGATACCGAACTTGTCGTTCAAAACCTTGGCCAAAGGTGCAAGGCAGTTGGTGGTGCAGGACGCGTTGGAGAGAACGGTAATATCTTTGCTGTATTTATCCAAGTTTACACCAACAACAAACATGGGGGCATCGGCAGAAGGAGCCGAACTGCAAGCTTGCATTAGTCATGACATTTGATATTGTGGACCATCTGAGGACAAACATGATAACTTTCTTGGCACCGCCCTTCAGGTGAGCACTGGCCTTCTCGGTAGTAGTGAAAACACCAGTAGATTCAACAATGTATTCGGCACCAGCAGCCCCCCATGGGATTTTGGCGGGGTCCCTTTCAGTGTACATCTTGATAGTCTTTCCATTGACAACCAAGTCGCCGGCTTCGTTGGTGCTAACTTCCCCCTTAAAGTTTCCGTGGGCAGAGTCATACTTGAGCATGTAGACCTAAGGGGACAAAACACCGTTAGATATTCATTATCCTAATGGATTCTTAACTCTCAAGCGAGAAATTGAAATATTTACCGCATATTTGGACTCAATGAAGGGATCGTTGATAGCGACGACGTTGATGTCGTCGAGTTCGACACTATTTCATTGGTTGCACTAATTAGCACAATTTCTTTTTTTTTCCGGCCGTGGCGATGCTGCAAGTTGCCCCGCTGATAAAGTAGCAGCGATAAGAGGAAGGAAGTGGGGTAAAAACTTACGCATTACGGAGGATCTAATGGCCACAAAAGAAATAAGTTAGAAATACTCATTTGGTGAAATAATACCTATGGATTGAGGATAATCCGGGGGGTTAGACGGATGAACATACAATACGTCCAATACGACCAAAGCCGCTGAGGGTAGAAAAAGAACTATTAGCATCATCGTTAATCCTCTAAGATAGGGAGTTTGGGAGCTGACTTGATACCAACGGAGACAACCATTTTGAATTGAGACCCTAATATATCTTGTCAGTATTTTGATGCTAAGTCAGGAAAACCTGCCGGGAGGGATAGTGGAGAGAGAGAGAGAGGAGCTCGGATTATCGCAAACAATTCAGAAAGGGAAGTATCAGGGCGAGGATTGGGAGTATTTCATACTCCAAGGGCAAAGCAGGATATACTTACTGGAGGGTAGAATAGGTGTGAGAATTGGAGAGGGAAAAAGGAGTCCTGGTGGAGTTAGGGGATGCCGTGAGGAATGTGAGAGAGGTGGGGAGGGGGAGAAACAGAGGGGTGGTAAAGCAGAGAGGACTCAAGTATTTATTAAACAACTGCCACACAGGGCCAGGCTTCTCGCAACCCCATGCCCGCCATCCCCCCCTCTCTCACCTCACCCACTCCGAATATGGATATTATTTGGGGTGACATTGAAAACTATTTCTCTTATCATCCCGGAACTCGGCCTACATGACATTGTGCATGCAAAAATGCTCGGCAAGGTACCTGAGGGCACACCGAATTATACGGCACAAATAAAAATTTGGTGACCGACACCGCGACTACAGCACTATACACAACAAAATGGCAGTAAAAAATAATGTGTTGAGCGAATTAACTATCAAATAAGTTGTCAAAAAGAGCTATAATACTACCAAGAGAAGTATTAGACTCCAAATTAGAATCTACATTTTCCACCTGCTCTGCAGCCTGCCTTTCCTCTTGCTGAAGTTTTTTGATACAAGTAGCAATCAAGACTTTCCTGTGTGATTGCCTCTCTCAGACATGTCCCACACTCACCAGATTTTTCGTTGTTCCGTATATTTCGGTATGACCTCACGTATGATATGTTAAACAGCGATACAACGAATTCACTCTTTATCCGAAAATACATCGGAAAAGGATCACCCTGAAGTACCCGTCCGGAGTATTCTCCCTCCTTTCTAACTAGCAAGCCCCTAATAAAAGGGCCTCTCTCTCCAGAGTTGAACGCTTGCTTTAATTTTCCTTCCTCTCCATCTCTTTCTATAAAGTCTTTCATTCCCGCCAAAAGGAACAGGCAGGAAGCCTCCACAGCGTCCTACAATAGGCAGCGTATTTGGGCGGTGCCGACCTCATTTCACACTAGACGATAAAAAATTTGCCTCCTATTTCTTACGTTTCTCAACGCGTTTACCCCTCCATCGATTATGTTGGGTCACCCAACTGCGATACCATCCTCATCCAATTCTTAGCCTTTTTTTTCCTTTTTTTCACTCTCCTCCCTCACCCCTCAATTCAATACCGGGCTTCATCTGCCCCGCCCCTGCAAGTAGCTTCTTTTTCTTTTTCTTTTCTTTTTGCCTCATAGATAGCATTAAGGTTTCTTTTCGTAGGTTCCATCTTATCACCCCTCGCAGACAATCTCCAATCAGTCCCGGCCCGGTGGCATGTGTCTGGATGAATTGAAGGTAAATCTAATCATCAAGGCCACGATCACAGGATTTGCAGATGTTCCCAGTATCCTGTGCGTCAGCCCTTCGTCGCGCCCTACCGGAGGTAGAGAGATACGCCATCTTGCTGATGTCATCGGCATTATCTCTAGGTTACACAATTATTATCCCTATTGTCCGAGCTTGGTGGCAAGAAACTGACTCCCACCGGGTTTTCCATTGGCCTTCTCAACAGACCCCTACCTACCACCACAACCTCAGCCATTTTCTAGGTATGATATGATAGCATGGTTTGACACAAAGGTTCACATAATTGAAGGCCAGGTTACAGAAAACTGTGCTAAAAATTCCAAGTGGCAGAGTTTTTAGAAAGGCTCAGAAGCACGGCCAAGGGAGGAAATTGTGTAGGATTTCTACATAGCAACTACCAATACGGTATTCTGGTTAGCTTGCTACCAGTGCCGTGCTCAGCAAAACAAAAAAACAAGAAATTGTCAATTCCATACTGGTATATTAAACTCTCTATGATTCTCTTTCATCTGATTACTGTTGAAAGCACAAAATTTATTGCACATCTTTGCAATGGCTTGCCAAACCCGGCATCTTGCATGGAAACTCGGGTGGGGGTCGATTCGTCGCCAAGCTCCTCCATAAGGTATCAGCCGCGGCGCCGGCCGGACCTCTGGTTGTTGGAATTCAACGTCTCCGTTCCGTGTCTTCTTTCTTCCTTTTTTTCCGCTGATGTTGCCACTTACCAAGACTCGGAATCAGGCAGATGAGAAATTTTCTTCACGGGAAAAAAACAAAAACAAAAGACGCCATTCACAGATTACTTGGTCCGTGCACGTTCTGATGCTCAGAAGGCGATTGGACTGGTCCTCAGCATTGCTACGATGTGACAACACCATGCCATTATCATCATGCCATTCCCCCTAGAGTTCACTACTCCTACATAACCATATGGGTGAGCCAACAAGAAAACCGGTCGCAGCAAGTAAGTCGGTGTATAAGTTCGATACTACCAGTGCACTCCAGAACCCCAGTCTCTTACATTACAATACAAGAATGACAACACCGGTTATATCATTAACCCCGGTCCGCTGCATGCTCTAACGAACCAACCTGACCCTTCGAATCCGGGAGAGAAAAAAGGAAAAACATTGAATTTAAAGCTATGACATATTACTCGATGTTCATCCCAACCGGACGACAGCAGCATGACACAACTTCTGAGTCCCAATCGGTAACAACCACCTTACGACTTTTTTTCCCTCTTAAGGCTCGATCCAGAGCCTTGCTCTACAGTGGGGATTGAGGCCTTTGAATGCCATAGTGGCTGTGGTAAGTAAGTGGATGCCCCGAGAGAGTTATAATTACCAAGTACAGTACGGTGTCCAAGGGAAGTCAGCGGTCGGGGGCCCAAACCCGGACACAAACGTCATATCGTATCACAGTATCTTCCCAACGAGAGACCCAGACGCTCCCGTACGGAGGTTAAGATGATCCGCTGGTCATCGACGTTCACTACTCATCCTAGTCCTCCACCACCCCAGGAATACGAGAGCATTCGGCCCACGGTAGCCGAAATGGTCCACTAAGCTTCGCTACAGTCTACAGGGATGCTGTGATGACATCTCCGTTTCAAATATAAATATATATGTACTCGAGGATTGCGAAACACCCCCAATCTCACTCTACTGGAAGCTTTGCACAATGACACTGGAGGCACTGTTTTACTGATTAGCTGAGCAACGCCCAGGAACGGGCCCACTTCCCGCTTATATTCGGATGCCGTACAATCACTGGTCATGCTCTCGGACGCCTTGGGATTGGTAGTAGAGTATTGGGCACAAACCTGAGCCAATAGGGACACAGGGACTCGGTTTTGGATGTCCAACTGTGAGATCCTCGCATACGGGGATATACCCCCAAGGGACAGTTCCTCGCTCCTCGTAACGGGTATAGAGGCTGTTTCGAAGTATGGGGGATAAGAGAGAGGGAGGGAGAGCCCAATAACGCAATCGCATGCAAAACTAATACCAGTATAAGGGTTTTGATGGCTTCCGCTAGACTCCCTACTGATACGGTACTAAAGATATGTATTCTAATAACATCGACTGCTACACGCAACTACATGCTTCCGAGTACTCAGATCACCAGAGGGAACCAGAAAACATACCCCCTATTTTAAAAGATCTAAGAGCGAGAGAATGGACCCATCGATCCCTATCGACCCCCGCCTACTGTAGCCCGCGACCTGCCACCAAGACATAGCTACGAAATACCATCCACAGCGAAATTGTAGCACCCGCAAACTTGAACAACGGTAAATGAAAGAAAAAACCTGTATCGCATCTATTTCATTTATGTCATGCAGTCGTGCCTCATCTCGTCGCATCTTCCTTCCTTCCTTCCAAAACTCGCTCAAGCGAAATGAAGTAAAATGAAAAACAAGAGTGCCAATCACACCACACCACATCGTAACGTCTCTTTCCCCTTCTTCGTCCCTCTTAACAGAAGAAAAGTAAACCCCAAGCCGCAGACCAACTAACCGGTTCCAACCTTTTCTTTTGAGACGAACGGGAAATATAAAAAAGATAACAAGTGGTTTACCGCCGCCGCCGAAGGATCCAGGCCAACCAAATCAAGGCCAACAAGGGCCAGCTTCCGTGCTTCTTTCCTTCTTTCTCCTAAAAGCTGCCATGATGTAGAGTAAGGGATTCAATAATTGGCCTGCGTGAACCCCGGGAAGGCTTCGAGACCAACAAAAGGTTCACAAGAATATCAAGAGGAAGAAATAATAGACGTTGTTTTATAAGAGAGAAGGAATTACAACCGCGAGGAGGAGGTTGTATAATGATGAGGATAAGAGACATGAAGGTTATTAAAAAGGAAAATGAAAAAATGACAAGAGAAGGGAAAAGTGATAATATGAAGAAAAACGGAGAAAAAAATCAACAAGGAATCTAAGCCTTATCCGTATCCATTCTATCATTGTCTCCCTCGCGCCTCTTAGCCATGTCTTCCTGGGCTTTCCTCATGGCGTAGTCCTCCTGTTGCTTTGCTATCTCTGCTTGACGCCTACTCTCCTCTTCGTCGAAGTAGCGTTGAGCGATAGGGCCAGCGTGAGAACGAAGCTCCTCAATCTTAGAGGTGTAGATCGCTTTGGAGGTATCTTCGCCCTCCTCATAGAGCCAGTTCTGTAGCACTGTTAGTGTCTTATCGATCTCGGCATAGTGGGGTGGAAAGGGGGGAGGTGAATGGCTTACCTCAGCATCATCTAGAATAGATCTGAGCTGGCTCTTTTCGCCCTCGGAAGCGAATTTGGAGTAAACATCATCAAGTTTGCCCCGGAGTTCGTAAATGTACTCTTCAAGCGCGTTCTTGCGATCCTCGGTGTCAGCAACCAATTTATCCTCCATGACCATCTCAATTTCGCGCTCCATATAAATGTTCTTAAGAGTGTAGTCGATGGTGGCTGTACTGCTGAGAACCTGCAAATCACCGCCCTTGACCTGCTTCTTAACCTTACGTGTCTTAGGCTTGACGTTCTCATCCGTCTCCATAGCCTGCTGTTCAGTCAGTAACAGATCATCAGCCATTTTAGCGCGTTTGCGAGGCGGCGAGGGACCACCGGAAGCAGATGGATAATGCTGGCGACTCGATAAATCCCGAGTTTCCTTAAAATCGATAGAAGGGGAGGAGCACAGCCCACTTGTCTGACTAGGAATGGTTGAACTCACATCGCCCTCTTCTTTGATCTCCTCATCCACCTCGACTTCCTCCACCCAATATCCACTCTCAACATTCAGGACTCCGTGAAGGTTAACACGAGCCTTCAATTTACAAATCATAAAATCATTCTTGGAGTCCGCCTTGACACCCTTAACGGAGAACCTCCCAATCCATGGAGACATGACTCCCGGAAGCTTGTTGGGCTCAGCATACTTGGCTTCCAAGTCGAAGGGGTCCTTGCGGTAGAAGGTAAGAATCTTGGTTGATGGGACAGCGTTATTCTTGTTGAAAACAGTAAGGCTAGTGTCTTCGTCCGGAATATCATTCGACTGCTCCCAAGTGAATTCGATGGGATATGAGACGATATCGTGCACGGAAAAGTCCCTAACCTTGAATACCGGCGAGAGGATGGCGCAAGCGAAAGCGCACCCACGTGCTACAGCTTCATCCTGGTTGAGGGTAAAGGATAGAGACTTTCCGAAGAACTCGGCGATTTTGTCCTTAAGCGATGGAACACGAGTGCACCCACCAACAAGCTCAATTGCGTCAATATCGTTCTTCGACAGACCAGCATCCGCAAGAGCCTGTTCCAAAGGAATGGTGACACGGTCGAGAAGGGGCCTGACAAGTTCCTCAAGTTCCTCTCTCTTCAGTGTTGATGAAGCATCGACATCGTTCATAACGGATTCGATATTCAACACAGACTGAGCATTTGCCGAAAGAATCTTCTTCAACTTCTCAACACCAGCAGCAACACGGAAGTACGCCTTAGGGTTGGTGTAGACGTCAATCCTATACTTTTCCTTGAACTCCTTTGCGAAATGATCAACAAGCGCCTTGTCGAAGTTGCGTCCACCAAAATGCCTGTCGTAAGCGGTGGATAGAACAGTCAACTCGCCCTTCTTGAAAGCAACAATGGAGCAAGTATAATTGCTGTGGCCAATATCGATAAATGCAACACGACGAGGCTTCTCCTCACCAGCCGGAAGATCGGTCTTAGTGATACCATACCCGAGAGCAGTGGCAGTGGTATCATTCATCAACCGGAGGAGCTTCAGGCCAGCGATTTCAGCAGCGTCCATGATGCTACGACGTTGAGCATCGGTGAACCAAGGAGGGACACTAAGCACAACATCTGAGACGGGGAGCTTGAGTTCCGCCGACGCCGTCTGCCTAACCTTAGACAAGAACATCGCAATCAACTGGGTACCGGTGAAAATCTCATCCTGACCCAAGTACTTCACTCTAGCCCCAACCTCGCCACCCTTCGCTTCGACGAGATCCGCCGAGATGAACTGCCTCTCGATATCGAGTTCCGGCTCACCAAACCTTCGGCCGGCAAGACGCTTGAGTCCGGAGACGGTGTTCTTGAGGTTCGAAATCTCTTGGGTCTTTGCCGCCTCACCTAGATATCTGCTCTTGGGACCGAACCCAACCATCGACCTAAACATAAAATATTCAGTAAACCTATCACCAAGCAAAAAGGGAATCCCCCAGATAAAACCGGGAATAGAGGGGAGATGAGATGAAGGTTGATGAGAACGGTGGGGGGTAAACTAACGGTGTTGCACGGTTCGAAACTTCATTGGTGATCTGCGGGTTGGAGAGAGAAGGAAAATATTAGTTCCGAGTCTCTTTTTATCGATAATTTCATCCGGCCCCGCCATGAGAGGTGGATGAAAATGAAAGACGGAGAAAAGAATCAATACTCACAACATCAACGCCTCTATTCCTGGCCACCGCGATCACAGTATTGAGCGCTCCGAGGTCGACTCCGACGACAGACATGACTGGTAAAACTCTGTGGTGTTCCTTCTATGAAGGGAAACTAAACAATAAAAAAGGATGATCGAATCTCCTTTTATCAATTATTCTAGGAATGGTTGCAAAAAGACGAGAGATCTTTCTTTTCGGCTTCAGAAGGAGGTCCTCCTTTCTAGAGCTGGCAGTAGAGATGTTTGGCGGTATGATGCGAGGTTGTAAGTGTGAGAGGGTATAGATGAACACCTAGAAGGATGAAGCAAAGAGAAAGCCAGGCAAGATGAAGGGAGAAACGAAAAGCAAAGAAAACCCGGGCTCGAGGACGCGGGTTTGGAGATGTTAGAGGGGATTCCTTGGTGGTAGCGGTGACTTAAGTGGTAGTGAAGTAGGATATTGCTGGTGGTTGTGTATGCCCTTGGTCACAGCAAAAAAAAAAAGTTCGAATTGAAAGGAGGGGGAGGGGTTTTTAGTTGGGTTGCTGCGTTGTTGTCACAGCCTTATGCTTTTTTATTTAAGCTCCTAACCTTGCCAGGTCTTGGCATATCCAGCGTCTTCTAGCAACTTCTCAAGTCTTCTATCAACCTCCCAATCCAATGAACTTTTCCACCTTATTTTCTTTTCCCCCCTTTGCTCCAAAATCCCCCCTCTCTCTTCCTGTTTTGCCTGTTTCCTCGTATGATGCCTGAAAAATTGAGTTCCCTGGCTAGACCAACCCATTCACCATTCCAGGAATTCCCCACTCCCTCCCTTCAACAACCCCCCGTGGTGGCAGAGGGAGGGAGGGGGTTCCTACTGCTGTTGGGCACATACCCGTCCGAGCATGCCTCCCAATCCATAAAACCCCCCTCCCATCTCACACACCTGTCTACCGTACCATAGCCCAGCGCAAGAAGAAAGCATCGAAGACGCAGCATTCCGGCCCCACGGGTAGCCAAGCAAGACCCGTTCCTTTGTGCCCCGGATATCCACAGGCTCCTTTTTTTATTTTTCCCTTACAAGGGTCAGGGATTTGGTCATGGTATGATAGTCGTTGGCGGGTAACTTAACGCCCCACTTTGCGTAGTGCGCATGCGAAGGGCATTGGGGGGGTTTATGGCTTCTCTTTGCACTTATGAAGATCGATCGAGGAAAAACTAGGATAGGTGGGTGTTGATAACTTGAGATGTTGATCAAATCAAAAACTTCCGAAGGCTCATTGAGGCACGGTATTGGTATTACTCGAGTATAAGTAACTTTCTCAAATGATTCCTGCTATCCAGGCCAGCCTCACTATCCCTGTATGATTCCGGCCGTCTACTATACAAAACGCCACGATTGATGCAACGAGTGACACCTGGGCATAAGATTGAGTACAAATATATACAGTATATAAAAAACCGGTAGATGTTCAAACCATGATGACAGGGGAGTTTTTTTCTTACTTTTTGATTTTATTTTTGTTAGGGTTAAAGGCTTAATTGCACCTTTTTTCCAGCCCGCATTATGCCCAGGCGTCCCCCGCTGCGTCAATCGACTCGTTGTATAGTACATAAACGGCCAGAACCATATCGCTGTTTTTCCTGAACATAAACAAAAAAAAACGCCATCCCCCAAAAATCTTCGCATTTGGCGAGGACTTCTTTCACTCTTTTAGGGTTGAAAATATAAAGGAAAGTTCTTAGGGGTAAAACTCCTAACCCTTAGTTGGTGACTGCTCTTGTTACCTTGTTGATATAACTAACTGTTTTTGACACACGACCGCTACTTCTTATGGCCCGTTTGGACACAACGGCTCCCCATACAAATGACGCTTTTCCTTCAGTCTCAAGGTAGAGAAAAGGCCACTTTCACAGCAGAAACAGTCGCCCAACGGAACAGTCCCATTTTTGCCAAACTGGCCCTTACCAGTTCACACAACTTACTCTATATATAAAAAACTCTCCTCCTCCTTAACCCTTACGCAATAACATTCCAACCCCCCAAATAAACAAAATGATGCTTGAAAGGAAAAAAAAAAGCATCATTAAGGCCCTATTTAGCACGCAAGAAAAAGAAAGAAAAAATGGCATTTTTCTGAACTTTTATGGCCATTTTTGTTGCAAATCAAATATTGCAACATTGCAACCTTTTTGGTTAACTTATATGATAGCTCAACCTACCTACAGGCTTCCTATCATACTGGACTTTTCTTTTGATTAAGTTAAAATAAGTCAGAATGGCAGCCTCTATCTGGATATTGATGGAACTTTTTATTCATACCTATTAGCCAAAGAGGCCTGAGGTTTAGTATATATAAAAACGGTGTTTTTTTAGAGAAAAATGGGCAATTTTTAAAAAAAAGTGGAGGCGTGCCAAACGGGGCCTAAATTTTTAATTTATAAATACATTATCAAGAAAGAAAAAATGATATTTAAGTGCACATAAAAAACAGCATTTTCGTAGCACGCCAAACAGAGCCTAGTTCTGCTTGTTGGAAAAGGTTATGATTGACAACCTAACCTCTCTAGCAGATATCAGCAGCTCCGGAATTGACCATAGAGTGGAACCTAGCAGCAGGAGAGACAAGGAGGGGCTTTTTAAATAGGCCAGAGCTTTGTCATTTGCAACGGTAAGTTTGAGTAACTCCGTTAGGTCCCTACTATATTGACCTATCGACCAGTTATGCTGCGAAAATTCCGGTCCGAGAGCACGGCCGAGAACAAGGTTAGGACTCGGGTGGGAGACAGATGGCGATAGAGCACTTGGGGGCAGAGGAGCTACCAGACCGGAAAGGAGGATCAGCAAGATGGAGTCGGCGAGCATTTGTCAGAACAGCCATCGCTGGCTCGCCAGCGTCTGGAACGAACTGGCTAACTGCTAAATTACAGGACCAGCAGTAAGCTAACTACTAGAACTGGAAGAATGGACCTGATGTACCTCCTACATAGCTATCATATCATACGACGAAGTCTTATTACTGGATATTCTGAGCTGCTCACCGGAGCATAATGGCTTAGTCATAGAGCTGTCTGGATGTCATTGGCGGCAGGTTCAAAATCCCCTTTTTCCCCGCCCTCAAGCAAGTTCTCTTTTCCCCCCGAAAGAAAAAGAAAAAGGCAAGTCAATAAAACCGGTCTCAACCCGTTTCTTATTTGGCCTTTCATCTCTCTCTCTCTCTCTCTCTCTCTCTCTCTCTCTCTCTCGTCTTCGCTCCTGTGCCTTCCGTACCCACATTACTACTGTGGAAATATATGTTTCGGCCCACGGCCCACTGGGTTCAACTCGCCATCGATCATTTCTGGCACTTTTATAGAGAAATACATGACTGCCAGGAATTGCTACTGTATCACTCGACCCTACTGTGATACACAATTTCAGCACACGTGAGGATAGCTACCCGTACCTGCCGCCAACCTAATTCTCGAAAGTAACTGCGTTGGCATACCAAGATGTTAGTCCCCAGGTATCAAAGCCACTTTTTGCCGCACGTAACAGGTATCAAGGTAGTAGTAGTGGGGGGGGAGTCAACCACCATCCATACCCAACAATAAACAATCCCAGAAATATACTTCAGCACGCAGTGATTATCCATTAAACTTCCCCCTTATTCCATCCCGACCTGTGCAGTACAATACCATAAAAACCCAGCCATAAGGAACTACATACCCACACACCAGAACTCCATCTCCAGTCCATAAACCAAATCAACTCCAACCCCCCCCCCCCCCTGCCATACACCACCGCCACAAACCAAATCCTAGAACCCCCCGCAACTTACCACCCCCTCACAATACTATTATATAATACCCAACCCAGCCCAGCCCAGCCCAGCCCAACCAATCACACAGAAGAGAAGAAGAGAGGGGAACCCTCGAAGCAGATCAACATCCCGTACAGCACACACACGCACACACACACTCTCTCTCTCGCCATGTTACTATACAAACCCGGAAATATTTCTAGCAGGGCATAATACTACACTCTCGAATGCTTATAATTCCATAGACCAGATCTCAGAGCCAGGTCTAATACGATGAGAAACATGAGTAAACATGATGGATACTCTTGTTGCAAAAAAAAACAAAAAACAAGATCGTAATTCGAGAATCATGGCTCAGCAGACAGACAGAAAGAAAGAAAGAAAGAAAGAAAGAACCCTGCTTTGGCACAGTATCCTTTCCACTCCTTCTGTGTTTACCTACCACCTTACCTTACCGCATTCATGGGGTACAGTACAATACAGTACAGTACCAGACCATTCAAGTATGATATGATAAAAACCCACTGCACCGTAGACCACCAAATAAATAGCCATCCCATCCCAACAATCCTCTCCACAAAACCCCGCAGAAACCCTTCATTTCAGAAGATACCTACAGTACATACTGCACAGCATAGTACCTTGCTTGCTTGCCTGCCCCGACGCAGAGCAATCAAGCCGGCACGCGCCTAACTTTATACCCCCAACAATTATTACGTCAAACCCCCTACGGTACCAAGCGTCCAATCTATAAAGCGCGGCAGTTGCTATATCGCACAGTTTATCATATAATACCAAGGGCCCAGCACTCCGGCCCCATTGTGCCAATACCCGTAAGGTGTCGTCGTATAAACTTGCATCGGGGCCGGCACTTAAAAAATGCCGGTATAGCATAGTACACAATACCACACCGGCATAATCAATCAGATAGATTAGAGGAGGGTTCCCTCAAATCAAATAAAAAATAAAAATAAAAAAAGGCTTTTATTACCATTCATCTCAAATATATCCCTATCCCCCACAACCAATTCCCTGACTCAACTTATATACTTTTAAAAGGAAACGGGAGGGCGGGCAGGCGAAAAGGACAGTGGTGTCTGCAAAAAATTGCGCCCAAGTGGGAAAAGGGAAGGAAAAAAGCTACCCGCTATCGACACTTGTTGGATGCCCTCTCCATTATGCACACGCGAATAGCTAGCTAGAAGAGAAAGAAACGAAAAAGGGAATGTAAACGACAGTCAGAAAAGAGAAGTATGAAAAATGGTATCAAAAAACAAATATGCAACAAACCCCCTGCCACGCTAAGAATAATAGGGATAATGTCATATCCCGTCTTCCTGTTCTTTTGTATATATCGCAGTAGACTGGGACATAAGAACAAGATGACAGGAGATGGATGAAAACTGAAAACAAAAAAGACAATCAAAAACGCAAATGAAACAAACCCCGCAATCATGATAAATGACCTAAAAGCATCGATAACTTTTTCTGATGCGAGAAAGCGTAGCCTGTAGCCGCAACTTTTGCCCCCCTACCCCACCCCCCACTGCCAATTACAACCACTGCCAACACTATTTATCAAGTAGGAACCAATTACTTTGTACAATCATGAAAACACCCAAGAGAAAAGTGGAAATCCGTGAAACCCGTGAAAATGAACTAAAAAAACACAAATCGATCATTTCGAGGAACGATTTGGCTTCTTTGTGAGCTTCTTCCTTTCTTTTGATCGCCCTTCCCGATCATCAGCATCCGCGGTATCGGCAGAGTCGGTAGCATCAGCAACATCGGCGGGAGGCGTGGAGGGAGGGGCAGGTGCGGCAGTCATTTCTACATCCTGCTCACTTCCCTCACCGTCAGCCGTTCTGACCAAGCTTAGTCGCGCGAGCGGACTCCGTGCAGTGCTCGTACCGCGGCCATTGGTAGCGGTCGATTGAGGGCGATGGGCGGGCTCAGGAATGGCCAAGTGACTAGCCTGGTCCTGAACCGCATTATTAGGAGCGCCGGGGTTGGTTGGTGAAGTCGATCCGCCTACCGGTGGACCGTAACTGAATTGGCTGTTGCTGCTGTTTCTTGCGTGATATCCATTACTAGTGCTGGCAACGGAGTCGATGGAATCAGTCGACTCATTCACAGCGTGTTTGTACCCATAAACATCTGACCCCGAAACCTCAAATGCCTCCTTCCTCGGCTCAACCATGTATGCACCTCCAGCCTCACGTTGGTTTGACTGCGCCACGAGATATTTCCTGCGATCCTCCTCACCCATAATACTCTCAACTCTCCTTGGGAAATAAACCGAGTTTCCAGCAGAAGTACTTGCTCCGGAAACGAAACTGTCGAATGAAGCACGGGGGTGGAGCGGAATTTGGGGAGCGTTGGGATTGCGAGGAACAATGTCTGGAAGAGTACCCATAGAGTCGTTGCTGTAGTTGTAGTATCCACCAGGAAGTCTCTGCGAAGCTGCAAATCGTCCTTCGATTCTGCCATCTGGGAGAACTGGAGCACGCTGGCGGACTTGGCTGTTGCTGTTCTCAGCATGGAGCTCAGCGGCTGGTCGGAAAGTCTCTGGGACAACTTGGAGATCATCGCCCCTAGCCTCAGCCTCCTCGATTGCCTGTTGCGGTGTCTTGGTATCATCGGCAGTACCAGCATCTGCGCGCGGGCCTCCCCATGTGCGTTGACCAGCAGTGAAAATTCCATAGACCATATATACCCAATTGAAAAAGGGGTTGAGAATAAACATCATGGGGTACAACCAAGCCTTAAAACGCTTAAGCTTAATACCAAAGTAGAACATGAGAGCCCAATTCAACCCCAAGGACACAGCGATGAAACCAACGGGAAGCTGGCTGACTTTCTGAGTTGTTGTCAAGAGCGAGAGAACCATAATAAAGAACAGAAGGGCGGTGGTACGGATGGTGTTTTGCATGAATCGAACAATGCAAAGAATCGGATATCTCTTCCAAAGACGAATGTCCGTCAACATACAAACCTCGTTAGTGATAAACCCCAAGAACCATCTTCGTCGCTGTTTGAGCAAACTCCTGTAAGACGTAACAGCCTCCGTCTTGCAGAAAGCGCCGGTACACAGCTGGATCTGATATCGCTCCTTGGCCCCAATCATGAAAAGATGGGTGAGCCATCTATCCTCACCCAAGTGACATTTCCCGTAATCAAACAAGTCGTCGCACTGTTCAGCTTTATCCGCGAAGTAATATTTGGCCATCTTACGGAAGGCAGAGAATCGCAAGATAGTAAGCGCGCCGGGAAGACATGTAACAGAGCCGCATGCTGACTCCACCGACCGCTCAAAGAGCTGACCATGAATGTATTCGATATCTTGCAGCACAGTAATCAAAGACTGTTTCTTGGCAGTTGATGTAATAACACCAGTCATGGCCAACATGTTCTGCTTACTGCCAGGCTTAAGCTCCTATGAAACAGAAAATCGGGGTCAGCAAAAATGTAATCGAATTGAGTTTGAGGCTGAAAATCAAGGTTTAAATTAAAGCACGCCTGGTCGCGCTTTGGAATGATGGTTGGAATTTTAGGGATATCCAGAGCTCAGACTCACCATTTCATACACAAAGTTCTGAATGCACACCTTGTCCAGAATACAATCAGAGTCGATAAAAAGAATGAAAAGGTTGTCGTTTCTCTTAAGGTATTCGGTATAAATCTTGTCGATGAGCTTGAAGGTCCTTTTCTGACAGTGTCTCTTTCCTCCGTGAGGGAAGCGAGAAACAGTGATACGGGTGCCGCGATAGGTAACGTCCAAGCTGAGGGGATAGCTGTCGAGGGAGAGTGGAACGCCCAAACTTTCAATCGTCTTGAGATACAATTCATCCTCCTCGTCTCCATCAAATGACAGGAAAATATGCAGACATGATGGAGGATAGTCTCCGTCGACAATGGAATCAATAGCAGTCAACAAGATCTCGGGAATCTCCTTATAAACCGGCATAACAATGACGACCTTTGGTGCAGTTGATTCATCCAAGACCGACTTGATACGGCGATGTCTACCAAGACTGTTGGTGACAAGTTGGTAGACGCAAAAGAGCCACGGAATTGTCAAGAGACCTGCAAACGCATAGAACGCAAACCATTGCAAGAAGTTGACCATGGCAATGGGGAAGAGAACCGTGATTCTAGGGGGAAGAGGAAGAGTGACGACCATCACCGGCAAGAAGATGCAACTAAAATGGTATATTAGAATTCAACCTCCCAGCGGCTCCCAAAATTCGAATTCAAACTGACCGGAGGGCGGTGAAAAGTAACATCATGAGAACGGCGAGCATCCTAATGTGCCATGCATCCGCCTTCTGGAACACCTTGACCAGACAGTACAAGAAAGCAGCCTGTCCAATTGTTAGCATCAAACGCCGTGTCCCAGCCACAAGATCTCCGTACCAGCCATAAGAACCATTCCAGCAGAGCTGCCAACATAACCGCACCCATGATCGAACAATATACGATCTGCAAACTTCTGTCAGTATAAAGCAACCCCAACCCGTTAAAACCCACCAAGAGAGCTATCTAACCTCAGAGACGGCCCATGGGTCCGTCAAACTCGGAACGCCATCCGCGTTCACCATGCTGAAAAAAAATTAATATTAACCGCTTGAATTTTCGTCACCTCAAAGCTAACAAGCGAATGTAGGAGGTTGCAAAGAAAAGAAAGAAAGAAAACGCAGTTAAACGAGAGACTGGAATTAAGTTGAGTTTTTTCTTCCGCAAAAAATATTACCGGAGAATATACTTTCGATCCGGTATTTATTCAGGTACCAATGCCCTCCTCAAAAGGTGGGCGAGGCCTGTGTTTTGATGCCTAGGGCCAGTGAGATGTCCAGGCAATCCACAGCTTGTAACGTGGTTGTCGTCAGGGATCCCTTTGTCCAGGAACGGCAACGAACCCCGTTCTTGAACGATCGTTTGAGCGTTTGACTAGCTCTCAACAGAAAAGTGAAGCGCACAAAGGAGCGTTTCGACCAGGGAGAGCACGGATGATTTGTGGCGGGGGGGTTGGTTGCTGGTAAATATTCCCGAAAATGAAAAGGAAAAAAAAAAGCGAGAGAAGAGCGGCAATAAATTATTCAATTCGTGGCAGCTCAGGACCGTTCCGGGTCTTACAGAACATGTGGGAGGGGGGTGAAGTCGGCTGAGTACCCGAAACGAGCGAATGCCTATCGGGAGAAACTGTTAACGAATGTACTTCGGATGCTTGCTAGCTGACAATTGAAAAGAAGGCGATGATAGAATGGCACAGCACAGCACAGCACAGCACAGAGCACTTCTGGAAATAAGGCCGTCTGCTCACTTGCAGGAAGCAAAGAGAGAATCAACGAGAGAAAAAGTGCCGGATCACGCAAGCAGAATAGAAAGGAGGTCACACGTACCGGTACAACAGCACTCACACTACTAGAGGCTCTGGAAGCAACGATTGATAGAAGCCCTATTGAAGACTTCTCCAGCAACACCGACCAAAGCGAGGGGAAGTGGTGTGTGTAGAGAGGGTTAGGAGAAAAGGAAGAGAAGAACTGGAACGAACGTGGGGGAGAGGGAAATATCCACGAGATATTGTGGGTAGGAGGAAAGTAAAAAAGTAAAGATTGGAGAGCAGGGAGGGTGGAAAGCAAGAAGTACTGCTTCTTTTTTTGGGAGAGGGGAGGGGTGGGTGGACAAGCAAAAGCAGATGGAGAAGGGAAGTCGATCAACGGGACAGGAACACCCGAGTCACTAGTGCACGAATTGAATTGGCTGATTGGAAGAGGGGAGGGGGTTCTACGGTACGGCGACTGGTTATGGAGGAAGGGAGGGGGGTAAGTATAATGAGAGGTAAACTTGCGGTGCTGCACTGTGCTCGTACTAGTACTTGCACCGTGAGCACAGCACAAACGATGTCAGGCGTAGGGATAATGCAAGTACGGACAGGAGCTGCAACCAGATGCCTTTTGGGCGGGAAGAAAGGCCCAGAGCAAGGCGAAGAGGGCAAACCAAAGAGGCAAAAATCGGACAAAAGACAGCTCACGACACAATGTCATTTTCTAACCCAGCATTCGTGCCCCTCAAACCATTCCATCTCAGAAAGCTGCTCCCAACTGTGTCCTCCTTCTTCTTCTTCTCGCCTTCCCCTACCAGTACCAGCATGGTGCTTAGCTCCCAGGCAACCCTCCATGATGACCTCCATGCCCGGGCTAGCCAGAGTAGACCCTTGGAAACAAGCCCAGCAAAAGGGGCAAACCTTGGACAAGACCGAGATTTCGCGAGGACAAGCAATCGGAGACTCAGGGTTGATTCCGTCATGAACCGTGCGTACCACACTAAGAGCATCCATTGACGAGGTGGAAACCACTTTTCTTTGGCTAGGTTTGTTGCCTCTACTATGATACTGCGAGAAGGAACAGTCCCATCAGCCTATCAGAAGAGGGCTCCACCTACACACCCACCACCTCTCAGGCGAGCAACACCCCAAGGTGTAAGAAACGCCCCCTGTCGAGAATTATCCTATCCAGCAATAGAACCAGCTACATGATTAAATACCGTATAAGTGGTCCAATGAGATGTTTTCGTGCAAGACAGGGGTAGTTTTTGCAGGTCAACTTAAATTAATAGTTCACTAATTTCTTATTGTATGGGATATTGTACTTAGACATCAGCAATTGTCTTACCCAGCGCTCGACACAACAAAAAACAACAGACTCACACACACAACTCAGCCTTCTTGGCTCGGTTTATTCTCCGGAGGCGAGTCCCAGGAAAACCTCTCCAACACATGAGTTATCCACAACTCCTTGCGCGCTTCACACACACGCGCACCACTCTCTCTCCCTGACAGATTACACCGATCACAGCACATAACAACCTGCCATGCTAGTTCCCGTAAAACTTTTGAAAATCCTCTCCTCCTTACCAAAACGTTCAAGAAACGAGGTGAAGCTGATTCATTCCTTGCTTAACCCTTACGCCGGGAACGATAATGCCCTACCGGCAATGTGCAATGTAACTTAACTGTGGATACTTCATAAACAAAATAAGGCTAGACAAAGTTAGCACTTGTACAACCATAACGCCCAAACATAAGCTAAAAAAATTTCAAGCCTAACCAACTTAGGCCCACCAGGAGGAAGAAAAGGAGACAAGAGAGAGTGAAGAGAAAATCTTAAATTATTTATTTTTTCCTTCTTACTTCCACCTCCGATCTCCAGATGCCGCAGCCGAACTTCTGCAACTTCCAAGCTCCCTCTCCATGCACGCAAGTCACGCAACAGATCCACACACCCCCCCACCACACCACACCAAGTTTTTCTTCGAACCCTGAAAATAGGTTGGGTTGTCTTACCTAAAAGGTACCGTTCCCTTGTCCCTGAGCGAAACGGGAAAAAAGGTGTATAATAAAATAAATAAAAAGAACAGACCGTGCTCTGTCGCACTCACACTCACACGATCCACCCACCACCCATGCGGGGGGGGAGGAAGAGGCTAGCCTCCTGTCTCATTATTTTTCCCTTTTTCGGACCAAGATCCAAAAGCACCCGGCTTGCATGTTGGAGTAAATTGCCACTTCCACTCCCTCTTGCGCCGCGGGGGGGGGAAGAGCAAGGGAAAGGAAGGAAGGAAGGGGCGGAGACAACTGTCCAACAAACTGTCTGCTCATGTATGATAACCACATAATAATATTATCCAAGTATGGTTCATGCCATTCAAAACGTACACGAGGCTTTAAAATTAGTGTTACATGTGGCTATGCTAGTTTTAATGCCAAGCCAAATATTGAACCTGTATTTGAGGTAAAGGGTTTGAATAACAATAG